>Ga0208193_1000286_pt1 | contig 31553 bp, 27 predicted proteins | sample June2015DPH_17_2_FD_184716 | JGI IMG/M metagenome (GOLD analysis project Ga0208193, IMG submission 184716) | Peatland microbial communities from SPRUCE experiment site at the Marcell Experimental Forest, Minnesota, USA - June2015DPH_17_10... | ecosystem: Environmental > Terrestrial > Soil >... | reverse complement strand
CGTCTTTATGACTGCCTGGCGGCTGATGTTCAGCATAGTAGCTTCCTGATCCAGCTCACGCAGCATTGGAACGGTGAAATCAACATTCACGCGCCGGATAACAGTAAAGCTGTTTGTGAAGTGGGCGGAGATATCCTCTCCACGATCCGCCATTTCTGCAATTTACTCAGCATCGAGCGGTTTAGACGTTTTCGGCAAAGGGTCCTTTATGCCCGTTGGGCCGGGTAGAGCCTAGATTGAAACCGCGAAAGTTATACGACCCAATCACGTTTCGGGTCTTTCACGTATAAACGTTTTACAGTGCCGCAAGAGGTGCACAGGTCAGCAAAAAGAGTTTCCCTTTTCTCCCTTGCGGTCCACCCGAAAAAGCGCTTCTTTTTCTCGTTGCAGAGGAGGCCGGGATATACGTCACCACCACCACCGGAGGCTGAGAGAGTAAGACCGCTGATGAGTTGTGAGCTGCCGCAGTGTTCACATGTATTGTTGGGCATGGATAACTATAGCCCATGAGGGTAATTCATGATCTCCCGTATCGTCGCACAAAGGGTCCTTTACGGGACTGGCGCGAAGTTTCCGAAAACCCGACTTTTCGAGGAGAGACGCTGGGGCAGCGGGTGATATTACGATGGTCGAGAAGTCACTCAGCAGAACCGAGCTGTGCGTGTCTAACCGTTCGGCGATGAGCTGTGAACTTTTGACATTCAAATTGCGTAATTGGGTGACGAAGGGGAGCCCATGATTAGCAGAAAATGGTTGTTCTTGTTCTTGCCTGTGTTTCTTTGTTCGAGTCATTTGAGCTTTGGGCAGACGAGTGAGCATCCTGACGCTCTCTATGAGACGGTCAAGTCGCTTGACGCTAAACTGTTCGACGCCTACAACAAGTGTGACCTTGGAATACTCGGTTCCATGGTTTCCGACGATCTTGAGTTCTATCACGACCAAACAGGGTTAATGGTTGGAAGAGCACCATTCATCGCGGCAATCAAACAGAATATTTGCGGGAAGGTGCAGCGGACGTTGATCGAGAAGACGCTTGAGGTCTATCCACTGAAAGGCTACGGAGCGGTCGAAATCGGAATTCATCGATTCCATCATCCTAATGATCCTGACAACGTGGGAGATGCCAAGTTCGTGACGATCTGGCACAACGACAATGGCGTCTGGAGAGTTACACGAGTAATCAGCTACGAGCATAATGAGGGACTGCTCGCGAAGTAGGTTTTCCATTCTGCTTGATCGGGTGGTCCCGTATAGCTGTACAGATTGCGTCACAACGTCACGAAATTATTTCCCACGAAGGATAAGTTTCGGGACTGCTCCTCACAGCAAGTGAAAAATTAGAAATCCATATGGATGTAAATCCGTGCTGGCTTGGCAGCGGGTTCCGCATTATTCTGCTGACAAGCTACTGGAGGTTTGAACTGCATGGGGAAAGCGTCTGGGATTGCTGCTGCGAGTGTCTGCGCTGTTGCACTATTTGCTGCTGCGTCCCTGCACCGGGCAACGATAGCTACGGTTCATGCGGCGACTTCGACTTGGAGTCCGCAGGCGGCGGCGAGGTTTCTGGATGGGCGCGAGACTTGGTGGCAGGGGTGGGATCATGCGAATCGCGATCATGGGACGAAGTGCGTGAGCTGCCATACTCAGGCGCCGATGGCGATGGCGCGGCCTATGCTGCGCGGGGCGATGGGTGAGGCCGGAATGACAGTGGGTGAGACGGCGATGCTGGCCGATGTGACGAAGCGCGTGCAGGCGTGGGACCAGATGCTTCCCTTTTATGATGACGCGACGTATGGCAAGGGCAAGGAGATTGAGTCGCGGAATGCGGAGAGTGTGCTGAACGCGATCATTCTGACGAACTACGACATGCCGACGCGGCATATGAGCGAGTTGACGCGGACGGCTTATGACCATGCGTGGGCACTGCAGGCGAAGACGGGGCCGGATGCGGGGGCGTGGGTGTGGCAGAACTTTGATTACACGCCGTGGGAGTCGAAGGAGAGCGAGTATCACTGGGCGGCGGTGCTGGCGGTGACGATTGGCAAGGCTCCGGATGGTTACAGGAAGGACGCGAAGGTTCAGGAGAATCTGAAACTGCTGGCTGGGTATTTGAAGAGCCATTATGAGGAGCAGCCGCTGGTGAACAAGGTGGCGGCGTTGTGGGCTTATGAGTGGTTTCCTGAGGTGATGACGAAGGCGCAATGCCAGAAGCTGATTGCGGAGCTGACGGCGAAGCAGCGCAAGGACGGCGGATGGAGCATGGCGGACCTGGGGACGTGGGTGCGGCGGGATGGGACGCCGATTGAGACTCGGCCGGATGGGTATGCCACGGGGCTGACGGTGCTGGCGCTGGAGGAGACGCACTGCAACTGCAGTTGCGGGGTGATTAAGGCGCGGGGGTTGGATTGGCTGGTTTCGAATCAAAATCCTGAGACTGGAGCGTGGCCTGCCTGGTCGTTGAATAAGAATCGTGATGCTGAGAATCCGGTGAGCTTGTTTATGAGTGATGCGGCAACGGGGTATGCGGTGGCGGCGCTTGAGGGGGCGAAGCGCTAGCTTACAGCTATCAGCTATTAGCTTGATGGTGGGAGAGCGAACGGGAGTGCCGTCCCACCCTAGGCGCCAAAACAAAGGCGCGCCGAGGGTGGGGCACCCGGCTGTTGTGGTGGGAGTCGCGAAAGGCAAAGGCAAGAACAACCGCAGGTCCTTCGACTTCGACAGGATGACAAAGCATATTTATCGCTTATAGTGACAATCGTATTTATCGCTCAGGATGGCAATTGTATTTGCTTCACAGATGCTAGTCGGGCAGTGTGCCGGCGGGGATTTCTATGGCTACTAAGGTGCCGCGGCCGGGGTTGCTGACTACGGTGAAGCGCGCCTGCGGGCCGTAGAGGACTTCGAGGCGCTCCTGCACATTTTTCATGCCGATGCCTGCGCCCTTGCGACTTACGGATGTGGATGCGCCGGCGATGATGCCGACGCCGTCGTCGGCGACTTCAATCAGGATGCGATCTCCTATGAGGCGGCTGCGGATGGTGATGATGCCCCCGTGGATGCGCGGCTCGAGGCCATGCTTGATGGAGTTTTCTACGAGAGGCTGGAGAAGGATGCTGGGCACGGGGACGTGGAGCGTGCGCGGGTCGATCTCTTTTTCGACGCGGAGTTTTTCCGCGCCGAAGCGGACGACTTCGATGTCGAGATAATCGTCGGTGAATTTGAGCTCATCTGAGAGCGGGACGAAGCTGTCGTGGTCTTTGAGCAGCGCGCGGAGGATGTTGGCGAGCTTGACGGTCATCTCGCGGGCCAGCTCGGGCTTGATGCGGACGAGCGAGGCGATGGAGTTGAGTGTGTTGAAGAGGAAGTGCGGGTTGATCTGGCGTTGAAGGGCGTCGAGGCGGGCTTCAAGAAGGAGACGCTTTTGCTCTTCCAGCTTGAGCTCGATGCGGAGGGCGTTCCAGACCTTGAGCGCGATTCCTACGACCATGGGCGCGCAGAGCCAGACGAGAATCTGAAAACCCCAGATGCCGGTGTTGAGCGCGAAGAGACGCTTTGGGTATATGCGCGCGATCCACTCATGCGCGATCTCACAGAGCACGATGAGGAAGAGCATGAGGATCTGGCGATCGATGCGTGGCTGGCGGATATTGCGGCGAACCCAGCGGTAGAGGCTGAGATCGATGAAGGGGGTGAAGTCCCAGACTTCTTCTTTTTCGACGGAGAGGCCGAGGAGGCCGGCGGCGAGGCCGAGGACGGCGTTGAAGGGCAGGGTGAGGAATTCATGGTGGTAGACGGCGGGCGCGGAGAGGACGATGCCGCCGAGCATGGCCTCGACGGGGCCGAGGAGCAGGCCAAGGAGGATGACGGTTTCAAAGGAGATGTCGGCGGCGAGGAAGTTAGGGACGGTGGCGCGGATCCAGACGCCGAGGGTAAGGGGGATGAGGAAAAAGGCCATCAGCCCGATGGTTTGGCTGCGGCGGCGGCGATCTGCGAAGAGAAGCCGCTGGAAGGTACGCGAGCGGGCGAGAGCCGAGGCTACGGCCGCGGCGACGCCGAGCTTGACGAGCAGCGTGATGAGCAGGAGGGTGTTCGTCACTGGTCCTAATGTATCGCTTGTATCTGGATCGCTTGTATCTGGGAGGCGGGTGGGGACATCCAATATGCGGAACTACAATGAAAATTATGGCGTTTACGAGTGTGAAGAAGGTTGCCGAGGCGGATTTCCCTACGCGGTGGGGACATTTTCGGATTTTGGGATTTGAGGGCGTGAAGGAAAACGCCAAATGTGGCGAGAATGATTTGCCTGAGGTAGAAGGGCTGGTTGCGCTGGTGATGGGCGATATTCATTCCGCACCGCCGCTGGTGAGGATTCATTCGCAGTGCCTGACGGGGGATGTTTTTCACTCGCTGCGCTGCGATTGCCGGCTACAACTGGAGCTGGCGCTGAGCAAGATTGTGGATGCGGGCACGGGGATTCTGCTGTATGAGCAGCAGGAGGGTCGTGGAATTGGGCTGATGGCCAAGCTGAAGGCGTACGAGCTGCAGGACCAGGGTCTGGATACGGTTGAGGCCAATGAGCAACTGGGGTTTGAGGCTGATTGCCGGGCGTATGAGCTTCCGGGCGCGGTGCTGAAGCTGCTGAATGTGGATAAGGTTCGGCTGATTACGAACAATCCTGACAAGGTTGCGGCGCTGGAGTCTGCGGGGATTGCGGTGGTGGAGCGGGTTTCGGCTGAGGTTGCGCCGGAGGAGACGTTCGAGCGCTACCTGAAGACGAAGCGGGAAAAAATGGGGCACATTGTGGATGTGCTGGTGAGCGACGAATAGTTTGCTGGCCGCTTGTGCGAGCTACTTCTTTGGAACAAGCAGTGAAAGCGGCGGTAGGGCGATGCCGATCAGGAATGGAATCGTGAGGGCCCAGCTTAGCCACTTCTTCTCCGGATGGTTGACCCAGTAGCAGAGCAGCGCGGAGAGCAACAGCGCCTGCGGCACAACTTCCAGATAGCTGACGAACTGCCTGGCTGCGGGACTCGTGGTGTAGATGAATCCTTCAAGCGAGCCTCCGGGCGCGGCGAAGGTGCCAAGGATTCCGATTCCGATAAGAATCCAGCTCATGAGCAGCCAGCCATTTCTGCGATGGAAGAGAAGCGAACGCAGCGGACAAAAGACTGAGGCGAAGAGCACGCCGCGCACGACCTGCAATGCGGGTCCGAAGAGCACCCATGCGCTGGTGGCGGGCTTCATGCCTGAGTCGGCCTTGCTGATTGAGTCGGCGTAATGGAGGAAATTGAAGGCGAGCGCGCCCATGATGAAGTACGTGAGGGCGTGGCAGACAGCGGTCTTTGCGGCGAGAGACAGAAAGCCTGGCTGGCGATCTTGCATGAGATTCCCCTTTGGTGGAAGCCAGCGAGGGGGCGAACGGATGCTGGATTATCAGCTGATACGAGGGTTGCGCGCGGATGGTTCCGTGCTTTGGGGCTGATTGTTGCGGATATTTACTGCTACTGCAGGGCTTTGAGTACCTTGGCGGTGGTGACGACCTGGCCGACGTGGCGCTGGGTGTGGTCGGCGACGTGGATGAGCGCTCCGCCTATGCTGGTGGGAAGCTGCTTGCGGCCTACGCCGCGGAAGGTGTTGAAATCGGCGGTGGCGAGGGTGCGAATGCGGTCAGCGGCGTTCGCGAAGGAGACTTCGACTTCGGCGATGAGGGCGGCCAGGGTTTCGGACTCGTCGCTTCCCTGCTCGGATTTCAATTGCGCGAATTGTTCCGGCGTGAGCTGATTGCCTTCGGCGTAGGTGAGGATGCGATCCACCGAGCGGGCGATGTGACGCATGTGGAAGGCTACGGATGGAAGGCCGAGCGGCTTTGTGTGGACCTCGGTGTCGCTGAGGCCTGCGGTCCATTTGGTGATGTCGTCCAAGGCGAGATCGAGTGCGTGCAGGACGGCGCGGCCTACAGCCGGCACTTCAGAGTAACTACCGCTAAGCCAAGGTTCGACGTAGGGCGCAGGTGTTGTGGGCGTGCTTACGAAAACCTCCCTTGAGGCGATAGCTTAGACTGCGTTTTTGACGCGGACTACAGTGATTTTGGCGAAGCCTTCTTCGAATGCGGGTGGTTTTAGCTTGTCGGCCATTTTTTGCATGGCGTCGTCGCTAACGGAGCGGTCGCGCTGGCGGTTGCGTTCGAGGCAGACATCGAAGGGAACGTCGAAGAAGACGGCCTGCACTTCATAGCCGAAGCTTTTGGCCATCTTGATCCACTGACGGCGCTCGTGGATGGAAAGGTTGGTGGCGTCAACGTAGTTCCACGGCATTTTTGCGATGAGGCGGGCGCGCAGCATGGAACGGAGCGTGGAAAAGACGAGGCCCTGGAAGCGCTGCTCTTCTACATCGTCAAAAAGAATGTTACGGAGCAGGTCACTCGACAGAGGCGTGACGCCGCGGCGGTTAAACCACGTGGTCTTTCCGGAGCCAGGCAGGCCGATGGCGAGCACGACATAGCCTTTGGGTGCCTGCGAGGACGAGGTCAGAGGCTCGGGCGAGGCCAGCGGTGTAATTTCGGGCTGCGTTTCGACTTCGAGCCGGCCGGGAGCGGGAGATCCCCAATCCTGTGGCGGGCGAGATTGGCTGGGTTGGCTGTGGCGCTGCGATGGGGCAGGAGCGGCGGAGCGCGGAGCATCCGCGGCTTCATCCGGGTAATGGGGCACGAGCGGTGCCAGTTGATTGGAAGGTACTTCCTGGCCGATCTTGCCGGTGGATTCGGAGAGGTTGGGTGCGCGTCTGGTACGTCTTCTCATGCGGGTTTCAATCCCTATTTCGAGCAGAATCAGAGAGGATGTGTTCCTGCTGCTGAATCTTTATCAAGGGTCGCCGCTCCCTGTTGGTTTCATCCCTTCGAGCTAAATCGCTCGCTGGGGACCGCCGGGGTAGGGTCGACTCGAACGTGGTGACTATTGGAATACAGCATCATGGATTCCGCTGCAATACCTTTGGAGATACCATAACTGCCTTGGGCGCTGCAAATTGCGAGTGGTACGCACGGCCCCACACTCAGGTGGGCTGTGTCTGGGCAAGGATTTAAGTTGCATGAATTTGCGGCTGTGCCGTGCGCCGCGTTTGGGACGAGAATGCCCCGGATGGTAGCATCAAGGGTTTGGTGGAATTGCCTGCTGGATGCACATTCAGCCGATCTGTAATTGGGCTGAAATCGAACTGGGCTCGCCGAACAAAGCTGCTTCATCCATTCCGTTCTTAACGCGCTACCCGAGGAGATATTGCACATGGCAGTGAAGGTTGGCATTAACGGCTTTGGCCGTATTGGCCGCAACGTTTTGCGCGCCGCGCTTGGTAACCCCGAGATTGAATTCGTCGCCGTCAACGATTTGACCAGCCCGGCGACGCTGGCTCACCTGTTGAAATACGACTCCATCCTGGGCAACCTGCCGCACGAAATTACCGCCGGCGAGGACTTTATCACGGTGGACGGTAAGAAGATCAAGGTGTTTTCCGAGAGAGATCCCGCGAAGCTGCCCTGGGCTGAGACCGGTGCGCAGATTGTGGTGGAATCGACCGGCTTCTTTACCGATGCAGTGAAGGCCAAGGCGCACCTGGGCGAAACGGTGAAGAAGGTCATCATTTCCGCACCGGCTTCCAACGAAGACATTACCGTGGTGCTGGGCGTGAACCATGATAAATATGATCCGACGAAGCACAATGTGATTTCGAATGCGAGCTGCACGACGAACTGCCTGGCGCCTGTGGTGAAGGTCATTCTTGAGACCACGGGGCTTGTTTCCGGCATCATGACGACGATTCACAGCTATACGAACGATCAGGTCATTCTGGACACTCCGCACAAGGACCTGCGCCGCGCACGCGCCGCAGCGCTCTCGCAGATTCCGACCTCGACAGGCGCCGCAAAGGCGCTGAAGCTGGTGATTCCTGAGACTTCCGGCAAGCTGGACGGCTTTGCGATCCGCGTTCCAACTCCGAATGTTTCGCTCGTCGATCTCACCTATATTGCCGAGAAGCCGACGGACGCTAAATCGCTGAACGCCGCCTTCAAGGCCGCGAGTGAAGGCGCTCTCAAGGGCATTCTGGGCTATGAAGAGCATGAGCTTGTGAGCTCGGACTTCAAGGGCAATAAGCTGTCCTCGATTGTGGACGCGCCGCTGACCAAGGTTGTGGGCCAGAGCGTGAAGGTGCTGAGCTGGTATGACAATGAGTGGGGTTATTCGAACCGCGTTGTTGATCTGATCGGCTTTTTGACCAGCAAGGGGCTGTAAAGACAGGGATCAGTGGTCAGAGATCAGGGATCCGCAATGCTACATCCCTGGCGTGATCACTGATCCTTTTTTCTGATCTCTGATCTCTAAACCCTGACATCTGATCTCTGAGGTTTCTGCCATGTCCAAGCTCTCGATTCGCGATCTTGATTTGAAGAATAAGCATGTGTTTATCCGCGTGGATTTTAATGTGCCGCTCACTGAGGACGGCTCCGCGATTACGGATGACACGCGCATTGTGGCCACGCTGCCGACGATTGCTTATGCACTGCGGCATCATGCGAAGGTCATTCTGGCTTCGCACCTGGGCCGACCCAAGGGCAAGCCGAACCCGAAGTACTCTCTGCGCCCGGTGGTGGACCGGCTGCGCGAGCTGCTGGATGAGGCGCTTGATTACGGCGTGAATGTGGCGTTTGCGCCGGACTGCGTGGGCGAGATTGCTGGGGAGCTGGCGCGGCAGCTTGAGTCGGGCCAGGTGCTGCTGCTTGAAAATCTTCGCTATCACGCGGAAGAAGAGGCGAATGATCCTGAGTTCTCAAAGCAGCTTGCGGCGCTGGCTGAGGTGTATGTGAATGACGCCTTTGGTTCGGCGCATCGCGCGCATGCTTCGACGGAAGGGATTACGCACTTCCTGAAGCCCGCGGTTGCTGGGTTGCTGATGGAGAAAGAAATCACGTACCTGGGCAAGGCTCTGGAGTCGCCGGAGAAGCCGTTTGTGGCGATCATTGGCGGATCGAAGATCTCAGGCAAGATCGACGTGATTAACAACCTGCTCGACAAGGTGGACACGCTGGTGATTGTGGGCGGCATGGCTTACACCTTTCAGCGCGCGCTGGGTGTTACGACTGGCGACTCGCTTGTGGAAGAGGACAAGATTGGCGTGGCTAAGGAAGCGCTGGAGAAGGCCAAGGTAAAGGGCGTGAAGCTGTTGCTGCCGGTGGATAACATTCTGGCTGACAGCTTTTCTCCGGATGCGAAGACGCAGGAGTGGGATACGAGCAAGAATTTTCCGGCTGGATGGCAGGGATTGGACGTGGGACCGAAGTCGATTGCCGAGATTGAGACTGTTGTGGATACGGCGAAGACGATTGTTTGGAATGGGCCGGCGGGCGTCTTTGAGTTTCCGCAATTTGCGGTGGGAACGAATGCGATTGCCTATGCTGTGGCTGCGAACAGCGATGCGACTTCGATTATTGGCGGCGGCGACTCCGTGAGCGCGATTAACCAGGCGGGTGTGGCGGATAAGATCACGCATATTTCGACTGGCGGCGGTGCGAGCCTGGAGTTTCTGGAAGGCAAGGAGCTGCCGGGGGTGGAAGCGCTGACGGACAAGTAGCTGAAGCACAACGCAGACCCCGCGTTCGGAGATTTGCCGGCGCGGGGTTTTCTTATTCAGGCTCAGCATCTGCTCAGCGATGGCGGTAAGATGCTCCCGAGCGACAAGGCAGGAGAAGGCAAATGGATTACCACACGCGGGTCTTATCGAAAGATGAAGAATTCCCCTCGCTGGAGGAGCTGACACAGCAGCTTGGTGAACACCATCCCACTTACAAGCTGACGGTGGAAGATGGAGTTGAGGAAGAGTGGGAGAGTCTTTTGCTCTCGGGGAGCGATGGCTCTGAGGTAGCGCTGATCGAACGGAATCCGGTCTTTGATGGCTCTGTGGGACAGGATGAGATTGCCGATTTTCTCGAAGATATTGAGGATGCCAAACCCGAAAGCGGTGCTGAGTGGCTCAGGGACTACCTGGCCTCGGTCAAAACGATTTACTCATTCCAACACCTGCAAGCTGCGGATACGGAGGAAGGCGGCAATGCGCTCCATGCACTGCGTGCTGCCATCTGGGAGCGTGGGGACGCGATTATTCAGGCCGATCTTGAGGGCTTTACGAATGAGGAGGGATACCACATTCTGTGGCAGTTTTCCGATTCCGTCTCCGGGCCGTGGAACATGGGTGTTCTTCAGGACGAGACCTGGTATCACTTCAGAATGGATCTGGGCGATCCCGCGCACCGCGCTGCTTTTTTGAGCGGAGAAATGCCGTCGGATTTGTCTGTGATTCGGCCAGCTGGGCCGCGGGATTGAATCCCTTACTGCTTCACTTGATGCAGCAAATCCATCGCCTAAAATCGAATCTGAGGAACTCTGAAAAACATGCCACGGAAAGCACTGATCGCTGCGAATTGGAAGATGTTTAAGATGCCAACTGAGGCCAAGGCGTTTGTCGAGGCCTTTTTGCCGCTTGTTGCCGGTCATGACCGCGATGAGATTGCGCTGTTCCCTTCTCCGGTGCTGTTACCCGGCGTGATCGAAGCTTTGAAGGGATCGAATGTGGCCGTTGGCGCGCAGAATATTCATTTTGCGGAAGAGGGCGCGTACACCGGCGAGACCTCAGCGCTACAGCTCAAGGCTGTTGGCGGTACGCATACGCTGATTGGGCACTCCGAGCGGCGGCAGTATTTTGGCGAGACGGACGAGATTGTAAACAAGAAGCTGCATACGGCGCTGAAGCACGGGATTGTGCCCGTGGTGTGCGTTGGCGAAGTGCTGGAAGAACGCGAGGCGGGCAAAACGGCTGACGTACTGAAGACGCAGTTGGCTGGCGCATTTGCGGGGATCACGACGGAGGCTGCGGCACCTGTTGTGATTGCATACGAGCCGGTGTGGGCTATTGGCACAGGCAAGACAGCAACACCGGAGATGGCGGCGGAGGCTCATGCCATGATTCGCGCAGAGGTGGGCACGCTGCTGGGCGCGGAGATTGCGGCGAATATGCGGATTCTGTATGGCGGGAGTGTGAAGCCGGAGAACGCGACTGCGCTGATTGGACAGGAAGAGATTGACGGCGCGCTGGTGGGAGGCGCAAGTCTGAAGGCGGATTCGTTTGCGGCGATTGTGAAGTATTGATTTGTGTGGAGGTTTGACCGGCGGCAGGAGCAGATTCTCCTGCCGCCGCTCTATTTTCCGAAGAGCCTGCTGAAGAATCCTCGCTTTGTTGACTTGTATGTGTCGTAGACGCCTGCGGGCTCAGGCTGCTCAGCCAGCGTCTCGCCGAAATAGACAGCACGCGGATTTTCCATGCAGAGCCGATCGGCTGTCTGCTGCCCGTATTGCGACTGTAGCGCCTGATGTGCCCTAGACATGGAGGGTGAGCGCCGTTCGGCACTGTGGGCATCGCTGGCGATGATGTGAACCCAGTTCTTCTTTAGAAACTCATGAGACATTGCCTGTGCGCGCTGGCCAAAACGGCCCAGAAGCGAAGCCCCGGTAATCTGCACCAGACAGCCGAGACGAATCCACTCGGCGATGCGATGCGGATCTTTCTGCAGGGTAGGATTGCGCTCCGGATGCGTGATGATGGGCGTGATGCCCGAGGCCGTCATCTCGTAAAAAGTTGCGGCCATATTCGCTGCGATGCCGAAATCCGGAAATTCCACCAGAAGATACTGGTTGCCGTTGATGGTAAAGCGCGAGCGATCCTTGTAGAGGTTATCGATGTTGTCGTAGGAGAGATGAAAGTCACAGCCGAGACCGAGCGTGATGCGTCCGCCCAGGCGCTGGTTGAGCATTTCCATTCTCTCGCGGTTCAGATCGAGATTGAATTTGTATTTGTCGTTGGAGTGAGGAGTGCAGACGATGTGCGTTACGCCTTCCGCAATGGATGCCTCTGCGAGTGCCATGGAGTCTTCAATTGTTTTGGGGCCGTCGTCAATGTCAAACAAAAGATGGTAATGAATATCAAACACGTCAGAACTACTTTCCGGTCAGAATTTACTGCCAGCCGGCGAGGCCGGATACCGATTATGGGCCCTTAAAAGCATCAGATCGTAGCATTGCCCCCAGGAACTTTACAACATGAAAAAGATTGAGCCCTACGGCAAGGTTCGGCAGCTGGCAGGATTATGATAGCTTCCGGTGCTACTTCAGGTCGCTTGATGCTCCAAAACTGGAATTACAACAACATAGGAGGACCATTTTGGTTACCCGGCGTGAATTTCTCGATACCCTTGCAACAGGTGCAGCAGGACTTGCCGTCAGCTCGACGGCCCGGAGCTACAGTCAGATTCTTGGAGCGAACGACCGGTTAAATTTTGCAGTCATAGGACTAAACGGACGAGCCGGCGCACATCTTTCTTCGCTGAAGGCGAATAAATTCGCCGCCCGTATTGCGTATGTCTGCGATGTGGACACGAATACCCTGGCGAAATTTGCCGCGGATGCGACGCGAGAGATGGGCGAGGCACCGAAGACGGAGCGCGATTTCCGCAACATACTTGCGCTTAAGGAAGTGGACGCCATCACAATTGCCGTACCGGACCATTGGCACGCGCCGATGGCGATTCTGGGCCTGAAGGCCGGCAAGAATGTGTATGTGGAAAAGCCTTGCGGCCATAATCCCGCCGAGGGCGTGCTGCTGGTGGCGGCACAGAAGAAATACGGCAAGGTGGCGCAAATGGGCAATCAGCAGCGCTCATCGCCGCACACGATTGAGATTGTGGAGAAGATTCACAACGGCCTGATTGGAAAGACGTACCTTGCGCGTGCCTGGTATGTAAATGTCCGCAAATCGATCGGCGTAGGCAAGGAAGCGCCCGTCCCGGCACAGCTTGATTGGGATCTGTGGCAGGGACCGGCGCCTCGCCAGGCATACCGCGACAACGTGCAGCCGTATAACTGGCACTGGTTCAGGACGTGGGGGACGGGCGAAACTCTGAACAACGGCACGCACGAGGTGGACGTGTGCCGCTGGGCGCTGGACGTAGATCTTCCGGAGAGCATCAGCGCATCGGGAGGGCGGTACCACTTCAAAGACGACTGGCAGTTCTACGACACGCTTGTGACGAGCTTCAACTATCCCGGCAAGATGATTACCTGGGAGGGTGCCTGTTGTAACGGAATGAGGATTTACGGCCGCGACCGTGGGTCCGTAATTATGGGAACCACGGGCAGTGTAATTGTGGACCGCGATGGTTACGAGGTCTATGACCTGAAGGGCAAGAAGACCGGTGAGTTCCATGCAGCGAAGGACCAGACCTCGTCCACGGATACGGTGGGGCGTGACTCCATGACGGATGCGCACTTTGCCAACTTTATTGCTGCAATTCGCAAAGGAGAAAAGCTGCATTCGCCTGTGGCTGAAGGCAATGTTGCGGTGACGATGCTGCAGCTTTCGAATGTGGCGTGGGAGCTGAACCGCGTGCTGGAGCTGGATCCGGTAGACGGCAAGGTGCGCCACGATGCAGAGGCGATGAAGAGCTGGAGCCGCGCCTACGAGCCCGGCTGGGAGCCGCGTATCTGAAACGTAGGCTGCTTCCCTGCTTGCCTGAACCACAACTGAAGTGATTTTTGCGCCCAACGGGAGAATATGAAAAGCACACAAGGATTTAGCCGCCGGAGATTTGTTCAGGCTGGGGCGCTGACGGCAGCCAGCTTTGCAGTTTCCAGCGCGAAGGCTATGACGGCCGAGCCAAGGGCCGCCTCTGGTAAGCCCTCACCCATCAAGCTGGGCCTGACCAGCTACACGTTTCGCAACTTTTCCAGAGCGCAGCTGATTGTGTTTATGAAACAGCTCAACGTTACTGAGCTGAATGCGAAAGATGTGAAGGATCATCTGCCCATCGATCCAACGGGAGAAGCTGCTGCGCTTGCAGATTACGCAGCAAACGGCATCAAGCTGCATGCAGCGGGTGCGATTTATTTCCGGAAGGATGAGGATGCGGATGTACGCGCGCAGTTTGAATATGCGAAGCGTGCGGGCATTGGCGTGATTGTAGCGGGAGACCCAACGTCCGAGACGCTACCGCGCATTGAAAAATTTGTGCGCGAGTATGACATCCGAATTGCGATCCACAATCATGGCCCGGAAGACAAGGTGTGGCCTTCGCCGCTGGATGTGCTGAAAGCCGTGAAGGGCATGGACCCACGCATGGGATGCTGCATTGATATAGGGCACTGTGTGCGTGCGGGAACCGATGTGGTGGAAGCGATTCACGCTGCCGGGCCGCGTCTGTTCAATATGCACACGAAGGATCTGACGAACTTCACCGACAAAGACAGCCAGGTTGCCGTGGGAGATGGCAAGCTGCCCTTCCGCGAAATCTTCGAGGCGCTCATCGCGATCCGGTATCCGGGATTCGTCGACCTGGAGTATGAAGTGCACGCGGACGATCCGATGCCGGGAGTAATCTCCAGCTTTGCCTACATGCGTGGCGTGCTGGCAGGAATGGGGTATTTAAACAAGAGCTAACGGTGCGCCCTTTTCATTACCTCGGCCAGGACTGGACTTCACGGATAATTGGCAGCATGACATCCACTAGATTTTCAGTTTCTGTGGCGGCGACGCTTGCTGTCTGATCCGTAAGAAGCCGCGGCAAGCGGCTGGTGGTTACGTGCAATGGCGCCATTGACTCATTCACGTCGGCACACAAGACTTCTCCGGCGGCCTTGGCCATTGTGTATTCCGTCATGCCGTGCGGGCGTTCTTCCACGGCAATTGAAGAAGGATAGAAGAGTGAGAGTCCAGGTTGCATCGCGCGCAGCGCGCGTATCAACTGCCAGAATCCGTGAACATATATCTCTTCAAATTCTCTGAGACGATTTGCGATAAACATCTCGGATTGCGGGCGGAAGATAGAAGGCGTGGCAAAGTAATATACGTGAGAAGGAATGTGGGCAAGCGATGTTAGTTGCTCCGATGCAGGCTTGCCTGCATCGTAAGGAAGCGTGTCGCACGCCCCACCGGCAGATCGAATTTGATGAGCCACTCTTTCTGCATCATCTTTTCCGTTTTTCCAGGTGACCACAACATGACCGCCGCCAGCAGCGATCAACTTCGCTGTCAGTTCACCCAGTCCGCGAGAGCCGCCGATAATGAGCGCTGTGCTTCCGACGAATTCTCCCGGAGAAACCAAGCCTGCAAGCGATTGCATCGTGGCCTGCTCTACTGGTGGCAGGCGCGCGGTGCAGTATGCAGTGCCGGTAAACCCGCCTCCTGCGATCTCCAACTCGATGGAACGGAAACGCTCGTCTGCCTGAGAAACATGAAAGTCGAGAAAGTTTTGCGCGCTGGATTCTCCGCAGGCCTTGACTGACAGCTCACTGTAAATGGAATGCAGCCCAGGGCAAACCATGCCAGCGAGGCATGTGCTGGCCGCGAGAGACGCAATGCGTTGCGCTCCCAGCCATTCCGTAGCAGAGGGAAAGAATGCCTGTGCGTCTTCAGGCTGCATGCGGAATGGAAGACGGCCAGAGAGGCTGGCCATCTCTTCGAACTTCAGATCGGATGCGGCATTTGGAATTGTGATTAGAGGTGTCAGCGCGTTGGAGATGGATGGACATTCGGCAGCAACGTCGCCGAATGCGATGTTGAATTTTGACCGCGGTATTCCGTCAACGGCTACATGCAGCCGCGCTCCTTTAGGACTGTATTCAGACAGAACAATTTCGACCGGCTCATCCAGGTACACAAACTTATTGAAGTGAGCACGCAGGCTGCGAAGCTGGGGCAGGTCCAGATGTGCATGGGCGAGTGCATCCAGCGCCCAGAGGAGCAGATGGATACCATGAACAACAGGCGCACCGGCCTGAGTACGGCGTGCCTGCAACGCGTCCATGTGCATTGGGTTTGAGTCGCCTGAAATGGATGCAAATCGTATTTGATCGTCGAGAGTGAACACTCGCTGCGCCAGGCTTTTCACATCTATCCTCTTTCGCTGATAGCGATGGATAAAAATTACGACTTGCACATTGGGTTAAATTGGTTTTAAGGCCGCCGTCTGGAAAGTATCTCAGAAAGCCTTATAGACAATACCAGGGGCGGGCTGGCTCATTAACGCCGTGAAGAACAGAGCGGCCAGACCCAGCGCCGATGCGTATACGACCCGAGCATAGCGACTGGTGAGCACAGGTCCATCACTTGTTTTGAGTAACAGCAGAGCCGCGCGCGCAATCTCCCAAAGAGCCAGCAGCACTGTGGCTGACAGCCATATTGCAGCCCAGACGCCAAGCCAGTGCATCGGACTAAGCGCGGCAAAAATGCTATGAACCTGCTGCCAGTCTCCCCAGAAGCAGAGAAGTGTGAATGCAAACCAGGAGAAAGTAAGGCCGCGGCCGAACGCGCGATACATAAGATTTTTTGCCAGGCCCTTATAGCCTTTGCGGCCCATGGCTTGAGTCAAGCCTATCTGCCAGAGCTTATTGATGGAGACTCCAAAGCCGGTTAAGAGGCCGAAGACGACGAACTCCGAAGTACGCCCGTGCCAGATACCCACCAGAAAGAATGTCACAAAGAAACAAAGAACGCCGAGGAACGGCTCAGCGGCCCGGGATGAGATGCGACGCATAAGCGCAAGCAGCAGTGGGTTATAAACATACGACTTAAACCAGGAGGACAGCGTTATATGCCATTGGTTCCAGAAATCCATCACGCAGGCAGCGCTGAATGGACGATTGAAGTTTTCCGGAAGAGTGATTCGCATCAGTCTGGCTATGGCAATGACGACATCAATGTAGCCTGAAAAATTGCAATAAAGAAATAATGGATACAGTGTGAAGAGCCTAACGGCAGCAAACAGTTTCAGATTGAGCGGCATTGCCTCGCTTACCTGCAAGACTGCATCCTGCTGGAACGCGTGCAGAAACATGGCAAGCACGTTGACCTTAAAGAAGCCTCGCACGAGGCGCTCAAGTTGTAGACCAACAATGGCGGCATTGAGCGGAGGGGGTTCATTGGTGAACTGGTCGCGGGCGAAGTCGTCGTAGCGCTGAATGGGGCCGGACACGAAGGTTGTGAAGTTCAGCGTGTAGAGAAGATATGCGCCTAATCCAACATGCCTTTTATCGCTGCCGTCTCCTGATTCGATCAAAAGGTGAAGCACGCGAAAGAAGATATAAGAGAGGCCGAGCGTGAAATATGGAAAGTGGAGAAAGCCTTGCTCGGGCAAGAACGTGTACTTCTTGAGCCACACATACGCAAAGATGATTGCAAGAATGCTCCAGGCCATTAGCCTGGACCATCCGCGCTCCAGTGCCACAAGGCATCCATAGCCCAGCAGCAAAAAGCCAGCCAGCGGTAGAAGAGATACGGGGTCATGTGTTAAGAGGCCGATAAAGACGAGACTGGCAACAAGAAGCACTACTGAACGCCAGACACGTGAGCGGCTAAAATTCGACAGGACCGCTACTGCCAAACCAAAAAGCACGAATTGGAATGAGGCTGTATCCATAACTATGCGACTTACTTTTGCGCCTCCGGCGATTGAGCGCCCGGTGCAGCCTTAAGCGCGGAAATCGTGCCGTCCGTGAGAAGTTCTGACAATTCATTTGCCATTAGCTTATGGCCTTCGCCATTCGGATGCTCATCCGCAAGCTGAAAAACCTGATCGACGTCATAGGTGCCGCTATATCCGGGCAATCCATCCATATACACTGCGCCGTGACTGGTCACAATAGCCTTCAATTCACGATTCAGTGCATACGGGTCGTATCCGGTCATCTGATCGCCTGTAGCAGCCATAATTACCTGCGCGCGTGATGGCAGCTGCACGACAACTAATGGAATGCCGGCAGCTTTTGCCTGTGCACTTATGCTCGCAGCATAACTATCAAATAGTTTCAGGCGTTTCTGCCATAACTCTGTGGGTTCGGTCTTCATATAACCCGACACAGCATCGCCTACTAAATAGGACCTGAGAAATTGGCTCTGACTTTTGTACAGCGTGTGCCGCAGAAGTACTGCGGTTCTCGAATAATTCGTCCATACGGATCGCATTGCATCCAGTAAGGATTCGCCCTTGGGACGGTTCTTCAAAATAAACAGCGCTTTGGATGCTGCGTCGGCTCCTGCCTCTGGTTCCGCTTCCAGCGCTTCTCCGCTGACCTGAACATCATAGGGCGTAACGATCCAAAGCAAGAGATCCGGTTTCGGCTCAAGTGCCTGGTTAAACCAGCGCGCGATCAACTCAGGATGGTTTTCCGTAAGACCTTCATCATAGAGTTCTATCTTGCGCCCTGTAAGTTGAGAAAGTTCTGCGGGCAGCAATGAGGCGAAGGTTTTTTCCTGAGCAACTCCGAGGCCCATCGCAGTCGACGAACCGAGCATGACAATCCTGTACGTTCCAGGTGTTTTCTGAGTGCAGGAGAGATCTGTGCGGAACCCACAGCTATTGAAACGGTATTCAATCACCTGGTCTGCGTCAGAGCCTCTGCAGACAGTATTGGGAATGACCCCGATGCCTATTGCCGGATCTTTATATATCAGGCATTTTCTGCCCTTTGCCGGCGCCCTGTAATAAATGACCCGAGCGACGAGTTCTGTGGCAACTGTCAGACCGCTTATCGTCAGCAGGCCGATCAACGGCAGAATAACCCAATCTCTTGACGAGTGCTTGCGATTTCCCTGGACATTGGAGGCGGCGCCGTCAGAGCCCTGACCTGTAACCGTCATACCAGCGTTGTCTCCTTTACCGTCCCGAAGCCGCTCGATACGACTTTCATCGGGGCGAGCTCAGGAGCAGCTCCTTCAACGATCAATTCCCAGCGTGTCAGCCCGGATTCTTCTTCCGCGACATTGGTGAATCCAAGTTTGGAATAGTGATCCATGACGAGCTTGTTGCGATCCGTAGGCTTATATACCCCGAGAAGCTTTTTGATGCCAGCAGCGCGAGCGTGCTCAAGAATCTCACGAAGCACCATGTGTTCGACCTTGCGCCCAAGCACACGGCAACTCATCAGCCATGTATCGATCTCCCACACTTCCGGCTCACCTGGCCGGCAAATCAAAACGCTGATCATGCCATTGTCGCCAAAAACATCGGTGAGCCGTACCTGAAGCGTAAAGACTTCCGGATCTGCCTCAGCCTGCGCTACTTCAGGATCGGTGTAGCGGCGCGTAGTCAGGTTGTACTGATTCGATTTATTGATGAGCTGCACGATGCGCGCTCTGCCCGTCACGTCAAAGGGCTGAAACTGAATTGTCATATCCAGCGACGCCAGATAGGCATCGACGCCGCCTGCCTGCTTTTGCAGGGTCACGCGCCTGGCATTGTCCTGGTAGAAACCTGCTCGCTTCAAATCTTCTGTCGCAAAGGCGACTGCTTCAAAATAGCCGCCGGCCGCAAGCGTTCTAGCGTAAAAGGCTGCTTCTTCCGGGAGTTCAGGAACAGCTACCTGTGGCAGCAACTGACGCACGAGACCACGCTCGACCGGGTTGTCATCCAGAAACACCATTGAATCCAGACCAAGTGAAAGCTCGTTGGCAATGGCTTGAATGTTTGTTGCCTTATCATTCCAGTTAGCTTGAAAGACAGCAATATGATCGAGCTTGAGAAGCATTTCTGGATGCTTCTCAAACGGTTGACGTGCTATTTCGTCTGTATTCTTCGATGAAACTGCAAGAACGATTCCGCGCTGGCGCAAATCGAGCGCCATGCGTTGGACCGCAAGATGGGCTTCTCCCTGTGCATCGCCCTGCGCTACCTTGATGCCTTCAAGTCCGTCATCGCCGATCACCCCTCCCCAGACCGTGTTGTCCAGGTCGAGAATCAGAACCTTCCGACTCTTGCCGCGAATCGATGCGATGGTGCGGGCGACATAATCCGCATAGAGTGGAATCAACTCGTCAGAAAAGGCGAACTTAGCCATATTCCATAACTGAGGGTTATGCCAATCGGCCAGACCTACTGTTTCTGCAACTCCTGCAATGTCTAACAGCACATCCCCAGAACCCAAGACATAATCCGCAAGCTCTCGATTGATGTTTTCAACCAGATTCCGACGCGTGCCGGGCAGCGCGCGATCAAGACTCCCGAAGAGCGTTTCTACCGGAGGGGCAAAGGATTGGAAGATGCAAAGCGCATTCGAATTTGACTTAATGCCATTGCTCAGCGCCTGCAGATAACCGATGGTTCCCTGCACCGTGGCAGAAGAAGCATCCGGATCTCCGAGAGAGAGCTTCAGTGGCAGCGCACGATAGTCAAGCGCGAAAAGCACTGCATCGGGCTTAGAACTATTTACCTTGGAGTCCGGCGTAAGCGCTTCCTGCGCGACCTGATCATAAGAAGGCTGAATCACATCGAGCGCAATTCCATATCTCAACGCCGACGCCACGAGTGCAGGCACAATCATGTCGGTTGTAGAGTTGCTCAAGATTGCAAGCTTGAACGGCACCAGTGGACTAAGCGATTTAGATCCGGCACGCAGCCGGTCGAGCGCCTTCGCTAATTTAGTCAACTGGTTGATGTCGAGAGCAGGCAATGCAAGCGCCTGAAGCAGATTACCCAAGGGCTCTGTTGCGCCATCTATTTCCTTGAGCTTTCCTGTAAAGCCTTCATCCACGCGTGGAAGCCATTGCAACTCTGAATATAGTGAGTTCATCGGCGCGTCTCCGTAGAAATGATGACTGCCTGAAGGAGATTCCCGGCAGGCTTACACCGACTCTCATATAAGCCGAGTCGAATGTTTTTGAGGACAGCACTTTCAGGAACTTCTCAGTTGCCGCAGGTATCATTCTCTCGCGATACCAATCCAGACGTCTCTAAAAAATAAGAAATAAACTCTCAAACGCGGGCTTTAATCAGCGCAACAAGTTGGCCTACGTTTTCCAACTTGCCAATTTCTGAGGTTGAAAACTTAATCTTGAATGCTTTTTCAATCGTAAGAATCAACCGGATATGCGAGAGACTGTCCCAACCGTCCACGTCTTTGGCAGAAAGCGCGGGATTTACTTGAATATCGTCATCAAAAACGCTGCTGAATATTTCTGTCAGCCGAGCATATATCTGCTGTTCATCCATTCAAGGCTCCCGGTTCGTTTTATGATGGCAATTAGAAGATTCTCTAAACTTTTTGGACAGATTCGCACTTTCCAGTGCGAACGTATCTCATTGTATTAGCTTGGTTTTGATAAGACGCAATCGCATCTTTAACTTGGAGATTAACACATTCAGCCTCACTGCTTCAAGGAACAAAACGCCTCGCCAGTCGCAGCGTTTTGAACTGCTTCCATGCATTCAGACACGTGCGATAGGTTCGGTTCATTTTCCTTTACGCCTGCGGTTGCTGATCCACTTTGTTATGCTGTTACTTAGCCGTCACTGCCCATGAAATCAATGCGAAAACCTTTCTTTCCGCATCTTCCAGAATAGTTATCTTAGTGGAAAACATGGAGACCCAGGATACAGAATGGCCAAACATCTTCATTACAACGCGGCAGATCACATCGTTCCAGACACTGCCGGCGATCCATACCGGCGGGCATCGTTTTCAACTGCGAACAAACTACGCAGACTCATCTGGAACCTTTGCTGGCTTTTTTTTTATCGAACTTCGCCGCGTCCACTCCATCCGTGGCGATCCTTTCTTCTCAGAACATTCGGCGCGAAGATGGGTCCGAATTGCCACTTCTATCCTGGGTCAAAGGTATGGGCTCCCTGGAACCTGACATGCGCGGACCAGGTTACTGCTGGAGATGCTGCTGAAATCTATAACCCTGCACCGATCCATTTGGGATCGCATGCCATAGTATCCCAGGGTGCATATATATGCGGGGCCACCCACGATTTCGACGACCCCGCATTTCCACTGCTGGCTTACTCCATGACCATTGGATCCTATGCCTGGATATGTGCGCGTGCATCCGTTTGCCCAGGTGTTAATGTTGGAGAATATGCTGTTCTCGGGCTTGGTTCAGTAGCAGCTCGCGACCTTGAACCATGGGGAGTCTACGCAGGCGTACCGGCGGTTAAAGTAAAGACCAGAGAATTCAAGAACAAGGACTCGTCGCGATAAGCATGGTTGAATCGTTTATAAACTCCGACATTAACTCAAAAGCCTCTGATACAAACCCTGAAGTTGTTGTCCATATTGGGGCCAGGTGTAGGATCGGGCAATTGTATTAGCGGCCTCTCTGCCGATCGACTCCCGCAAAGCCTGATCTTTCGCGGCATCTGCAATAGTTTCCGCCAGACGTTCCACATCATTGAGCGGCACATAGAGAACTGATTTTCGGTCGACGAGGGGCAAACCGGAACTCTCCGTAGTAATCACGGGCAATCCTGCTGCGGCGGCTTCCATAGCGGAGCGAGAGCAACCTTCAATCAAGGTTGGAAAGACAAATAAGTCGGCTTCGGAAAGAGCTGGAAGAATTGCCTCGGGCGGAACAAAGGGCGTGTGCGTTAGAAATTCTTTGTCCGAATCTTTTATCCAAATATGTCCGTTTGTTATGTTACCGATCAAACGCAAACGAGCATCTAATCCGCCCTGCCGAACCTTACGGATTGCCTCTAATAAAACGCGTACGCCTTTACGCAGATCAAAGTTTCCCGTAAACAATAGGTTAATTGGACCATTGCAATCATAACGCTCTTTAAGATGAAAGTAACGTGGCGCCACGCCAAGATAACCCACATCAATTTTCTCGGAAGGGTATCCTTCATCTACAAAGGTGCGCTTGACAAAATCAGAATTCACGAGCAGGCGATCCGCTTGTTCGCAATCGTCGAGCACGACACGCCATAATCCTTTTTGAAGGGTTCCCTCGTACTTCAGTCCAGCCTGCGCATATTCCTCTCTAAGTACCGCATGCATATAAGCCGGATGCGCAATGGAATGATCCGTAATTATCTTCATACCGTTTTTACGTGCGGTGCGGATAGCACCACCCTGCCCAGCGCCGCTCCGCACGTGGAAGATATCTCCATTGTGCAGATATTTGCGACTTGCCATACCCATAACCTGAAAAGCCCATGCGGAAGTAATATATGGCTTGACCAATCTGGTTTTGCTCAGATAAATAAGGCCTCGTCCTATAAATTCGGCGAATGCCAATGGTCGAACCGTCACACCTGGCGCTTCGACGCGTCTAGCACGCATCCGACTGGCCAACCCGCGTTCACCAATCAAACGCCCCAGGTTATCAACCAGAGCATCCACACCTGGCCCTGGTACCCAACCCGTGACGAAATCTACCTCAGATACAGTCGATGCAACCGCACGCACGGTTTCATGAAAGTGGAGCTTACCTCCGCCTGAAGTAATAGTTACTTTCACTTAACCCTCGCTAGATACTGTGCGACAAATAGTAATGAATTCGAATGGCAGAAGCTCGCAAGCAGGCTGCAATATGGCTCGACTGCCGGTATTTTGTGCTCTGTCGGCAATTTGACCCGCAAGCATCAGAAATCGTGTCAATTGCGCGGGGAAACCCTTCCGAGATTGCGGAGATGCAGAGGGGCCTGTGCGCGTGAAAGTGTCTGTGCAACCACCTGCCGGCCAGGCGAATCCGGATCGAGAATGTCGCAAATAAGCACAATGAAAAAGCTCTCTATGAATCTACGTGTGCCCCCAAATGGAGAAAACAAAATATCCCACAGCATTATCACCAGAAGTGAAATGTAGGCTGGCTTTAATGGGCTTTGCGACATTGCGGCTTTGATAATTGACTTCGCAGCCGACACGAAAATATACATCCAAAAGATGCCCCCTACTATGCCGGCATCGACCCATGCGCTCATAAGATGAGAATGGGCTGGAATCAGACCTTCATATCTCGGCTGCACATCCAGCGGCACTTTGATGCCAAATTGATTCTCAATGTCGCCAAGCATCCTCTGATACTTCGGATCCTTGGCCCAGGATCCGTGTCCGAGGATCGGGCTATCTATCACAGCACGTGAAGATACGATAATCTCAGGTCTTCCGCCTATCAAAATCCCCCAACCTGCCGTGGTCTGCACTTCATTTTTTTGCTGTGCTTCTTCGCCAAGAGCTCCTGTAGCAGCAAGTGTGGTCATGATCTTACCCACCATAGTTCCTGCTATCAAAGTAATTCCTACTATAACAAGGACCCTGGATCGACTCCGAGCCGCAGGAAGAATTCTAACCATGCCAATTCGTTCAGGAATAATAGGCAGGACCAAACAAGCCGCAACAAACATTGTAAGTGTGATAGTACGGAAATTAAACACAGCGTTGAAAACAATGTCGCCAACCATAAGAAATCCAACACTCAGATACTGACCACGCCTGTAGAAATAGCTGCCGGCAAAAGCGACGAAATACAAAATAGCCCAGCAATACGCGAATTTAAGAGCATCTCCTTCTCCTCGAGCGAGGGCGGGCTGCAATTTGGCAGATAGTGCCGTTCCTATCGCCAAGCCCAAGAGAAAGATCATCTGGCGCCGCATATTTCCTTTAAGCAGAATCGTGAGGCCTATTAAATCCAGCAAAAATACGAGGATATTTGCCTGCCCCCTTATCCAATCCTTGAAGGGGGTCGATCTGTAAACGTCGGTAATCATCTGTCCAAGCAGCCAAACCAGGATAAGGGCGATGATTATGCCAATCCTCCGCTTGCGAAGACGCAGGCGATCAGGATTTACTATCAACAGCAACACAAGAGACGGAAGGAGAATTACTTCACTAATATAGATGTCACCTATTACCGAGAACGCATAGCAGGCTCCAAGGCCAATGAGAAGAGCCATAATATCGCCGATTAGAGACTTTGCCCACTCGTGCTGCCGCTTGCGGCGTCGAGCGACTTGAGGGTCTGTTAGAGTTGCAATTGCCATAAGCCTCATTCAGCGAAGATATCCCGCCAGAAAAATCCCCGAGAGCCGTCCTGTAAGCACTACTGACGTTTGTCGAAGAATGCGAGATCCGTATTCGAAGTTAGCGAAGTTATCCTCTCATGCATGATCCAGATGCTGAGTTGTTTGCGGGGAGCTTTGAATGTTTACGACTCGCGTGTCGACTTTTTTTCCCCTTCCGATTCGCGTGGCCCGTAGTAATTGTAGTACTGCCGTCCGTAATACTCGGAGTACTCTGGCGCGCCGAAGTCAACCATATTGAGTGCAACTCCCAGCAGGTTCGCACCGGAGCGCTGCAATAGCTCGACGCTGCGAGAAATCACCTGACGTCGCGCCTCTCCATAGCGAACTATAAGCACCGCGCCATCAGCAAGACGGCCGAGCACCGAGGCGTCAGTTACGGTGAGCACTGGAGGGGTATCAATGAAGATGAAATCGTACTCCAAGCGAAGGTCTGCTATGAGGTTCTCCATCTGCTTTGATCCAAGCAGTTCGGAGGGTAATGGCGGCAGAGGACCGGCAAGCAAGAGGTGCAGATTAGGAAGTTCAGGCCACACCTGGACTGCTTCTTTCCATGTTGTCTTGCCAGAAAGCACCGAAGAAAGCCCCACATTGCGGGAAGAACTGGCATCGATATACTCGCCCTTAACGCGAAGGTGAACCGCAGGCCGGCGCAGATCAGCATCGATCAATAAAACTTTCGCGCCGTTGAGTGCAAAAATAATTGCCTCAAGGATAGTAATTGAAGTTTTTCCTTCTGCAGGGCGCGTGCTGGATATCATCAAAACCTGCGGCGGCGCACCTGCCGTCGAAAGCAGGATAGATGTTCTCATGCCCCGCAATGCTTCGCCGATCTTTGACCAGGACCCGCTTTGTCCGGAGGCTGCATGCTTAATAAAATTAGCCGCACGTATCTCAGCGCCCTCTACCTTGGGAAGCACTGCAAGAAGCGGAAGATTCAACGAGGTTTCGACATCCTCAATGGTGCGAAGGTTTGTGTCCATCGCCTCAATAACTAAGGCAAGAACGCCGCCAAAAAGCAGCCCCAAAGCCAAACCACCGCCCATGTTCAGGAGTTTGTGGGGTTGACTTGGAAAAATTGGAACGTCTGCATCTTCGACAACATGAACCGAGGTGGAATGCAGACCTGCCAGAATTCCTGCCTCCTGCAGACGCTCCTGAATACCGTCGTATAACAACCGATTTGCCTGATATTCTTCGCGCGCGAGTTCAAATTGGATGACTTTAGAGCTTTTCTGATAGGCATTCTGCTCTTCCTGGTTCAAAGTTGCACGCAACTGGCCTTCGTTCGCTTGAGCCGAACTGAAGGCGGTTTGCGCCTTTGCAACTTGAAGAGCTTCTTCTCTGCTGACTTCCGCCTGAAGAGTGTCGATCTGCCCCTTAAGTGCCTGTACACCCTGGTATGCAGACCCATAGGTTTGAGTCATGGCTGCATACTGACTCTTAAGCTGAGCCAGATTCTCCCTGGAAGACTGCAGAACTAAATCCTGTGTAGAAAAAGCATCCACTACTCCCGGTGTAGAAGCGAGAAGCGCCCTGTATGCAGACTCTTTGAGCATTCGATCAGCCTGCGCATCTACCAGAACTTTATTCAATTCCGTCAAATGCTCGACATCAACACTTTGTTCCTGCTGACCTATCCCGATAATACCTACTTCTTTTTCGAGCGAGACCATGCGCTCCTGGCTCGACTGAAGGTTCGATTTCAGGTTATCAAGCTGACCATTCAACCACGTTGATATTTTTTGCGTAGATTCATAGCTCTTTTTAAACGAATATTCGATGTATTTATCAACCAGGGTATTTGCAATCAAAGCCGACAGTTCAGGACGCCGGGTCGTTGCATATATCTCAACGATATTTGTCTGAGCCAGGCGGGATATTTTCAAAGAACCTAAAAAAGTGTCGATCAGAGCCGCGCGATCAGTCGGTCTCGATAGATCCCAGGGGCGTTCTTTCCAATTAGCAAAGTTACGATCTTTGTCCAAATGCAGGGACTGAATCGTATCCAGCGCGAGTGTCCTGCTGCGCATTTTTTCAATCTCTGTATCGATTTTCTGGGCGTCCATGTCACCGCCAGCAGCGCCAGCGATCTGCTCAAGGCGAAATTCGCTCGAAATATCGCCTGTAACCTCTATCCTGCCCCTTGCGGTATACATGCGTGTTATCACGATGTTTGCTGCAATGGCAATGACCAAACCGATAGCCCCTGCAACCAAGACAATCCATCCACGCTTTTTAACCAGCTGTATCAGGCGATCCACGGAAACTTCTTCAGAAGCTCCGCTGCCGTGCCTGAACTGTTGAAAAGGTGGCTCAACTTCGGTGATGCTGGATTTCTCGTTGATCAATGTAGATGCCTCATGTTGTCGTGATGAAGTTAGAACTTACGCAAAGAAATTTAGCTGAAAATTCCAGATTATACTGGGGATTTTACATGAAGAGCTTGCCTGGTTTTGTTAGCAAGGACGCCTGAAGCGGCAACTTTCGCTCCACCGGCCCATTGCCCGGCTACATCCAACAGAGTCTGCGCCCAATGGCGGGGGGAAAATTGGAGAGAAAGAGAATGACTTGCACGAGACATCTCGTCAAGGCGCTCATCCGTCATAGCGCTGACCCGTTGCAGAAGAGCCGCTAAACCGGTTGCATCTTTTCCGCCAAAGATATAGCCGTTGTAGTTATCCTGGACCAGATGAACAGCTGCTCCAACATTCTCCGAGGCTAATATCAACAGACCAGCAGACGCAGCCTCATGCACTACAACTGCCCACGGCTCAAAATCACTCGGCAGGACAAGGCATCCTGCCTGTCCAAACCGATAGCGCAATTGTTCGGGCTGCAAAAAGCCCTCAATCTGAATTCCAGGCTCATTCTCCAGAAGGGTATGTAAGGGACCGGTACCGCAGCAAATCAGAGGCCAGGGATTGGAAGAATGCGCACGATATATCTCATACGCTTTGACGAGCGTATCAATTCCCTTGTCTTGAACAAATCTGCCTACAAATAAAAATGCGCGGGAGACCGGCGATCCCGCTAAAAGCCTGCCAGAGTGGATAGCTTCGAGGCGGCGCTGATCGCAGCAATAAAGTCCGCGAAGAATTTCTCGCTGTTCAAACCCAAGTTTCCGAGCAAAAACCGCCTGTCGTTCTCCCGGCAGCCACACTGCATCCGCAAGCGGCCGTATATAGAATGGTGCGATTTGCGTGGCCAAACGCTGCTTCGCCGTTCCTAACCAGCAGTTGTCCATCGTCATGATCCGCAGACACTTTCCAGCGAACACTTTCGCCATACGACGATACGCAGGAACAGCCCATCCAGCGAAGATCAAAACGTCAGGATTAAATTCCTGGAGTTTTGGTTCGATTGCGTTCAGTTCGCTGTTCGCGCGCCACATGAGGCGATTCTTCATCCATGCAAACTGACTCTCATCGAACGGTGCATCGAGCGCCGGAGTTTGGTGCGAAACAAAGAGTTGTACTCCCTCGCGACTGGCGAGTTCCTGAAGGCATGCGTTGAGATATCCGGAAAGTTTTGTCCAGAGAATGCCGACCCTCACGCGCTCACCTGCCTTCCTATTTCCGTTATCGAACAATACCGACACGCCGAAGTGCTGCCTCACCTCGATAGAGCAACTGTCGAAGCTTATCCACAGTACGCCAATCCCGTCCCTGAATATCCCGAAAGACACGTTGTTTGTCCTGGAAATATAGCCCCTGAAGTTTCTGGGATCCAGTAATCGATTGGCTATGAATACGGAATCTGCTCAGATCGGCGTTAATATACCCGACCTTGGCGCCGCGATGCGCCATGGTGACGAATAACTCGCCGTCCCAGCAGGTTCGGGTTATCGGATTGAATCCGGGAGAATTCAAATATGCCCTCCGACGAAAGAAAGTGGACTGTTGAAGAAATTGCGTCCCGCCATAGAGATAACGATCTACGGTAAATGCCCGCGATATCACATGACGAACCGGCTTGTTCTCGACGTCCACGATGTAACCATTTCCCATGACAATGTCATAGTCGGGATGTAACTGAAAGAAGTCAGCAATGCGCTGCAAGGAACCTGGCTCAAGAAGGTCATCTGAGTTAAGAAATCCGCAGATATCTCCAGTGGCCAGCGCAAAGCCTTTCCTTAAACCATCCGAAGCGCCTTTGTCAGGCTCAAAAACCATGTGTGTAATACCAGATGCATAACTCTGAATCAGCTCGCGGCTTCCGTCAGTGGATCCTGGATCAATCACAATGTATTCCAGATCCGGATAGCCTTGCAGTAACACCGATTCAAGAGCCTCTCGCAGAAAGGCGCACTGATTAAATGACAGTGTTACGATACTGATCTTCATATGGTCTCCACTTTATGGCGCCTCAATTGAAGAAGTACGATACCTATGCCAACTGGACAGACTAAGCCGGGTTTAGCGTCCTGAATTTGAACTGCCCGAAATGGGATGTCCAGGACATTCGACCCGGCTTCGCATCAACGTGCATATAAATCCAGCGTTGCTACACCGAACTCCGTAAAGTAATTCAGCAGGTTTATGAGGGTGTATTTCACGCCACTCACTGGAACATAAATCATGTCATCTTCCCTGACGGCCGGGTCTGCAGCTTTCGCATTCTGTATCTTAGCCAAGTCAAGCTGCTGCACAACTCTTGATCCATCCGGAAGCGTGCGAATAAGCAGGGTATGGCCCCGTTTTGACGTAATCAACGAATTTGAAGCTAACGCAATGAGCTGCGATACTGTAGCAACCCGCGACGCACATAAAGGATAAGCGCCAGGTCTTGTTACATTGCCGCCCACATAGACAACCCCGCAAGGCTTGACGACAACTCTAGATCCTCCCCGCATCACGCGATCGAATACGTCGGTGTTGTGCAAAGTGGGATCCCACGGAATCAAGGTTTTCTGATCTGGTGCGGAATCGCTTGATATTTCGATAATTCTGCCCGCAGTGGTTGTTACGCCGCCAGCCATAGCCAGGATATCTGACAGCATATGCTTTCCCATTGGCGTATAGATCCCAGGAGTTCTAACTTCTCCCAGCACAGTGATGCCGGTTGACGCGCCATCCACGGTGACCAGAACATTTGGATGAATCACAAGGTTGCTGTCCATCAGCATTTTCTCGATGAGAGCTGACGCGCTTGCACTATTCAATCCCGCGAAATGCACAATGCCGAGATAGGGCACAGGAACATCGCCGCCCATGGAGACTCGCGCAACTGTAGAGAAGTCGGGCGCGTTGGATACTGTAATGGCTACTGTTTCACCGGAAAATATCGGCTCGTCCGTCACGCCCATCATGCTCGCAGACGACGAGGCACCTCCGGAGCGCGCCTGCGCAAGAGAAGACATCCCGCCAGGTGATTGCGCAAAAGAAGGCCTCGGGCAAACAATTACAGCCACTATGAACAAAACCCGAAAGGCTGCAGCGCTGCCTGCAAGGCGATTTTGGAAGAAATGAAATGAATTTCTTAGAATCACAGGTTAACGGACCTCCTTCGCGCACTCGTCAGACAGCCGACTTGCAAAAACCCGCATTGAATCACCATTTACAATTGAGATAGAAGCCCTGGGCACAAAAGTGCCTGCTGAAATCAGCACGCATGCCCTGTGAGTCAATTTGGTTTTCACGTGACGCAGACGCGTCCATATCTGTATCTTACGACTCGTAATCGGTTGCCCGTCTATTTCAATGCTCAAGAAAGCCCTCATGAATGCCCAAGCTGTCTTTAATTCAAAGCAATGAGGCCGCCTGGTTCCCAGAAACTATGCACAGTGCGCCTCAAACGATGCAGCACAAACGTCTGTTTCTCTTGTAAGTCTTAGATTTTCCGATTGCAGATCCCGCATAGGCCAGTTGGCTAAAGCAGAACTATGATTCGTTCAATTGCCTGACAATTTCGATAATGGCTTGACCAGCTCTGCTCAGTTACGCTGATTGAAATAAGCGGTCGATATCACTTAAGAGTATCCAAGTTGATTTTACCATCCGGTATTGATACTTGCAAAGTTCAAGCACTGAAATAGTTCCCTATTTTCAATATCTTAAAACTCATCCAGCTTGATTTGGCAGTTTGTCTTTGTAACGGATGAGGAGGGGTACGAGGCGTCTGGCGTCCCAGTAACGCGCGCCGTATCTTGAGGGGCTGGAGAGGCTTCTCCAGAGCCAACCGAGGCCGAGGTGGTCGGCCCATGCGGGTATGCGGACCTGATCTCCGGAGAGGAAGGAGATGGCGGCGCCGATGCCGTGGATGGCGGGCTGATAGCTGAGGTTCTGCTTGAGGTAAAGGCCGAGCGGCTCCTGGGTTCCTCCGCCGATGCCGAGGAGGATGTGCTGCGGACGGCGCTGGTCGAGCCGGCGCAGCAGCTCTGGATCGTCGATGATCCTCTCGTACATCGGTGCGAGGTAGATGTCGTCTTCCGTGACGGCGGTGCCGTTGGCCTGCAGCCAGGTGAGGTTGCGCTGAGCCGCGGCCGGTGTGGGCATGATCCAGAAGCTGCTTCCGGCTTGATGAAACTCCGGCTGTTCGAGCAGCACGCGCAGATACTTGAGGCCGGAGAGCTTGGGGATGCGGTCGCGCTGGATCAGGTTCCAGAGCAGCACCATGAGGGTGCTGTCGGCGATGGCGAAGTCGGCGCCCAGCAGGGCAT
>Ga0208193_1000284_pt1 | contig 31740 bp, 35 predicted proteins | sample June2015DPH_17_2_FD_184716 | JGI IMG/M metagenome (GOLD analysis project Ga0208193, IMG submission 184716) | Peatland microbial communities from SPRUCE experiment site at the Marcell Experimental Forest, Minnesota, USA - June2015DPH_17_10... | ecosystem: Environmental > Terrestrial > Soil >... | reverse complement strand
GCGGCAACCGGGAGCGCCGTTGGATAACAACATCTGCGAGAGAGCATTGAAGAAGTCCATCCTGCATCGTAAGAACTCTCTGTTTTATAAGACTCGCAATGGAGCTCGGATCGCCGAGGAAGTATTCACCGGTAAGGACGACCGGATTCTGTTCACTACATTTACCAAGAATCTCGCGACCGACATATCGCAAAACCTGCGCAAGCTCTGCGGCGATGAGAAAGCGTGGGCGCGCATTGAGGTCCAGCATCTTGACGGATGGGTGGCTAACTTCCTGCGGACCCAAGGCTACAGGCCGGATGTTGTGTACGACGCAGAAAACGACTGCTGGCGAAACGCTCTCGAGCAGGCGCCGGAACAAGCGGGCCTGCCAGAGCGCTTTTTACCGTGTGGAGTGGGAGAGCGTAGTCCAAGCGCAGAACATTACCAGCGTCGATGAATACCTGGCCGCTCCGCGGATCGGCAGGGGTACTCGCCTCAGCCGCGACACGAAGAAGAAGGTTTGGCCCGTTTTTCAGGAATACCGCGCGCAGTTGAATGAGGGCGGGAAGAAAGAATACGTTGATCTGATTCGGGACGCGCGGCAGTTCATCGAGAACAAAGCCTTAAAGCTTCCGTACCGCGCCGTGATCGTGGATGAAGCGCAGGATCTGAGCGCAGAAGCCTTCCGGCTGCTGCGCACCATTGTCCCGGCTGGGGAGAACGATCTTTTCATTGTCGGCGATGCGCACCAAAGGATTTATCGCCATCGCGTGTCGCTGAGCAAGTGCGGAATCGACATCCGTGGCCGCGGCAAGAAGCTCAAGATCAACTACCGCACTACCGACGAGATTCGCCGTTTTGCTGGCCGCCTTCTTGAGGGCCGTCCAATAGACGATCTTGATGGAGGCCAAGACGATCAGAAAGGCTACATGTCCCTGACGCACGGCACTGCGCCCGCGGCGATGACCTTCGCTTCCGCTGCCGAAGAAGCGGCATACCTTAAACAGCATATCCACGCGCTGGTCGCCGAAGGATCGCCACTAGAATCCATTTGTATCGTGGCCCGGACGAAGAAACTGGTCGAGAACTACGCAGCGCAACTGCGCGCATCAGGGATCGAAACCTACGAAGTAAAGCGCGACACGGCGGAACAGCGCGACCGTGTCGGCATTCGAATCGCCACCATGCATCGCGTGAAGGGACTGGAGTTCGAACACATCATCGTGGCGGGCGCGAAACCGCGGGATCGTTCCGCTGGACATTGCTCTCTCGGCCGGCGACGACGCGATCACGCAACGAAATCTTGAGACAGGCGAGCGGGCACTACTGTACGTCGCGTTGACCCGCGCCAAGCGTTCGGCGCTCATCACCGCTTACGGTGAGGCGAGTCCGTACCTGAGTGCAACGACGCCGTGATTTCGGGTTTTATCGATGTTCGTTTTGCTCCGTGTCAGAGCTAACATCTACTAACATCTATACCCATACCACCCCGGCCATCTCGGAGCGCATCAGTGACGGCTCGGGTTCGGCAATTTGCGTGGATTAGGTTAGGTTATGCGGGCGGCCACAGCGCGCAAACGCCTTTCATGTGCGCAGACCCCATCATCCACATCTTGAGCCGGGATCCGCTGATGTCTTTCATCAACAGCTCCGTGGCGCCCCCCGCATGCCGACGCCGAATTTGACATCGTCACTCTCCGGCATTGGTCCGCAGCCTTTGCCAGAGTGCGCGCTCTCGCTGGTGTGGATCATTGGCCAGTTGCCGCTCCTCTTCAGTCAGGTCCAGGAGAAAACGGTAGCCTCTGACGCAATCGGCGGTGATTCGCTCACGGTTAATGGCCACCGTGCGGCGAACGAGCTGGCCGAGGTCGTCCCAATCGAACGCCCTACCCTCCTCGAATTTCCTCATCAGGCGCTCCGGATCGAAAGTGTCGCGCGCCTGCCAGAGCTTCAGGACGACCAGCCGGCGGATGAGCGCCGGGTCTAGCGGCTTGGTCGCAAAAATGCCGAGATCGTAGATGTCGCGCGCCTTGTTTCGCTGATAGCAGGCGCGGATTTTCTCGGCGATGATCTCGGGCAGCGCAAGGCAGTTGATTTCAGCGGGCGCGAAAGGCAGGAGTCTGAAGTAGCTTTGCTCGCACTGCGGCCGGCGCTCCGTGACACGGGTCGGAGTCTCGCGCCGGCTGATCTGGAGCTTCACTTCGCTTTCCCCGCTGCCGTTCCAGGCATGGGTGTAGGTCGGATTGACGCCCCATGACAGACCGTCTTGGGTCTCGTAATAGCTGTGGTCCGGAATGCTGAATTGAATGCCGTGAAAGGGCTGCGTGAAGGCATCCATCATATCGAGGAGGATCGTCTCGTGGTCGTGGTCCTCCAGAGCGGTGAAATCCAGATCGGTCGAAAAGCGTCCCTGGCTACCGATGATCATTTTGCGCAGACAGGTGCCGCCCTTGAACGCGAATCGATCCAGCACGCCGCGCTCTGACAAAAGCTGGAGCAGGAACGTCAATACGACTTCCTTTTCCGCAATCATGATGTCGCGAAGGCCGGATTCAGTGGAATAACGCTGGACCTGAGGTTGCGAGAGCATCCTTACGTCTCCTTCTTGATGGCTCGCTGCCACCGGCCGAGTCCGGAGCTGCCGTGCAGTTCTTCCCGCGTAATATTGACGAAAAGACGCCACGTCTCGTCATAGCCGATTGCGTCTTTCACCTCCTCCTTGGGACCGAGGAACGCCTTGCGGCTGTGACCGGCCAGCCGGAGCAGGCGGTCGCGTTCGCCGGCCGGAATATACGCGCCCGTGTGATCCGCGAGCCAGCCAAATCGGCGGACAAGTGGGGCTGATCCGATCCGTTCGAGATATTCGGCCGCCTTCCCCCAATCGAACCGGCGGCTGGCGGTCGCGAGAATGTACGCGGCCTCCCCGACGCCCCCGGCCAAGTCGGGACGATCAACACAATCAATGACCGTCTTCTCGCGGTCGGAGAGGACGGTTTTGTACCCAAGCACATCGACTGGACCGAAGCCGAAGAATTTGTGGGGCACGGGATTCACGATCCGGACTTCGGCCTCACCGACCCGCCGATCTCGCAGATGCACGGGCGTCACGAGCCAGATGACGTTGCGATGCTGCGTCGTCAGCCCGTAATGGGCCGCCGCCGTGCCGTACCCAATGTAGTAGGGCTCGGCAATGCGGCTGGCGAGTGCTAGGAGATTGCTCTCCCCCAGTGCCTCGGGTCCCTGATCGGGCGGGATGAGCAGATACCTCCCCCAACTTGCGCGCTCCAGCCAGCCTTTTCGGCGCAGCGAATGAATGACGTGGTCAGCGGCTTTGTCGCTTACCCCGAGCAACTGGACGATTTCCGGACGTGCTATTTCCCGGCGCCCCTGTTCAGCCAAGGCAAGCACGACTCGGCTTTCCTGCGGTGACAGCGAGCGTGTAGCAAATTCCACGACGTTCTCCAGCACGAAACCCCGTAAAATTCTGGGTTCTGATTCATATAGTAGCAGAAAAAAAGATGGACGCGACATCAATTTGGTACACAAAACCCCGTACTTAAAGGGGTTTCGTCGATGGTTCTGCAAACAGTCGCCCAAAGCATCCGTCACAAACTCACAGAATCCTGAACCTCCGCTTAGCGATAATACGATTAAGGCGAGAACGGAGGGCTCCAGCTTTCATGTCTCTTGCGGGTCACGATCCGAACTGGAGGACCTGCCGCGCCGCGAGAGCCGGTAAGAAGCGAGCCCCTGCGTCTCGTCACCGCCCATGACCCGGCGGCAAGCATCTTCAATCGAATACAACTCTTCCTCGACCGGTATGCCCAGGGAATGAACAATTTGTGATCCGGTTTCCGACGAGTAGATCTTTCGCCCTGGTCCATCGTCCTCGACCGGAAGCGCCCTAATGAACCATTCCCGATCGGCCAAGGCGCGGATGACGTCCGTTGGAGCGGGGCCGAGGTAAACAAATTGACTGGCGCTTGAAGCAAGCCGCTTAAGCTTCTTCCACTCCTTGCCTGGGGACGCCAACAGTCGCGGAACCGGAGAGTCGTAGTGGCGTCCGGCCACCTTGAGCCGGAGTACATCGTCGCCCTTTCCCAGCGCATGGAGAGTAATCGCAGCAGAGCTCATCGTGACGGTTTGACCGTCCACTTGCGCTTTCGCTACCAGTTGAAGAATGTAGAGCCCCGGCGTCGTGTCCGATGCAACGGTGACGCGGACGATCTCAGTTCTCTCGGCGGCGATCTGCCAAATCTTCCCGCGGAGCAAGTCTACCTCGGACCCGGGATGAATGCTCGGCTTGACATTGATCTTGACTGGCTCACAGAGTCCCTTCGGTTTTTCAAGGATGACGACGCGATCATGAGCGTTTGAGAATTCACTCGTCAGGAGATTAAGCGAGCGAACCATGCAGTCGGCTCGCGAACGGTTCGTGATCGAGACCAGAAGCTGAAAACCCGATGGCGAATAGGCCTTTACCGTATGTCCATTTCTGGGCAGGTAGTGGAACGCCGGGGGAGGGTCCATTCCATGTGCGACATCGAGGAAACAGCTGGCCTGAGCCTCAAAAACTTGGGGACTGGCTGCGGCGCTCCCCACGGTGCCAGGCGGGACGCCCAGACGTTCACACGCGCGCTTGCTTTGAAGAATTATCTGCTCCAGCCACGCATCGGACCAGATTTCAATTCGCATCGGAAAATCATGGCTCTCCAAGAGTTGGCGCAAGGCGTTGCTGGTGGGCAAAACGCTCGCGATCACAAAGACATCGATTGTTCCGTTTGTTCGGTGGCAGATCAGCTTCGGCGCGATGTCGTGAAGCCCCACCGCTCTTCCCAGGTTCTTACACTCAAACTTCCACACCTCGTGCCGGCCATCTGAATGCCTGCGATGGGCGACGAGATCAAACCCGAACTGGCTGCCGGACAGCTGGCGCTGAATATCGGAAAACCCTCGATCTTTCAGTACATCCTGCAATACCAGTTCGAGGAGCCTTCCCTTATCCGCACTTGCCCGCAGCATCTCAAGAATGCTGAACATAACTTCATTTTCCCGCGTAATGGCTTCCGAGCCAAACCCCAACGGTTAGGCGAGTAGTATCGAAGGGGTTCCGCGTTGATCCGGGCGTGCCTAGCAGACTGCCGTTCGCCCATCTCTTGACCTGCCCCATTTCTATATTAGTGGTGTTCAAGGAAGACCGCGTCGGCCCAGGCGTTGATTGCAGCACTCTCCCGCTATAGATGGTTGGAAGTGAGGCTTTGCGGGACGGCTTCCGATATCGCCAGCGACAACTCTGGCGGCAGCCTCACGCCACGTCGCCCGGGAGCCCCTTCAATCTGTTTTCGGCGCCGTATCAGCCCTCGGTCCGCCGGGCCGGCGGAGCCATGCGTCGAACATCTTCCTGGTCAGCCGGTGTTAGGTAGTCTGGTAGTCTGGACGACCGCCGTGGGCCGGGAAAGATGCGGCACCGGCAACTCGGAGCGGAGCTGACGGAAGCCATTCCGAGTGGCAGAATGCGGCACCGATAAGCGTGATGGCCGAAGTGAACCTTGGAGATTCGCAGATCGGTGCGTTTTGTCAATGTCGAGTTGTTGCCTTGCCAGCGGCGTTCTGAATCTTTGCCGCGGCAGGCGATGGCTGCTGCGCTCCACGGAAGCCGGTCCGGGAGTCAACACCTGGCGAGTCGCGCGATCGTACAGCAATACCGTGGAAACAGTCAGTTGATGCGCGTGGTCCCGGGTTGGCGTCAGTCCCGGGTTTCCTTTCCGCAATGATCAGTCAATTATTAGCATTGGCCAATAACTAGGCTTTCTCGGGCCGCATCTGCAATTGCTTGAGTGACCTCGTCCAGCGAATTGGTCGTGTCGAACTTAGTGAGATAACAGCATCGGTAGTCTATCTGTCCGCCCTGGGGCAGCGTAGAATCCGACCATAAATCTTCGCCACTGGAAAGCTCTCGAAAAATTTGTCCATTTCCTTTTCGGTCAGGTTAGCGCGAGTTCCATCAAGCTTCACAACTTCCGTTTAATGTCCGCTTACGCTGAGCATTCGGCGGCAAGTCGGAGTCTCACCGGATCGGAGTCTCAAGCCGGAACAGGATGGGCGGAGATTCTAGAGTCTTACCACTGTCTGCACACCCTCCCCAGAAAATTCCGAGAATCTTTGCCCCCTGGCGTTGTTTCGTTAAATTCCTTGCGATTCTGTAGCGGGCACCGCCACGTTTCACGACGGAAGTTTCGCCGCCTTCCAGGGGATGGGAATAAGCAAGAGACTCCGCGGGGCTTCCACGCCGGTAGCGAGTCGGCGTGGTTCGGAAATTCCGAGAATCGTTGCCTCCACGTCAGAAGGATGATCGCCGCACCAGCTCGTGCCGACGTGGGCGAAGGAATCGGAGAGAAAATTTGGATAGGCGGTCTCCACGCGCTGCCAGACGATTGCCGTTTTAGATGGCGGCGACTGGACCTTTTTACAACCCGCGGAAAATCGGTGATCTGGCCTGTCGATCGCCTCGAATCCAACGTGCACCCCCCGTGGCGAGAGGTTGGTTTGCCAAGGTTTAGCTCCGTCTTCCAGGTTTAATCCCATCGCCTTTCAGGCGATAAGCTTTTAGCCTCCAGCTGCGAGAATGGTGGAATGGCGGAGTATCGGACGAGCGCCCACGCGGTGTTCGATATCAAATACCACGTAGTGCGGATCACGAAGTATCGTTACAAGATTCTGCGAGGACGAGTGGCGGAGCGGGAGCCTTCAGGCGGCTTCAGCCGCAACCCCCGACTTTCAGTCGGAACTTAATTCTACCGGCTTCAGCCGGTAGTCATTAACGCTATCGCATCTGCGACGTCCAAATTCAACAGGGAGAGTTCGAGGGTTCGGGATCACCGCTGGCGTTCCAAGGTGCGGAAACTCCGAGAATTATTGCCGCCACTTCAAAAGGAATGATTCCCCCCTGCGCCATAGCCGGAAATTCCGAGAATCTTTGCCTCCCCGCTGCAGGCGAAGTTTTTGGGGATGTGCTCTCAATGAAGAATTCCATTTGGCCATCCGTCTTGAAACCGCGGGCGCGAGGTCGCCTTCGCGGCCACTGCGGTCGCTTGAACCAGTGAGACATCCCCCAGAAAATTCCGAGACTCTTTGCCCCCTGGCGTTTTTCGTTAAATTCCTTGCGGTTCTGTAGCGGGTGCCGTCACGTTTCACGACGGAAGTTAAGTTTCGCTGCCTTCGAGAGGGATGGGGCAGCAGGAGACTCCGGGGCTTCCATGTTTGTAGCGAGTGGGCATGGTGCGGAAATTCCGAGAATTGTTGCCCCCCACTTCAAAAGGAGTGATCGAGCCCGACGGCACCGCCGCCAGAAATTCCGAGAATGTTTGCCCGGCTGTTGGTGAAGTTCTTTGGCGGGAATGCAGGTGTCAATTGGGAATGCCACGGGTTGCCATCCGGTCTAATCGAAGACATCTTGGGAGCCGCGTGCAAGTTCGCCTTCATGGCCACGGGTTCGTGCCCGACGCGGGCGGAAGAAATTCCGAAAATCTCTGCCCCCTTGCATTGTTTCGTGAGATTCCTTTCTGTTCTCCATCGTTGCGGCGTTGCGCTGCAGTCCATAAGACCGCCCCCACCGTCCTGGAGCCTTGTACCCGTGCTATTGATCTTCGCCTCGAGATTGGCGGCATCAACCGGGCACCATGGGTTGCCTCCAAATCATCATCATGGAAGCTGAGTCTCCCGCAGCGTAGGTTGGTTTCCAAAGTCTGCCACTGGCTGCATGCTCTCCCCGAAATTCCGAGAATCTTTGCCCCAGGTCTTGTCTTGCGAATTCCTTCCCTCTTCGGTGCGGGTGCTGCTACGTGAACACGACGTTGGAGGCAAACGATGAGTTTAGCTGTCTTCGAGAGGGATCGGTCGAGGCGGGGCCTCTGCGACTGCCACGCTAATGCCGAGTCGGCATGTTGCGGAAAATCCGAGAATTGTTGCCCCCACTTCAAAAGGAATGCTCGCCGTCCCCCAACCGCTGCCCGAAAATCCCGAGAATGTTTGCCACCCGGCGCACTCTCAGGTGACTACGTGACCTACGTGAAATTCCGAGAATCTTTGCCTCTTTGCTTGCGCGTCTTTCATTTCTGGGCTGTCGGTGCGGATCCCCCATGGCGTGCCCCCGCCGCCTTGGGATCATGTCAACCGAACATACAAAGCCACACGCTGGACCGCCTGGTGCAAGACCAGACCCACGCGACCCTTTTACGGTTAACCAAAGTTGGATTCAGAATCGGATTCAATTAGCGCCCGTCACGCCCAATATGCCAACAAAGGACAGGCCTAGCCAATCGCAGAATCAATAGCATAGCTGATGACGTGGAAATTCGTAATCAGCAGGTCGCCGGTTCGATCCCGGCGGGTGGCTCCATAACAGATTGAAATTAAATACTTTACGCAAAACGCACAGAGAATCACGAAATCAGCACGTCGATATTCAACAGCTCATGCTTTAAATCTTATTTTCAGCAGGTTACAGGACCGAGGGCGATTTGACTGTTCATCACCTGATCGAATCATCCGTGTGACTTCGTTTTTCGTGGGCCGCCGACGGGACGGCTGACGCGAATCGGGACCCAAGTTTTGCTTCATTTCGGCGCGACGTGCTGTTCGTCATTGGCCGGCTGAGGATAGACATCTATTCGTTTGCGACTCGCGCCGGATTCCCGCCGCGATAGACCTGCACTGCGATGAACAGGTACTACGGCGCCCCTGGCTTAACATCGAACTTAACGTCTCTGGATTGCGCGTCGCCCGGAGACCGGGAGCCTCGGGCCTATTTGGCCGGGCGGGAACCGGTGATGAGGATGTCGACGAGCCTTCGGGCGCTCTGCTGCCAATCCGCGCTGGTGGCGACGTTGGCGACGCCGATCAGCGCCCGCAGCAGGTCGATCGGATCGAGGTCCTTACGGATGTCGCCGCTCTTAATCGCGCGCTTCACCAGTGCGCGAATCGCTTCCCAGATGCGGGCGTAAGAAGCCTCGAAAACCTTCTTCGGATCTCCTACCAGCGCGTTGAGTGCAGGGGCGATAAGCTGCTTCGCGGCGATGCCGTCGACAAACAACAATAACCAGGCCCGCAGTGCCTCAATCGGTGGCAATTCTTCAGCCAACTTCTGTTCCGCGGCGGCCAGCTTTTCCATCTCGGTCCGATAAACCGCCTCCAGAAGTTCTGCGCGAGTGGGAAAATGACGGTACAGAGTGCCCGGTCCCACACCTGCCTCTTTGGCGATATCGTCCAGGCTGGCGTTGGCGCCGGATCGGGTAAACGCCTCCTTCGCCACTTCCAGAATGCGCTCGCGATTCCGCTGCGCGTCACTGCGCGGCTTGCGAACGGACGCTTGTTTACGTTTCGCGGGCATACTCAAGAATTTTGCAACCGGAGATAGTCTCCGTTAATCTACAGATACGGAGAATAACTCCGTTTTAGCAGGCGCGTGGCAATTCGTCAATCTTTGTAGGGACGCCTCTCGTCACCATTCGTCGGTTACGAATTCAGCACGCGCACGGAGCAGAAGGAGAAAACGGCATGCGTGTATTTCTTACGGGGGCTACGGGCTTTATCGGATCTGCCATCGTTCCGGAGCTCATCAACGCGGGCCATCAGGTGCTCGGACTAACGCGGTCCGACGCCGGTGCCCAGTCTCTCATCGCCGCAGGCGCCGAGGTGCATCGAGGAAATCTTGAAGACCTGGAATCTCTGCGCAGCGGAGCAGCCAAATCGGACGGGGTGATTCACTGCGCTTTCGATCACAGCGCGTTCGGAAGCGGCGACTTCTCGAAGTTCGTGGAGGTCTGTGAAAAGGACAAGCGCGCCATCGAAACTCTTGGCGAGGCGCTCAGGGGATCGGACCGGCCCCTGGTGATTACCTCCGCTACCGGAATGGGAAACGCTGTTCCAGGTCAACCCGCAACCGAAGACCATTTCGACCCCAACCACCCGACTCCGCGCAAAGCGTCGGAAATCGCCGGGGCTGCCGTGGCGACGCGTCGTGTGAACGTGTCGGTGGTGCGTCTTCCTCAGGTCCACGATACGGTCAAGCAGGGCCTCATCACCTACGCGGTCGAAGTGGCCCGTGAAAAAGGCGCCTCGGCGTACATCGGCGAGGGACTCAATTGCTGGCCGGCGGCGCACGTTCTCGATGTTGCGCATCTCTACAGGCTTGCGCTGGAGAAGCACGAAGCGGGCAGCAGGTACCACGCGGTCGCCGAAGAGGGAGTATCGATGCGGGAGATCGCCGAAGTCATTGGCCGAGGATTGAAAGTGCCCGTGGTCAGCCTCCCTCAGGACGAAGCCCCGGCCCATTTTGGCTGGCTCGCGATGTTCGCGGGCTACGACATGCCGGCTTCCAGCGCGATCACGCAGCAACGGCTCGGATGGCATCCAACCGGTCCTGGACTGATTGCCGATCTTGAACATATGCGCTGGAGCGAGGCCTGAACGCGGTGAGGAGTGTCACCGACGCGGTCTTTAACGTGATATGCAGAAAAAGGAGAACGAAATGACGAAGGCATTGGGAGCAACTTCAACCACAGACGATGTCCTGGCAGGGATCGATCTGCATGGCAAAAGGATTCTCGTCACCGGCGTATCCGCGGGCATCGGGGTGGAGACGGCGCGGGTTGTTGCGGCCCATGGCGCGCAGGTAGTAGGAGCAGCGAGGGACCTCGAGAAAGCCGAGGCCGCGACCGCGCAGGTGCGAAAGGACGCCACGGCAAATGGTGGCTGCTTCGATCTGGTCGCGCTCGATCTTGCCAGTTTGAAGAGCGTCCGAGCCTGCGCCAGCGAACTCTTGGCGCGCGGGGAGTCTTTCGACGCGGTCATAGCTAATGCCGGCGTGATGGCCACTCCATTTGGCCACACGGTGGACGGCTTTGAGACGCAGTTCGGCACCAATCACCTGGGCCACTTTGTCCTGGTGAACCGGATTGCCCCTCTGATTCGCGCCGGCGGACGCCTGATCAACCTTGCGTCGGCCGGGCATCGCTTCTCCAATGTGGACCTCAACGACCCCAATTTCCAGCGGACGGCTTACGATCCGTTCGTCGCTTACGGCCGCTCGAAGACAGCCAACGTTCTCTTCGCGGTTGCCTTCGACCGGCGTCATAGCGGGCGCGGCGTCCGTGCGGCAGCCGTCCACCCGGGAGTCATCCAAACCGAACTCGGCCGTCACATGGACTCGGCTCGACTCCGGAACATGATCGATCAGATGAACCAGCAACTGGCGGCGGAAGGCAAGGCGCCGTTCCAGTGGAAGACGATCCAGCAGGGAGCGGCCACATCAGTCTGGGCTGGTTTTGCTGCACCGGCCGATGAAGTCGGCGCACGCTACTGCGAGAACTGCCATGTCGGCAGGATCGTACCGGACGATGTGGTTATCAGCCCAATCACTGAAGGCGTTCGAGGCTATGCGCTCGACCCGGAAAACGCCGAGGCGCTTTGGAATAAGAGCGAGGAGCTGGTCGGAGAGTCTTTTTGAGTTGCGAAGGCGGTGGTAACGAAGAGCAGGGGGGAGACGAAATGAGAGATAAAAAGAATCCAGGCGGCAGCTTTGCGCTGGTAGGTACGTCGCTGCCCGTGAATCGGATGGGTTACGGAGCGATGCAACTCGCCGGACAGGATGGCGACAGGCGGGTTTGGGGTCCGCCGCGTGACATTCCCGGCGCCATCGCGGTTCTGCGTGAGGCGGTGGCCTCAGGTGTGAACCACATCGACACCAGCGATTTCTACGGTCCGCATGTAACCAATCAGATCATTAAGCAGGCGCTGCATCCTTATCCCGATGATCTGGTGATCGTGACTAAAGTCGGTGCGCGCCGCGGCGCCGATGGTTCCTGGCATCACGCACGCTCCCGCCAGGAGATTATCGATGCCGTACACGACAATCTACGCAACCTGGGCCTCGACGCGTTGCAGGTCGTGAATCTCCGGCTCGGCGGATTCGCCGCTCCGGAAGACGAGCCCTTTGAAGAACCGCTCTCCACGCTCGCTGAGTTGAAGCGGCAGGGCCTCGTTCAACATATCGGGCTGAGCACCGTATCGCCGCACCAGTTGGCCGAGGCACAGGTAATCACGGAGATTGTCTGCATTCAGAACCTCTACAACGTGGCGCAGCGCGGCGACGACCGATTCATCGACGATCTGGCCGCCCAGGGCATTGCTTACGTGCCTTACTTTCCGCTCGGAGGGTTCTCGCCGCTGCAGTCGGCAGAGCTCAACGCGGTTGCGGCATCCGTGCAGGCGACGCCTATGCAGGTCGCGCTGGTGTGGCTGCTTCAGCGCGCTCCCAATATTCTTCTCATTCCCGGCACATCGTCGGTCGGCCATCTCCGCGAAAATCTCGCGGCAGCGACACTGGAACTTCCACCGGACACGATCGCCGAACTAGACCGGATCGCGAGCGCCGCCAGGCGCGCAACGTAAAGGAGCACAACATGCAAGACAAACGCATCGCCTTGGTAACTGGGGCCAATCGAGGAGTCGGACGTCAAGTCGCAAAGGAACTCGTGGCGAATGGTCTCACTGTGCTGCTCGGGTCGCGCAATTTCGAGCGCGGCGAGGCCGCGGCCACGGAGATCGGATCGAGCGCCATCCCACTCCAGCTTGACGTGACGGATCGGGTTTCGATCGCCGCCGCGGTGGAACGTATCCAAAAGCAGTTTGGCCGCCTCGACCTGCTCGTCAATAACGCGGCCATCTCCAATACAAGAAAGGGAAGCTTGTCCCTCCAGGAGTACGCGAAGATAACGCTTGCCAGTAACGCATCCCTCGATGAGATACGCGCGGTGTGGGAAACCAATGTGTTCGGCGTCCTTGCGGTTTACCAGGCAATGCTACCGCTCCTTCGCCAGTCGTCGGACGCACGCATCGTCAATGTGTCGAGCGCAGTCGGATCGCTGACGGCCAACGCGGACCCGGCTTTCCCCTTCCACTCGTTCTACGGCCCGGTATACCCTGCCTCGAAGGCGGCTCTCAACGCGATAACGTTGGCCATGATGGTCGAGTTGGAGTCGACCGGCATCAAAGTCAACCTGGTCACCCCGGGATTCACAAAGACGAATCTCAACGGTTACGAGGGCACGGCGTCTGTCGAGGATGGCTCCCGCGAGGTGGTGCGCGTTGCACTGCTTGGTCCGGATGGCCCGACAGGTACATTCACACGTTGGGAAAACGTGACGATACCGTGGTGATCGGTAAGGCCGAAAACATATCGATCACACATCCTGGCCTGGGAAGAACGGGAACCACGGATGAAATCGGCAAGAGCGGGCGCCTTCCTCGCCTGCGATGAAAGCAGTTACATCACCGGCATTGAACTCTTCGTCGACGGCGGTCAGGGCCAGATTTTCCAGATTTTAAGGAGCAGTCCGCCAATGGCGGACTGGAAGGCAAGACAGCCGTCGTTACGGGCGGTACCCCACGGGTAGCGTTTGGAGGTAATAGAGACCATTCATTCACCTGCCTGGCAAGCCGCTGCGCGGAGCCGACTCTGGTTTCGGCGGCGCAAGAATTCCACTGGCCACTGAACCCCGATCAGTCTTCGTCTTGAATCAGCCCAACAAGTCAGTTGAGTGGGAACGTGCAGTGTGCCGCTGGTGTGCCGCACCCCTCAGGTGTCACTACGGCCACGAAAAGTCGGTCAGATTGGACGCGGTCCCGCCTTGGCTAGTGCGCGTCTACAACGATTGGTCCCGGAAGTCGAGAATCCTGCCAGTGACCGGGCTCGCAGAACATTATATTGAGATGAGCCTGCGCGCCACGCGGCCAGGCACGGATGGTCCCGCTGTTCTTCTTGGCTCCCCAAGTGCAACCCTAATACGAACATGCAAATGGAGAAACTCGGTGAGGGCACTTTCTCCGGGGTGTTAACCACGCGGGGAGATTTCGGATTAGCGTAAAGAGATCCGGGCGACAACGTGTGGGTCAATCTGAGTGGTTGAACTACCAACAGTCCCGGGAAAAAGAACGCGCTTGCCGTGTGGCGGACCGCTTCTTACGATGGTCGGCCGAGATCCTGAGCAGTTGATCCTAATCATTCCGCGCACCATTATCTGTGCGTAACACCGGGGCCAGCGCTGGAGGTGTTGGCGACCCGCGAACGTTTGCGAATCGGGTTTCAGTTGGTGTTCGCGTACGCCACCGTGTAGCCGCAGCGGCAATGCAGCAGCGCGCCGGGACGGTTGAGCTTCACTTTCAGCTCGTGATAGCGCCCGTCCTCCTCGCCATCGCCAAGATAAAATCCCACCACATAGCCCGTTCGTGCATCTTCCACCGCCTATTCGATCTCGCCCGCCAGGTTGTTGCCGTTGTAGTACGCTACGGCCCCAGTGGAATCGGCGAATTGCCGCAGGGTCGGGATGTTCATACTGGCGCCGTTGCCGGGCACCAGGCCGCGCGCATCCACAGCGTAAAGCGCAGTATTGGTTTCGTTGGTGCAATCGAGCGCACGTTCGATAGCTTCGTGGTAAGCGCGCACCCGCATGAATCCGCCAGTGACCCGCACGATGCTCTTCCCCGCTCGCGAAGCTCATCTGGCGCGCGAGGGCCTTCAGCGCGCCCAGCGTCACCTCGATGCGCTTCTTCAGGTTATAGGCGGCAGATTCGGGTGAAAATCGCGGATGGCCCAACCCGGCGGTATGACAAACCGCACTAAGCTCGCACGCAACCCGCCGAGTTTCAACCAGCTGGCCGCCGGGCAGCGTGACGCCCGGGCGGCATGCTTACCTTCGAAATCGGCGGTGGCATCAGACCGCTTGCATTCATAACAATGGCATGCAAATAACGTGTAGGGGTCAGCGGCGACAATTAAGTCCGGTTTCGTACGGTTGCGGCACCAATACATCACCGCAGCGGAAGGGGCGACCAACAGTCTACAATAATGACTACTTGAACGAATTCCGGCGGAGAGGGGCGTCAGTACTGTTGGACAACGCTATCGGGTCGGTTCTTCTGTTGGCGTTGGCTTTATCGTCGATCGCTTGCAGATCGTCGCAGAGCCGTCCCAAGGACTCGATCTCCTTCTCCATGGTGCCGGTCGCAGGCCGTGGCGGTCCCGACGCACTGGATGCCATTCAGGGCAGCGTTCTCCGCTCTCGTCCGGATCAGCGCATCGTTCTCTACGCCCACAGCGGCGGTGTTTGGTGGTTGCAGCCGACGATCTCCCATCCCTTCACAGAGATCAAACCCAATCTGACGTGGCAAAACTTCGTGCACCTGGGAGATCGTTATGCGGCGCTCCTCGTCAGCACGTCCTTCAATCCCGGGAGCAGACTCCAGGATTTGCCCGCCAAGGGAGGGACTGTACTTGGAATCGCCACAGTCTCAGGTACGCCTCCCCATCCGAGGACGATTCATTTTAGTGGATACGACTGGGAGGCGAGACAAAAGTACGGCGACCGCGGCGGCAAACTGAATCGTTACGACTCTGACAACGCCTGGGTCGATCAGGAGGGTTTGCTTCATTTGCGAATCGAAAGGCGTGAGGACCAGTGGGTTGGCGCCGAGGTGAGTTTAAACCAGAGCCTGGGACATGGCCTGTATCAATTCACGGTTCGCGACGTTTCGCATTTGGACCCGGCTGCCGTCCTAACGATGTACACCTGGGGCCCAGCCGATCGTTTCAATCGCGAGGCCGATGTGGAGGTCAGCCATCGCGGCGACCCTGACGTCAAGCGCCATAACGCCCAATTCGTCGTGCAGCCCTACTATGAGCCCGCGAATACTAGCCACTTCGATGCCCCGGCGGGGTTAATGACGTTTTCATTCCATTGGGGTCCCGGGGAGATGCTGTTCACCGCGAATCGCGGGCTCCCAACCCCCGCAAGCCGTCCCATTGCCTCCCATCGTTTTGACTCCGGTGTTCCGAACCCAGGCGGAGAATCGATTCACATCGATCTATATGCCTTCGGAAAAGGACAACTCTCGATGAGAGAATCGTCCGAGCTGATTTTCGAGAGGTTTATCTATTCGCCTTAATTGCGTCCGGCTAGCTGCGGCGCTTCTGGCGCTCGGCAGCGACTGTTATGCACTAGATCCCAACAGGGCGGTGTCGCAGTACGCCCGTGAGGTGTGGAGCAGCAGCAATGGCCTGCCGAAGGGCAAAATTAACGGCATCACGCAAACATCGGACGGTTATCTCTGGATTGGCACCGAGCACGGAACCAAGCGATTTGATGGCGCCAGCTTTATCTCCCTAAAAGATCCGGGCCTGGACCATTTTGCCCCGGACCGCGTGCTGGGGCTGGCTGCGGATCGGTCCGCGGGTTTGTGGATTCTACGCCAGGATCCGACCGTGCTTCGGTATCAGAATGGCGCATTCGCCCAGATGACGCTCAGGCCAAAGGTTGACGCCCTGGTTACGGCCATGGCCGAGGGGCCGGATGGCTCGCTTCTCTTCGCGAGCCGGCTGGATGGCGTTTTCAAGTGGAATGGCGCACGGTTTGAGACGATCATCGGCAACGCTAGCCTTTCCCTGTCGCCCGTCACCTCGATTGCTGCCACGGCGATCGCCGACGTGTGGCTCGGCACCATCGACAACGGACTTCTTCGTGTCCGCGGAAAGGCCGTCTCCCGGATCACCGATCGGCTCCCCGGCCTCAAGGTCAACTGTTTACTTGTCGGTGTAAAGGACGAGCTATATGTCGGCACCAATCGGGGATTGACGCGCTGGGACGGAGCTCGATTGACGCAGGCTGGTTTGCCCAAGAGCCTTACCGAGTCTCCCATTCTGGCGATGACCAAAGACCGGGACGAGAATATCTGGATCGGAACGGACACCGGACTTGTCCGGCTGAATTCCCGGGGCGTTTCCTCATTGGTGGACGCAAATGCCAAACCGGTCACTGCTCTCTTTGAGGACAGGGAGGGTGACTTGTGGGTGGGGGGAGCCGATGAACTCCAACAAATCCGCGAGCGCCCCTTCATGACCTACTTGCCGGAGCCAGACATCGCGAAGAAACCAGGCGGGCCGATTCATGCCGACGCGTCCGGACGCATTTTCGCAGCCTCGACAAACGGAGGTTTGTTCTTCCTGCAAGACGGCAAGGAATTCGTTGTGCCCGGCCTCAAACGCGACGAGGTGTATTCGATTGCCGGGGAGGGCGACGATCTTTGGCTCGGCCGAAAGCAATTCGGGTTGACCCACGTCGCTTTTCGTGAGGGTGTCTGGTCTTCGCGGAACTATATGCAGGCCGACGGGCTGCCGCAGAACTCCGTGTACGCCGTTCATCAAAATCGCGATGGCACGATTTGGGCCGGCCTGGTTTCCGGAGGAGTCAGCCATTTTCAAAATGGACAGTTCATTAACTACACAACAGCGATCGGCGCTTTGGCTTCCAGCGCGGTCCTTTCCATTGCAGAGGGCTCTGACGGCGCCATGTGGTTTGCCACCTCTTCCGGACTGAGCCGGCTCACGCAAGACGGGTGGAGCAGGTACGGCACGCGCGATGGGTTGCCTTCAGAAGGCGTGAACACTCTATTCCTGGACAGCTCGAATGTTCTGTGGGTGGGAACGCTTGAGGGGCTTGCATTCATTCGCTCCGGAAAGGTACTCGTCCCTCCCGGACTGCCGACGCCATTGCTAGATCAGATTCTCGGAATCGCGGAAGACCATCTCGGATCGCTTTGGATTACCACCGTAGACGGAGTCTTCAGGGTCGATAGAGCCGGACTGCTCAGTGGCGATCTGTCAAACGGAGGGTTGCGGGAATTCGGAGTGGCTGACGGCATTGTTGACCTGCCCGCAATCAGGCGGGAGCGCTCTATTTCTACGGATAGCCGCGGCTGCGTCTGGCTCTCGACAACGAGCGGAATCGTATCTACCGATCCCGCTCGATTGCGGCGCATCGCAGTACCGACCATCGTCCACATCGGCCGCGTCATCGTCGATGGCGAGGCGGGTGAACTGTCCGCTTCCGCCGCCGTACCTCCGGCCCCCAAAAGAATTGTCATCGAATACGCCGGATTGAATTTGGCATCTCCCGATAGCGTCCGATTTCGCTTCAGGCTCGATGGTTACGATACGCAATGGAGCCCACCCGCGACGACCAAAGAAGCGGTTTATACAAACCTGGGGCCTGGCCCTTACCAATTCCACGTCGTCGCCAGCAACGAAGATCAGGAATGGAGCAAGGCTGAAGCAACGTTTTCATTTCGCGTCGCGCCTACGCTATGGCAGAATTGGTGGTTTCGTTCCGCCGCGATTGGCGCCCTTGTTCTTTCCCTGCTGGTCCTTTATCGGTTGCGGTTGAGGCAGATCACCGAGCAGGTAAACAATCGGTTCGAGGCCCGGCTCGCGGAGCGGGCACGCATTGCGCGGGACTTGCACGACACCTTGCTGCAGAGTTTTCACGGGCTCATGCTGCGGTTTCAAGCGGTCGAAAATATGCTCCCGCACAAGCCGTCGCAGGCGAAAGATTCGCTCGCAATTGCAATCGACCGAGCCGCGCGGGCGATCACCGAAGGCCGCGAAGCCGTGCAGGAACTGCGGAGCAATGAGTTACTACGCAACGACCTCTTCGAGACGCTTACCTCACTGGGTCACGAACTCGCCGCATCCGAGCAGGCTCACATTTCACCGTCCTTTCAGGTCCTCGTCGAGGGAGCGCCACGGCAGCTCCATCCGAGTCTAAAGGAAAACCTCTACCGAATCTCCCGCGAAGCAATGATCAATGCGTTCCGGCACGCCCAAGCGACGCATATCGAACTCGACATCCGGTACGGTTCTCGCGTGCTCCGCTTACGAATACGAGATGATGGAGTCGGAATGGACGCGGATATTTTGGCGAAAGGACTGGAGGGTCATTGGGGACTTCCTGGAATGCAGGAGCGGGCGAAGGCAATTCGCGGGCGGCTTGAGATTTGGAGCGAAACCGCGCGCGGCACCGAAATTCAATTAGAGGTCCCAGCCAGCGTCGCCTACGCGGAATTGAAGCGCCGACCATGGAACCTATGAACTCAGATCCTTCCCAGCACTTGGCACCAGACCCGGATGACCATCCGATCCGCGTTCTTGTGGTTGACGATCATCCGCTACTACGAGACGGAGTCAAAGCTCTTTTGGATGAGCAGGACGATATGGAGTTAGTGGCCGAGGCAGCCAACGGGCGCGAAGGAATTGAGCTTTTTCGAATGCACAATCCCGACATCACGTTGATGGACCTGAATATGCCCGACAAGAATGGAATCGAGGCTATCACGGCGATCCGGCAGGCTGTGCCCGAGGCTCGAATCATCGTTCTCACTACTTATTCGGGCGATGTCCAGGTATTGCGCGCCATTGAAGCGGGAGCCCGAGCCTATCTATTGAAGGACCTTCTGCACAAGGAACTCCTGGAGACCATCCGCACGGTTCATGCCGGCAAGAAAACCATGTCTCCCGCCCTGGCGGCGGAACTGGCCGAGCACGTCGGGGACGACAGCCTGACGCTAAAGGAAATAGACGTTCTTCGCTTGATTGCCGGCGGCCACGCCAACAAGGAGATTGCCGCGCGCCTGTCGATCACGGAGGAGACCGTCAAAAGCCGCGTCAAGAATATCCTGTCGAAACTAAGCGCCAACGACCGCACGCATGCAGCCATGATCGGCGTGAAACGAGGGATTATCGCCCTGTAGAGCCCGTCGCTGCCGTGATGCGTTGCCGATGAATGCCCAATTTGCTCATACGAGACATCAGAGTCGTGCGCGGCAATCCCAAACGTGCCGCAGCACCGTTACATCCGGCGACAACCCAGCCGACCTGATCCAAAACTTCCGCGATATAATCTCGCTCCACCTGGGCGAGCGTGCGGTCTGCGGTTGGAGACGGGTTAGCTACCATCAGTCTCAAATCGGCGATCGGAGGCTGCAAGACGGGGCCCGGAGACAGAATCACCGCCCGTTCGATGAAATTCTGCAGTTCGCGGATGTTGCCGGGCCACGCGTATGCGCGAATCATTTCCATGGCATCGTTGGATACCGCTCTGATTTCCTTGTTCATGCGAGCAGCGAACGTGTTGACGAAGTGCCAAACCAGCTCTGGAATGTCCTCGGAGCGCTGGCGCAGGGGCGGAAGACAGATCGGAAATACGTTGAGCCGGTAGAACAAGTCGGCACGAAAGCGCCGCTCTCTCACCATTTCCGCCAGATTGCAGTTAGTGGCCGCGACAATTCGCACGTCAACCCGAATGGTCCGGCCGTTTCCCAGCCGTTCGAATTCACGTTCCTGGAGAACGCGCAGTAGTTTCGGCTGCAACTCAAGTGGCAAGTCGCCAATCTCGTCCAGATAGATGGTCCCTCGATCTGCCATCTGAAAGCGGCCCGTCGTCTGCGTCACGGCGCCAGTAAATGCGCCCCGCTCGTGGCCGAATAGCTCACTCTCCAAAAGGTTGCTTGGAATCGCCGCGCAATTCAGTTTCACGTATGGTGAATTGCATCGGGAACTCTGTTCGTGAATCGCCTTGGCGATCAGTTCTTTTCCAGTGCCCGTCTCTCCCGTGATCAAAACCGCAGCATCCGTGGCCGCCACGACGCGCACGGCATCCAGCACGCTACGGAGGCCGCGATTGGCTCCGATAATTGAGGGTTCGGCCTTGCCCACGGTTGATAAAGGAATAAATGAAGTAGTACGGTCGGTAGCGCTCATTGGTACACCTTGCTCCTTAGGTTCAAGAACCAATTCTAGGGCCGATTGTGCTTGCCACCAATCCCAGATGGAGTCGAAGGGAACTACTCAATAGAGTCGTTTACGACCGTTAATCAACGGTCGGAAAGGGAGATTCGCTTACGCCCGTAGATCTGGGAGTCGATCGACCAGGCGCCAGGTCCCAACAACGTGAGACCGGACGCGATGGCAGCCGCCAGCAAAGAGGGCCACAACGCACCCTGCCGGAGGAATATCAAGTAAAGTTCCAGGAACGCGACCACGGCCCCGGCTACCGGCGTCCATAAACCAAGGCAGAGGAGAACACCGAAGCCGGCGGCAGCCAGCGCCGCCAAAAGGCCGTTGCCCTGTCGCAGCTCCATGAGGGCCGACCTCGCGTCACAAATCAGGAAGGTGGAAATCGCCACCCGTAGAATCAACAGGCCCTTGCCAGGAAGACCGTTCGCGAAAGTCGAATATAACCGCTGCAAAATGGATCCCGATCCCACAGTAGTTGGTCAGAGGACCGCCTTGATAACCCATATCGAGTCTGCTTTCTCCCTCTTTCGAGTGAAGTATGAGCCGGCATCGAACTCTGCGGCAACGGCACTCGATCGAGTGAAGCCGCTGGCTCCAATAGGGGTGTGCTGGCAGTGGCCGCTGGTTCAGTATGAGGTTACGGCAAGCAAACTCACAAAGGAAAGACAAAATGACACAATCACAACCCTCGCGAAACGGCTTTATTGCAATCGCAGCATTGTTTATGACGGCCGCTATATCCTCGGGCGCCCATGCCCAGGGAAACACGGCGGCCGGAATCAAGAACATCGTATTAGTACATGGCGCCTGGGCCGATGGCTCCTGCTGGTCCAAAGTGATTCCCCTGCTCGAAGCCAAGGGATTTCACGTGGTCGCCGTGCAGAACCCGCTGAACTCCCTGGCCGATGACGTGGCATCCACCGAGCGCGCCATCGCACTGCTGGATGGCCCGGTTTTGCTGGTAGGCCATTCGTACGGCGGTGCGGTGATCACCGAAGCGGGGAACAACCCGAAGGTCGCCGGGTTGGTCTACGTGGCGGCTTTCGCACCGGGCGATGGCGAATCCGCAGCGAGTCTCGGCCAGCCATACCCGCCCACTCCACTGGCCGGCGAACTCCGGCCCGATGCGCACGGTTTCCTCTCGATCACTTCAAGAGGGATTGGGGAAGACTTCGCGCAGGATCTGACCAAGAAGGAAAAGGACGGCCTTGTGGCGACGCAAGCCCCCACGGCTGCTGCTGCCTTGGGCGCGACCATTACCACCGCGGCGTGGAAGACGAAGCCGAGCTGGTTCGTGATCGCGGGGAATGACCGCTCGATTCCGCCGGACCTCGAACGGGCCGAGGCTGCCCGGATGAATGCCACTTCCATCACGCTTCCGTCCAGCCACCTGGTGATGCTTTCTCACCCCACAGAGGTGTCGGAGTTGATCGCGAAGGCAGCGGCCACTGCCGCTTTCCAGAAGAAGTAGGCGGTCGGTTCAACCAACGAAAGGACAGATCGATGATCAGCACTGCCAGTGAAGCCAGGACGCCTGAGGCGGCAACGGAGCATTCGACCAACGCTCTCTTCACGCCTCTACAAGTGGGGCGGATGCTTCTGAAGCATCGCGTCGTGATGGCGCCTCTGACTCGTTCGCGTTCCATCCAACCCGATTCCATCCCGGGCGATCTGATGGCGGAATATTATTCGCAGCGCGCCTCGGATGGCGGTTTGATTATCACGGAAGCGACGAATATTTCGCCGACGAGCCGCGGTTGGCTGGGCGCTCCCGGGCTCTATACCGAGGAACAAGTACAAGGCTGGAAGAAGGTCGTCTCCGGCGTCCACTCCAAGGGCGGCCATATGTTCGCTCAGTTGTGGCATACCGGGCGATCCTCACATGTGGCGATGACGGGAGGCGCAACACCCGTTTCCGCCTCCGTCGACCCCGCGTATTGGCAGCATCCTAGTCATCTTGTGTCTATTCCGGGAGGTTGGGCGCAGCCATCGCCGCATCGTGCACTCACTGTCTCTGAGATCGGCGACATTGTGCAGGACTATCGCAGGGCCGCCGAACGTGCGATGGAGGCTGGATTTGAAGGGGTGGAGATACACGGGGCGAACGGTTACCTTGTCGATCAATTCCTCCAAAACGGCAGCAACAAACGAGAGGACGAATATGGCGGCTCCGTTGAAAATCGGGCACGTCTTCTTTTTGAGATCGTGCAGGCCTCGATTTCAGCCTGCGGTGCGGACCGCGTCTCGGTGCGTCTAGGACCAGGCGGCACATGGAATGGAATGTCCGATAGCGATCCGTCCGCGCTGTTCTCGTACGTGGCGGAGCATTTGAACCAGTTCGGCCTCGCATGGCTTCACCTCATCGAGCCGCGCATTGGGGGAAGCGAGCTGATTCACGATGGTCAGGGTCCGGTGGCGGCCCGGCAATTGCGTGCCATCTATCGGGGCACGCTGATTGCCGCTGGCGGATTCGAGCCCGATACGGCGGAGGCGATTGTTGCCGAGGGAACTCTCGACGCGGTTGCCTTCGGGCGTCATTTCATTTCCAACCCGGACCTACCGCGGCGCATTCGGGAAGGACTGCCCCTGGCAGAGTATGACCGCAACACTTTCTACACTTTCGACAGGCGTGGCTACACAGACTACGCCGCTTTCACGAACAAATAAGGAGCATTTATGAACAAAAACGCGAACATTCTTCTGGTCCACGGCGCGTGGGCTGACGGCACATGCTGGAGCAAGGTCCTTCTTCTCCTGAAGGCGAAGGGCTTCAACGCCACTGCGGCGCAAATCCCGCTGACTTCGCTGGCAGATGATATTGCAGTCACCCAGCGGCTGCTATCGGCTCAGAAAGGGCCGACCATTCTCGTAGGTCACTCCTATGGCGGCGCCGTGGTCACTGGGGCGGCGACTGGATTGCCCCAGGTGAAAGGACTCGTCTATATCACGGCTTTCGGGCTGGACGCCGGTGAGAGTTTGGCGTCCCTGAGTAAACAGGGACCGCCGTCGCCCGGCTCGGCGGCGATCGAGGCGGATGACAAAGGCTATCTCTGGATCAATCGCGAGAAGTTTCACGGCGCCTTTGCGGCAGACGCCACGGATGACGAGGCGTATGTGATGGCGGCCGTCCAGAGACCGCTCAGCATGGCCAGCTTCACTGGCGAGGAAACGACCCCCGCCTGGAAGACGATCCCCTCCTGGTATCTGGTCTGCACCGACGATCATATGATTCCTCCGCCCGCTCAGGAGTTCATGGCGAAGAGAATGGGCGCAACGGTGCGCTCGGTACATTCAAGCCACGCTCCGTTCCAGTCAAATCCGCAAGCAGTGGCGGATATCATTGCTCTCGCCGCGGAATCGGTGGTAGCGCTGCCCGCCGAAATGGCCGCCGGATAGGATCAGGACGTCATGAGCAACAAGCCACGAGTGTTGGTCATGGGAGCGACGGGGCAGGTAGGAGGCTCCGTCGCTTCGCTCCTCGCAAGAGAGCCGCAATTGGAGGTCGTTGCGCCGCGTGCAATCCGGCGAAGGCTAGCCATCTCGGAGTGCCTGTCGTGCTTTTGGATCTCGACAAGATCGAGACTTTCGCGCCGGCACTCCAGGGTATCGATCGGCTCTTTATGGCCACCGGGTATACCGTCGACATGCTTCGCCAAAGCAAGGATCTGGTGAACATGGCCAAAAGGGCCGGAGTCAAACAGATCGTGCATCTGGGAGCTTGCGGAGATAACGACACGCGGGTCGCTCATTATGGCTGGCATCAATTCATCGAGCCCTACATCGAATGGTCCGGCGTACTGTTTACCATCTTCGACCCGAGATATTCATGCAGAATCTGCTTGGGTATGAGTTACGTTCGGCAGGGAGTCATCCGGCACTACGTGGGCGATGCACGGCTGAGCTGGGTGGATTGCGGAGCGCTTTTTCAGATTCAGATTGAAGGCGGCAAGGCGCACGGCTCGGGTCTCCGGATCGAACTCACCGGATTTGAGGGAGACCTGATCGTTCAGAACGATCGGGCCTTCGCAACGAAACGATCGAACGTTCTGGAAGGAGCAACCCGCAAGCACCCCGAATGGGCGGCGCTGCCCATCCCCGAAAGCTATTCGCAGATTCCGGATTCGACGCTCGATATGAGCGTGCAGGATCTCGCCCACCTGTATGCGGCTTTCGCACTCGACGGGCGTGAAGGGAAGAAAAGCGCACCCGATTTCGCCGGCGCGGTGAGGCTGCATCGACTCATCGACGCAATCTACTGTTCGTCAGCTACTGGTAAATCCATCGACGTGAGGCATCCACAATGAACACCGAGACTAATAAACGGATCGTGCTTGAGGCCTTCGACACGCTCTTCAACAAGCGCGACTACGCAGCGGCCGAGCGTTTCTGGACGCCCGCCTACATACAGCACAGCGCCTACATCGCCCCCGGCCGCGATGGCCTCTTCGATCTCATCAAGTCTCTTCCAGCGAGCTTGCGATACCAGTCCCAGTTCGTCCTCGCGGAGGCGGATTACGTCATCCTGCACGGGCGCTTTTCAGGCCATGGCCTGCGGCGGAACTGGATCGTAGCGGACGTCGTACGGCTGGAGAACGGCCTGCTGGCGGAGCACTGGGACGTGATCCAGGACGAGGCCACGCAGTCGGAGTCGAAGAGCGGCCGACCCATGTTCGGTTCCACCTTTGCCACGGACGTGGAGTTGGGAACCAAGTGAACACCATGCTCCTGTTGCAGCCGATTCTGCTTGGGGATCTGGAACTACGCAACAGAGTGGTCATGGCTCCGCTCACGCGCACCCGAGCCACTCTGGCGGGCGCTATACCGAACGAACTGATGCGCGAGTATTACGCGCAGCGCGCCACCGCGGGCCTGATCATTACCGAAGGCACATTCGTCAGCGATCAGGCACGAGGCTGGTTCGGCGCACCCGGCGTGTACACCGAAGCCCAAAGAAAAGGCTGGCAGAGCATCACCGATGCCGTTCATGGCGCCGGCGGACGAATCGTCGTCCAACTCTGGCATCAGGGATCGGTTTCTAGCCCTGCGTTGGTGGGAAATGGACGGGCGCCGTTGGGGCCGTCGGCGGTAAATCCTGAGCAGATCGTACACACCGGGTACACCCAGACCGAAATGTCGGGGGTGCCGGCGGAGATGACTCTCGACGACGTCCGGCAGGCAATCGAGGATTTCCGGCACGCCGCCAAAGTGGCCCTTGATGCCGGGTTCGACGGAGTGCAAATTCAGGGTGGCTTCGTTTATCTTTTCCAGCAGTTCCTCCAGGAAAACCTGAACAGGCGGACAGACAGGTATGGCGGCTCCATCGAAAACCGTGCGCGGCTACTCTTCGAAGTTCTCGAAGCCATACTCGAGGTTTGGCCGAGTCAACGGGTAGGAGTGAAGGCCGGACCAATGATGCCCGAACGGGGCGGCTTCTGTTCCCTGCCCTCCACGCTCGCGACAGCCGAGTACGTGTATCGCCAGCTGAACGACTACACCCTCTCCTACGTGATGCTCATGCGCCAGATGGCAGACCTGAACGGCACACCCTTGGAGAGTCTTCGGGACGACGGCGTGGTGCACCATTTCCGCGAACTATACACGGGCTCCCTTATGCTCAATGCCGGCATCACGCCCTCGCACGGTGAACAACTCCTGCAGCAAGGGCTCGGCCAGATGATCGCATTCGGCCGCGAGTACATCGCCAATCCGGATCTCGTCGACCGCATCCGGCAAGCTCTCCCGCTGAACTCGCAACGCCCCGAAAGCTATTACGGAGCGACCGCGGAAGGGTATACCGATTACCCCACATTGACGCAACTGCGGCCGGAGGTGATCCATGCTTGAGTACGACCCAGTTGGGACGGTCGCCTTTTATCGGGAGCGCCATCGGGTGGAGTCCGCCACTACCCAGCGGGTGCTCACCGCGCTACCGCCCGGCAACCTTTCGTATACGCCGCACCCAATGTCGTCCACCGCGGGAGATACAGCATGGACGATCGTCCGAGGACTCCGCGTCAGCCGGGATCTTCTTCGATCGAAGACGGCGGTAGTGGCTTCTGAAAGTTACCCAGATCACGAGACATTGCTGGCGGAGTTCCACACTGTCTCGCGATCAGTCGCGGAACTGCTGATGGAGATTGAACAGGCGAACTGGTCTGATGAGCGCACCGTAACATCAAAAGGATCCATCATTCTCCGCCAACCCCTGGGGCAGATTCTGTGGTTGTTTCACTTCGATGCCATCCACCATCGAGGCCAGCTCTCCACTTTTCTGCGGCCGCTGGGCGTTAAGGTACCTTCGATCTACGGGCCCTCCGGCGATCAACCCAGCCTACCTCTTTAATCGCATTTTGAACTGCTCTGCATCAGAAAGGAACGCTATGAAATTGACTGGCAATACGGTATTCATCACCGGCGGCGGCTCTGGCATCGGAAGAGCCCTCGCCGAAGAATTCCATCGGAACGGCAATCGCGTCATCGTGGGTGGGCGGCGAAAAGAGCGCCTCAGGCAGACCATCGAGGCGAATCCCGGTATGGACGCGATTGAAGTGGATGTGTCGAGCCGGGAAAGCGTTCGGTCTGCTGCCGAGTCCTTGATCTCCGGATATCCAAAGCTCAACGTTTTGATCAATGGCGCCGGCATCATGAACCTCGACGCCGCCGCCGGTGAAATTGACGACGCACTGATCGTCTCCACCATCGACACCAATCTGGTAGGCACAATCCGGCTGACAGGTGCGCTGATGGAACACCTCAAGAAGCAGGAATCATCGACCGTGATGGTTGTCTCTTCCGTTCTCGGATTCGTTCCGATGGCGATGACCGCCGTGTATTCGGCAACCAAGGCGGCTCTGCACTCGTATGCGCAGTCGCTTCGATTCAAGCTCAGGGATTCGCCGGTTCGGGTGCTCGAGGTGATACCGCCTTGGGTTCGGACGGAACTTCTGAATAGTACGGAAGAGCCGCGGGCCATGCCGCTCGACGAATTCATCAGCGGAACCATGCTCGCCCTGGCATCGGATGCGGACGAAATCATGGTGCCCAGGGCCGAATTCCTGCGAGGCCAGGCTGGCGCGAACGAAGCGGCATTTGTGCGCTCCTTCAACGAAGAACTGGAAAGTGTTGCGGTCTGATTCGAGAACAACGGAGAACACTACTATGAACGATCTTCTGCAAACTGCCATAACGGCACACGGTGGACTGAAACGCTGGAACGAGATCAACACAATCAAAGTGGCGGCATCCATTACCGGCGCCATCTGGTTTGTGAAGAGTAAAGGCGACGCTCTCAAGAACGTTGTCATGACGGTCGGCACCAAAGTCGAACACCTGGTCACGGACTTTCCCGGCCAGGATAAGCGTTCGATCTTCGAACCTAACCGCATTGTCATGGAGAAGGTGGATGGGACGCTCATCGAATCCCGCCGCAATCCTGAAGAGTCCTTCCAGGGGCAGCAGCGAGAAACGCCGTGGGACGACGTCCACGTCGCATACTTTTGCGGCGAGGCCCTATGGACATATCTCAACACGCCGTTTTTGTACGCACACGAGGGATTCCAGACCGAAGAGATCTCTTCCATTCAAGTGGACGGCGAAACCTGGCGGCGCTTGAAAGTAACGTTCCCGGAGTCTGTGAAGAGCCACACGCACGAACAGATATCCTGCTTCGGCCCCGACGGCCTTCTGCGCCGGCACGACTACACCGTGGACATTCTAGGCGGCGCCACGGGACTCAACTACGCATCAGAATACCGCGATGTCGATGGAATCATCATACCGACGAAACGGCGCATTTACGCGTACGAAGGCGATTACCAACTTGTGAAAGAGCCTCTCCTGGTGGCAATCGACATGAGGGAGGTAACCATCCAATGACGACGAGCACGGCCTCTCTGCTTACGCCGCTCAGGCTGGGCAGTATCGAGTTACGAAATCGGATCGTGATGGCGCCGCTCACGCGTATGCGCGCAGGACCGGGTCATATCCCGACTGCACTGAACGGCGAATATTATGGGCAACGCGCCTCGGCTGGACTCATCATCAGCGAGGGAACGGCAATCAGCGCTCAAGCCCAAGGCTATCCCGCGGCGCCTGGAATCTACACTGCGGAGCAAGTTGCCGCGTGGCGGCGGGTAACGGACGCCGTTCATTTCCGCGGCGGCCGGATGGTGATGCAAATCGCACACAACGGGCGCAACTCGCACTCATCCTTTATGCCCGACGGAGGTCCGCCCGTAGCCCCCTCAGCCATTCCGCCGAACCTTCCCGGCTTTACGGACGACTTTCGGCAAGTGCCGATCGAAACACCCCGCGCTCTCGGCACGGAAGAAGTCAATGCGATCGTCAAAGATTTCCGTAGCGCATCGATCAACGCCATGGAAGCCGGCTTCGACGGGGTGGAAATCCAGGGCGCAAACAGCCATCTTGTCGATCAGTTTCTCGAAGATGGCTCAAACTTGAGAACCGATGAGTATGGTGGGAGCATCGAGAATCGATCGCGTTTTCTGCTGGAAATCGTTGACGATGTCGCCGCGGCCATCGGTCCGAACTGTCTCGGAGTGCGGCTTTCGCCATTCGGGCATTACGGCGGAATCCAAGATAGCCAGGCGCTGGAATTATTCACTTACGCGATCAGATCGCTCGGCCAGCGGCGGATCGCGTATCTCCACTTGATTGAGGGCCGCGGATCGGAAATCGGATTGGCCGACGAGCTCCACACCGATGCCCGGAACAACGCGGAGCTGTTTCATTCGATGTTCCAGGGCCCGCTGATTTCTGCGGCTGCCTATACGCCTGCCTCCGGAGCCGAGACGATCGAGAAGGGACACGCCGATGCCATTGCCTTTGGACGCTCCTTCATCGCAAACCCCGACCTGGTGGAGCGGATCGCCGGCGGGTATCCTTTGACCCCCTATGACCGCTCCACGTTTTATGGCGGCGGCGCGCGCGGGTACACCGATTACGATACGTGGCACGCAGGGCAAGCAGTCGCGGCCCTGTAAAGGAGAGCGCAATGACACAAAGCAAAACTGGCAGCAGGCGGGGTCCCATGGCCGACGCGCTGGTCGGAGTCTGGACGCTTCGAAAATATTACGATGTCACAGAAGGTCTGCCTCTTCACCATCCATTCGGCGACAATCCCGAGGGCCTACTCATTTACACGGCCGACGGCTTCGTTTCCGCCGTGTTGATGGCGCGGGACAGGCCAAACCTCAGCGGCAACGGTTTCACAGATGGCACGCCGGATCAATACAGGGCAGCCGGCGCGGGCTTTATCGGATACTCGGGCAGGTACGACACGGATGAAGATCGGTCGATCGTGACGCATCGTCCCCATGTCGCGTTTGCTCCGAACATGGTGGGAAGTATTCAGCAACGCGCCGTGGAACTGGAGGGGGATGTTTTGGTGCTCACTGCGGAGCACGATCCATCGGCTGGGACGCCGGCCCTCACGAGCCGTCTGGAGTGGACTCGTGTGAGAACGGTCGAGAGGGAGGCGCGTAATGACGGAGACTGAAGTTCTCAGAATTCATACGGACTGCTTCTATGAAGCCCTGAAGCGACAGGACTTCGCGGCGCTCGAAAGTCTCTATTCCGATAGATACATGCTCGTTCGGCCTGACGGATCGAGCCTGAACAAGCAGCAAGTGCTGAAAGACCTTCGCGAGCAGGGACTGGTTTTCCAGTCAATCGACCTTGAAGGTGCGCTTGTCCGGCTGTTCGGGTCGGTGGCGATTGTGACTGGCGAAAGCCGGACCGTTTCGACCCGGGGCGGCAGTACAACTCGCGCGCATTTTCGGCTCGCCGCTGTCTATTCGCAGGAGGAGGCTGGCATTCAACTCGTACACTTTCAAAGCACCGTTCTGCCTGACTGAATCTCCGGCGACACCTTGTTGCTCCAATATCGACGTCCTTCAAGATTGGGGTCTCTGCTGGCGCTACTCGCGGGACCCTCAATGACTGGGCGAGTTTACATATGCCTCCGTTACCGGAACTGGCCGCCGTCAGGCGAAATCCCTGGCGGGATGCACCTGCGCCACAGTTAATCGGGCAGTCATCGAGTACGCTGGCGGAGGTTTGCTTCATCGAAGGACATCTCACGCTTCGACGTCAAGAGATTTCGGGCCAAGGGGGCAACCGCCTGGGCAACCGCCCCCCCGAGGTGATTACCCACTTGCCTGCGAATCCCCGGCGGCGACACTGCGCTTCTCGATCCGTGGTGGTCGTAGCCGGTCGACAGCGCGTGCGCGCCCCATCGCCAGGCTCGCAGATGGTGACTGACTGTGGTCAGGTTGCAGAGTGTGCCCATGAAGCCGACCTTTAAGCCCGATTGACGGGAATGCGTGCTGCTTGTGCGCCGTCCGGTCCTGTTAACGGCGGCGGGGGAGGGAGCCATTTTGGCGGTCCAGCGGGGACCGCGCCGCTAAAGCTGAGTAGCGGTGAGTGGACACCAGCCGGAGGAACTGGTTTCAAAGGAAACGATGGGGACCGGCCGGCGGAAGGTCACAACCGCGCCGCCGCTGGCGGGGAAAAGTGAACGGCTGAGAGACGAGGCCCCCACGCGCATCCGATCTTTGCGATAGAGTTGTTGATCGCTTATTGATGCGAAGATTCTGCTGCGCCCCGGAGGGGAGTGCCTTCCCCTCCGGGACAGAGCTTCTGGGAGCAATGACCTCCCTTGGGCCCTCCCGAGAGTCCTACAAGCCATCCCAAAAATCAAGCGGGCGGCCGGCGCCAACGGCAGACGCGCCGGCCGCGGCCGCGACGGTGCCTGCTCAAAGGATGTGAGCGACGGTTTCATCCGCGACTGGCGCGGCAGCGCTATTGCAGCGAACAGTGTCGAGAGGCGGCGCGGGCCTGGTCGCGGTGGAAGGCGCAGGAGATCTATCGGGCCACGGCGGTAGGAAAACAGAAACGTAATGGGCAAAGCCGGCGCTACCGGCAGCGTGTCAAGAATCGAAAACCACCAACAGGCGAACCCGTTCCGGACGCCCCGAGGGTAATCACTAAGAAGTTTTTTCGACGCCTGTTGTGACCGGCCTGGCTGCTACGTGGGGTTCATGCGCCAGCGGCGC
>Ga0208193_1000281_pt1 | contig 31900 bp, 31 predicted proteins | sample June2015DPH_17_2_FD_184716 | JGI IMG/M metagenome (GOLD analysis project Ga0208193, IMG submission 184716) | Peatland microbial communities from SPRUCE experiment site at the Marcell Experimental Forest, Minnesota, USA - June2015DPH_17_10... | ecosystem: Environmental > Terrestrial > Soil >... | reverse complement strand
CTATGTCGCCGATGGCCATGCCGCGGCCTACCCACGGCTGCTGCAACCCAGAACCCGAGGTTGCAGTCACGTCCGTGAACCTGCCCGCTGAGTTATGCAGCAGCATCATGGGCTCGCGGTAGTGCAGCTGCGGATAGCTCTTCTCCACGGTATCAAGATCATGGCCCTGCGCAATCAATAGGTCCTTCCAGCCGTCGTTGTCGTAGTCCAGGAAGAAAACACTCCAGCCCGAGTGAAGCAGCGTCATGCGCGCAAAGCCTGTCTTGTAGCTTGTGTAGTCGAATGTGCCGTCATGCTCATTATGGTAGAGCGCGTACTTCTGATTCGCGAGTGTCGTTACTGCCAGATCGGGCCAGCCGTCATTGTCGTAGTCCGCAAAGTCCACGCCCATGCCGGCGAAGGTGCGTCCGTCGCCGTCTACTGCTACGGCCGCTTCAAGGCCGACTTCCTCAAAGGTGCCATCTTTTTTTTGATGGAAGAGAAACTCCGGCATGGAATCGTTCGCGACAAAAAGATCGATGCGTCCGCCGCGGTCATAGTCACCGATGGCGATTCCCAATGCTTTGCCGGGTTTATCGAGGCCGAGTTTGTGCGCTTCTTTGGTAAAGTGGCCGTTGCCGTCATTGTGATAAACAAGCATCGAGATTGGATCAAACACATCGGGGTGGCAGTAGCCGCGATTCTCCGGCGGCCCGCACCACTTATCATCCCAGTCCCACGTGACGTAGCGCAGAACCACCAGATCGAGCAGACCGTCGTTGTCGAGATCGACCCATGCGGCGCTTGAAGACCAGCCGCTGCCAGCCACGCCTGCGGCGGCCGTTACGTCGGTGAAGGTGCAGTTGCCGTTGTTATGGTAGAGATGGTTGCCGCCATACCCGGTGACAAATAAATCTTCGTGACCATCGTTGTCGTAGTCGGCGGCGGCCACGCCCATGCCATATCCCACACCAGCCAGTCCGGCTTTCTCCGTGATGTCCTCGAAGCTGCTGTCATTCTTCTGGTGGTAGAGACGGTTCCAGTATTCCGGTCCGGTTTTCTGCGGAATTGTTCCCTTGGGCGTGGGGTCCGCAAAGGGAGCGCCGTTAACCAGAAACAAATCCAGCCGCCCGTCGTCGTCACAGTCAAAGAGAGCCACACCCGAACCCATCGTCTCCAGCAGATATTTGCGGGAGGTATGCGGGGCCTGATGCAGAAAATGCACGCCTGATTGTTCCGTGACCTCTACGAAATGCCCCGGCACAGTCGCAGCGGGCCCGGCAGCGGAAGAGCCAGCCTGCGCATGCAGCCCAGCGCAACAGGCGCAGGCAATCGCCCCCCACATCAACGTCGCACGGCAATGTCTGCTTGCTTTCATTGCGTATATTTTGCATCTCTAAGCTTATTGCGGTCGATGTCAGCAGATGATCCTATCTGAAATAATCATCCACACATGCCATGCAATGGAATGAGGCAATCACGATGCGGTCCCTGCAGTCGACAAAGGCTGCGATGGCGCTTCTGCTGGTGGCCTCAGCGCTTACTGTGTTGACGCAGCCTGTCTCCGCGCAACAGCCGTCGTCCAAAACAGTACAGCCGGGAGGCATTTCGCTGGGGAACGAAACCGTTGCGCCTCCTGATCCCTCGCTGGTGGAAAAAGAAGCGAGGCTTCGTGCCAGCCTGCTGCAAAATCTGCAATCGGACGATACGCTCTACGAGCTCGCGCTCGTGTTGCGTCAGGAGAACAAGCCTCGCGAATCGCTTGAAACCTACACGCGCGCCGCGCAATTACAGAAACCCAATACTGAGCAGCTTCGATCCGTTGCGCTGGATTACGTGATGCTCGATGACTACGATGATGCCGAGCGCTGGCTGCGTGTCGCCCTCGCTATGGAACCCAGCAATACGGAAATTCTCTATAGCCTTGGCCGCTGCCTCTACACCAAGAATCTCTTCCCCGAGGCGGAAAAGATTTATCTTCGGTTGCTTGCGCTTGATCCTGCAAATCTTAAAGCGGAAGAAAATCTTGGACTCACCTATGATGCGCAAAACGATCCGCAGAAGGCCGAAAAAGCCTTGCGCACGGCTGTGCAATGGGCGAAAGAACGCGGTTTGCAGGACCCCTGGCCTTATCTCGACCTGGGAATTGTACTTCTGGATGAGGCCCGTTCCGCTGACGCGCGGCCTTTTCTCGAAAAGGCCGTGGAGCTTGGTCCGAAGTCTGCGTGGGCGCATGAAAAGCTGGGCATGGCCCTGGTTGCCAATGGAGACTCGGCGCGTGGTATTCGCGAACTGCAGCTCGCCGCCGGTCTCGCCCCGAATGATCCGAAGGTGCATTTTGAACTAGGCCATGCGTACCGCGTTGCCGGCCAGCAGGACAAGGCCCGCGCAGAGTTTGATCTCAGCAAGTCCCTTTATGGGGAGCACAGTCAGAACTAAGCAACCGCCGTGAAAGCCGGCATTCGTCAGTAATTACCGTGCCGGCTTCGCGATGGGCTGGCCAGCGGGAAGCGCGGGACCGAAGTTGGGTGTGCCGTCCGAGTTCCAAGTAAATGGCTGAATGCGAGGCGAGCGTTGCGGACCGCAGCCCTGCCCTTTTTGTGAATTAGCGTGGTAGATGATCCAGTCCTGCTTACCGTCCGGCGACTGGAAGAAACCGTTGTGGCCGGTGGCGTAGACGCCCGCTTCGGGGTTCTGGTGGAAGAACGGATGGTCATACTTCTGCCAGGATTTTGCGTCGAGCAGATTGTTGCCGACGCCGGCATGAAGCACACCAAGCGCATAGTAGTCAGTCCAGCAGGCAGAGGCTGAGTAGACGAGGAAGACATCCTGGTTGTGGATGAGAATCTCCGGGCCTTCGTTCACGTTGAGATGAGGCATCGACGGCCGGTTGAGTAAATCGCCCACCTCTTCCCACGCATACTGCGGGCGCGAGAGTAGTGTGCGCTCGGAGTCGATGGTCCAGGGGTTCTTCAGGTGCGCGATGAAGATGTCCTGCTCGCCGTCATGGTCACCCTCCCAGCCGGACCAGATCATGTACTTCTGGCCGTGAATCTCGAAGGCAGATGCATCAATCGCCCACTTGTTGGTGCGATCTGTGACTTGGCCTTTGAATGTCCATTCGCCCTGCATGGGGTCTTCGGAAGGATTTTCGATGACGTAAATGCGATGGGTTTCGTTCGTGCCTGCGTCAGCGGCAAAGTAGATGTACCACTTGTTGTCAAAACGATGTACCTCAGGAGCCCAGATCTCATGGCTGTAAGGGCCAGTGGCGGGCGGAGTCCAGACGACACGCTTCTGAGCGTTGGCAAGATCAGAAATCTCCGGCGTAGCGCGGAGCATGAGATTATCGCCGGTCGTAGCCATGAAATAGTAGATGCCTTTGTAATACATGACCCATGGATCGGGGCCGGAAGGAAGCAAGGGGTTCGCAAAAGTGTTGGCTTTCGGTGAAGCAGGCTGCTGCGCGGCGATATAGATAGCGGAGCCAAGGGAGATTACAAGCAGAAGAGCGGCTTGAAAGATACGATTCATCAGAGTGTGAATTGACATGGCTGAACACCTTTCGGGAAGCTGCCAACGATTCCGATACAGAGAGCGAAGAGCAGAGACGGAAAAGCCATTTATGGCGGAGGCTGCGATGTGTTGGCCGATGACGACGGTGTCGCGTGCGTGCGGCCATCACTTTGCTGAAGCTCCTGCTGAGCTTCTTCGTTGCGGCCCAGGCGCGCCAGCGAGAGACCCCGATAGTAGTGCGGACGACTGTAGGCAGGGTCAGATTTTTCGGCGCGAGCGAGAAGCTGTTCGGCAGCGGCATAGTCTTTGCTGCGGAATGCAAGTTCTCCCAGACCGGTGAGCGCGCCAGCGTGGTTAGGGTCACATGCGAGGACACGCTCAAAGAGCGGCTTGGCTTCGTCATCGTGATGCGCATCAAGCGCAATCTGCCCAAGCTGATAGTAGGACTCAGTCTGCCGGGGTTGCAGGCGGATGAAAGCTTCAAACTCGCGGCGGGCGTCTTCCGTACGCAGCAGCGCGGCGTATGTATATCCAAGCCCGTAATGCGCGGTCGCATCGTTGGGGCGGAGAGCGAGATAAGCTTTGTAGTCGCGCTCAGCCTCGGCCATGTGCTGCTGTTCGGTTTCGAGCCGTGCGAGCGCATACAAGATAGCGGGGTTGGTGGAATCGAGCTTTTTCGCGGTGTGCAGAGCTTCGTCGGCTTCAGGGAGCTGGTTGAGCTCGAATGCCTGAAGGCCACGATCTAACTGCAGCTCATGTGAGTCGGGAAGTTTTTCGCAGGCATGGCGCAGCGCAATGAGTGCAAGATCCGGATGGTTGTCGCGGCGGCTTGTGACGGCGAGCTCAGTGGCGGCCGTGGTTTCTCCTTTGCGGGCTGCGACATTGCGCGGTTCCTGCGCGAGGATGGTTTCAAAACGATCCATGGCTTCGGGATCGAGGTGCTGTGAGAGCAGGATCTCGCCGACCGCTAGATTGGCGGGGATGGAGTTTGGATCTGCGGCGAGGGCCTGAGTAAAGGTCTGGCCTGCTTCCTCTGTCCGGTGAAGGTCAAGCAGAATATCGCCAAGAAGAATCAGAGCTGGTGTGTCGCCAGGGTGCTGCTCGATATAAGGATGAAGAAGCGCAGCGGCTTCAGTGGGTTTGTGCTGCGCGCGAAGATGCTCGGCGCGACTGAGGATGGAGTCAACGGTGGAATTGGTTTGGGCGTGGGCCGCAGCTCCAAAGCCGGCGAGAATTAGCGCATAGAGAAAGCCGTAAAAGTATGAACCGGGCATGGAGTTTCATTTCCGCTCGGAGCTTGGTTCAGGGAATGATAGCAAGAAAAGCAAATTGCAAGGGAAAAGAGAAAAGCGGAGACAGCGTACGCTGTCTCCGCTTTTGGTTGCGGGCTAAAAGGTGACACGGCTGGATATCTGCAGGTTACGTGGACCGTAGTCCACAGCTGTAGGAATACCAAATCCGGTGCTCTGCGAGGAGTCGGTTGGCGAGAGATCCGGCAGGCCCATGCGGTGGCGGTTAAAGAGGTCGAAGGCTTCTCCCTTGAGCTGGAATGTGACCTTGTCCTTGACGTGGAAGTTTTTCATGAGGCTGACGTCCTCAGCCAGGTACATGGGACCGGTGATGGCCTCTGTGACGCGAGAGAGATTGCCAAACGCAAACGGAGCGAAGGAGCGGGGTGCTTGCGGAGTTCCGCAGCTCGGGGAGTACGGGCGAGCCCAGCCAACGCCTTCTCTGTTCTGGTCAATGAAGGCCGCTTGCGACATGGGAATGCCTGCATCCGATGGACCGTTTGTGCCGGCCACACGGTACTCAGGCTTGAACCAGGATTCCCCGTTAAAGACGCTGGGACCGTTCTTCTTCGAGCGGTATGCCGCGCTTGAGAAGTCCGTCGCGCCATTCGAAGCCGGTCCTGCGTCGAAGGTAATGCAGTTCTGGTAGTACGGAATACCAGTAGCGCAACCGAAATCAATCGGCTGGCCGCTGGAGTATCGCTGAATCGCGCCCAACTCCCATCCTCCTACGATGTAATCCAGGGCACGGTTTTGATTGAGCCATTTTCGCCCATGACCAAAGGGCAGCTCGTAAAGGTAACTGAGTGAGACCTGATGTCTCAGATCCTGAACGCCGACAGCCTTATCCATTTTTAGATCAGTGGAGTTCTGTGCCTGTTCGCGCTGATTGTTACTCGTGTAACTGAAGGGGATCAGCGAATCGGCATCCGTGAGGATCTTCGACCACGTATAAGAGGCTTGCAGATTGAAACCATCGCGGAATCGACGCTGCAATGAAGTCACCAGCGCGTGATACGAGGAGTGGCCAAGATTCTCCAGGCAGCAATCGTCTGCGACGTAGTCATACTGCGGGAACGGGCGAATCGACTGACCAATCGGGCCTGTGAACGTTGTGTATGGAGCAGCATATCCCTGGCTGGAACCACCTACGGGAATGTTGTACTGCGTGTTGCTCAACAGATCTCCGAGGGCGAATTGCGATGGGTTGATGTTGTTGAAGTTGGTGAGGAAGCCGGAGCGGAGGTTTTGCGCCACCTGGCCGATGTAACCGGCGGTGAAGATGAGGTCCTGAGCAATCTGATCCTGAAGCTGAAGGCTCCAGTTGCTGGTCATGGAAGGCCGGCCATCCTGCGCCCGGATCAGGTCACCTGCGACCGCTGTGAAGCTGCCGAGACCGTTTACGGCTGTCAGTTGCGTCGGATCGGTGTTGGGAGCATAGCTGTAATCCGGGAAACCGATGCTGGAGTTCTGCGGATCGGCAGGCGTGGTGGAGTCAAGCCGGAAGGCTGGTGTGAAGGCGCCGCCTTGTGTAGCCGTGCCGCCAAGCGCAACGCTCTTACTGATGTTGTAGCCCTGCAGCATGCTGCCGCCAAAGTCGTTATATTGCAAGGGGCCATAGATGATGGCGCCGCCGCCGCGCAGAGCCATCTTGCCGTTCGTATTTGGAAGCACCCAGGCAAACCCAACACGCGGAGCAATATCTTTGTGCCAGGTGTTTGCCCATTTGTTATTGCAATTGCAGTTGGTGCCGAAGACCAGTGCGCCAGGCAGATTACCGGCAGCGGCATCTGGAGCCGTGAAGCTGAAATCGGAGGTCCGGTCGTGTCCTTCCCGCCGGGGAATATCAAGGTCGTAGCGTATGCCTATATTGATGGTCAAATTACTGGTGACCTTGATGTCGTCCTGGAAAAAGCCTGCTGCGTACCAGGATTCCCAGCGTGGATTCACGTTGTATACCGTCTGGCCGGCTTGTCCCACTTCGCCAAGCAGGTAGCTGGCAAAAGGATTGCCCGAATAGCAGCAGGAGTTGCTCACACCAGACGTCTGGTCGCGGTAGAAGTTGAAATTATCCACGTTGTACAGGTTGGTGGAGTAATTCTGGTGCCGGTATTCGCCACCGAACCGGATGCTGTTTCTGCCCTTCACCCAGCTCAAAATGTCGTTGAAGCGAAGGCCGTTGTCGATATTGATGCCGTTCTGCTGCTGGCCCCATGTGGATAGCTGATCCGGGCTTGGGAATGCAATCGACGGATAAAACTTGGAAAAGTCGTTCGCGAGCCCAGCGGCTGCCGCCGTGTTTGACGTGTTGAACTCCGACGAGAGATTGACGCTGTTCGTTCGGTTGTATCCAACATTCAGATGGTTCAGCCAGTTGGGTGAAATGGAGAAATCCCAGCCGCCGCGGATGTAATGCGTCGTAAAGGTCTGAACATATCCGCTGTTACTGAAGGGCGCGGGAAAGTCAGGGGCCGCCGTCAGCTTGAAGTTCTGGCGCGTACTATATGTGCCGAATATTTTTTCCCGGTCGCCGAGGTTCTGATCAATACGAATCGTATACGTTGTGTTGTTGTTCGGCGCAACGCCAGTGTAGGCATAGTTGCCGAGATAGCCGTAGACATCCGTGCTTTGAGGCGTCTGGTTCGGCAGAGGCAGGCCCTTGTAAAGCGCCTGTGCTGTAGGACTGAAGAGAGATGTCGGAACCTGGTTGTTCGGATAGGGCGTTCGGCAAAAAACGCCTGGGCTCACCTGAGTTGTAGTCGTCGGATCATGGATCTGGTTGTATTGCACCGGCTGTCCCGTGCAGGGGTTCAACAGTACGGATTGGCCGTTGAAGTTTGTTCCGCCTGGAGCGTACCCGCCAAGGATATCGCTGAAATCGCCGGTACGCTCCGCTGCGGTGGGTACAGTGGAGACGGTCACACTGCCGGGAGTGAATTTATATTGCTCCCATCCAAAAAGGAAGAAGGTTCTGTTGTGGCCATTCCAGATATGGGGAATCCAGACAGGGCCGCTGAAGACGCCGCCGTAGTCGAACTTGCTGTCCTCAGGCTTGCTGTACGCACAGTCAATTTCAGAAACGCCCTGGCAGTTCTGCGCAATGTAGCCGTTATTGAACCAGTTGTTGGCGTCTAAGATGCGGTTCTTGACGATGGTATAAGCAATACCGTGGAAATCGTTGGTGCCGTTCTTGGTTGCGAAGCTTTCAATGCCCGAGGTGGTGCGTCCGAACTCGGCGGAGGGAGCCGAGGTCGTGACTTTGAACTCCTGCAAGGCCTCGATCGAGGGCGAGGTCTCGTCAAACGAGGAACCGTTTTCGCTGCGCTGGATGCTGGAGCCGTCGAGCAGAACCTCAGCGCCATAGGCCTGGCCGCCGGAGAGTCGCGAGAAGAAAACGCCATTGCCGGTGTTGCCAGTCGTTCCGCTGCCGGGGCCGGTGGTGCCGGGCAGAAGGAAGACAAAGACCTCTGGCTAGCGCAATCCGCCGACACCAGTAGCCAGCGAGAGCGGAAGGTCTTCAATCTGCTTGTTGGAGACGGTGCCGCTGATATCGGAGGATTCGGTTTCGATACGCAGACCGCTGGCGTCCACCGTGACGGTCTGGCTGACTTCGCCTACAGCGAGCTTGATATCCAAGGCGGTGGTACTGCTGATCTGCACAACCACACCGGTTTCCGTAGCCGTGGAGAAGCCCGGCGCCACAGCGGTAACTGTGTAGGCGCCCAGCGTGAGAGTGGGAAAGCGGTAGGCGCCGGCCGAGGTGGACTTAACTACAGCGACGATATGGGTGGCGTCGTTGGTTGCGGTGACGGTAGCGTTCGGAACAACCGCTCCGTTTGCGTCCTGAATGTTGCCGGCAAGAGAACCGCTCGAGATCTGGGCAGTTAGGTTGGCGGCGGCAGTTCCAGCCAGCAGAAATAGCAATAGCCAGCGGAAGGGGGTTCCTGCTTTTCTAGCCATTTTGGGCGTCTCCGAAGTAGTGCAGTGATTTTGATTTGATGTGAACCGTTTACTTTTAATGAAAACGCTTTCATATCATGAAAGACTGCACTCTGTTCGTTTGCTTTCGGGCCGATTTATCGGTCCCTGCTAATTTCGGGAAGACGTTATCTCAGCTTGAATTACGTTGTCAAGAGAATTAGGAAAGAGATTTGGCGGCGTGCCATAAAAGACAGCGATGCGCCGCAGGACCTGACTGAGACGCATCCATTTCAGTGTCTTTCGACACTACCTTCATGCGGGCAAAATGGAAGGAATGGTGGGTCTTGGAGGGCAATTCTCGAACTTTTTGGGAGTCTTAAGATTTGCGTTGGACTACTGGGATTTTCGCCGACCAGCGGGAGCCCGAATAGGCTGATGGCGTGCGAAACGCGCAGTTCACGGCATGAAGTGCAATGGTGGGCGGTGCAGGATTCGAACCTGCGACCTCCTGCGTGTGAAGCAGGCGCTCTAACCAGCTGAGACTAACCGCCCTGAAGGAACCTGCAATTGCGGTGTGCAGGCGCGCTTACCGCCTTGTTTTACACCCTTTGTGAGGGGGCCGGCGACACGGAAGCGCCGGATGCGGTCAACTGGTTTAGAGTAACACCAGCAGGCGCGTTCGGCCAATTTTTCCGGGCTGAAACCGGGCATCCGGTTGCGCTATGTACGTGAACGTATGTCATTTCGGGCTAGATCAATACGGGCTTCCAGCGACCTCTTCTCGAATGAGCCGGCGGGGCGAACCGGCAGCGGGCGTCCGCTCGGCGATCCGGGCCTTCTCGCAAGGACCGGTGGCGGAGGCGACCCTCGTTCTTCCAGCGCGGAGAATGAGCCGGAAGGCCTTATTTCAGAGGCAGAACCCGAAGCGAATTCATCTGAAAAGCCGCAACCTTCCCAATCAGGCGGGGTTACAGAAGATATGGCTACCCTGACCATCAATCCGGTTGTGGGAGCGAGCGGCGCTATAGGCTCGGCAGCGGGCCCGAATATGGGCGCGCATACGCCTTTGGAGGCGCTCGACCCAGCCAGCGACGCCGCGATCATGCTTCGCGTGGCTGCCGGGGATGAGTCTGGCTTTAATTACCTGGTGACGAAGTATCACCGGGCGATGGTGCATTTTCTCTACCGGATGGTTCGTACCCAGGCGGTAGCCGAAGAACTGGCGCAAGAGGTCTTTCTGCGGGTTTACCGTTCGCGGGAGAGCTATCGCGCTGAAGCCAAGTTCACGACGTGGCTTTACCGTATTGCCACGAATCTGGCGGTGAACCACGCGCGGGATACCCGGCACGAGCGCGCGGCGCAGAATGTGTATCTGGATGTGCCGGATGAAGAGACGGGCATGACGCCGGAGATTGCCGACGACGAGCTCAATGTGGAGCAGCGGATTCTGCGCGACGAGCGCATGGCCGCCATTCGCAATCACGTGATGGCGCTGCCAGAGAGGCAGCGCATGGCCGTGCTGATGCATAAGTATCAGGGGCTGGACTACCGGCAGATCGGCGAGGTGCTGAAGCTGAGCGAGTCGGCCACCAAGTCATTGTTGTTTCGCGCGTATCAGACGTTGCGCGAGAAGCTGAAGGAATTCGTATAACGACGGCAGCAGGATGCCGTATTTATCAGGGAAGTGGGGTGATGGTCATGACGGAGAACAAGACAATGTGCGCGGAGATGGAGACGAAGCTGGCGGATATGCTGCTCGATCCCGAATCTGTACCCGCCGCGGTGAAGGCCCACGTGGACGCCTGCGAAGGCTGCCGTGAAGAGCTTACAGCCCTGCGCGCCGCTATGAGTGTCATGGATGCGTGGCAGGCGCCCGAACCCAATCCCTACTTCATGACCCGCTTTGAAGCCCGCCTGCGCGAGGAGAAAAATGCGCCGCGCGCAGGCTGGTTTGAGCGGCTGCGGGATCGCTGGCTTCTCAATCCGCAACAGCTCCATGCGCGTCCACTGGCTGCTATGGCGCTCACGGTGGCCGTGCTTGTGGGCGGCGGTGCGTATTTGAATTCGTACTGGGAACAGCCCCCGACGCCCACGCCGCAGACGGCGGTGGTGAAGGATTTGCAGACGCTGGACTCCAATGCTCAGCTGCTCGATCAGCTTGAGTCCATTTCCGCTACCGATCAGCAGGATAACGGCCCGGCGCAGGATTAAGCTGCCGGAATAAGAAAGGCTCTACGGGGAAAGGGAAGTGACGATCGCCGCCAATACGGGTTTTGTGCGCCGCGCGGTCCGGGCAGTTGCCGGGACCGTGGCAATGGCTGCGCTATGCCTTTCCCCGGCGTGGGCTCGTGGTGGATTCTGGGGCGGTTCGCAGCATTCAACCCCGCGTCCCTCCGCTCCTCGTTCGGCTCCGGCTCCTCGCGCCTCCGCGCCGCGGCAATCCCAACCGCGCGGTGGAAATGTGCCGCATGCTCCCGGTGTCGGGCAGAGTCCGCAAACTCATCCGCAGCAGCCCGGAAATCAGCCGGGCGGCAATCCCTATTCCGGCGTTGCTCCTGTCCGTCCGGCCTATCCGGGCGCCTCTCAGGGGTATTCGGGTTATCCGACGGCGCGCCCTGCCTATCCGGGTGCGAACGCGGGAGCATATCGTTCGCCGTATGCAGGCCCCAACACTGCGCCTCCGGGCCATCTGCAGTCCTGGCTCAATGACCATCGCAACACGCCAGTCCGAAACCAGGAAGAAATTCTTCGCAACGATCCCGGCTTCCGCCGGCTGCCCTCCGGCGAGCAGCAGCGGCTGATTCAGCAACTGCACAATGTCAACGGCATGGATGAAGCCGAGCGCCAGCGCCGCCTTGCCCGCAATGAGATGCTGGAGCGGCTGAGCCCGCAGGAGCGCATGCATGTGAATCAGTCCATGCAAGCGTGGAGGACGCTTCCCGCAGACCGCCAGGCCATGATGCGGAATGCCTTCCATGATCTGCGAGCCGTACCGCCCGATCAGCGCGCCACGGTATTGAACTCGGCCCGCTACCAGAACCAGTTCAACCTGCAGGAGCGTGGTATTTTGAGTGACGTGCTGCGCGCGGAGCCGTATTCGCCGCAATAAGGCAGGAACCCAATAAGGCAGGCAACAAAATGGGCCGCGATCATGATAGATCGCGGCCCATTTTGTTTCCTGCCATTTTTTACGCTGCCACTGGCGCGCTCACTTCATCCAGTTCACGAATGCTCGCTTGATCCAGCTTCAGATTTGCCGCCGCAATCAGGTCGTCCAGGTGTTTGTCATTCGTCGCGCTGGCAATTGGAGCAGTCACTCCCGGCTGCGCCAGGAGCCATGCCAGCGCCACCTGACTCGGCGTGGACTTATGCCGATCTGCAACCTCGGCCAGCAAATTTACCACCGCAAAGCCTCGGTCATTCAGGTATTTCTTCACCATGCCGCCACGCGCCGCATTAGCCGCGTCCTCCGGCTTGCGATATTTGCCGGTCAGGAATCCCGCAGCCAGCGAGAAATACGGAATCACGCCAAGCTGGTACTTTTCCACCACCGGCAGCAGATCCGACTCAAACGGAAGCCGTTCCACCAGGTTGTAATGCGGCTGCAGCGACACATAAGCCGCAAGATCATTCTTCTGGCTGGTTTCAAGCGCCTTTGTCAGCCGTTCCCCGGTGTAATTTGAAGCGCCAATGTAACGTACCTTGCCGGCTTCGATGAGCTTGTCAAAGGCCCTCAGCGTCTCTTCCAGCGGCGTTGCTTCATCATCCTTGTGCGCCTGGTAAAGATCAATGGTATCCGTCTGCAGGCGCTTCAACGATGCATCCACCGCTTGTGCAATGTAGGCCGGACTCAGCCCCTTCTTGTCATCGCCCAAATCCATGCCCACCTTGGTGGCCAGAATCACATCCTTGCGCCGGCCGCTCTTTGCAAACCACTTGCCCAGGATCGTTTCCGATTCGCCGCCCGTATGGCCCGGAGCCCATCGCGAATACACATCCGCCGTATCGACAAAGTTCAGACCCGCATCCACTGCGCGGTCGAGTTGATGAAATGTATCTGCCTCTGAAAGTGTCCAGCCAAAAACATTGCCGCCCAGAGTAATGGGCGGAACCTCTGGCCCGTTGTTGCCAAGCTTCCGTTTCTGCATAACAATTTCTCCTCCGACGGTTATCGGATGCTACGAGCCGCCATGCGGATGCCGCGCTTTACCTGCGGCGCTTCGAATTGCGGGACAGTTGTTTGAGTAAGCTTCAGCTTTTTACTTCAAGGTTAGTTTTTCCTTCAGCCGAATATCCCGCGGAGAAGCTGCAATCTGCACTTCAAACTCACCCGGATCAGCAACCCAGGTTCTCTTTTCCGGGCTCCAGTAAGACAGCGCTGCGCGATCAATGGTGAACTCAACCGTCTTCGTCTCGCCCGGCTGCAGCTCCACGCGTTCAAAGCCCTTCAACTCATGTACAGGCCGGTCAATCTTCGAGTGGCCGTCGTGAATGTAGAGCTGTACCACCTCTGCGCCTGCGCGCGAGCCCGTGTTCTTGATGTCTACGTGGACGGGATAGTCCATCGTCCCAGCTTTTTCCACGGGCTTGTCCAGATGAACTTGCGTGAAAATTTGCAGGTTGCTGTATGCAAACGTTGTATAGCTCAACCCAAATCCAAACGGAAACTGCGGCTCCACATTCTTTGTGTCAAAGTAGCGATACCCAACGTAAATGCCCTCGGCATAATCCACCTTGAGGTCTTTACCGGGATAGTTCGCCGCAGCGGGCGAGTCTTCAAAGCTCTTGGGGAATGTCACCGGCAGCTTGCCCGAAGGGTTCGCATCGCCAAACAAAATCGCAGACAATGCATGACCACCCTCCTGCCCGCCGTACCACATATCCAGCAGAGCAGGCGTCTTGTCGATCCACTTCGTCATCGTGACTGGATCGCCGGTATTCAGCACCACAATTGTCCGCGGATTCGCCTTCTCCACAGCTTCAATCAACTCATCCTGTCCGGCAGGCAAATCCATCGTCTTCACATCAAAGCCTTCGCCTTCGAGCTTCGGATACCGGCCCACCACAACCACGGCTACATCCGATTTTTTTGCTGCATCTACTGCTTCGCTTAACGCTTTAGCCCGCGCTTCCGGCGTATCCTGCGCAGAGTCCTCGCCCTCCATCCCAACACCTAGCGCATAGTTCACCGTCACGCCGCTGCCCGCTTTCTCCTTAATCCCATCCAGCGGCGCAACCACATACTTCGACTTCACTAGCGAGCTTCCGCCGCCGCCTGTCCGTGCGATGCCCGCGTTTGGCCCGATCACCGCAATCGAATGAATCTTCGTTGCATCGAGCGGCAGCAATCCGCCCTCATTCTTCAAGAGCACAATGCCTTCGGTCGCGCCCTGCAGCGCAATCGCCCGATGCTCCGGCGTGTCGGGATCACCGCTCGCCACATGCGGATGATCGAAAATCCCACTCAAAAAGATGACACGCAGAATGCGGCTCACGTTGTCGTTGATAGTGGCCTCGGAAATTATTCCAGCCTTCACCTCAGCCAAAACCTTCCCCGGCACCAGCCATCCATCGCCGTTGCCAGACTTCAGCGTTTCCGGCCGCGCCATCCATGCCTTCATCGGTGGGCCGCCCGGCATCTCAAGATCCATCCCGGCATTCACCGTCGGCGCAGTGGAATAAGTCGAACCCCAGTCGGAAATCACGAAGCCTTTGAAGCCAAATTCCTTCTTCAGCACGTCTGTCAGCAGGTACGAATTCTCAGCGCAATGCACGCCATTGATGAGGTTGTAAGCACTCATCACGTTCCATGCATGTCCCTCCTGCACAGCAGCCTTGAACGCCGGCAGATAAATCTCATGCAAGGCGCGCTCGCTGATGTGCGCGTCGATCCGATGCCGTTCAAACTCCTCGTTATTGACCGCAAAGTGCTTGACCGAAGGAATGACACCCTCATTTTGCACGCCCTTCACATACGCAATCGCGAGCTGTCCGCTGAGATATGGATCTTCACCATAGCCTTCAAAGTTTCGCCCCCACAGCGGAACGCGGTTGATGTTCACAGTCGGGCCGAGGATCATGTCGCGGCCCAGCGCCTTTACTTCCTGTCCAATCGCGTGAGCCTCCTTGTGTACCAGCCCCACGTCCCACGTGGAGGCCATGGCAATGCCGGAAGGGAATGCCGTCGAAAGCACTTTCACGGGGTTTGCCGCAGCATTCGTTACCGCGGAGCTGCCCGCCCACGACCGCACGCCCAACGGCCCATCCGCCATCTTGATCGCCGGAATCCCCAGCCGCTCAATCGGCATGGATTCCATCCAGCCCGATCCTGCAAGCATTGAAGCTTTCTCTTCGAGCGTCATGCGGCTTAGCAGGTCCGCGACGCGCTGCTCGACGGGCGTTGCGGGATTTTTGTATGGAGCATTGGCCGAAACAGGTGCTTGTGCGGGAAGCAGCACAGCGGAGACTACGGCGGCAAAAAAGCAAATGGAAATACGACACATAAGTGTGTGGGTTCCTCTGGCGCTTCAAAATTTCGCTTTAAAATCCGCGCCCATCTTAGCTCAATGTGCAAACCTCCAACAAATCCGCCGCGCGGGCTGCAACCCCACAATAGACTGGCAAGACTAGCCGCGAGGACGCACAGCCATATGCCAGCCGCAACAACCGCATCGGCGAAGTCTTCCACAGCCGTGCCGCCAGCGTTTGAAACGGAACGTATGCCAGCAGCACATTACATCGCGGGCGCTTCGCGGCTGAGCGGTCAATTTTCTGTGTGTCGGCAAAATAGTGCTTGCGTGTTGACTTGCGGCGCGCTAGAGTTTCTGCGGTTATCTACCCAATCGAAATCTCTCACCTAAACGAGCCCTCACGAAGGAAAGTATGAAAGCTCTGAGGCTGTTTGCCATATCGTCTGCATTGGCGGTGGTTGGGACCGCGGCACACGCCGCTCCCAGCCCCAAAACCATCATTGCCTGCTATGACAGGGAAACCGGGCGCGCGCGCATCGTCAACTCCGTTCAGGACTGTCGACGCGATGAAGGTCATGTGAGCTGGAACGTCGAAGGCCCGCAGGGGCCTACCGGTGCGGAGGGACCTGCCGGTTCAAAGGGCGCTCCTGGTTCCGCTGGACCAAAAGGTCCTGAAGGTCCAGCCGGTCCCGCCGGACCGAAAGGCGCCACCGGTCCGCAAGGCACAGCCGGTCCGGTTGGTCCTGCCGGAACTCCCGGAGCACAAGGCCCCATTGGTCTCGCCGGTCCTGCTGGCGCTGCCGGTGCAGCCGGTCCTGCGGGAGCGAAAGGTGCTACCGGTCCGCAGGGCGCAGTTGGTCCAGTTGGTGCAGTCGGTCCCCAGGGTCCTGCCGGCACTTCAGGTGCGATCGGTCCACAGGGTACAGTCGGCCCTCAGGGTCCGTCCGGTCCCGCTGGTCCCGTGGGTCCCGTCGGACCTGCTGGGCCGCAAGGGACCTCAGGCACACAAAGCCTTTTTGGCAGTAACAGCATCAACTTCTTCACTGAGGGAGGAGGCGGAACTGAATGCACGCTGGGCTCGATCCTTTTGAACGCTTCTGTCATCTACACCGGCAACTATCTTCCCGCTGACGGACGCCTGATCAGCATCAGCAGCAACACCGCGCTCTTTTCCCTGCTCGGCACTAACTATGGCGGCGACGGAACCACTGACTACGCTCTGCCCGATCTCCGCAAGGCAGCGCCCAACAACACGCAGTACCTGATCTGCGTGAGCGGCGTCTTTCCGTAAACCGCCGCGATGGCCCACACTTTGCCCAGGCGCTGGATCAAGCGCCTGGGCATCGCCTTCTCTGGGCCCATTCGCCTTCAGTTAGAATGAAATACAGGCCAACACCACGATTTCCGCGTGTGTCAAGCAAGTTAAAGCAAGGAGTTTTCCCTTATGGCGATTCCCGCCACTCAAATGCGTCCGGGCATGATCATCAAACACAACGAGCAACTGCACCTGGTCTTCAAGGTGGAGCACCGCACCCCCGGAAACCTACGCGCTTTTATACAGGCCAAGCTGCGGAACCTCAAGTCCGGCGCCATGTTCGAGCACCGCTTCCGCTCCGCAGACGCAATCGAGAAGGTCGTCGTGGATGCAGTGACCATGGAGTTCCTGTACAACGACGGCGACGACTACTATTTCATGAACCCCGAAGACTACGAGCAGACCGTCCTGAAGCACTCCACGCTCGGCGACGCAGTTGAGTACCTCACGCCAAATATGCAGATCACGGTTAGCTACTTTGACGGCGTTGCCGTCGGCATTGATCTGCCCGGCACCGTCGAGCTGACGGTCATTGAGACCGAACCGGGCCTCAAGTCCGCAACAGCCTCTTCGGTTACCAAGCCGGCAAAGATGGAAACGGGTCTTGTGGTGCAGGTTCCGCCCTTCATCAATGAAGGCGAGAAGATCAAGATCGACACCAGCGAAGGCACATATTTGAGCCGCGCGTAGTTTTCTGATCCGGTTTATGATGGATGCACTCTCATGAACCGCACTGATTATCGGAACCTTTCTGAGCTGCGCCTTCAGGAATCCAGAGCCCTGTTAGCTGCTGGATTACCGGAAGGCGCATACTATTTGGCAGGATATGCCGTTGAGTGTGCTTTGAAAGCTTGCATTGCGAAGCGGACGCAGGAACACGATTTTCCGGAGAAAGGCTCCCACAAATACTTCAGTCACGATTTGGAGGATTTGTTGGGATTTGCAAAACTTAAGCGCGAGCTGGACCAGGCATTTCAGACAAACCCTGCACTGAGGACGAACTGGACCATCATTTTGAACTGGTCCGAAGAGAGCCGATACAAACAGGGAAGGACAGATCAGGATGTGACGGATTTGCTCATAGCCATCGAAGATCAAACAGGAGGGGTGCTCACATGGCTCCGGCAGCGTTGGTAAATCTCGACATAGATGATGGGCAGAAAGTGGTCCAGGCGCTCGACAAGGCAGGCAATAACCCAAGTGTGGCGTTGTGGGCAAAGCTCCCGGATTATGAGAACTGGAGGCTGATTCTCGCTTCCAATCATTTTGATCAAGTATCGCAATCTTCCGGCTATTCGGAGATTATTGATGCGATGGATAAGGCAGGGATTCCCATTTATCGGCAGCCCACGGTTCTCTTGCGCTCAATGCAAAGCTCGATGATTGATACTTTGCGGAATACATTCTCATCGGCAGCAGATACCTATGGTATGCGCCTGGGTGGGCAGCGATTTGGTGATCAATATATCGAAGAGGCTTTCGTTTATCGAATTCATTAATTTGGTAGCTGACCCCGATATAAAGAGCCACCGCAGCGCGGTGGCTCTTACTTCTTACTCGCTAATCCAAAATCTGCCAGTCACTACTCAAACTTGAATGCGACCTGCGTCCAGTTATTACTCATACCAATGCACTTGGAAGTACGCATGAACGCTTTCTGATATTCCTTCCACGCCAGGTACTCATTCAGTGGAGAAGAGTATTCATCAAAAATGATAATGTCGCCCGGCTTTATATAGGAGTCGAGCATCGCAAGCGTATACAAAGTGCTGGAGTGCAGGTCCGAGTCATTGTGAATGACAAGAGGGTGCGTAATTTCATGTTCGCGCAGGAATGGCAGAATCGTTTGTTGGAACCATCCCTTTTCCAGTCCAACACGAGAATCATCGAAAATAGGAAGATTACCATCGAGGTCAAACGCACTCTTTGTCGTTGTGCCTCCGATATGCTGCCAGTCCTCGGGCAGGCCCTCAAAAGAATCAAATCCATAAAAACGCGAATCGGGGTGGTTGTTGAGTTGTGTCCACTTGCGCAGGCTCTCACCCTTCCAGACGCCAAACTCTAAATAACAGACCGCCTGATTGCCAAGCAGTTGATTGACCGAACTATATAATTCAAACCGATGTGGAAACGATGGAACCGATTGCTGGTGGGTCTGTTCCTGCAAATAATCCCACATCTCAGCGTTTCTGTTCACCACATCCATGCTGCGCGAGTACTTGGGCCATAAAAATTTGGCAAGGTGCTTCTGCGCGACTGGGTGCATTCAAGAGCCTCTCGGGGGAATGGGATTAAATTCGTATCCACTGCGATGCCTTTTATGATGCACTGCCGACGATTGCAGTTGGATAGTTCTGCCACAAAAATACAGGATCTATCCATAAAAGAAAACCCACCACAGATCGTGGCGGGTTCTACTGCAGTCTAAGTTAATTCCCGGAGCCTTCTAGCCAGGTAATGACACCGGCTTAACATCCAGAATCGCCTCAATCTGCTTTAAAGCTTCAATTACCTCGCTTGAAACGGGAGCGTCAATCTGCACAACAGCCAGCGCTTTCACCGGCTGCAGGCCGCTCCGGTCGCGTCCGAGTGCAAAGTTGGCAATATTCACACCATGTTCACCAAGCGTGGTGCCGATCTTTCCAATCACGCCACGAACATCCAGGTTGCGGCATACAAGGAGGTTGCCTTCGAGCGGCGCCTCGACGTCGATGCCATCAAACTCAAGCAGCCGCGGCTGCTCGCCATGAATGACCGTAGCCGTTGCATGTGTTGTTCCCGAGGCCGAGCGCAGCTCAACAGCCAGCAATGTTGCAGCGCCACCACGTTGCGGAGCCTGCTTGTCCTCATGCACACGAATTCCGCGTTCGGAGGCCACGGCCGCCGCGTTGATGCGGTTTACATTCTCAAGTCCCTGCAACAGTCCTGCAATGGCCGAATTGCGTACCAGCTCCGTCTTTGCCTCGGCCAGCGCTCCTCCGTAGATCAAATCGATCGACTCAATGCCGGTATAACCAGTCTGCGCCAGGAATGCGCCGAGTCGTCCGGCGAGATCGATGTACGGCGCAAGCTGCACATATTCTTCGTGGCTCAATGAAGGCATATTCACGGCATTCTGCACCACGCCCAGCTTCAGATATTCCCGCACTTGCCGCGCAATCTGGATGCCCACAGCCTCCTGCGCCTCTGCGGTTGACCCCGCAATGTGCGGCGTTAAGATCACATTATCCAGCCCAAAGTAGGGCGACTCCTTCGGCGGCTCAACAGTAAACACATCCAGTGCCGCGCCGCCAATGTGGCCACTCTTCAACGCGTCCACCAGCGCCGCATCTTCAATCAGCTCGCCGCGCGCGCAGTTGATAATGCGCACACCCTTCTTCATCGCAGCAAGGTTTTTCGCATTGATAATGTTTGCCGTTTGCGGTGTCAAACCAACGTGCAGCGTCAGATAATCGGACTTCGCAAAAAGCTCTTCCAGCGTAACAAGCGTGATGCCGTTCTCGCGCGCCACTGCCGCGCTCACAAACGGGTCGGAGCCAATCAGCTCCAGCCCAAAGCCCTTTGCACGCTTCGCCACTTCCAGCCCAATGCGCCCCAGGCCAAGGATGCCCAGCGTCTTGCCGCGCAGTTCGCTGCCTTGCAGATTCTTCTTCTCCCACTTGCCTGCATGCATGGTGGCATTCGCTACAGGAAGTTTCCGTGCCAGAGCCAGCATCTGGCACATTGCCAGTTCCGCTACGGCAATCGCATTCGCGCCCGGAGTGTTCATCACCACAATGCCGCGTCGCGTCGCCGCATCCGCGTCAATGTTGTCCACGCCTACACCCGCGCGTCCAATCACGCGCAATTTTGGCGCATGAGACATCAACTCGTCCGTAGCCTGCACCGCAGAGCGCACCACCAGTGCATCCGCATCGGCCAGTGCGGCTTCAAGCCCATCAGGCAGCTTGTCATGCGTCAACACTTCCCAGCCAGGCTCGGCCGCAAACACCGCCAGAGTCGCCGGAGAAACCTTCTCCGCTAGTACAATCTTCATCGCTTCTCCCTTGCCGCCAATCGTTCCCGCTTGCGCGTTTTCATACTCGTCAAAGCGGATTCCTTCCCGCTCGCACATCAGCTCGAACATCCGCACCACCGCAGCCTGCGGCTTGCCCTCACCTCGCTCATACTTCCAGATCGAGTTTGGATGTACGCCCAGCCTCTCCGCCATCTGGTATTGAAAAAGGTCGAGTTGTTTGCGAGCGAGCACCAGCTTCTCACCAAAAGTTAGTTCAGACATTCCGTCAATCCTTTGCGAACTGTCATCTGCTTACTGTTTCACTGCTTCCGCATACACTTTTTGCGCCGCAGCCACAGCCTGCCCATACTCCACCGGCAGCCCCAGCGTGTCCTTGGCAATATGCTCCGCCGCACCCAGAAACGCCACCGTATCGAGATAATCGAAGAAGCCCAGATGCGCCACGCGGAAGATCTTGCCCTGCATCGTGCCCTGGCCGTTCGCCGTCACCAGCCTGAACTTCTCCTTCAGCGCCTTCACCACCGCGCCTGAATCCATCCCCTCAGGCACAGCCACGGCAGTAGCAGCAGCACTAGGCGAATCTGGCGCAAAGAGCGTAAAGCCCAGAGCCTTCAATCCCTCGCGCGTCGCCTTCGCGTTCACCTGCGCGTTGTCGATCAGCGCAATGCGGCCCTTTTCCAGATCGCCGCCCGCCTGCCCTGCTATGTAATCCAGCGCAGCCCCAAGGCCCGCCACCAGCGAAACCGCTGGCGTGTAAGCGCTCTCGCCCTTCACCGCATTCTTGCGCTCCTTGCGCAGGTCAAAGTAATACCGCGGGTTCTTCGAGGAATCCATCGCCTTCCACGCCTTCTCGCTTACGGAAAGATAGGCAAGGCCCGGCGGCATCATGACCGCCTTCTGAGATCCGCCGATGAGAACATCGATGCCCCAACCATCCACGTCAAAGCTCTGCGTCCCCAGGCCAGTAATGCCATCGACCACAAGCAGCGTATCCGTGCCCTTCAGCAGCTTCGCCACGCCTTCCACGTCATGGCTCACCGTCGTTGAAGTCTCGGAGGCCTGCATATACACGGCCCTATATGGAGACTCGCCTTCCGGCTTCAGCGCGGCCCGGATGTCGTCGAGCTTGAAAGTCTTTCCATACGGCGCCTCCAGCACATCCGGTACACAGCCATAGGCCTTCACCAGGTCAACCCAACGCTCGCCGAACTTCCCGGCCGTCAGCACCAGCACCTTGTCGCCAGGACTGGTCAGATTCGAAACGGAAGCCTCCATTGCGCCTGTTCCGGAGCTGGCCAGCAGCAGCACGTCATTCTGCGTGCCCACAAAGACCTTAAGCTGCGCCAGAACCTTTTGAAACAGCGCCCGGAACTCCGGCGTCCGATGGTGCATATCCGCCGCAGCCATGGCAAACTGGGCCGCCGGGAGCAGCGGAGTGGGGCCGGGGGTGAACAACCGTGTCTTCCGAATCATCTTTTCCTCGCTTTTAGTCTGGCTCTGCCAGGTCTTTAATCACATAATACACATTTCTGTGAAAAATGTGATTGATGATTGTGGGAATCCCTGCGGCAAGTGCGTTGCGATTGGGGCCAGTGTGGCCTGGCAGGCATTGCAGGCAGGTCTTGTGGATGAAATGTATCTCCACATTGCGCCGATTATTCTCGGCTCGTTCAAGCGTCTCTTTGATCAGGCCCGTCCTCGCCCCATCCATCTCAAGCATCTCGAAACGCTCGACACAGCGGATGCTCAGCACATGCGCTAAGAAGTTGCGCGGTACGAGAGCTAAGCCCCCGTAAAATCCGCGTAAAGCTGTCGCCCAGGCCTGCGCCGGTGAGCAGTGAATGCTTGTTTCCAGATGACTTGCAGGCTGGCAATGGCAGTTATGGCCTGCATATTTTCGAGTTGAAATCCATGCATTTTGCGCCAGGCAGGCAACCTAAATAGCAGCCTTTCCCTCTTATCCTTCCAGTTCGAAAGGAGAGAACGAATGCTCTGGACACTATTCATCATCTTGCTTCTGGCCTGGCTGTTGGGATTCATTGGATTCCACGTTGTCGCCTGGTACATCCACATCCTGCTTGTCGTAGCGTTGGTTGTGCTTGTCATTCAGTTGATCAGTGGACGAAGGGCTCTTTGAGCGTCGGACGTAATTCAATTCCGCAACTTAACCGGATAACTCCATAACTCGAAGTACATAGGCAAGTACACACCGGAGGTATAACCATGAATACGGATCAGGTAAAAGGCAAAGCTGAGCAGGTAGTTGGAAAGATCAAGCAGGGAACGGGCGAGGCCGTAGGCAATGACAAGCTCGCGAACAGCGGCGTAGCCGATCAGGTCAAGGGCGCAGTGCGGGAAACCTGGGGCAATGTAAAGGATGCGGCCAACTCCGAACATCAGAAGCATGCAAACGACGCGCGTAACCGTGTTGTTGAGAAAACGGAAGAGCTGAAAGAGCGTGCGAAAGAGAACATCGATAAGCACAAGAGGTAGGACAACAGACACAGATGTCCGGCTAGATGTCCAGGCAGTGTTTGAGTCTCCCTTGTAATCGTTCCTTACATCAGGCAACGCTGGTAAATCCAGTTATATATGCATTGAACCTTGGTAAAACACGAGCGTGCGGGCAGGGCGAAAGTTCTTCCCGCGCGCTCTTAACTTGTAAGTTACGAGACTTGTAAGTTATAAGATTAGGTTCGGATGAATCGGTAGCCGCCTCCGTCAGGACTTCTTTTCCGCAACCTTTGCGCCTTTCTTGCGCGCTTCCGATAAGCCAATCGCAATCGCTTGTTTTCTACTCGTCACTTTCTTCCCACTGCGTCCGCTCTTCAGCTTTCCTTTCTTCATCTCATGCATTTCAGTTTTAACTTGCTTGCTGGCAGCGGCGCCATATTTCTTGCCCGAAGATTTCTTCGCAGTCTTCTTCGCGGGAGATTTTTTGCACTCTTTTTAGTTGTCATATACTCATTTCCTATGCCTGACTTGGTTTCGGCGAGATATAAGCCCGCACCACATATCAATACGGCCCGGGCTGTCTGAATAGAAGGCGTGTTGCATCAAAAAGTTGTTCAAAGGGTTTTGCGCAGGAACCCTGTTGGCAAACTCGTTACAATCATTTCTTAAGCCTGCATACCTGAGCGGCTTGAATTTCTAACAGAAATGGGACGAAGCGATGAGCGAAGCTGGAGAGCTGGAAAAAGCAGTCGATCGGAAAATTATTATCGCGATGAAAGCCAGAGAATCAGAGCGCCTGACCACGCTGCGTTTGATTAAGAACGGGCTGAAGAACAAAGCCATCGAAAAGCGTGCTGCGCTCACAACGCAGGAGAGTGAGCAAACGCTGGCCACCATGATCAAGCAGCGCCGCGACTCCATCGAACAATTCACCAACGGCAATCGCCCCGAGCTCGCAGCGAAAGAAGCCGCCGAGATCGTTGTGATCGAAGAGTTCCTGCCCAAAGCGCTGGATGAAGCAGCCCTGAAAGCTATCGTCGCCGAAGCCATAGAAGCGCATTCCACCGCCAGCGGCGCAAAGCCCACACCGAAAGAGATGGGCCCCATCATCAAGGCGGTGCAGGCAAAACTTCAGGCATCAGGCCTTCGCGCTGAGGGCAAGCTCGTCAGCGATGCCGTCAAAGCCGCGTTGGCAAGCTAGATCAGTTCCAGAGTGAAATATGCCTTCGAATGTTGTGCAAGGTGGCTTTTTCTTAAGGAAAAAGCAACTTAGCTCAGCGGCTTCGGCATGGATCAACTCTGGAACTGATCAGTCGCGGCCCTCATCGGCAATCTCATTCCGCCAGCGCTCTAACTGCGGCTCCACTTTGTCTTTGAGCAGTTGCACCAGCTCCGGATCCATTAGGTCGTACCGATCCGGAATGCCGAGTACTGCCACGCGCCTGCGTCGCAACAGATAACCAAACCGCTCCTGCAGAAACTGCGCGTGGTGCTGCTCCATGGCAACAATCACATCGGCCCACTCAATAAGATCTGCGGAGACGGGCGTCTCCGCATCCGCGTTGATGCCCGCAGAGGAAGCCTCAATCCCCTCGTAACGGGAGAAGACCGCCTCGGCAGTGGGGCTTCGCAATACATTAGCGCTGCATATAAATAGAACTTTCATTGAGCTGCCGCCGCCTCCACCAGCTTCTGCAGCGCCGGCAAAAAGTCGAACTTCACCATTCCTGAAGGCTTCTTCGCATCCTCCAAAAGCGCGAGCTTGGCATCCTTCCATCCCGCCGGCGGAGCCGCATGAATCTCCAGATATTCCAGCGCCTCCAAGCCCGCCGTTCCCAGCGCGCCAAACTGCGCCGCGCGCGCTGCCTGATCGTTCAGCCGCACGCGTGTCACCGCCAGCGAAGCAATCTCAGGAGCCGCAGTCTGCCAACTGATAAAGCGCATCTTCAGCCTCTGTATCGCCAGCTTTGAAACCGCTCCGCTCGCACTCACCGCCGCATCCACCTCGGCAGCAATCTCTTCCCGGGACGCCGGATCGGCAACAACCGCATCCACCAAGCGATTCAATGAAGTCAGCCGATCCGTGTGCTGCTGCACAAAGCGCTCATGCAAACTTGTCGGCTCCAGAACCGTAGCATATAGATCCAATTCCTTATTTTCTCCGCCTGCAATATTGCGCCGCAGCTTCGCCGGCCCGGTGATATGCGTGATCCCCACATCCTCCAATTCATACGAGGCAATCCGCAGACGCCGATACATATCGGCAACATCACGATCTGACTGCGGCGACCAGAAGCGCTCGGCAATAGCCAGCGTTCGCGGCCAGACTCGCGAGTCAATTGTTTCCTCATGGATGTGCTCACTCCACATACATACTTCGCCCCCCAGAATCAGCTTCTGCTGCTCCGGCGTCAGCTTCGTATCCGCAGGAATCGGATCCGCCAGAAACATCATCTCGTTGGTCTTCTGCGCGTCAAGATAATAAGGCGCTGAAAGAATTCCTGTGTAACCCTGCGTCGCGCCTTCTGAGAGCGACTTATCGCCGCGCCAGCTCTGAATCATGATGTCCTTCGGCAACGACGGCTGAAGTATTTCATCCCAGCCCATCATCTTCTTGCCGTGCTTGCTCAGAATCGGCAACAGGCGCCGGTTGAAGTACGCCTGCAGCTCTTCCGGCGTCTTGAAGCCCTGCTTATCCATGAACGCCTTGATGCGCGGATTTTCGAGCCAACCCTTGCCCTTCGTTTCATCGCCGCCAATATGGAAGTAAGCATCGGGAAAGATCGCGCCCATCTCGCCAATAAATCCATCGAGAAACTTGAAGGTCTTCTCATTGCTCGGATCCAGCTCCGCCTGCGGAATGCCGAAGGTTTGCGGCATCGCCTTGATGTCCTCGCCCGCGCCAATCTCCGGATACGCCAGCAGCCAGCTTGACGTGTGCCCTGGAATATCGAACTCCGGCACCACGCGAATGCCGCGCTCGCGTGCATAAGCCACGATATGCCGCATCTCATCCTGCGTATAGAACATGCCGTCTGAGGCCACCTGCGTGAACTTCGGATACAGCTTGCTCTCCGCGCGGAAGCCCTGGTCGTCACTCAGATGCCAGTGAAAAACATTCAGCTTCGCAATCGCCATCGCATCGAGCGTCCGCTCAATCACCGGGATCGGCTCAAAGTGCCGGCTCACATCCAGCATGTAACCACGCCACTGAAAGCGCGGAGCATCGTCAATCGTCACCGCAGGCATCCAGCAGCCCGTGCCGGATGTCTCCACCAGTTGCAGAAATGTCTCAAGCCCATGCATTGCGCCCACGTCGGTCGCCGCGCTCAACTCTACGCCCGTTGAAGTCACCGTCAGCTTGTAGCTCTCGTCTTCATTCAGCCCCTGCACCGCGCCACCCGGGCCAGCAACTTTCACGGAAAGGACCGGTGCAGAACCCGAACCATTCGTAAACTGCGCCCGGCGAATTCCTCCGCATTGGCGATCGAGCCGCACCAGAAAACGATCCAGCGCACCACTGAGCCGCTCATCGCCCTTGCCTGCAATACCCGCATAGAAGTGGTCGTCCAGCATCAGCTTGCCAGTACCAGCCTCAATAGACCGCGGCAGCGGCATCACATGCAGCGTAGAAGCCTGGCTATGCAAAAAATCCGCGGAAAAAGCGAGCAGAGAAGCGAGAACAGCAGCCGAAAGCGAAAATCGGCGAGGCGCAGGACACATATTTCGGAGCATGTATTCCTCTGATGCGGCAGAAGTTGCCAGATTTTTGCGTGCAGAAATCCTCCAAAGCATAGCAGGCCGAAAAAAAACATTGCAATTGGTGCTTGACGACGTACACTATGTGACATACAGTAGTTGAAGTACAGTATGCGAGACACAGTACGGCGGTTGAACCGGAACCAGCCGGTGCTCAAAGGAAAGGATGGCAAATATGATCCCCATGAATGAAGCGAGAACTGACACAAGCGACCTCAAGGACGCAATCAAGGAATGGTTTGAAGCCTTAACAGGAGCAATCGCCCATGCCGGAGCATGCCATTCAACCCCTCACAACTGGCAGAACGCGCAGCCATCGACCGCTCCCCTCATCCATCCGCGCGATGTTGAGCTCGGGCTATTCATACTCCGGCTATTGTTGGTAGGCGGCATGGCCTTCGGCGCGCTTTACCTGGCCCAGTCAGTTAACTGGCTCAACGTCGGAGTGAATCTTCTACTCAAAGCAACGGGCTCGCTCTGAGTTTCCAGGGAAAGGCACAGTATGACCGTCGCCGAAAACACGCTTGAAAATCTTCGCCTTGAGCTTCGCCGCGGTTGCCTGGTACTCGCAGTTCTGGCCCAGCTCCGGCAGGAGCACTACGGATATACCCTTCGCAAGGCTCTGGCCACGCGCGGCATGGAGATCGAAGAAAGCACGCTCTACCCGCTCCTGCGCCGCCTTGAATCCCAGGGCCTGCTCACCAGCCAGTGGCGCGAGGAGGACAAGCGCAACAAGCGCTTCTATCGCCTTTCGCCTGGGGGCGAAACCATTCTCACCACGCTGCTCGAAGAGTGGCATACCATGAACGCCGCTATTGAACGCATTGTTTAGTTCCGCGCGGGACGTCCGAACGAAAAACGAAACCGTGGAAAGGAAGCACAATATGGATCTCCTCGAACGTTATCTCCAGGCAGTCCGCAAATATCTTCCCTGGACTCTCTCTCGCGCTCGCCAGGACGACATCATCGCCGAGTTGTGCGCCAACTACGAGTCGCAGCTTGAAGAGCGTGAAGGCGATTTAGGCCGCAACCTTACCGAAGGCGAAATGATCGACTGGCTCAGGCAGCTTGGCAATCCCATGCAGATCGCCGGCCGCTACCAGCCCGTGCAATACCTCATCGGCCCCACGCTCTTTCCCATGTATCTCTATGTGCTGCGCCTCGCCGCTTTCTGGGCGCTCGTCATCGGCATCGGGGTCAATGTGATTCTGGTCTGGACCGGTGTCCCCAGCTCCGGAACCATCGGCGAGGCAATCTTCGCGCGCGGCCCAGCCGCAGTCTTCAGTGCCGCCACATGGGTCACGCTGGTCTTCGCCGCGCTCGAATTTCTATTCGCGCACTATCCGAACCTGCTGCCACGCATGGATGGAATCAACATCGACTGGAGCCCCAGTAAACTCCCGTCGCTCGAGCCAACTCGCACAACAGGCCGCAAGCAGCCCACCTTTGCCAAGTTCACCGCGCAGGTTATTTTCGAATGGCTCTTCCTCGGCTGGCTGCTGCTGGTGCCCAAGTACCCGTTCCTGATGTTCGGTCCAGGCGCATGGTACGCCCAACTCGGCCCGTTCAAAATAGCGTCCATCTTATGGACCTTCTACCGGGTCGTCGTCGCGTTCAACTTCGCGCAGGTCTTGTGGAACACCATGGATTGGACAAGGGGCGCATGGCGCAAGCCCTCTATACTCAAGCCGCTATTCTTCAAGGCAGGCGGCCTGCTCACCATCGGAGTGCTGCTCACCGCGCACAACCACACCTTCGTCTATCTCAAGAACCCGGCCGCGAGTGAAGCAGCAAAATACACCGCCATGCTAGACCAGCTCAACCCATCGCTTTATCTGGGAATGCAGGTTGTCTTCCTGATCGTGGCCATCCAGTTCGCCTGGGAGCTATACCGGGCGTTCCTCGAATCCCGAATTCGCAGCTAGAACACCTCGTTACCCATATTCGGCAGATGCTTCAACAATCCCAGCTCTCCCGCTACACGCTCCAGCTTGTAGCGGGTCTGAGGATCGGGAGGTACCAACGGGAGCCGCACCGTATCGTTTGCCTTGCCCATCAGGTTTAGCACAGTCTTCACCGGCCCAGGGTTTGAATCCCAGAAGTTGGCCTCAAAGAGCCGTGTATAGCGCCGCTCAATCTCCCGCGCCTGCGTCCAGTCATTCATCAGCGCCGAGCGCACCATCCTGCCCACCTCAGCCGGAACTTCATTGGACGCTACGCTGATCAACCCATGCGCACCAGCCGCAATCGAGGCCAGCGCCAGGTCGTCCTCGCCGCTGAAGATCCTGAATCCGCGCGGCAGCAGATGCGCCAGTTGCGTAATCTGCGCCACCTTGCCGCTCGATTCCTTAATCGCCTGAATATTCGGCGCATCCCCCGCGAGCCGCGCCACCGTTTGCGGCTCCAGGTTCGCCGCCGTGCGTCCCGGCACGTTGTAGAGAATCACAGGCAGCGGATCAACAGCCCGAGCCAGCGCCAGAAAATGCTGATACTGCCCCTCCTGCGAGGGCTTGTTGTAATACGGGCTCGCGGAAAGAACTCCGCTCAACCCCTGTACCTGCCGAAATCTATCGGCCAGCCGCAACAAGGTGCGCGTCGAGTTATGTGAGCAGCCTGCCCACACAGGCACACGTCCCCGTACTGCATCCACAACAATACTCACTACATGCAGCAGCTCATCCTCGTCCAGCGTCGCCGCCTCGCCCGTCGATCCGCAGGCCACAAGGAAATCAATCCCGGAGTCCACCTGCCAATCCACCAGCGCCCGAAGCGCCTCTTCATCCACTGAACCATCCACCCGAAAGGGCGTAACGAGTGCGGTACCGCAACCTGTAGTTTCCATAACAGCCCAGTTTATAACGCGCAGCATGACGACCCTGTGAATCGCTATTGTCCTACGACTGAGCTGCTAGAAAAACCAGAAATAGGACTATAAAAACGCAAATCGCCGCTCTGTTTTTTGAATCTATTAAGCGTCGATCGCCTGAGAGCGGTCCTGAAGATCGTTCACAAACATCATCAATTGTTCGCCTTGCCATATAACGTCAACGGTTCGGTTTCCCTGAGGCGGGGCAACCGGTATTTCGATAACGTTCCCTGCTGGAATTGATCGGGCGCAGCCCGTCTCAATAAGCACACCTAACGTGGGCTTCACGAGTCGGCGCCTTCCAATCATAAGCATCGTTCTCCGATCAGACAGGAACGGTGGCATTTTTCAGATCTTCGGTGAACATTAGCAGCTTGCGGCCATTCCAGATGACCTCCATCAGCCTGTCACCGTTAAACTTCTTGGCGGTTAGGTCGAGTATAGTGCCGGAAGGAACGGTGACAGCCTCATGGCCATCATTTCCGGCAAACATCGCGAGCAGAGGATTGTTTAGACGATGGTGGCCAAGCATGGCACGCCTCTTTCTTCATCCGTTGAAAGAGGAGCACGGCGCTTTGCAAGGGCGGCTCTAAGAATCGAATGTACTTTTACTATACGCTTCGTTGTATTTCAGTGAATGTGCCACTCAGTAACGCAGTCGCAAGACAGCCTTGTGAATCGCCCAACCGCGAGCCAGACACGTGACTGCTACCCTTGCACCATGAAGAAGCCCGCCATCATTCTTCTCACCGCACTTCTATTCGCCGGATTCTCCCACGCCGCAAAAGAGGAGCCCGTGGACATCATCGCCAGCCACTTCGTGAGCCTCACCACTTCGCACGGCTCCGGCCAGCTTCCCATGGATCTTTCTCTCGACTGGGACAAGCCACAGCCACAGGTCACACGCGCGGTGATCCTCTTTCACGGCAAAGGCCGCGACGTGGACGGCTATTATCGCGCCCTGCGCAAAGCAGCAGAGCAAGCCGGAGGCAGCGCAGATTCAACGTCCATCTTGATTGCCCCTCAGTTTCTGAACGAAGAAGACGCCAAAGCCCATCACCTGCCGAACACCATTCTGCGCTGGTCTGAAGGCACATGGGAGTCGGGCCGCGAAGCCACCGGCCCCGCCGCCATCAGCGCCTATGAGGTCATTGACGCGCTCGTCGCCCACTTCGCAGATAGCAAACTCTATCCCAACCTGCAAAGCATCGTCCTCGCCGGCCACTCCGGCGGCGGCCAGGCCATGCAGCGCTACGCCATCGTCGGCCACGCGGAGCAAATGGCAGGCGCCGGCATCCACGTCCGCTATGTCATCGCCAATCCATCGTCCTATATGTACTTCACAGATGATCGTCCCGTCTTCAGCGGAAACATCGTGCGTTACATGCCGGGAAGCGAAGCAGCCTGCCACAATTTCAACCATTGGAAGTTCGGGCCGCTCGACATTCGCGAAGAATATGTGCGCTCCAGCGCGGAGCCCGGCTGGCAGGCTCTCGAAGACGCCTTCGTTCACAAAGATGTGACCTACCTGCTCGGAACCGCCGACGTCGATCCTCACGAGAAGGACCTCGACGTAACCTGCGCCGGAGAGATGCAGGGACCATATCGACTTCTACGCGGCCGCGCATACTACGCATGGCTTCACATGCGCCACAAAACCGAGTGGAACCAACGCCTCTGGTTCGTTCCGGACGTGGCTCACTCCGGCGGCAAGATGTTCACCTCAAGTTGCGGCGTAGCGTCGCTCTTCCAGCGTTCCACCTGCAACGATCAACCTGACTGACCAACCAAAGGAACTGCTTTGTCCCTTATCCCTGGTCTCACATTACTTTGGTCCAATGCCCTTTCGTAACGAAACCTCGCTCAGATAGTTTGCATAAAATTACCGCCGTTTATGCCACACTCATAATCGGCAGCAGAAAAGGCCCGGTCTCATCGACCGGGCCCAGCCTGATGAAAAGCCCCATCTTCGTTTTTCCGGAGGGAGCGTGAGGCTTCAGCCTCACGAATAAGGCCAATGTATTTGAGAGGGCTTCAGCCCCGGGCCCTTCCTTAAAAACCGCCAGACCGGCTTTGTCCGCAATCTGGCCATCGTATGTTTGCACCTCATGCAATTTTTTTATTTCGGGGGTGTCTGGGCTAAAGTAACCACCACCTATATACAAAGAGTAAACAGCAAGAAATACCACAAGTCTATGTAAAGCAACCACTTAGATCATTTTCACAGTTATTGTGGCTTTCCGAATCGAAGTCTGAACCAAGCCTGGGCATTGTGGTCGGTGATCTGAGGAAGTAGCGTTTCGATGGCCTGGT
>Ga0208193_1000280_pt1 | contig 31943 bp, 31 predicted proteins | sample June2015DPH_17_2_FD_184716 | JGI IMG/M metagenome (GOLD analysis project Ga0208193, IMG submission 184716) | Peatland microbial communities from SPRUCE experiment site at the Marcell Experimental Forest, Minnesota, USA - June2015DPH_17_10... | ecosystem: Environmental > Terrestrial > Soil >... | reverse complement strand
ACAATCCAGGCAAGGAAGTGCGGATCGTCGATCACGGTGACTATGTGCGCATTCATACGGCCCGGGTCTGCCGCCTTACTCGAATAGCGTTGGAGCGGCATCTGGGGCATCCGTACGAATTGCGGATGTTGGAAATCGAAATGCCGTCGTTTTGCGGCCGTCTGAGGACGCGCGACGATGAATTTGTCTGGTTCTACGACAACTGACGAGAAACCGATGGACACCAGCAACCCGGAAAGCCCTCACCGGCCGCTGCTCAAGACCTGGTCCGCCTTCGGCAATTTGGGCCGCCGGCCGAGCGAGTACGAGATTGTCACCCACAAGATGAACCACACCTTGCGAGATACACCGCTCGAGCTTGGCCCCGACAGTCATGGCAATCTTTGGCTCATGCGGCACCGGGACGGTGTCAAGCTCGTGGTCCAGGATTGGAATGCGTTCCGCGATCCAGACCAGCTTACCTACCGGAAATACGTGACGTGCCAGGATAAGAGCGAAACTTATCTCGACGCGATCATTCAGGAGTTTGCCCGCATCGGCCGCGCCGAGAGCGAGCCTGAGTTTCTGCAGACCTGCCTTACTCCCACACGGTACCTGGCCCATGGTCTGCAGATGATGTCAGCCTATCTGCAGCAACTGGCGCCCTCGACCTATGTCGGCAATTGCGCAGCCTTCCAAACCGGTGACCAACTCCGTCGCGTGCAGCGTGTGGCTCATCGAACCAAACAGCTCGATCGCGCATACCCGGAGCGCTCGTTCGGAGAGACTGAACGGATTGCGTGGGAGCGACTGCCGCAGTGGCAGGGACTGCGCAAGGGAATAGAGCGGCTGCTCGTCACCTTCGATTGGGACGATGTCTTCGTCGGCCTCAACCTCGTAATCAAGCCCTTGGCGGAGGAGCTCACGCTGCGACAATTCGCGACCGTGGCGCGTCACCGGAATGCCGAGCTCGATGCGCTGATTGCCGACAATCTGTTTCTTGATGCCGAACGGGGCAGCCGATGGACTACTGCGCTCACCCGGTTTGCGATCGCGGACGACCGCGCCAATCGCAAGCATCTCCTTACGTTAGTCGCCAAATGGCGCCCGCTTGCGGACGAAATCGTGGAGACGGGTAGCAGCCTGCTGGGGTCTTTCTCCCCCGGCGCAAACTCTGCCGACCGGATAGAGGCGGAGGTCAGAGATGCATGGCAATGCTTCCTGCATGGCGCGGGTCTTCAAACCGAATCAGGGGAGTGATCCAATGAATACGCTTATGTCAACCAAACCGTTGCGCAGAACGGGCCTGGATGTCCTGGGTGATCGTCCCTGGGGCTCTCATTTCTGTCTATTCTTCGACACAAAGAGCGATCTGCTCGAAATTCTGGTGCCTTATTTCATCGCGGGTCTCGCCCATAATGAATTCTGCTTTTGGGTGCTCGCTGACCCACTCAACGAAGACGATGCCAGGTACGCACTAAATCAGGCGATTCCCGCCTCGGATCGACACTTGGTCGATCGGCACATGGAGTTCATGGCCGCTGAGGAATGTTATCTCAGCGATGGGGTATTCAATCTCGATCGACTGACGAGTGAGTGGGGTACCCGCCTCAACGGCGCGCTCGAGGCCGGCTACGAGGGCATCAGAGTGACCGGCAGTACGGGATGGCTGGAAACGCGGGAGTGGCCGGATTTCTGGAGATATGAGGCGAATCTCAACGAGTCCATCGTCGATCTGCGGATGACGGTGTTATGCACCTATCCGCTCGTCGGAAGCGCCGGCTGCGACATCCTCGATGTCACACACACACATCAATCCGCCATTACGAAGCGTGGCGGCAATTGGGAAGTTATCGAGACGGCGGCTCTGAAATATGCAAAGGAGGAAATCCGAAAGCTGAACGAAGAGCTCGAACAGCGGGTCATCGAGCGCACCCGGGATCTACAGGTCGCCCAGGCGGAGCTCGCGCGTGCAGAACGGTTGACGACGATGGGCCTGCTCGCGGCATCGATTACGCACGAAATCGCGCAGCCGATCTCCGCGATGGTCACGAGCGGCGGTTCGTGTTTGAATTGGCTGGAAAACGAGCAGCCGAACCTGAAGGAGGCGCTCGGGGCCGCGCGGCTCATGGTGCAGAACGGAACCCGGGCCGCAGACGTGATCCGAAGCATGCGCTCTCTGGTGCAAAAAGCGGAGCCGCGCGTGACTCGATTGGACATCGACACGGTGATTGAAGAGGTCCTGGTGCTTGCCAGAGGCGAGCTGCAGCAGCATGAGGTCGTATTGCAGACTGACGTTGACAGCGATTTACCGTCGGTTCTCGGCGACCGGATGCAGCTGCAGCAAGTGTTGCTCAATCTGATCATCAACGCAATTCAGTCAATGTCGGGCATACATGATCGGCCGCGCCATTTGATCATTCGAGGCAAGAGTGATGCCCCGGAGGAGGGTGTGCTCATCACGGTGCAGGACTCCGGGACCGGCTTCGATGCCAGCGTCGGAGAGCGTATTTTTGATTCGATGTTCACCACCAAAGGCGGCGGCATGGGCATGGGCTTGTCCATCTCGCGTTCGATTATCAACGCCCATCGGGGCCGGATTTGGTCAGTGCCCAGTGAAGTCGGCGCGATCTTCCACATCGCCCTCCCGTCGCAGCGCAGCGTCCAAGGTGATCAGATTCAATAGCGCAAGGAACAGTCAACATGGCAAGCAAGGTTTGGTTCATCACCGGTACCTCCAAAGGCTTCGGCCGCGTCTGGGCAGAGGCGGCATTGGCGCGGGGCGATCGGGTTGCAGCCACGGCGCGGGATGTGAGGTCGCTGGCACCGCTGACCGAGCGTTACGGCGATCAAGTCGCGGCAATCGCGCTTGACGTCACCGACAAGGCTGCGGTCGAGAACGCCATCCGGCAGGCGCACGCACGCTTCGGCCGCCTCGATGTCGTGGTCAACAACGCCGGCTACGGCCTCTTCGGTACGATCGAGGAAGTCAGCGAGGCCGAAGCAAGGGCTCAACTCGAGACCAATCTTTTTGGCGCTCTGTGGGTGACGCAGGCGGCATTGCCGATCATGCGCGTCCAGAGCTCAGGCCATATCATCCAAGTCTCCTCCATCGGGGGAGTCAACGCCTTCCCGACCGTCGGCCTGTACCACGCTTCCAAATGGGCATTGGAGGGCTTCAGCCAATCCCTGGCTGTCGAGGTGGCCGGCTTCGGCATCAAGGTGACCATCGTGGAGCCGGGAGGCTACGCCACGGATTGGGGCGGACCCTCGGCGAAGCGCGCGGCGCAGATGCCGGTCTATGATGGCGCCCGCGCCGCAATCGCCTCATTTCGCAGCAACAACATTCCAGGGGACCCAGAGGCGACCGGGCCCGCCATATTGAAGGTTGTCGATTCGCATGATCCGCCGCTGCGCATCTTCTTTGGATCGGGTGGATTGCCGATGACGCGGGCGGAGTACGCCCGGCGGATCGCGACCTGGGAGAAGTGGAACGACGTGTCCGTCGCGGCGCAGGGCAACCTGGCCGCCAAGCAATCTCACTAACGTCACGGAGAACGACAATGCGTAGTTTCGTTGCGGCATGTTTTGTTGTCATCGTCGTTGCCCTCGCGGCTGCCGCGATTCTCGATGAGGGCGTCCAGAAGTCGGCCGCTACTGCCTTCTCCACGTCCGCGGTTCGATTATAGAAGGGCGAAGCGATGCCGCGCGATGGCGCGATGGGACAGATCCGATCAGTCCCATAATGTCCCCCTTATTGCGGCAGCAGGAAGGCTTGCGTTTCGAGCCCGATAAAGGTTTGGCCAAGCATTCCAACGCGTGAATAAAAATCCGCGGATACAGTGTGCTCCAGATCCGCGAAGAAACGTCCGATCCACGGCGCGAGGTGGTGGTCGAAGATTTCACGGTCGGTTCCTGCCGGCGCTGCGATTGCCCCGCCGGCGAGACCTGCCATGATCTCCAGAAGAATCGCGGCATGGTCTTCCGGCTCCGCCTGTCCGTCTACTCGCTCGACGCCAATCCGCTGAAGCACCTGGCGAAGGCTCGCCAGTGGGCGACCATGGAGAGAACCCGTTAGATAATATGAGGCATAGGGGAGAAGCTCGCCGCGCCCCAGCCCAACGAACAGAGTGAAATGCTCCCGTGCCGCTCTTTTGGCATCCGTATGGGCCGCGGCTGCCGCGAGCGCAGCGTGCGCAAGGCCCAACGGACTTCCATCCCCACGCAGATGAGTCAGTTGTCCGAGCATCTGAGCGTCGGGACTGCGCAGCAGTAAGCTCGAGAGCAGGGAATATTCCCTTGCCCGCGCAAGGTCCACCTCATCGATGCCCGGGACCACTTCCTCAGACCTTGGATCGTGCATACCGAACCGGAACTATTGAGGTAAGGCGCCGCCGTGGGGGTGCCTGGCCGGCGAACCGGGACGTGCTTCGGATGCGTTCTTTGAAGGACTGTCGGCCGGCGCAGCGGCGACCTGCCGAACTTCATCGGCGGGTGCGCTGCCCTGCGGATCGACACTCGCCGGCGTTGGCCGTGCTGCCTCCTCTGGACTTTCCTGCATCCCTTCGACGGCGCTGTTCAAACTTGCAAGGGCTCGAGTTTCGAGAGCCCGAGCATATTCCGCGACTCCGAGCGGACCGAAGCCCGGGATGGCGGCGGGGTCGTTGAAGTCCCATTGGCTCTCCGCGATGCCGACGAAATCGCGAATGGCCGGATCGGCAGCCCAGGCGCTACGCAGCGCAGCGCGCGTCAACTCAACGGGTACGCCAAGTGCAAGAAATGGTCGAATATCGCTGTCGGCCGCGATCGATTCTATTGGCGGCAAGGTAGCCACATCAAAAACAGCCGCAGGTGCCGGGTCTGTACCCGGCACCGTGTCTACCGATGGCTCGGATTCACGCTTCAATCGCGACCAGCGGGAGAGGAAGTCTTCATGTTCGCTCATCTCTCCTCCTTCGAACCACGGGCGCGGCGGGCGGGTGGCTGCGACACGGCGCGATCGCGCTGGCGTTTGAAGAAAGTGTGCTCGACAGGGTGCTCGGCGATGAAGCTCTCCACGATCTCAATGATGGGGGCCGGCATCGCCACAGGCCCCACCAGATCATTGCCTGCCCCAGTCAGTGCCTCACCCTCCGCCGGGTCCGCCGTTACAAGAAGCAAGTCGAACCCCATCTCACGCTCTGCCGGCCGCAGGACCACCCACAGTTGCGGGGCGCCCGATGCAATGTTGTCGCGATAGTTGGCGGCTTCGGTTCGGTGAAGCTCGATCGTCGCGTCGCCCGCATAAAACGTGGTTACCTCTCCCTCGGAGCGAATCACGGTCCAAGGCGCAGCCGCCGGCACGCCGGTGAGCACCGAGACTGGCCGACAAACGAAATCAATCCAGGAACTCCTTGCCTTGTGCCGTTCCACGACGACACCCACAGGAATGCGCACCAGGGGGGTGGAGGTCAATTCACCGCTCCCGAGCAGCGCAGGATGGGCAGACCGGTGATGAGATTCTGCGGCTTTAGCCGCAGAATCCGCTCGCTCGACATGGCTGCAATGAGGTAGGTTGGCGCACCTTTGGCCATCTCGAGAATTTCCGCGTCGTCGGCGAAAGTCAGACGATAAAGGCCGACCACCAAATCGCGTGCCGTTTGATCGAGCTCATCGCCGTTCCATAGCGCATCGCCGATCCGCGTGGCGGTGGCATCCAGCCCAACGTACCAAGTCAGGACGTCGCGCAATTCAGCCAAAGCGTGGATCTGAATCTCAACGGCAAGCAAATGGCGCACCCAACGCCTGACGACCTCGCCGAGCGCAGCCAATCCGCGCCGGCTGGTGGTCAGATCGAGTGCCATGTCGAACGAATCGCTGCGCTCCCAGTACATCCCGGCATTGGCCTCACTCAGCACGTCGATCTGGGCTTCCACGGGCAGCCCCAGCATCGACACCAAGGGCGACAGGGGCCTGTTGCCGAAGTCGGAGATGGTTTCCTCATCGGCGGCAATCAGGGATCCCTGGTGCAACGCCATTCTTTGGGGACGGAAGAACATCTCGGCCGCGCGCAGCACCAAGACGTCATCACAATCATCCAACACGTTGCGCAAGATGACCTGCACCAGCTGGTTCAGAAGAATGGGCGGAAAGTTCAGGCTCTGCCGCACGATCGCGAGGTACGCCGCCTCCAATGTGGCATGACGCACGAGATGATCTCTCCAGGAGATCATGAATTCCCAATTCTCGCGCGCATCGTCGTCGGCGATCGCGGCGAGCTGCCGAGGTGCGACCGGCCGTCGAGGGTCGTCCAGCATTGCCTGGTGCAGGCCTCGTTCGGCCGCGCAGGCGTCAGGCGGCGGCCTCATCTCGGGCCGGGCGAGGTAGACCATCAGGAATTCGTCCGTGAGCACCAAGTCTCCGGCCGCGTTGCGATCGAGCAGGTGATGACCGCAGGAAAGCCAGAAGTCGCGCATGCCGCTCAACGCCGCGCTCCATCCCGAAGCGCCGCAAGGTCGATTGGCTCACCCGCTGGTGGCGCGTCGTCCGCCACCTGGATAAAGCTGAACACGGGCGCCGGCTTGGGTCGTCCGTTCGACTGCAACGTTCGAAACGCCTCGCGGGTCACACCATCTTCGCACCGGCGCGACACCGCGACCAACATTCCCGTGGGGTGATCGCAGAGAGATGCGGCGAAGGCGATCTCCTCCTCCGCGGCCGGGCGTGCCGTCGTGATATCCGGCGCTCCGAAGTGCTCCACGAGCCGCGCTGCCAACAGTTCGATGGCTGCTGAGCGATCCTCTTCGCTCGCTTCGACAACGCGTGCCAAGGTCGACCAACCCAAGGAGTCGATCCCCAGGAAACCGGCGCGAAAGGCGGCCCTAGCTTTGCCCGTCAGTGTTGTAGGATCGCGCTGCGCGAACATGAGGGCACCCGATACGGCCCATTCGCCGGGCTCGGCCGCCTTGTCAAAGACAAAGGTATCCGAAGGATCCGCTCGGACGGTCTTTAGAAGCTTCACGCGCTCCTCCACATGCCGCAACTTACAACTATAGTCCCATGTGAGCGCGGATAGACAGTGCTCTTGCGGAATGGCCGCTTCCCATTCGGCGTGTTATGGTCGCAAAAATGACAGACCGCCTCGGGAATATCTTGCTCTGCAGCTGCGAGGGGACGATGCGAGTCGACGCAGACGGGGTGCAACGCGGCTGCCACGGTGCCCATGTGGCAGCGGCAGCGCATCAACTCTGTCGAAAGGAACTCGAACGTTTTCAGGCAACCGCGAAGGACCCGACCCCGCTGACGGTGGGCTGCACGCAGGAAGCTGCATCGTTCGCCGCCGCCGCAGCCCAAGTCGGACGTACGGCGCCCCTTCATTTCGTCAATCTTCGCGAGACTGCGGGCTGGTCGTCTGATGCGGCCGCAGCCGGCCCGAAGATGGCGGCGCTGTTGGCGGCGGCAGCCGAGCCCATGCCCGACACCCCCTGTATTGCACTCGAGAGCGGCGGTGTCGTGCTGATTTACGGCCGCGACGAGCAGGCCGTTGAGGCCGGCAACTTGCTGAAGGCCCATCTGGACGTCACCGTGCTGATCAAGCCCCCGGCAGGCGTCGCGCCGCCGCGCATCAACGAGTTTCCGGTCGCGAAGGGCACGATCCGGTCGGCCAGGGGGCATCTCGGCACTTTTGAGATCACGGTGGATGACTTCGCGCAGGCTACGCCGTCCTCGCGCGGAGCACTGTCGTTCGGGCCTTCGCGCCATGGTGCGGTGTCGCGGTGCGATGTCGTTCTCGATCTCTCCGGCGGCCATTCGTTATTTCCGGCCGCCGATCTGCGCGACGGGTATTTGCGCGCCGATCCCGGCGATCCGGCGGCGGTGCTGCGTGCCGTGTTGAAGGCGCGTGATCTGGTGGGTACCTTCGATAAGCCGCGTTACATCACCTTCAGCGAGCATCTCTGCGCACACTCGCGTTCCCAGATTGTCGGTTGCACGCGCTGTCTCGACCTGTGTCCGGCCGGCGCCATTGCACCGGCGGGCGATCATGTCGCCATCGACGCAAATATATGCGCCGGGTGCGGCCAATGTGCTGCCGCCTGTCCCACCGGAGCTGCCACCTACGCGCTGCCGCCGCCCGATGCATTGATGCGCAAATTACGCGCGTTGTTGGTAACGTATCGCGAAGCCGGCGGCGAGCACGCCGTGGTGCTGCTGCACGACGACCCGCATGGCGCGCCGCTGATCGACGCGTTGGCGCGCTTCGGCGACGGTCTGCCCGCGCACGTGCTGCCGTTCTGCGTCAACGAAGTCACGCAAGTCGGTCTCGAGGCCATCGCCGGCCTTTTCGCGTATGGGGCATCCGCCGTTCGGCTGCTCCTGCGGGCACGGCCGCGCCACGATGTGGCGGGGCTGACCCGAACGATCGCACTGGCTGAACCCATCCTCGCCGGGCTGGGCTTCGGCACGGGCCGGATCGCCACTATCGAGACGGACGATCCTGAGTGGCTGGGTGCGGCTCTGCGCGCTATTCCCGCGATGGCGGTCGCGCCGCGCCCCGCGAGTTTCCTGCCGGTGGGCGACACCCGGGGGGTACTGCGGTTGGCGCTGCGCCAACTTCACCGCGCCGCACCCGAACCCGTGGACGTGGTCATGCTTCCGGCACATGCCCCGTTCGGAGCGGTGGAGGTCGATACAGCCGGCTGCACGCTGTGCCTTTCCTGCGTGAGCGCCTGCCCAACCGGCGCTCTGACGGATGATCCGCAGCGGCCGATGCTGCGCTTTAACGAAGAGGCCTGCGTGCAGTGCGGATTATGCAAGGCCACCTGCCCGGAAAAGGTCATCACGTTGAAGCCTCGGCTGGACTTTCGTGCAGGCTCCGGCGGTGCGAGAGTCCTGAAAGAGGAAATACCGTACTGCTGCATCAGGTGCGGCAAGCCGTTCGGCGTCAAGAGCACGGTGGAGCGCGTGGTGGCGAAGCTCGCGGACTCGCATTGGATGTTCAAGGATTCTCCCGAGCGGCTCGATCTCATCAGAATGTGCGACGACTGTCGCGTTGCCGTCGTCTCGGAGAAGGATTTCGATCCTTATGGGCCCCCCCGTACGACTGTGCGCACGACCGACGATTATCTGCTTGAACGCGATGAGAGAAAGAGTGCGGAGAAGCCGGGCGGCTGAGCGGGTGGGGCGATGCTCATTCGGCTGGGGCGGCTGGGGCGGCCGGGGCGGTTGGCGGCTGTCCCTGCAGTGCGGCCGGACGCTCTTTCGCGAGCTCATCTTCAAGCCACAGATCGTGATGTTCCTTGGCCCAATTAAGATCCACCTCGCCGGTGCCCATGGCCTCGAACGCACCCTCGATTCCGAGCGTGCCGACATAGATGTGGCCAAGAATCACGGCGACGAACAGCACTGCGACCACGGCGTGCACCACCTGCGCAATTTGCATCCCGGCAATATTCGTCAGGTAGAACGGAAACAGCAGGAAATACCCTGACACGATCACCGCGGCGCCGGCCCCCAGGGCAAACCAGAAAACCAGCTTTTCGCCGGCATTGAAGCGCCCGGCAGGTGCATGCTTCGATTTGATGAAGCCGCCGCCTTGTTTCACCCAATCGATGTCGACTTTTCTCGGAATGTTGTCCTTGATCCAAAGCGCGACGATCAGGACCAGACCGACGACGAAGGAGAAGCTGACGAAATTATGCACATACTTGGCGCTCTGTGCGAAGGCGCTGAACGCCTCGGGCCCGATGACCGGCAGCAGCACGAGCTTCCCGAAGGTGATATTCAATCCCGTCAGACCGAGAAGGACGAAAGACACCGCCGTGAGCCAATGCGAAAAGCGCTCGAAGCCATTGAATCGGACGATCTTTCTGCCGGAACGTCCGGATGACATGCGGATCCGCCCCATGACCAAATAGGCGAGCGCCAGGAGAACGATCGTGCCGAGGATCACGATCGCGCCAAGCCAGTGCAATATGACTTCATGAAAATAATCCCACTCCCGGCCGGCGGGCTGCATGAGCACGCTCGCCTTCTTGTCGGGAATGTCGATGCGCCCCTCGATGCGCGGCGCCTGTTGAAGCAGGGTCTGTTCTTTCACGACGCTCGCATCCGGATCGACCACCTGGTTCTGATTGGTTTGCGGCGCCGCTGCTGAGGGCAGCGCGGCGAGCATCGTCGAGAGCACGAACGGGGCGAGGCCATGCCCCACGCGTGCAAGAAGCGTCATCAAGAGCTTCATGCCACCCGCATTGCGGCTCACGCCGATGCCTCCTCGCGATAGGCCGTCATCCAGCCCCAGGCACCGGACCCATAGCCGCGCTTCAACACCCGCTCCTTGTAGATCTGGGCAATGATGTCGCCGTCGCCTGCCAGCAATGATTTGGTCGAGCACATCTCGGCGCATAGCGGCAGCTTTCCTTGCGCGAGCCGGTTGGCGCCGTATTTTTTATATTCTTCGATACTTCCGGTCTGTTCCTCGCCGCCACCCCCGGCGCAGAAAGTACATTTGTCCATCTTGCCGCGGGAGCCGAAATTGCCGATGCGCGGGTATTGCGGCGCGCCGAACGGGCAAGCGTAGAAGCAGTAGCCGCAGCCGATGCACAAATCCTTGGAATGAAGCACGACGCCTTCTTCCGTGGGGAAGATGCAGCTGACCGGGCAGACCGCGGCGCAGGGCGGTTCGTTGCAGTGCATGCAAGCCATGGAGACTGACCGTTCGCCCGGTTTGCCGTCATTGATGGTGACGACCCGCCGGCGGTTGATGCCCCAGGCCACCTCGTTCTCGTTCTTGCACGCAGTGACGCAGGCGTTGCAATCGATGCAGCGGTCGGCGTCGCAAAGAAACTTCATCCGCGCCATGGTGACCTCTTCCTTAGGCCGCTCTGATCTGACAGAGCGTGCACTTCGGTTCCTGCATTCCGGTCGCCGGATCGTAGCCGTAGGTCGTGATGGTGTTCACGCTTTCGCCGAGCACGTATGGGTCGGCACCTTTCGGATATTTGCTGCGCATGTCGACGCCCTCGAACCAGCCGGCGAAGTGATAGGGCATCCACGTCACGCCCTTACCCACACGCTCCGTCACCAGCGCCTTCATGCGTGCTTTCGAATGGCTCTCGGCCCCGGTGACCCACACCCAGCCACCGTCGGTGATGCCGCGTTCGGCCGCGTCGGCCGGGTTGATTTCCACGTACATGTCCTGCTTCAATTCGGCCAGCCATCGGTTCGATCGAGTCTCCTCGCCGCCGCCCTCATACTCGACCAGCCGGCCGGAACTCAAGATCAGAGGAAAGTCCTTGACGACGCCGCTGTCGACGGCGGCTTTCTGCACCGTAAAACCGATATTCGGTACCCGGAACTGCCGGGCATCCGGCCGCGTCGGGTATTTGGCGACCAGGTCGGGCCGTGGCGTAAAGATCGGTTCGCGGTGTACCGGAATGGGGTCCGGCAGATTCCAGGCAATCATGCGCGCCTTGCCGTTGCCGTAGGGGCTGCAGCCGTGCTTGATCGCGACGCGTTGGATGCCGCCGGACAGGTCGATCGCCCAGCTTACGGCGTCGGGATTGGTCGCGTTGACGCGCTTGATGACCGCCATTTCCTGCGCACTGAGATCCTTGTCCCAGCCGAGCTTCTTCAGTACGCCGAGCGTGAACTCCGGGTATCCGTCCTTGATCTCCGAACCGACCGAATAGGAGCCCTCGGCGAGAAGGTTTTCATGCACCTCCTTCTCGATCTCCTGGCCGTTCTCCATCACCTTGCGCTTGACGACGCGCTCGACGCCGAAGCGTGCGCGGAACGTGCCGCCGCCTTCCGCCACAGCCAGATTGGTGTTGTAGAGCACGGGCGAACCGGGGTGCCTGAGTTCCGGCGTTCCCCAGCAGGGCCACGGCAGACCGTAATAGTCACCGCCGACCTCGGGATCGTCCTTCGGCGCCCTGAGCGTCACCAGGTCGAACTTGGCTTGGTTACGCATATGCGCCTTGAGGCGCTCGGGCGACTGACCGCAATAGCCGGTGGACCAGCCGCCGCGATTGATCTCGCGCAGAATGTCCTCTGCCGACACCGCGCCGTTGTCGACCTTGATGTTTTTGAACAGCTTGTCGGCAAAACCCAGCTTGCGCGCGAGCATATACATGGTGTCGTAATCGTTCTTGGATTCGAACACCGGTTTCACGATCTGCTCGCCCCACTGAAGCGAGCGGTTGGACGCCGTGCGCGACCCATCCATCTCGAAGCTGGTGCAGGCCGGCAGCAGATAAGTCCCATTCTTGCGGCCCGAGAGCACCGACCAACTGGTCGGGTAGGGATCGCAGACGACCAACAGATCGAGTTTCTCGATTCCCCGCACCGACTCCGGCATCCGGGTAATCGTATTGGCGCCATGCCCCATCACGAACATGGCCTTCAAAGTATCCGGCTGGCTGACCTGATCCTTGGGCAGCAGGGTGGCATCGAACCAGCGCGTGCTGGGAATGCCGGGGGTCTCCATGAGAGTCTTGTCGACGAAGCGGGAGCGTACCCAGTCATAGTCGACCTCCCACACCCGGCACCAATGCCGCCAGGCGTCTTCGGAAAGGCCATAGTAGAGGGGCAGGGTGGTCACATCGAGGCCGAGATCGGTCGCGCCCTGAACATTGGTGTGGCCGCGGAAAATATTCGCGCCGTTTCCGTAATTACCCACGTTGCCGGTGACGAGCAGCAGAAGGCAGCTGGCCCGCACATTCGCCGTCCCGACCGTGTACTGGGTCTGACCCATCGCCCAGATCAGGGTGGAGGGCCGTTCCTTGGCGAAAATTTCAGCGACGCGCTTGACCTGCGCTTCCGGCAGTCCGGTGACCCGTTCAACCTCAGCGGGCGTCCACTTCTCCACCTCTTCGCGGACATCCTCCAGGCCGTAGACGCGCTGACGAATGAACTCCTTGTCCTCCCAGCCATTCTGGAGGATGTGCCAGATCATCCCGTAGATCGTTGGAATATGCGTGCCGGGACGCACGCGCACATATTCGGTCGCATGTGCCGCGGTGCGCGTCATCCGTGGATCGATGACGATCATATTGGCGCGATTGAGTTCCTTGCCCTCGAGAATGTGCTGCAACGACACCGGATGTGCCTCGGCCGGATTGCCGCCCATGATCATAATGGTCTTGGCGTTGCGAATATCGTTGTAGCTGTTGGTCATTGCCCCGTAGCCCCAGGTATTGGCGACGCCGGTGACGGTGGTGGAATGACAGATGCGCGCCTGGTGATCTGAGTTGTTGGTTCCCCAGAAGGCGGCGAACTTGCGGTTGAGATAGGCGGCTTCATTGGTGAACTTGGCCGATCCGAGCCAGTAGACCGATTCCGGTCCCGACCTTGCCCGGATCTCCATCAGTTTGTCGCCAATCTCGTCGATGGCCTGATCCCAGGAAATTCGATTCCATTGGCCATCGACGAGCTTCACCGGATAGCGCAGCCGCCGCTCGCCCACCACGTCGTCACGTACGGCCGCACCTTTGCAGCAATGCGAGCCGCGATTGATCGGGCTGTCGAAAACCGGCTCCTGGCCAATCCAGACGCCATTTGCAACTTCGCCGATGACCGAGCAGCCGACCGAGCAGTGCGTGCAGATATTCTTGCGGCGTGTGACCGTGGCGCCCGGCGGCGGGGGCTCGCCGGCCGCTGCCTGGCGCACGCTGCCAAGCGGTAGCGCACCCAGCCCGGCGAGACCGCTCGCGATGAGACCCGATCGGCGCAGGAAGGACCGGCGATCAAGACTGCCTTCGGGTTCACCCGCGATTGTTGGGGTGCCTGCACCGCGTCCGATTCGCCGCTGCGATCTTTTGATGAGCATGGACGCTACGATTTCGCCGGATAGCGATTGACGCGGTAAAAGGTCTGGACTTCCGGCGAATTGGCTTCGTACTGCGGCTTGCGCTTGTTGCGCCTGCCGGCAGACGCGGCCGATGAGTGGGCCTTTGCGCCCATTACCGCCGCGACCCCGGTGGCCGTTACGGCAACCAGCAAGTCACGACGACGAATCTTGGGTTTTTGCCGCTCGTCCACGGGAAACCTCCCAGAACTCAGCCCTACACGCCGGAACTTCGTGCTCCGGCCGCCTGGTCACACAATCATCGGCACGCGTTGGCGACAAGTCAAGTTTAGATCCGCGCTCTGATCAGCAAGTGAAGGGCCGCGGCTAACAGGAACATCGCCAGCACGCCGCCGAGGTACAGCGCTGCGAACCAGCCGATCCGCGACCGCAGCGAAGAGCGCTCCGGCACGTCTTTCATCAATGATAGCCCTCGTCGCCATGCCGCACTTTGCCGCGAAACACCCAGTAAGAAAGCGCCGTGTAGGAAAGAATGATCGGCAGGATGATCACCGTACCGACGAGCACGAAAATCTGGCTAGAGCGAGGTGCCGAGGCAGCCCAGATGCTCAGGGTCGGCGGTACGATGTTCGGAAAGATGCTGATCAGCAGGCCACTGTAGCCGAGAAAGATGATGGCTTCCATCAAGATGAACGCGCGGGCGTCGTGGCCGGAATCCGCCGAGCGGAAGATGCCGACGACGCAGGCCAGCACGAGCAGCGGTACCGGCGCAAAGTAAAGGAAATTGTGTCCGCCGAACCAACGTTGCGCGACGGCCGGCTGACCGAGCACCGTCCACAGGCTGATTACCCCAATGATCGCGAGCAGTACCGATGACAAAGGCTTCAGCAATTTCCGCAGGCGCCGTTGCAGATCGCCCTCGGTCTTCATGACGAGCCAACCGCAGCCGAGCGTCGCATAGGCGACCAGGAGTCCCAGCCCGCAGAACACCGAAAACGGCGACAGCCAGCCGAAAGCGTCGCCGGCAAACCGGCCATCGACGATCTTGATGCCCTGCAGCAGTGTGCCGAGGATCATGCCCTGGCAGAACGTCGCCGTTGCCGATCCCATGATGAATCCGAGATCCCACAGGTTCTGGGTGCGCCGTGCCTTGGAGCGAATTTCGAACGCGACGCCGCGGAAAATCAGGCCGCAAAGCATCGCGATCACCGGAAGATAGACGGCCGGAAGCAAGGTGGAGTACGCGACAGGAAATACTCCGTAGAGGCAAGCGCCGCCGAGCACCAGCCAGGTCTCGTTGCCGTCCCAGACCGGAGCGACCGTATTTAGCATGACCTCGCGCTCCTCTGCGCGATCAAAGAACGGAAATAAAAGGCCAATGCCGAGATCGAACCCGTCGAGCAGCAGGTAGAGGAACACGCCGAGTCCGATGATGCCTGCCCAGATCAGTGGAACGTCGATCGTCATGACTGCCTCACTCGTCGATCGGATCGGTGGCACGCGACATCGGTCGGTGGTCGAAGCCTGGAATGCCCTTGCCGGCGTCGCCCGGAACGTCGGCCGCCTGGTCACCCACAGGGGGTCCGTTCGCCATCAGCTTCAACATGTAGTAGATGCCCGTACCGAAGACCAGGAAATAGACAATGATGAAGATCAACAGCGACGTCCCGACTTGTTGCGAAGACAAAGGCGAGACGGCATCCGCGGTGCGCAGCACGCCGTAGACGACCCAGGGTTGGCGTCCGGCTTCGGTGGTGATCCAGCCAGCGATCAATGCGATCAGCCCCGACGGGCCCATCGCGAGGGCGAAGCGTTGGTACCAGCGCGTGTCATAGAGTTTGTTGCGCAGGCGCAGTACCAGTCCGAGCAGGCCGAGCAGGAGCATCAGTAAACCCATGCCGACCATGGTGCGGAAGCTCCAGAACACGATGGTCGAATTGGGGCGATCTTCGGGCGCAAACTCCTTCAGGCCGCGGATTTCACCGCTCCAAGTGTGAGTGAGGACCAGGCTGCCGAGATGAGGTACCGACAATGCGTAATTCGTCCGCTCCTCCTTCATGTCCGGCCAGCCGACGAGATTCAGTGCCGTGCCGCCTTTCTCCGTTTCCCAGAGGCCTTCGATCGCAGCGATCTTGGCCGGTTGGTGCTCGAGCGTATTGAGGCCGTGCTGGTCCCCGGCGATCATCTGGATCGGCGCGGTCACTAGAATCATCCCGGCGGCCATCGAGAATGACTTCTTGATGCCTTCCCCGCTGCGGCCGCGGAGCAGATGCCACGCGGCGCAGCCCGCCACGATGGTCGCTGCCACCAAGAAGGCCGCAATCGACATATGAACGAGCCGGAACGGGAACGAAGGATTGAAAATGATTTTCAGCCAGTCGAGCGGCACGACTCTGCCGTCCACGATCTCGAAGCCTTGAGGCGTCTGCATCCAACTATTCGATGCAAGGATCCAAAACGTCGAGAGCAACGTACCGAGTGCGACCAGGCACGTGGCGAGAAAATGCAGGCGCGGTCCGACGCGTTTCCAGCCGAACAACATGATGCCGAGGAAACCGGCCTCGAGGAAAAATGCCGTCAGGACCTCGTAGGTGAGGAGCGGTCCGTTGACGGAACCGGCGACGCGGGAGAAGCCGGCCCAGTTTGCGCCGAACTCGTAGGCCATCACGACGCCGGAAACGACGCCCATGCCGAAGCCGACTGCGAAAATCTTCGACCAAAAGTAAAAGAGTTCGCGATAAACCGCCTTGCCGGTTCGCAGCCACAGTCCTTCGAGCACGGCGCAATAGTTCGCGAGGCCGATGCTGATTGCCGGAAAGATGATGTGGGCCGAGATCGTGAACGCGAACTGCAGCCGAGCGAGTACCAGGGCATCACTCGACCCGGGCATCAGTGTGCGCCACTCACCGCAGAGGGTAGCTTGAAGATGGCGAGCGTATCACCGTAGGCGTATCCTAATTGAAAGTTGCCCCCGGCGGCCACTGCGAGGTACTGCTCGCCATTCACCTGGTACGTGATCGGGGGAGCGTTGACGCCGGCACCGAGGTTATAGCGCCACACGCGGTCGCCTGACTTGGCATTGAACGCGTCCAGCCAGCCATTGCCTTCGCCCATGAACACGAGGTTTCCGGCCGTCGCCAGTACCCCGCCGATCAAGGGCTGCGGGGCTTTGTACTGCCAGGCGACCTTGCCTGTCTCGACATCCAGCGCGACGAAGGGACCATCCTGAATCCCACCAGGCGCGATATTCGTGAACGCGCTGCCGAGGCGGATGAGACCCGGCGCACTCTCCGTAGGCTTGGTCGTGAAGCGCATCAGCTGGTCCATCGCCATGATGTAAAGATAGTGTGTTTCAGGCGAATACGCCGGCGGCGACCACTCCGCCCCGCCATTGGCACCAGGGAGCATATCCACGCCTTCGCGGGTGGGGGTCGAAAACATGTTCTTCGACATCATGACGTAAGGGTCGGACTTGCGGATCAGCTTGCCCGTGCGCCGGTCGAGTATGAATACCCAGCCCACCTTTCCCGCCTCGGCGGCGGCCGGAATCACCGCGCCGTTCTGGTGCACATCGAAGAGTACGACATTGCTGACGGCGTCGTAGTCCCATACATCGTGCTTGACCTCCTGGTAGTACCACTTGAGCGCGCCTGAGTGCACATCGAGCGCGACGATGCTGTCGCTGTAGAGGTTGTCCCCCTGACGGATCGTCCCATCGAGGTCGGGGTTTGGGTTACCAGTGCTGAAGATGAGGAGTCCAAGCTTCGGATCGATGGCGGGCGTAGTCCACACCATGCCGCCGCCGCTCTCCCAGGAGTTTCCCGCATAGGTCTTCGGATCCGTCGAATTCCAACGCCAGCGCTGCTTTCCACCTACGGCGTCGTAAGCCGCGACGAAGCCGCGCAACGCCCATTCGCCGCCTGCACTGCCGACGATGACCATGCCGTCAAATATTTGCGGCGCGAGCGTCTCCGAGTAGCCGTTTTGCGCGCTGACGATGGTCGCATCCCAGACTGTGTGGCCGTCGGCCGCATCGAGCGCCAACAAGTGATCGTCCAGAGTCACCACGTAGACGTTGCCGTAGCCGACCGCCACGCCGCGGTTCACAGGACCGCAGCAAATCTGGAATGAGCCGAGGTTATAGGTCACATCCCAGAGCCGCTCCCCGGTTACGGCATTGACCGCGAATATCTTCATCTTGTGATCGACGACAGGGGTGGTGAAGTACATCACCCCGTTCACGACAATCGGCGTCGACTCGAAGCTCGCCGTCATGCCGGTCTGCACCAGCGCCACCGGCGTCAGCCGAGCTCACATTCTCGGGGTGATCTGCTTGAGGGGGGAATATCGCTGGTTGTCATACGTGCGCCCATGCAAGAGCCAATTGTTGTCATCGGACCCGGCGTTCTGCATCATCGAATCGCTGATATTGACGTTCGCTCCGGCAGGAATCTGCGCGTAGACGTTGCGGGTCGGCGGCGCCACGCGCACGATCTCGTCGGTATTGGATGAGCTCCCGGCCCCTGCCAAGCGCATCCCCTTCAAGCTCACTTGATCGAGTGATTGGGCGCTCAGCGCTGCTGTGCCCGGGGGAAGACCGTTGCGCGCGAGAATAAAGGCCGTCACGTCGAGATATTGCGATGGGCTCAAGCTCCCGGGCGCGTTCAAGGGCATCTGGCGGCTGAGAAAATCATACAATTGCGCGGCCGTTCCGGCGCCATAGGCCTGTATGAATGTCCGGCCCATGAGAGGAGTCCCCGATTCGCCCTGCAGATTCGCGCCGTGGCATACGGTGCAATACTGACTGTAGACGGCGGCCCCACTCGAGGCTTGCTCGTTGGTGTAGGCGCCGGCCGATGCGGCTTCGCCGCGTGTCGCACCCAGTGCAAGGATGACGAGGACGAATGCAACGATCCTCGGCACAGCGGCCCGGTTATGACCGTGAAGAAACCCCTCCGCGCCCGAGAAGGACGCAGTGGCAGGCAGACAAAGATCAATGCGATGGTGAGGAATCATGAATAGCCTCCTGACGCTTTAGCCGTGCCACTCTGGTTTGGAATTGTTGCAGCGCCCGTGCCCCGTCGACGGCCGATGGGTCATTGTTGTGTAGCATCCTCCGCCTCGCCAGGCGTCGATGTCTACGATACTTTGGTTGTGGTTCGGCACAAAACTGGCTCGACCACATCGCCATGTGCGCACCGCACACGCAATATCAATTAGAGCTTCGAACCGCCGTCGACGCGTAGCGTGTCACCCGTGATCCACTGAGACTGATCGGATGCGAGGAAGCTGATCACGGCCGCGATTTCTTCGGGTGTGGACATCCGCTTGAGTGCCTGTATCCCCAATGTGAATTCCCGTCCCGCCTCCGTTTTACTGAAGTTCGACATTTCGGTCGGGACGACGCCCGGGGCTACCGCGTTGACTCGAATGCCCTGTTCGCCGAGCGCCGACGCGAAATGTTTGACCAGCGTATCGACAGCGCCCTTGGTAGCCGAGTACGCGGACAAATTGCCGACCACCGCCTGAGCAGCGAGTGAGGAAAGCAGAATCACGCTGCTGCCCTTGCCCATGATGGGCAACAGCTGTTGCACCAGAAAATACGGTGCGCGCACGTTAACCGCGAACAACGCATCGAAATCCTCGACGGTGGTCTCCGCAATCGTGGCCGCCTTGGCGATTCCCGCATTGGCGACGAGAATGTCCAGGCGGTCGCCAACTATGGCGCGCACGCGTTCGGCCAGGTGATGAGGTCCATCCGCTGTGCGCAGATCGGTGGCGATTGTTTCCGCCTTGCCGCCGGCGTTACGAATGTCGGTGACGACGGCGGTCGCTTCCTTTTCGCCGCTACTGTAGTGAACGATCACCTTCGCACCGGCTTGCGCAAGCGTCAGAGCGGTCGCGCGGCCGATACCGCGAGAGGCACCGGTGACCAGTGCGGTCTTGTCTGAGAGACTGTTTTGAATGGTCATGTCGTGGTTCCTTGTGTTTGGTTAAGTCGTGATTGGATGAGCAACGGCATCAGTCCGGCGGCCACAACCGCGACCAGCGCGAGCGCCATGACGACAACGCCGAATACCTCGGCCGTGCCGATGATGTTTCCGTGCCGAGCAACCGCCACTCCGGCGGCGATGGCCGGCAAGCCCATGGACAGATAACAAACGATGAACACGATGGAGAGCACGCCGGCCCGCTCGTGAGGCGCGGTGAAGCGCACGACGCTGCGTATCGCGCCTTGGAATCCGGTGCCGAACCCTACGCCCGCGATGCAGGTACCTGCGAAAAATATCGCGATGGCGTGATGCGGCAGCGACCAGACGGTAACGCCAACGCCCGCAGCCAACATGGATGCGCCGAATGTCATCATGGCGCGCGGCTCGCGGTCTTGAAGTGCCAGCACTGCAAGACCAGCGCTGGCAGCCAGGACGAATAGCGCCAGACCACCGAGAAGCGCCGAATCGACGCCGAGGATGCCTCGCACCAGCATCGGCCCGAGAGCAGCATAGAAGCCGCCCAGCGCCCACGCCGCCACCAGTACCGGCAAGGCCAGCAGCAACGGCGCGCGCGTCGCGACGGGGAGACTCAGCTGTGGCTTGAGCGAGGCCAGCGCCCCACGCGCCGGCGCGATGGTATCCGTCATCAAGGCGACGCCTATGCCTTGCAGCACGAAAATCACGCCGAGCACGGCGTACACGAGGTGGGTCGGCGCCGGCAGGTAATGCACCAGTAACCCGGAGAGCATCCCACCCGTCGCCGTGCCGAATGTCGGCGCGACGGCATTGGCGGTGGCGCCCCGGTCCTTGTTCAGGTCGATCATCCCGGCACCGATAGCGCCCATGGCCGCGCCCGTAGCCAGGCCTTGAATGATCCGCGCCAGCACCAGATCTCCGACCCCGCTCGCCGTAGCGAATATCACCATGGTCGCCGTCTGCGCCGCGGTCGCGGCCATCAGCACGGGGCGGCGGCCAAGATGGTCGGACAGCCGTCCGACGAAGAGCAACGCTGTCAACACGGAGACGGCATAGATAGCGAAGATGATCGTTACCGTAGTGGGGGAGAACCCCCATTGCGCCTGATACAGCGCGTACAACGGCGTCGGCGCGACGGAGCCGGCGAGAAATGAAATGGTGATCGAAGCGAGTAGGTAGAAAGCGGTATTTCTAGATAAGTAGTTATTTCTATCGATGATTTGCGTGCCATCGGAACAAACGGAAAGCAGTGTCATAGGAGCGGCTCGTTCTGTAAATGAGGCAGACAGATCGGTCTGTTCATTGAATCATACAGACCTGTCTGTTAAAATCAAGCCCATGGTTGGAAAATCTTCACCGCAGGATCGCCGCCCCGCACGGGAGCGCTTGCTTGCTGCCGCCGACGAACTCTTCTATGAAGAAGGAGTGAACCTCGTCGGCATCGACCGCGTGATCGAGCGCGCCGGGGTGGCCAAGGCCTCTCTTTACGATTGCTTCGGCAGCAAGCAGGAGTTGATCCGCTCCTACCTGCAACGACGGCATGAGGCGCGGCAGGTCCGGGTGCATGAGCGGCTAGCCCGGTGTGCCACGCCCAGGGAAAAAATCCTCGCGGTTTTCGATTCGATGGCGGAAGCCGCGGCGCAACCGGATTACCGCGGCTGCGCCTTCGCCAGGGCCGGCGCGGAGGCACGGCCGGGCAGCAGCGTGAAGGCCATGTGCGACGAGTCGCGCGCCTGGAACCTCGCCCTGTTCGCCGGTCTTGCCAAACAAGCCGGCGCAGCCGATCCGGACCGGGTGGCGCTACAGCTCAGGCTGCTCTACGACGGCGCGTCGGTGTCGGCCCACGTTGACACCAGCAGCACCGCCGCGGTTGCCGCACGCGCCATGGCGGAGATGGTGCTGGATCACGCGGAAAGATTAAGATGATGCTCCGGGTTGTATCGAAGGGAACGTGGCTATGCCCCTATCGGTTGAGTTTCGGAGCTTCATATCACGCTCTGCCTGGTCAGCCAATTTGACCGAGGAGCAACTCGCGCGCGTCCAAAAGGATGCCTTTGAACGATGGTATTCTGCCGACGCCGTAGTCTGTCATCAGGGAACTCCACCGGATCATTGGCTCGGCGTGATCGATGGTTTCGTGAAAGTCGATACGGTTTCTAAAGAGGGCCACCCAACAACGTTAGCGGGCGTGCCGGCGGGTTCCTGGTTCGGAGAGGGAGCCGTACTAAAAGATGCACGTCGCCCATACTCGGTCGTAGCGCTGCGCGACAGCAAAGTCGGGTTTATTCCGCTTAACACATTCGAGTGGCTAATCGACAGTAGCCATTCGTTCAGTCGATTTGTCATCAATAAGCTCAATGCACGGTGCGGATACTACGTCAGCCTGGTCGCAAATCTTCGTTTGAGCAAAGCATCTGCGCGAGTCGCTTTCTGTCTCTCTGAACTGTTCAACCCGCAACTTTACGCTGCTCCTGATCTAACGCTGAGTCTTTCGCAAGAAGAAATTGGTCGCCTCTCTGGTCTTTCCCGGCAGAACACCAACCGAGCCCTTCGCGAGCTGGCTGACGCAGGGCTGTTGATAATTGAATACGGCTCAGTCCGAATTCTTGACCTAACTGGGCTTCGAAAGCTTTCCCATCCCGAAGATTGATGTCGCCGTAATTGCAAATCATCGCCGCCTTGCCGGGCGGGCACCGAATCGCCCGTAGGCCGTCATTGATTTTAAGATGCTGATTGTCATGTTCGAGACAATGTCCTGCAGACGAACCGGATAATCTTCCTCGCAAGAGCAAGCCTGAGGTGCAGCCGCACGCAAGACCAGAGCGGTTGGCTGCGAAGGCGATCGACAACGAAAGTCACTTGATCCGAGCAGATCTTCATTGCAAAGGAGAATTGTCATGAAACAGCACATTGAGAATGTGGTTCTGGTGCATGGAGCCTTCGCCGACGGCTCCGGCTGGGAAGCCGTCGCTGGCATCCTCAAGAGGGATGGGTACAAGGTGTCGGTGGCGCAGCCCCCGGAGACCTCCTACGCTGACGATCAGAAGTACACGAAGGCCGCAATCGACGCCATGGACGGGCCAGTGGTTCTCGTGGGCCACAGCTACGGCGGGTCCATCATCACCGAGGCCGGCAATCATCCGAAGGTTGCCGCACTTGTCTATATCGCTGCATTTGCACTCGATGAAGGCGAGAGCTGTGCGTCGATCGAACAGGCCGTGCCGCAAGCATCCAAGGCGTTCAAGCCGGACGGCAACGGGAACTGGTGGATAGACGAGGAGCAGTTCGCGGCCGACTTTGCAGCGGACATTCCGCCGGAGAAGGCGTGGTTCATGGCTATCTCGCAGGTGCCGATCTCGACCGACTCGTTCACCCATAAGGTTACGAAGCCCGCCTGGAAGACCAAGCCCACCTGGTACATGGTGGCCGCCGCAGACCGATCGATCAATCCGGAGCAGGAGCGAATGATGGCGAAGCGCGCCCGCGCCAAGACCGTCGAAGTGAATTCCAGCCACGTGGCCTACCTGTCGTACCCGAAGGAAACAGCCAAGCTTATCGAAGACGCGGCCACCTCCACCCACGTCAATGAGTAGCCATACGCTCGCAGACAAAATGAGCCAGAAGTCTTCATATTAGGATTACTGATTTTCTGGATGTTTCGCGTTCAGTTGTCGAAGGGGTACCGGAGTGGTACCCCTAGACTAGAGCCGGTATCAGGGTCCGAGGCGCATTAGAGAGCGCAATATTCCGTTTCGTGTCTTCCCCTCTAAGCGGCCTATCTGTTCCGGGGAAAGAATAATTTCCCTGGCCCTATAGAGCCGGCAGGCGGGCGCTACGGCACGCGCCTAACGACGAATCCCGCCCCAGTGGCCCCGTCTACGTCTACGACGATCTCGCAAAGATCGCGTAAGGGCGTGCCGTGCGACGGTCGGTACCCGGTGCCACAAACTTTGGAATTTGTGGAATAAAACGCCGGGGCCGTAAGTCATCGTCCTTGAGAGGTGCCATGTCGCCCGCAGGGAGCAATGCGGTACCCGCAGTCTTGAGGTCAACGCATCCACCTGCCTGCGTGCGCACGCGGGCGACTTATGCCATTTAGGGAGTAATGCTCATGCCGCGTTCGAAGAAGATTCTCCTCTGCTCTTGCCTTGTCGCGACATTGACCGCTTTGGGTACTCGATTCGCGGGAGCCCAAGCGCCGCCAACGGCCGGAGCGCCGACTGAGGCGCCGGCGGGGTTTAACACGCCCAGCTTCAACGGTGCCCACAGCATCAGCAACGGAATAGTCGAGCCACCCGGGGATACGTTTGCACGCGATCAACAGATCTTCGAGCAGAACAAGGCAGTCGCTGATGGACTTGGGCCTGTGTACAACGCAACTTCCTGCGTCATGTGCCATCAGAATCCCAACAGCGGGGCGCCCGGCCAAGTCACGGAGCTGCGGGTTGGACACAATGATGCGAACGGCAATTTCGTAAACCCGACAATCGTCATAAACGACGGGAAAAACACGATCACCGGCCGGTCCATCGTCAATGATCGAGCGATCGGTCCGGAAGCACAAGAGAACATACCGGAGACGGAGAATATCCGTGCATTACGCGCCACCCTCAACACGCTGGGCGACGGATTCGTGGAGGCCATTGCCGATAGCACCTTGATCGCGATCGCCGCGGGGCAACCAAAGCTGAGCGAAGGCAGAGTGAATGGGGAAGTGGTGCAGGCTCCGATTTTCGAAGCTCCAGGACAGACCCGCGTCGGCCGCTTCGGCTGGAAAGACCAGCACAGCAGTTTGCTCTCCTTCATAGCCGATGCCTACCTCAACGAAATGGGGATCACCAGCCGGCTGCGCCCAACTGAAGTGACGACCGTTCTTCTGACCACGACGGGGATAAACGACCAGCCGGACGACCTTGGCCTGGAGGACATCGACCATTTTGCCCAATTCGTACGCGGCACAATGGTTCCGCCTCGAGACACAGAGCTGGCCGCGACTCCCGCCGCAGTTAGTGGTGAAGCTGTCTTTACACATATCGGCTGCAATGTTTGCCACGTCCAAACCATTACCACGGCTCCTGCCGGAACGGTCGTCAATGGCGGTATGTTCATTATTCCCGCCGCTCTGGGGAATAAAATAATCCATCCCTACGGTGACTTTCTGTTGCATGACATTGGCACCGGAGATGGAATTGTTCAGGTTGGGCCTCAAGACACCGCCAACAAGCTAAGGACTGAACCACTGTGGGGCCTGCGCGATAAAGCCCGATTTATGCACGACCTCCGCTCGCTCTCTCTCGAGGATGCGATCAACCGCCACGAAGGCGAAGCGCGCGAACCTGCTCAGCGCTTTAGAGGATTGAGTCCGGAGGATAAGAAGGCGTTGATTACCTTCTTGCACACACTATGAAGGATGATGGCGCTGAGGAAATTACTGACCGGCCGGTAGACGAAGTAACTCAATGCTTGTAGTTAATGGGTCAGTCCTCGGCGCCATGATCGATATGATTCGCGCCATTGCGGAGTTCCTCAATCTGTTCTTCGCAGGCGTGCTGGCGGGCGAAGAGTTGGTCATCTGCTATGGGGTTCGCACGGTGGTAGTCGTTCTGGACCAACGGCCGCAGATTCAACTTCGACACGCATTGATCCGGAAACTGCGCGCCCTGGTGCCAGCGATTTTTGTCCTTACGGCGCTGTCAGGGCTTGCGGCTATGAGCCTGGATGGAACCGGGCCCGGTTTCAGACTTCGGTGCTTGGCGGCCCTCGGTCTGCTCATTTGGGTCGTGATCACGTTGTTTGGAACCGTCCCAATCAACAAAGACACGCTCACTTGGCGACCCGAGGCGCCGCCCAATCATTGGAGGGGTCTCGTGAGCCGGTGGGAGCGGTTCGATATCGCGCGGTGCTGGGCGGCCGTCATCTCATTTGCGTTCTTGGTGGCGGCTGTAGGGATGGAATAGCGAGTACTCCGCGGCCGGCGGTAAATCTCCAGTCGACTAACTTCGGCCATCAGCGTGGCGAAGGCGCGGTTAGTTTCTGCCGGAACTGACGCTATGTCATGTCGAAATCGGTCGATTCCTGCTAAACCGTCAGGAATCATATGACATAGGACGCATTGATTCAAGAATCCATCGGAGCGATAAAGGCGCCCGGCCAATTCGCAATTCACTGATAAGGAATTGAATCATGAGCAAGCAGAACAACGGGCGCACCCTCTTCAAGGGCGGCACCATCGTCACGATGGACCCCAATGTGCCCAATCTCTCAACGGGCGACGTGCTGGTCGACGGCGGCCGGATTGCCGCGGTCGGCGTGAACCTTCAGGCGGGCGGCGCCGAAGTGATCGACGCCACCGGCAGCATCGTCATGCCGGGCCTCATCGATGCTCACCATCATATGTGGCTTGGCGTGATGCGCCGCATGATGCCCGATGTCGATGATCTGTTTGCCTACATCGACGTCGTGGCCGGAAAGCTGGGCGCGCACTACCGCCCGCTCGACATGTATCTGAGCACGAAGCTGACCGCGGTGGCTTCGCTCGATGCCGGCATCACCACCATCATCGACGCCTGCCACTCCTCGCGTAGTCCCGGGCACACGGATGCGGCACTCGACGCGCTCGACGCGTCAGGCATCCGCGCCCTGCACATGGTCGGCGCGGCGATGGACAAGCAGGCCTCGACGGCCCATTTGCCGGCGGACCTCAAGCGTCTCGCCGACAACTGGAACCAGGGAGCGGGCCTGGTTCGGGTAGGCCTGTTCGGCCAGCTCAATCTCGACTGGTGGAAGGTCGCACGCGACCTCGACATGCATATTCTGACGGAGTTCATCGGCGACCTCGCCAAGCTGGGACCGGAGTTCGCCAAACCCGGTGTGCTGGGCCCGCATAATATCTTCAACCACTGCACCCGGGTGCCGCAGGAGACGTGGGAACTGTTTGCCGACGCGGGCGTCAACATCACCATCAACCCGCGCTCCGACGCGCTGTTCGGCTTCGACGATGAGAGTTTCGCCTATCAGCAGGCGATCGATCACGGCCTGACCCCGGCGCTCGGCATCGACCTCGACACGGCTTTCGGCAGCGACTTGTTCGGCGAGATGCATGCTCTGTTCGGACAGCAACGCTCGGCGATGCGCTACCGCCGCTTCCGGGGCGAGGCCAATGTGCCCAAGCCGATCTCGGTGGAAGCGGTGCTCGAGGCTGCGACCGTCAACGGCGCCCGCGTGGCGGGTCTCGACCGCGAGATCGGTACCCTGACGCCCGGCAAGCAGGCTGACCTCATCACGGTGCGCACCAATGGCGTTGCGGTGTTCCCGGTGACGAATGCCATCGGCACGATCGTTCAGGCGGTCGAACGCTCCGATGTGGATACGGTGATGGTGGCAGGCGAGATCCGCAAGCGGGCCGGCAAGCTGGTCGGGGTCGATGTCGCCAAACTCACGGCCGATGTAAGCGCCTCGCGTGACTATCTGCTCGAGGTGAGCGGCTATCGCCCGGAGCTGTTCGGCGCATCCACGGCCTCGAAGTCCGCGGCCTGACCCGACGTCGCCGCCCACCTCAACTCTGAACATAACCCTGACCGACGGACACCGATCCACCGGCCAGCCTCGAGGAGAAACACCATGTCACGTATCTTTATTTCCGGCTCGTCAACCGGCCTCGGCCTGATGGCAGGCGAACTACTGATCGATCAAGGGCATCAGGTCGTCCTGCACGCTCGTAACTCCGCCCGGGCCGATGACGCCAAGCGCGCGCTGCCGGGGGCCGAAGCCATCGTCGAGGGCGACCTCGACACCATCGCCGGTGCAAAGCAAGTCGCCGCGCGCGTCAATGATCTGGGCCGTTTCGATGCAGTGATCCACAATGCGGCGGTCGGCTACCGCGAAGGTCACCACCGGACGGCGGATGGCCTGCCCCATGTATTCGCGATCAACACCTTATCGGCCTATATTCTGACCGCGTTGATCGAGCGGCCACAGCGACTCGTCTATCTGAGCTCCGGCATGCACCGTCATGCCGACGCCAATCTCGATGACATCCTCTGGACCCGGCGCCGTTGGAACGGTTCGGACGCCTATGCCGAGAGTAAACTGCACGACGCAATGCTTGCCTTCGCCGTGGCCCGACGTTGGCCGGATGTTTTGTCGAACTCACTCGAGCCGGGCTGGGTTCCCACCAAAATGGGCGGACCCGGTGCGCCGGACGACATGGACCAGGCGTATCTCACCCAGGCATGGCTCGCCGCCGGCAAGGAACCGAAAACCAAGGTGACCGGCCGCTACTTCTACCATCTGTCTCCGCTCGCCCCGAATCCGCAGGCCAAGAGCGCTGCGCTTCAGGACCGCCTCATCGCGATCTGCGCCGAGCTGTCGGGCGTCCTGCTCCCGGATTGAACGCGGGATTACGGGGGGAGGGGGCGCCTGCAGCGAGTGCGTCGCTGCAGGCGCCAGAGCACTCGCTACGGTACTATCGAAAGCAGCTGCAATCGGTCTGAGCGCCGGGACTTGATGCGCGAACTTCCCAGCATGGAGATGAGGAAATGAGAATAAGGTTTGGACTTTCGATCGGGTTCGTCGTCGGTGTCGCCATCGCGAGTGGCGGTCATGCCGCTGATGCTGTGCGCGCGCGTGCCCTGGGAGTGCCGTTCGAGGGAACGCCGGGTCCACTCGATGCAATCACCGACGTAACGGGGGTCGAAGTCGGCCAAATCTCGATCGTCAGCGGCGAAGGCCTTCTTAAGGTGGGGGTTGGACCCGTACGGACCGGTGTGACCATTATTTTCCCGCGTGGCAGCGCCAACCCGAATCTCGTCTATGGCGGTTTCTTCGATCTAAACGGCAACGGCGAGATGACCGGCGAGTCCTACTTGCAGGATTTTGGCGTCGTCGAAGGGCCTATCGGCATCACCAATACCAATGCAATCGGGCAGGTATACGCCGGCATTCAACAATGGGGCCAGCAACGATTCGGCCAGGCGACCGATCCGGTTGTCGCCGAAACCTGGGACGGAGAACTGAACGACATCGGGGGCTTTCATGTTCAGCCCGAGACCGCCATCGCTGCCATACAAGCCGCGAAGACAGGTCCCGTCGCGGAGGGCAATGTCGGCGGCGGCACCGGAATGCGTTGTTTCGGTTTCAAAGGCGGCATCGGCACCGCGTCCCGCAAAGTAACTCTGGGCGATCAGCCCTACACGGTCGGCGTTTTGGTCCAGTGCAATACCGGCGATCGCAAGGTGTTACGCATCGCGGGTGTTCCGGTAGGAGAAGCGCTCTCGAAACGATGGTTGCCTTGTTACGATCCGCAGCTTTCGCCCGCCGATAAACAGCCGAAGTGTGCGGGCGTCTCCAGCAGCGGCAAGCCGCCGTCCGATGCGGGCTCAATCATCATCGTCGTCGCAACCGACGCGCCGCTCTTCCCCGTGCAGCTCGCCCGAGTAGCGAAACGCGCCGCCATGGGTCTCGCGCGGCTCGGATCCTATTCAGGCAATGGGTCGGGCGATCTGATCGTCACTTTCTCGACCGCGGGGACGGCCAACGATCCCGACCAGACCAAGCCATCGTCGATCACCCCCGTGGCCAGCGCGGAGATCGACCCGCTGTTCCAAGGTACGGTCGAAGCCACCGAAGAAGCCATCGTGAACGCGATGGTCGCCGCAGCCACCATGACGGGAGCCGATGGCTTGCGCCTTTTCGGTCTGCCTCATGACGAGCTGCGCGCGATATTAAAGCGTTACGGCCGCGTTGCCGCCAAACCGGAAAATCCGTGAATCATCGATTCCGTCAAATAGTATTCGCTAGAGATAAATCGCCGGCTCCGTTGTCAGCCCGCGTTTGACCGTCCGGGCGCGCTCGTCGGCGAGCACCTCACTCGCGCCAGCCTCCAGGGCATCGAAGGCGATGGCGACGACGCTTTGCGGGGAAACTTTGACGACGTCCAGTCCGCGAGCCAGGTCGGTATCGACGAAGCCGACGTGCAGCCCAAGAACCTGCGTTCCCTGTTGCCGCAATTCGTTGCGCAGGCCATTGGTCAGACTCCATGCTGCTGCCTTGGAGACAGCGTAGGCGGTCATGGCGCCGCTGTTGATCCAACTGGCGGCGGATAGGACATTGAGGAAGGCACCCCCGCCGTTCTTCGCGAGTAGGGGAGCGAAGGCCTGCGTCATGCGCACTATCCCGAAGACATTGGTGTCGAATTGCGCGCGGGCGGCATCACTGGCCTCAGGATTGAGCAGACCACCCGGCTGTGCAATCCCCGCATTGTTGATGACGAGGGTGACGTCGCTGCAGATTCGCGCGGCGGCAGCCACGTCGTTATCCGAGGTCACGTCGAGTTTCACGGGGACGAGGGCCGGGGTGCTGATTGACGATGGACTACGGGCGCCGGCATAGACTTTGCGTGCACCGCGCTCGAGTGCAGCTTCCGCAAAGGCGAATCCGATGCCGCGATTGGCGCCGGTGATGAGCACGATGGCATCTTGAAGTTTCATGTTCGGACCCCTTTTATGTCGTCGGTTGCAATTCTGTCAACCAAGCGCCGGCGGCTTCATATGACGGACCGTGGCTAAGGAGCGCATCGCAATAACTATCTATTGGATATTCTCCGCGCCATCGGCTCATTTTGATAGAGGTTCGTAGCGCTAGTTCGACTTAATGCCTTCGTCAGCGTCACGGGTTTGGTGACACTTGTTCACGGGAGTTCCTTTGTTGAGACAGTGGCTGAATTAACGAATGATTCCGGCAGCTGCCAACTCGCTGCCGATGCGTACAATCTCCCGCTGGCCAGCGCGAAGCGCTTCCGCTGAGGTATGCACGGAGTAGCGACCCATCACCAGCGGATGCGGGTGTTTGATGGCGGACCCCAATACCAAGCGCGCCGCGCTCTGCGCATGAATGACAAGATCGGCGCCAGATTCCTGGAAGATCACCAGCTCGCCGGCGGACACGAGCTCACCGACCCGTACGGCCCCTTGCGACACGGCGAGCCACGCGCGCGCCCACGCTCGAACCGGTGTGCCAGACACCGCGGCCTGCGCGCATCCATTCAACGCCACCGGCCCGCAGCACGCCTTTCTGTCCCGTCGTTTCCTCGTAGGAGGTCGCGCCTTCCTGGACGAGGGTGAGCGTCGCAATCCCCGAATGGGGATGCCATCCAAAGAGAGGCTCGCCGCTTGCCGGTATTTTGAACAGATTGAGAAAGACAAACGGCTTGATGAGTTCGCCCAAGTCCGATGGGCTGACCAGCCGTGTAATCGGCCCATGAGTCTGGCCGCGCGTTCTATGCACTATGGCGCGTACCTCCCGCGGACTTTGCAGCATTGCGTTCATGCTGCGATGGCCGCGATCTGCTCGCGTGCTTTGCCCATGGCCGCCTCACGGGCTTCGGGGCCAAAGGCCAGTCCTTCGGCACGCACCACGGTGACATCCGTCAGGCCGATAAAGCCGAGGACACTCGTGAGGTAGCTCTCGTGATGTTCAAACGGTGCGGTGGGTGAGCCGGCTGTGTAGACGTTGCCGCGTGATGAGGCGATGAATACCTTTTTCGTGCTCGACAGCAAACCTTCGGGGCCGTTGGCGCCATAACGAAAAGTCTTGCCGGCAACCACTACTCGATCGACCCAGGCTTTGAGCTGGCTCGGAATGGAGAAGTTGTACATGGGGGCGCCGAGGACGATGATGTCGGCGTCGAACAGGTCCTGCAGGTACGCGCCGCCCTTCGAAAGGTCGGCCCCCAGTTGCGCATCGCTCACGGCTTGGCCCTGCCATGCGGCCAAGTGCGCGGGAGACAAATGCAACGCGGCATCGCTCGCGAGGTCGCGGTAAGTGACCTCCAAGCCGGGATGTAGTTTGGCCTGACGGGCGACGATGTCGGCCGTGAGCGCGCGGCTCGCTGAGCCGGGGCCGAGAACACTTGAGTCGATATGTAGCAGTTTCATGGCGGTTTCCTCTTGGGTTCAATTCAAGGCACGAGCATCCTGCTACGCGTTTTCCTATATGAATAGCCGTTATGTTGCGATAGAATCCATCGGACCATCCGATATATAGGACAAATAACTTGCTCGATGGGGTCTCGTTGGATCAGCTGCGGGCTTTTATCGCAGCCGTGGATGAAGGCAGCTTTTCGGCCGCGGCGCGGCGACTGCGGCGCGCCCAATCGGCGGTGAGTGAATTAGTGAGTAATTTCGAGGCGCAAATTGGTGTTCAGCTATTCGATC
>Ga0208193_1000279_pt1 | contig 31954 bp, 36 predicted proteins | sample June2015DPH_17_2_FD_184716 | JGI IMG/M metagenome (GOLD analysis project Ga0208193, IMG submission 184716) | Peatland microbial communities from SPRUCE experiment site at the Marcell Experimental Forest, Minnesota, USA - June2015DPH_17_10... | ecosystem: Environmental > Terrestrial > Soil >... | reverse complement strand
ATCCCGTCTCTGGCCACCACCACCATTACACACCTCTGCACATCCCAATTGCTGGACTCGTCCTCCAACCGGCAGCATGAATTGGGCCGGCACAATCCAGCCTGAGAGGTTGTGGCGAACGACGGAGCTGCCGACTCCGGCCTTTTCAGCGTATATTGCTGACTCCGTTAGTATTATGAGCCAGCAGTTTGGGACGATTTGGGTTGTTTCGATGGACGATGGTTGTGTATTGGTCGCGTCCTTAAGCCGTTTTGACTGTACTTGCTAACGAACATGCCGATATGATTGTCAACCAGAGTGTAAACTGGTTTTCGGCAGTCGGAGGTTCACAACACGCATGGGCAAACAATGGAAAAAACCGCCCGTCTATTTTGTCATCGCACAGGTGCGTTTCAACCCCGTCCTCAACCTCGGTTCATATCTCGCCACGATTCAAGAGGACTTCCGCAAAGCGAAGTTCCCGGATTTCAAGACGGCATTGAACGTCACTTTTAACGTGGGGCTACTAGCCGGGTTGAGGCCCGGTGAAGAACAGCCGATGCAACGGAATGAACGGTACCTTTTTGGGAATGAGGAGGGTACGGAGACTTTTATCCTTGAGCCAACAGGACTGACCTTTCAGACGACGGAATACAGGACCTTTGACTTCCTTATGCAGACGTTTCTGTCTAGGCTTGAGTATCTGAGTGTGACATTAAGCCTCAGTTATTCTGATCGAGTTGGCCTCCGGTACCTCGATGCTGTAATACCGGAGGAGAAGGAGTCCCTGCAACCGTATCTGATCTCACAGGTCTTTGGACTGCGAGGAAAGGTGGACGGGAATGTCCAGCATTCCTTTACAGAAACCCTTATTGACGTTTCGGAAGGGAAACTTCTATCACGAGTAGTCATGCAGACGGGGCCGATAGGATTTCCACCTGATCTGTTAATGCATGTGAATGGAGTGAAATTAGGTTCTCGGTTCGCCACGTACTCAGGGGAGTACGCCATTATCGATACGGACGGGTTCAATGACACGCGAAGCAAAATAGACAGAAGTACCATCGAAACAAAGTTCCTTGGGCTACATAAACGCGTTGATGAAGCTTTCCACGCAATCGTTACCGAACGCGCCGTCAGTCTATGGTCATAATGAGGAGGAAATGACTATGTATGTCTCGAATTCGTCGACCTCTTATATCGCACCGTCCGCGTTGAGATCCAGTGCCGTTGCCGTTCTTACATGCGCTTACCTGGTCGGCACAGGCGGCAGCACAGGCGTCGCATATCTCACGTCGCGTCAGGACCAAGGTTACAGATTTATCCATGTTGAGAACCTCTCGGCCGTATCGTCTTCCGCTGCGCAGCTCAACGTTCGGAGCACGATCGAAACGCTCGATCGCATTCGAGAGATATTCAAGTTTTCAATCTCCGATCTTGCGTCGGCATGTATGGTTTCGCGGCAAGCGGTCTATAAATGGCTCTCCGGCAATTCATCCTTGGAATGGGAAAATCAAAATCGTCTTGAGGATCTTTATCGTGCCGCAGAGCTGTTTGCGACTCGTGGTGTTGCGGGCACAGCATCGCTGATCAAGAGAACAAATAACACAGGGAGAACTTTGGTCGAAACGATGAGGGCCGGCGACTCTGCACAAGAGTGGGCGCGGACCATCCTCGATACACTTGAATTGGAATCGAGACAGCGCGCAATGCTTGATGCTCGCTTGCGCGCACGCAAGCGGCCTGCTCCGGCTGTCGAGGAGTGGGGAACTCCCATGCTGAGTGAGACGAATACCTAATGGCTGAATGGACGCGCTCGACACCCTGGCGACAGGGCAGCATCCTCGATCAAGAAACATTCCGCGAGTTTGCAACGGGCCGTCTCGATCCATCTCAGAGGGTCGATTTTGTAGTGATCGTCTCGCACGACTGCGATATAGCAGCAAACCCTGCGATTGAGTCTATCGTCGAGGCGATTCCAGGAACGTTTATAGAGAAAGAAGACGGATCACTTACTCACGCCAAAGAGGCGAGGCGTCTGCATCTCGGCGTAACCAATGTCAGTTCGGGGAAACTACGTTTTGCGGAGTTTAGGGCCACTGAGAAAGTCCAGATTCCCAAAGAGAGTCTTGCTGGATATAGTCCATCAAGTGAATCTTCTCTAGCAAGCAAGGAACTTCAAATTTTGCGCCGATGGCTTGCCGCCCGGTACCGGCGGCACGCTTTTTCTGATGAATTCGAGGCGCGGTTCGATAGGGTTGAGAAGAAGTTTCGGGAAATTCTCAAGAGCTCCAGCACGCATCTGCGTGCGATTCTATTTGACCTGCACGATTCAGATCCGGACGCTACTAACTCTGACGGTCCTTATGTTTTGGATATCTATCTCGTCTACACCAGTGCGCCTAATGCAGAGGAATCCCGAAAAAGCGCAGAGATAACGAAGGCCAAGATCGACAAAGCGTTTATGGACAAGTACAAGTCCTCAGGACAGTGGGAGGCGATCGAGCTTGGTAGCTGCGATATTTTGTCTGACAGTGCCCTGACGTATGCTCAATACCTAGACCTAGTCGAGTGGAGGGCTGAAGGCCTCAGCTTGAAGTCTGATCCGTTCGGACCTATGTCCGAAGAAAACTCTTAGGAACTAGAACTTGCCGTGACGCGTTCGGTCTACCGGCAAAGAGTGGGTAGTTGCAAAACGGTGATCTCGCGCAAACCAGTACCGACGCTTGGGGTCTACACGCGGCGGTCGCACCTGCGATGCGGAATACCCTGAATGGACACCCGAGATCGACCTAGATTTGCGTGTCGGGAGGATGAATGATGTGATGAAGATAGGCATTCGCAGCAGCCTCCTTTGAACCTACGACTTTCCCTGCAGGTCATACCAAGCTTGGTAGAAGTCCGATGTAAGCGCGTCTCCGGCTCCCTTCTTCGAGTTGCAGGCGTCACATAGAAGTTGGAGATTCGTCACGTCATTCAAGCCACCTTGGGCGAGTGGGACGACATGGTCAAAGTTCTTGTCGGAACCGATGGTGATCAGGCCAGAGAGGTCGCAGCGACAGAATACGCAGCGACCACGATCCCGAAAGTAAACCGCATCTTTGGCCCACTGCGGAACGGCAACACGAAAGAGCACCCCGGATCGAGCAAAATACCCCGCGAACTCTTCCGGGGCTTCATCGATATCTATTCCTCCAATCTGTCGGGACATCATTTCGTTGAAGTTCAGCAGAAGACTCCGGTTCGAAAACAGTATGTAGAACACTTCGTCAACGGCGCGGTCGAGAAGCTCCTGGAAGGCGCCCTCTAGACGGAGTTCTCCGTAATATTCATAGACGTCATCATCCTCGGCGTCGGAAAACTCCTTCCCAGAGTCTTGCAGCCATTCCCCAAACGAGGTGTGTTCGATGCCGTAGTAGCGAAATGCTTCGTTGATCGGCAGCATCATCGGATTGGGGATCATTCCCTGCGGAGCGCTGGCGAAATGTTCTATTTGTCCTTGACGGCGCGGCAAATGAATATCGCCGGTCTCGGAGAGCAGGTCATCGATTATAAATTCCAGGAAAGCGTGCAGCGCCGAGAATCGGGGGAACGGCTTCGCAAAGGCAAACTCCCGTTCGTCTCCATAGAAGTCATTGAGATGTCGAATATATGCAAACTGATCGCCGAGAACGTTTTTCACGACATTCGCAAAATAGTAGGTTTGGAAGAAACGGATTTCAATTTCTGCAGGTCTCATAATGCGTCTCTCCCTAGTGCTCGTCACGGTGCAGCGAACTCATTCTGTCGCGCGCCCCACGATCTGTCGTGCTAAATACAGCGAGCAAGCGGTAGAAGTCTAAGTTCAACGCGTTCTTCCCCTCTACGGACGAAACCCTTCCTCCTCCGCTTTGTCTCTAATATCAATTAGTCTCCAAGATTGCTTCTCTGAGGGAAGGCGTAAGGGTATTGCCGCCGCAACCTTCACAATACTCTGCTCATCCGGGGTCAACAGTGAGTTGCCCATCGACCACCGGAGCAATTTACTCCAGTATTCGGCTCCAAGAGATAAGACCAGCGTTTGCCTCTCGATTCCATTTGAAACGCGCTGATCCTGAATGGATGAACGTTTGCTGGATGCGTCATGATCCTTAAGTACGAGCTCGTCTTGAAGACCTTTGGCTAGAACAACGTCCACCTTATGTACCTGAGTCCAGCAAGCCTCCTTTTTGCACCACTCACTAATATTGCTAAATCCGGATGGCGGTATCGAAATGACGCGTGCGACTGTTTCGCCTATTAACGAGAGCTGCCTCAGCACGGCAGGTCCCACACGCTGCCTGGTCCAGATCTGACCAAAATCAAGGCGCGAGTCAGGGAGTTGCTCTTCAATCAGCCTGGCAAGCCGGGCGACTGAATAGGCAACAATATTTGCGCGGTATAAGCACCTAAGCGAGTGACCGAGGGTGAGCAGGGAAAATACGAGGAGGGATGGTGCTTTGCGGAAACACTTGCATGAAGGACTGCATGGCGTTCAGGGAGCCGGTGCAACCGGACAGCGGCAGAACCATATCCTGTCGCCTGCCACCAACCCGGTTGCAAAAGCAGGGAGTGGGTGAACCACACCGTCCGCTCTCCATCGTCCTCCTTACCCTGCCATGCGAAGAACTTGTCTTGGGGCGACGGAGTAGAAGGCGAGTTGCACGGCTCCAACTCCGGGACGATAAGGGCAAGAAGAAGGCTCGCTGTTCTCCGCGGTTGGGAGGTACGAGTTCGTCTCGTGTGGGTTTCTGCGCGCCCGCTCACGACACGCTCCCGGTGCCGGCCCCATCATGGAGGATCGCATCAACGGTTGCGATGCGCTCCCCGATCCAGCGCATGACCGGAACCGCCATCGAGTTGCCGAGGGCTTTGTATCGGGGGCCATCGGCTGAGAGTTTGCCGCGATACTCGACCAGCGTGTAATCATCGGGGAATCCCTGCAACCGTTCGCACTCACGAGGCGTCAACCGCCGCACGGCCATCTGAGGCGTCATCACGTCATCGAGCCGTCCACCCTCGCCGCTACGCTGAAGGGTGCCCGCTACATCGGTCGATGCAGTGAGTTCTCCGGACCATGCGACGGGCTGTTCCTGCAGCACCGCGGTCGTTGAGCTGTTCTCGATGCTTCCGGGGGCGCGGGTGCGCAGACTTCCCGCAATATCTGCCGGTGACGCCGTACTTGCCGTGCCATCGCTGCCGTGAAGTGTAAAGGCGACAGTAGGCGCATTGCGGCCGGTGGCATTCGCATTCGTTCCAAGCGATTGCATCACATCGCCGCTAAGGACATCGCCTTCCTGATTCTGTGTAAAGGCGATCGCTACCTGCCCACCCCCATTGGGATGGCTCGCATCATGCCCCATGCCGCGCAGTGTCGGCGCGATATCACCCGCATCGGCGCCGTGATCTTTGGCAGTGAAGGCTATATAGCATTGCTGTTTTAGTCCTGGCCGAGCCGCCAATGCACCGGCCGTCTTGCCGTCTCCGCCGTGTAACCGTACCTCGTTGCGGAGGTTCTGTGAAAAGGCGACAGCCTGAGCACCGCCGCCGCTTTCCAGCGTGTGAGCGATTGCTTCTGAGAAGCCGCTGCCATTCGACTGTGTGTGCGCTGTACAGATGGCGACTGGCACCACGGGCGTTCCACGTCCGGTGCCGTCCTCGCTCGCGTCGAAGCCATCGGCGGAGAGAGCGTGAGCGATCAACGTCTCGCTTTCAAAGTCTTGCCTGCCCATGCCGCCAGCGTTCAGGCGATGGGGGATTTCATCCGTGGATGAGAGGACACCTACGCCTAGTTGATTGCGGATGAAGCCATCTTTGCATCCGGCATCGATGGTGGGTGCGGTATCTGTGAGGCGACCGCCAGCAGGGCCGACCTCAACGCCTCCGGCAGCTCCTTGCCGCGCTTCTCGGCGCGGCGGAGGATGCCCCGACAAGCCGTGCCGCTCAAGTAATACCGCTGCGGCAGCTCTCCAGTTTCCAAGATATCCAACAACGAAGACGCGCCGCCGTCGCTGGGGTACTCCGAAATATTGAGCGTTAAGAACTCGGTAGGCGACCCCATACCCGAGTTCGACCAGCATCCCGAGGAAGGCTCCAAACGTGCGTCCGTCGTCGATCGACAGAACACCGGGGACGTTCTCCCACACCAGCCATAGGGGCCTGAGTCTGCCAGCAAGTCGAGCAAACTCGATGGTGAGGTTGCCACGCGGGTCATCCAGTCCCGCTCGCTTACCGGCGACGGAGAAAGACTGGCAAGGTGTTCCTCCGGCCAGAAGGTCGATTGTTCCGACATCATCTGCTCCTATCCTGGTAAAGTCGCCGGCATTGATGACTGCGACCTCGGTGGGCAGAGCAACGATGTTGCGAATAGCTGCCGCGCGTTGCTTAGCCTCTTTGTGCGTTAGCGCGTCATGCGGACTCGGCATGTGAAGCGGGCGCGATGCGCGATAGCGCGAACGCAAGAGCCAGCAACAGAAAGGATCGATCTCGGCGAGCATCGCAGGCTGCCATCCGAGCGATCCCCAGGCAACGGAGACTGCCTCGATGCCCGAGCAGACGGAAAGATACTTCATGCGACGCTCCGCGGTCCCCGCTTCCGCGCGCAGAGCACATTGAGGGCACCGAGGATATGAGCCATCGAGGTGTTGCGGCCATAGAGAACCATGTCGGCGTAGCGAACGGGCGCGAGATCACCGGCACGGTCTACCAGAAGAAGAGGGACATGCAGGTCCGTTTCGAGCAGGCGGTGAATCAACCTGCCCGCAAGGTCGCCCTGCCTCGCGTGGATCAAAATGCCGCAGACAAGGTGGCTCGCCATCATGACGGCAGCGGCACTGCGGCTGTCGTCGATGGCGGTAACGTCGTAGGGCTGTAGGCGCAGCGCAAATGCCGTAGCGGAGAGCAACTCACGATCGGCGCAGTAAAGCAAAATAGGTATGTTCGATCGCATAGTTTTCAGCTCCCGAATGCCTGGTCTTCGTGGACGTAGCTGATCACGACGCCAAGCGGATTGGTGAGGAGCATCGCGTTCGGTACTTCATCGCGAAAGCCGTAGACGACGTTTGCAGTCCAGCGCTCGCGGCTCTGCTCCTGCTGGTCGCCCAACGAATAGAAGACCTTTTCAAACTCGATGTGGGCGCGATACGGTGCTTGCCGCGTATCGTCGAGCACGACAGCTTTGATCTCGATGTCTACGTTCGGTGCGCTGGGATCGAGCAGGAAGGTCTCAAGGGTTTTGGCTTTGGTCACCCGCGACAACGTCGCGCCTTGCAGCTCATTGGAGAAGAAGTTCAACGACTCGGCGAAGTCACGCTGCAGAGTGGCGTGATTTCGACCGTAGTAGAGCTGTGCCCAACGAGCGAGATAGTATTTGCTGACCCGCTCAACAGGCACCTTCGAGAAGTCGGCATAGTTCACGGCTTGGCCGCGTCCTATGTCCGAGACCGAGATGATGAGCGGCTTCAGCCGCAAGGCAGCGGTCTGTGCTCGATAGAGGAGCGCAAGCGAAGCAAGCGTGACGACGGAGAGCACGAGGATGGCAACTTTCAGATAGGTGTTGGTAACGACAGGCTCCGCATACAGCTCCAGGAACTTGTGTCCGGCGTCGGTGATGGGAAGTTGATTATGTGTTTTCGTCATGGCTAATCTCCCATCGGGTTGACCCAGGTGCCGGCGCGTCCGCTGAGGATGGCGCTGGTGAGTTCCGGGATTTTGACCAGGCCGTAGATGCAGACAAAGAGCGTAATCAGCAACGCGGGCAGGATGGATAGAGCGTTCGAGATGCTGATGTTCCCGATGACCTGAAACATCCCGGTGAGGACCTTCGAGAAGACGAAGATGAAGGCTGCGGCAACGACCTGATAAAAACTGAAGCCGATAAAGGCTTTGAGCCAACCCCAGAAGAGCCAGTCCATCTTCGGCACAATGAACCAGGGGATGAAAACGGGGCCGAGCAGCACGCAGACGGCGGACGCGACATAGCCATACGCGATGACGGCGAATGCGACAGCCTCCATCGCTGCGAGGATTATGGCGATCAACAGATAGGTCAGATCTTCGAGGATGTTGAAGCTGCCGGGAGGCGCGCCGAGTTGCTGTTCCTCATTCGTGATATCGGTGACGATCTGCTGGGTCTGGTCGGACTCGATCTGATTGGAGATGTTCAGTCCCTCTTTAGTGATGAGGTCGCTGAAGCTGTAACTGGTGCCGGGGATCGGTGTCGAGTAATACGTCAGCATCCCCAATCCGAAAGCAATCATCAGGATGAGGTCGGCGAACTTTGCGAAGTGAAAGCCGCCCCCTCCCTGCGAAGCGGAGAGGGCGGCCTTCACACCGAACCAGACAATCAGGATCACGGCCAGGCCACGGAAGATGTCGAGTCCCGTGGCCTGGAGAGCTGCGCTGTTCGAGGAGAGCAACTGCGTGATGGCCTGGCCGATGAAAGTGAAAGGATTCTGTCCCATCAGTTGCTCCCGTTGATGCTGAGTGAGATGGAGTGCATGGAATCGCTCACGCCGCTGGTGATGTTCTGCATGGTGGTGGGAAAGTTCTGCTGGAAGTAGACCGAGTTGTTGAGCGCACGATTCTGCGCGTCGATCTGCTGCTTCTGCGCGATGAGCTGCTGCTGAATCGAAGCCGCGAGAAGCTGGTTGGTGTCCTGCTGCGAGTGGATTTGGAGCAGCGTGGCGGAGTTGATCTTGCCGAGCAGGGCGTTCTGCGTCTGCTGGCTGGGATCGGTAGAGAAGGTGTCCGATTCGAGGTTCGTCAACTTGGTTGCGAACGCCGACTCATTCGTGCGGATCGTTCCCAGTGTCGAGAGCGTGTTGGTCGTGGTCGTTTGCGCCAGCTCTGAGGTGGCGTACTGGTTGGCGACAGTGGCTTGCGTCCGGGAGTCGAGAGACGAGTAGTTTCCAGATGGGTAGCTCTGGGCCTGCACGTAGGCGTTGTTGTAACCCTGCTGCGCCTGGGGCAGACCACCAAAGTTGAGCGCATTCACCAGCGGAGAGGTGTTGCCGTAGGTGTTTGGCGGCGCGGCTAGGTTGGACCACTGCGCCCAATCCGCCCTGTACCGCGCCGCGAGGTTCTGCGGCATGGTGGACATCTGGTAGGCGAGGTTGTACATGGTGACGATTTGGGTCCGGGTCTGTTCGGCAGTGGTGTAAATCTGTGCCTCTTTCAGGAGGTGCTGCTGCCAATTGTTGAGTTCCGTCGCCCACTTCTGAAGCTGCGATTCGCCCTGCTGGATTTCCTGAATGGCGTGGGCGCTCTGCGTCGGGTCGTACACGATGCCTGATCCAAACTGCGCGTGCGCCGCAGGCGCGAGCGCGGTGAGGACGGCGAGAATGAGGCAATACATCTTTGTTGACTTCATGGTGGAACCTCCGTGGAGACGCTCATGAGAGCGCCGGGTTATGGATGGACAGGGATGGTTATGGCACAGGGCGCGGAACGCACCTCAAGGCATTCCGGCGCCATGAACCGGCAGGGCGATGGCTTCGGCGGCGATGAACTATCGCAGCCCGCCATCAGGAGACAGGCGAGAGCGCTGAAGAGAGCCGCACGCATCACATCACCCCCGGCATGTCGTGGTTCTCGTATGCGGGCAGCAGCATGTCCTGGGTGATGTAGACCTTGATTCGATGGCCCTCCCGGATGGTGATGGTGGGCGGGATATTAATGAAGCGGTCGAGCACATTGGCACTCGATTGCGACAGGCTCGAAGCGATACCAGACTTATAGGCCTCGGTGCCGGATTCGTTGTAGCCCTGGTTGGCGTTCGTTGCCTCGGCAGCGCCGGAGATAATCCCCAGCGCAATCGAAGCACCGAAGATTTGCAGGTAGTGATTGTTGACCTGATCCTTGAGTCCGGTAGACCCGGCCTGATCGAGACCGTGGAACTGGTCGAGATCGACGGAGTAGCCATCGGGCATCAACAAACGATGGAAGGTGACGGCGAGGCGCTTCTGGCCGAGCCCGGCGACCTTCTGCACATCGCCGAGGATGAAGGTTCCCTCGGGAATGAGCATGTGTTGGCGGTCCTGGCTATAGATGGGATTGGTGACCATGACCTTCAGAGGTCCGGCAAACTCACCGTCCAGGCGATTAACCAGCACGGTGTCGATGGTGGTCCCCTCGAAGACCACAAAGGGCTGGCCGTGTGCCGAGTTGACGTTCACCTCCGGCGCACGCTTGCTGCCAGAGGTGCCAGGGGCGGCCTGCGTAGCAGCAGCCTGCGGCGGCAAGCTCGAAGAGCGAGCCGGAGCATTGTCACTGACGCCAGTGGGTTCCGCCGATGGGTGCGTAGCGCCGTCATCGGCGGAGACAAGGTTGGAGGCAAAGCGGGCTTTGAAGGCCATCGCTTTTTCCGCGTCCGCGATGGGATCGCGGGGCGGCTCGGTGACGGGCGGCAACTGCGGAGCAGGAGCCGCGACGCCGCCGGCCTGCATGGTGGGGGCGTTGGCGGCGGAGCTATTCATCGCGGATGCAGTTGGGTTGTTGTTCCGGGCCTGTTGCTCCTGCTGGCTCTGGCGCTGATCCGCACTGAGGTCCTGCTCCAGCTCCTGAATCTTCCGCTGGTTCATGTCCGTGGATGCGGCCAGAGGAGACAATGCCAACTCTTTCGGCGCAGGCTTGGTGTGGTTCTTCGAGAACATCACGGCCATGAGGATAAGCACCGCGAGTCCGGCGACGACGTAGCCCTGCGCCTGTTTGGGAACCACACCCTCGGGTGTGATGCGTTTGTCACGTAGCGCCGTCGTTGTCTCCTGTGGAGGCGGCGGCACGGCCTGCGGTTCCATCGGAGCGGTCTGTTTTTCGTCTGCCATCGCGCCCCCTTACTCAGCCTTCCGTTGAAAGTCGAGCTTGTGCTTGCCAATCTCGAGATAGCCGTGATCGACGACCGTGGGGATGACATAGGTGCCATCCTTCAACTGGAAGGTGATGAGATCGGGCTTGCCGTCCTTGACCTCGTAGATGGAGAACTTCTCGGAGGCTGTGGACCGGATGTAGGTGAATTTGTCGTCGTGATAGATGGCGGACACGTCGAAGGGCTTTTCGTCGTGGAAGGTGTAATCGAACTTCAATGCCTGGGTCGGGTAATCGGCACGGAACTGCTCGACCGCAGTAGCGGCGCGAGTCTGGATGGCTTGCACCTGAGCGCGTGCTGCCTCTACCTCGCTGGCCGACACCAGTTTGCCGGCACCATTGGCGGCGGCAAGCGAGGATGGGTCGGACGGCTCGATAACGACCTTCAGGTCGGGATCACCGGACTCGACATCGTCGAGCGTGAACGAGTACACCGTGCCCTTATCCGTAATCAGGTTGAGGTTGCTATGAATGCCTTCCTTCGCGGGATGGAGGAAGCAGTAGTTGCCTATGGTGTCGATGATCCAGAAGTCCTTGTCGCCGGTAGCGACCTCCAGAATCTTTTCGGTGCCGGGAAGCTCGATCAGTGTGGTGTAGCGCATCTTCGCGCGGACGCTGACGATGTCGTTGGCGTGGTACTTGACCAGGCGGGCGGTGGTCTGCTGTCCGTGGGCCACGGTCGCAGCCAGGCCAAGTAGAAGGGGGATGATGGGTGCAGCAGGGCGCATGAAATCTCCTTGTGGGGGTTGTGGTGGGGTTATGAGTTGAGTGGGTTGGGGTAGTCCTGGACGAGCCGGATCAAACCTTGCTCCGGCCCGAAGCGGGCGAAGTAATCCTGTTTGCGGATGTTGTCGCGGGCGTTGTTGGTCGCCATCCAATAACCCAAAGCATCGACTTCGAGTACCAGCTTTTTGGTGCCGCGCGGCTGGATCAGCAGCAGCTCTCGCTTGGGCACCAGCGACTCCAGCAACTCAAGCTGGGTATCGTTCAGCTGGAAGATTTCTGCGTACAGCTTGCGGTCGATGTTTGGGTTGGAGAGAAATATCTTGGTGGGGCAGGATTCGTTGACGATGTGCAGCATGTCCGAAGCTGCCAGTTCCACGACCGATTGGGTCGCCAGCAGCATGGCCGCGTTCTTTTTCCTCCACGTTTTTTCGGCGCGAGTGATCCAGTCGCGGATGGTGTGGTTCTTAAGAAAGATCCACGCCTCGTCGATGACGAACATCTTGAACGTCGCGGTATTCGCAGGCTTTTCGATCTCCGACGATGCCCGCTGCAACACGTAAAACAGCAGCGGTTCCAATATGTCCGGGTAGTCTGACCAGCCATCGAAATTGAACGTCTGGAAGCGCGCGAACGTGAGCGTGTCCTGGGGATTGTCGAAGAGGTGACCGAACTGCCCGGCCTGCGTCCACCGATGCAGGCGTTCACCGAGGGGGCCGAGGATGGACGCGAAGTTGGTCAGCGTCCGTATCTCGACGGGCAGCTTGTAGGCGCGCTCGATCGCGGCGAACAATGCCTTCTCATCCTCGGGCGTCAGCTCGTAACGCCCGCCTGCCTCAATGAGCACCCGGAGAAACAGGTACAGAAAGTTCATGTTCTCGTGGGTGGCGTCGAGGGAAAATGGATTGATGGTGAAGCCGGGGTTCTTGAAGCCGACGTTCAGGTAGGTTCCACCGAAGGCCCGCGTCAGCGTTTCGTAGCTGCCGCCGAGGTCGAAGATGAAGGTCAGCGGATCGTACTTCTGCACTGACTGAAGCTGAAAACTGGTGGCAAAACTTTTGCCCGATCCAGTGGCCCCGAGCATGAGCGCATGGGCCACGTCGCCACAGTGCATGTTGAAGTAGTAGGGCGTGCCGTGGGTCGATTCGAGGACGGCGAGATATTCCCTTTCCAGATGCGGGTTCCATTGGGAGCCGCTATCGACGGTGAACAGGAACGACAGGTCGGCATAGTTGGAGTTGAGCGCCCACTGCTTGCGGAGGTTGAACTGCTTGTTGCCTGGGACCGTGGCGAAGAAGGCATTGAGCAGGTTGTAGCGTTCCTCGTAGAGCAGCCCGTCATGCTGGGTAAACAACTTCTGGAACTCGGCGACGGTGTGCTCGACCTTCACGCGGTCCTCGTCGTAGATCACGACGGAGAGCGTGAACTCCCCGAAAGACTTGCCCTCCATGCCCATGGCGGTCAGAGCGTTGCCCAACTCCGCGACGGCAGCGGCTTTCGAGTCATCGACTAGGTTGTCCTGATTCCCGGTATTCTCGCGGTCCTGCAGGTTCGAGACGAAGCTGGTCTTCGAGTTGTGGTGATGGCGGCGGCGTGACGCGATCTCCTTGCGGGCCTTTGCGTTGTCTACGGGATGCCATTCGGTGACGACATGGAAGTTCGCTGGGATGTCGAGCAGGCCATTGAAGATCAATGGGCGCGTCTCGCTGGGCAGCTCCTTCAGCGTGAGAACGCGGACGTAATCGTCATCCATCCGGAGGTAGCCGCGGTGCGCCTCCAACTCCGAGTCGCACACCTGCCAGTCGAGGTGGCGGGCGCCGCATAGCGGTGCTTCCTTGATCTTGGAGGGGCGGAAGTTTACGAGACGCCGGACATGCCGGAAAGTCCCTTCCGCCCCTAGCAGCTCGACCGTGGTGAGGTCGCTTAGCTGCCCACTCAAACTCTGTACCTTCTGCTGCAATAACAGCCGGTCGCGCTCGATCTGCTCATACAGCAGCGTGCGTTGCTGCTTGCCGGCAAAGAGCGTCTTTAATTCCTTGATGCCCACGCGAGGGGCTTTCATAAGCTGGGACAGCGCATGGAAAATTCCGGTCTTGGCATACCTGCCGTCGACCATGACGACCCAATACATCTCGATGCTGTAGAGCCGGTCGGCTTTGGACTGAAGGAAGGCGCTGCGCTGTTCGACGGCAGCGCGGACCAGCGGGCTTTCATACTCGGCGTGCGGTATCACCGGGCGGTTGTGTTTGAAGAGAATCTGATACAGGCGGGTCTTATCGTCGAGCGACCGGAGAGCAGCTTCGAGGCGCTTGACCGCGTAATCGCGTCCCGCATGGTCGAGGCTTTCGTAGTCGATGCCGCCGATGCGGAGGACCGAACCTAAATCGCCGGTCTTGGTCAGAAAACAGTGCTCATCCCAGAAGCCATACAGATTGATGTGCGCCTGCAAGGAGCCAGCTTCTTTCCAATCCCTCGTAATGTTTTCAACCTTGAACATCGCGCCTCGCTATGCGTATCTCCGTCGGCTCAAACTTCATCGGGTCGTACCTGCGGCGGAACTTGCCGGAGTTGAAGAGGACCTTCAGAATTTCCACGTCGTACTTGGTCGCTCGCCTGGCGATCACCACGCCGACGATGAACAGCGCGATTCCGCCGAAGAGTGAATGCAGGAGGGAGAAGATGGCGCCCCCGGAGATCAGAGCGACGAAGAATAGCCGCCGCTCCGCCCCGAGAACAGTCAACGGACGGTTCATGGCCTTGAATATCGGGTTCACTCTGCCGTCCGCTGGCTTAGACATGGATCACCTCCTCTCTTTCGTGGTCTAGCCCGGAAACAGCCAAGCCATGAAGTTGACTGCGCCGATTGCCATACCCACGCCGAAGACGATCCCGGCGAGGGTCTTTTTGGACTGGCCTTCGCCATAGGCGAACATCAGTCCTCCGACCACGATGGCGACCAGCGACAGCCCGGTTGCAATCGTGCCGGTGAAGGCGGTTTTGAGGACGCCAACCGCGTTATCCCACGGGTCGTTGCCGGTGGCCTGGGCATACACGGGCAGTGCCGTGAGGAAGAGCAGCGAAGGTGCGAGCCACCTCCGCCAGTGCGCGCGCAACGCCGCAAGGCGAGGACGCGGACGTTTCGAGTCAATGAGTGTTTGCATGTGCTCCTTTCATTTGCGTGTCGGTGAGTGGCACTCCCCGTTGCAATGTCTGGAGCGAAGGTAGAGCTGATGGGGACTGCTTTCGGCGGAAAGATTTTCCACGCGGTGTCCCAAAAGGACACCGTGAAGGTGACCAGGCAATCTATCGATCGGGAAATCAGATTCTTAGGTAGATAGATGGAAAGAGAGCTAATGGGAGTATCGCTGCCGTCGATGAGTGATTCGGCCTGTTCTCGCCAGCGTAGCGCTCGCGGCACTAACGGAGCGCAGGCTGAACAAAAGTGTTTCCCGGGTTGTGTTGGCAAGCTCCACGAATATGCTTCACAATTGATTGCCGCCTATGCCCACCAATATGACGCCACGACAAGCCGTTCTTGAGAAGATCTGGAGTTCGAAAGGCTACGACGACCTCTGGAAGCTCATGGGGCGCGAGTCTGCGGCTCGTGCGGCGGACATTGCGCCCGAGTTATTACGTGAAGCCGACGCGTGTCGGCAGCTCAACCCAGATCTTGCGAGTCGGCTTGAGCAGATGGGCTACGCGGTGTCGCAAGTCCATATGTGTGTGGATCAGTTCGCTGCAGTCACGAACATGACGGAGCTTCTCAATGTCCATAAATCGTATGAATTCACTTGGACAGGCAAATTCAACCTGATTCTTGGGGGGTTCTGGTCAGACGCTCTGAAGAGCGGCGATCAACCACGAACTCAGGGTCTCCGAAGAGGAATGAAGCTCCTTCAAAACGTCTATGTTGCCGTCCACGAGACAACGGAACCAAAAGGAAAAGGAGAAGACAGTTGGATCAAGAAGCTGCAAAGTAGTCCTCTGCTTTGCGATGCTTCTTTCCATGAGTTCTTGGATAGACGAGCCCTTTTTGCCGGGAAGCACAATCACCCGTCAGCCGAAGGTTTTGCTGAAATGGCCAATTACCTGCGCTTCTGCTGCAAGATGGCTACGGCTATCACAAAGATGGAAGAGCATATGGCTGCGGGTGGAGACGGCGACGGGTACGTCGAGATCAAATTGCCCCTCAAGCCGGAACAGGCGGATCTTTGGTTTGCGATTAGCGAAGAATTTTTCAAGGAAGCGTCGGAACTCGCGAAGCAGGTAAACGAAAAGTCTTTAGCACTTCAGGATGCAGTAGCGGCCATTGTTCAATTTGAGCTTCCAGAAGGCCAACATTTCGTACGGCAGGAGAAGGAGAACAATCAAACGACTGCAACCTTCTTCACTTCTGCCTTCCTCGAACATCTGCTCCTCGTAGGCAGCGCGGAGAGCCGTGTCAACGCCCTACAACACTATCGTGATCTGCTGACAACGGGTTATTGGAGTTCAGAGGAAGCCCGTGCGACATTCGTGCTGCGATATGCGAAAGCGGTCTTGAACCATTGGCGCTACGTCCCTGATCCGCAGAACCGTTTGCATGAAGTTTCTGATCTCATTGCGAAAACTCTTCCATTGGTAGATCCTGCCAAATCGCCGCGTCTCACTCGCGACTTGTGGATTGTGCGTGCTCGGTTGTTGGAGAACATTGGCATATGGAAGCCCGGTGCATACGAGGATGCTGCGGACTCATACCAGCGCGGTCTTGATGTTCCAAACATCGCGTTCGAACTCGAAGCCCGTGGAATGGCCCTCACAGACTACGCGAACACGCTTTCCCGTTTGAATCGGGAAGACGAAGCTGCGCTGGACAAGAAGATCATCGCAACGTTCAAGGAAGCGCTCGCGGTCTTCCGGACTGAGAAGCGTATCCTCGGCGGAACGCTGGCGCGAAACTCGTATGCGGTCTATCTCAACGAACGCCATTTTGGAGATCGAATCGAAAATCAGGAGCGTGCTCTTGCCCTCGCACAAGAGGCCATCGATCTGATTGAGAGCGACCAAAAAGAGTATGACCCTGACAACGATTACCTGCGTCGAACGATAGCTGGCCCGTACCTCACCAAGAGCAACATCATCTTGCAGCGCGAGGTAGGAGATGATCTCAGCGCTCATAGAGCCGCGATCGACGCGCTCCATAGTGCTTGGGACAAGTTGGGTAAGGCCCATGATGATCAGCTGCGAGGCATCATCAAACTGGACCTCGGTCATGCTCATATAGCGTTGTACGGTATGACCGGAGATGAGGCTGAGGCCCGGAATGCAATGTATGCCTACCAAGAGGCCGAAGGTCTTCTCCAGCCATACCCCCTTGAATACAGCCAAGCCGTACTTGGCACCGCGATGCTCGTTTCAGAAGTGCCCGAATGCTCTTCGCCGGAAGCGATCGAGGAAAGCTTGGCATCAAGCGAAAAGGCGCTGGCGCTGATCGAACAGACGAATGATCCCGGCGCAATCGCCCGCGCTTGGGCCTGTCTTGCGGAACTGCATTTGCTGCGAGGCCGCGCGGGTGACGGAGAGGCAGCCATCAATTACCTTTCGCGCTCCCGTGACAAGTTCTTTACCACTGGTTCCACCGAAAATGCGATTTCGGCGGCGAGGCGGATTTCGACAGTGCAGATTAAGATCTTCAACGAGACCCATTCCCTGGATGCTGTCAGAGCTGCCAAAGACGTCCTGTTGACCGCTGCGGGATGGGTGGACGATCTGTGGACACAGATCGATTCGGTCGACTGGCATTACCTGATCTCGGACCGCTATTCAGAAATCTACGCAGACATTGCCTGGTGCCAAGCGACACAGCAAGAGCCTTTGCGCGATTTGGTCTCGATGGTGGCACGCTCCAAGGGACGTGAATTCGTGGCGCACGCTCAAGAGCTTCAACTTGGAACTGATTCGAGCGAAAAGCTGAGCGAATATGCAGACCAACTCAGGGTGGATTCAAGGCTTGCAGAGCGGAAGCGCTGGCAAGCCTCGAGAAAGGCGAAACCCGATATTGCGCTCGACGAAGTGATGCACACCTCTAAAGAAGAGATGAGGCACGTCGAACTCGCGCGAAGGCTTCTTTTCCCGCGACCTCTTGTTGAGAACGATGTTGACATCCTCGATACCGTGAAAGACTTCCTGCAGACGCATCCCAAGACGATCATTTTGGACATCACACTGAGCCGATGGGGTACCGTAGCTGTTCTCTTTGGGGGAAAGGAGACCCCGTGGGCCGAAGGCTTGAAGGTAGTCCTGCTCGCACTGGCAACTTCGAGCATGATGCGCCCTGTTCACGAGTGGCTATCGAGCTATTTCTCCTATCTCGGGACATCGGTGCAAGACCGTGAGGAACCGCGAAAAGAGTGGGCAGCGGCAACGGACCGCCTTCTTGAACTCCTCGGGCCAGAACTGATGCAGCCATGCATGGATGACTTGGGCGAGCACGCACTCGAGTTTGTTCTCGTAATCGCTGCTGGCCGTTTAGCCGGTTTGCCTCTCCACGCCACCCGCCTCAAGGATGGTCGGTTCGTTGCGGAGAGCCTAAGCGCTGTAGAGTACATACCTAACATTTCAGTATTATCGCCAGCAAAGGAAGAGTGGGACCTCCCAAAGGCGGCGTTGTGCGTTGTCTCCGACCCCTTCGAGGATTTGCCGTCAACGGCGACGGAGTGTAAGTCCGTCGCCGAGTCTCTCGCGCAAGACGGGGCCAAGGTCACTGTTTTGGCGCGCACCGGCGCAGCTTCCGGAGCCACCGCGTTCGCGCGACGCGGTGTGACGGTCAGTTCCAATGTTGAAGTGCTAGATGCTAGTCCCACACCACGTCGTGTCGCGGAACTGATGGCGGAGAGAGATCATTTCTTCTACTCAGGCCACGGAACACGTTCCGGAGGGCAGTCAGGCCTCGTGTTGGTAAATGACGAAGGAGTCGAAACCCTGCTGTCCGAAGATGAAATTCTCTCCATGCCCGCTTTACGCCAACGACCGTTGATCGTATTGAGCGCATGTGAAACCGCCCGAGGCGAGCAAGGATCTTCCGAGCTGTTTGATGTTGCGTCGTGCTTCTTACGCGTTGGAGCTCGATACGTTATCGGCAGTCTTTGGGTGGTACGTGGGGACTGCGCAACGGCATTTACCGCTTCGTTCTATAAGCAAATGGGTACGGGCATGTTTCCCAATCGGGCATATGGCGAAGCAATCCGAGACCTCCGGAAATACCTTGCGAGCCACGCCACGACTTCTGGGGTAGCACTGGACCACCCTATCCACTGGGCTCCTTTCCTTGCTTTGCGCGGCGAATGATCCTGAACTACTTCAGAGCACGACATCGTCTAGACGACTATCCCCAACGCTCCGGCCGTCTAGGGAATCCGCTACCATGTTCTGATGCCGGTAGAGAATGCCGCCACGCTTCAATCGTTCCGAGCACACTTCTTACCTCTGATCCGTCGTCTATGTAGCAATCGGCGCAAAATCGCCAATGCACTCATCGAGACCTCGGGCAGCGGCAACAAAAGCAGGCATTGCGGCAGTCGGGATTTTCGCGCAGACTGCGCGGAGATGCTCATTCCCACGATGACCAGCAAGATTCCGCGGGCGCGGCGCGGGTCAAGGCTGAGACGATCACAACTCAAGACGATGCTTCGCCTTGAGGCGTGGCGGGTACGCGGGTACACTCACCGCAACGTGGGAATGAGTACTGGAGAGGACCGCTTTGCGATCCTCTCTTTCACTCTGTCGAGCCTCTGCGAGGCCGCCTCATGGAACTCAGCATCGAGTTCAACGCCAAGATACCTGCGACCCGTCAGCAACGCCGCCGCACAGGTCGAGCCGCTTCCAGTGAAGGGATCGAGCACCAGCTCGCCAGGCAATGTGAAGCTACGAACTAATGGAGCGAGCGCCGCTACCGGCTTCTGCGTCGGATGCAGCTTGTTGCCGCTGTATGGCATATCCATCACGTCGGCCAGAGGCTGCTTCGGCAGCGGCGGTCTGCCCTTCGCCAGCAGATATGCCTGCTCGTGCTGATAGCTGAGAAACCTCGCCTTCGAGCTATAGGTCTTACGAAACACCAGGTGCCCGACCGGCTGGAAACCTGCAGCCTTCCATGCGTCGAAGAACGCATCGACCTTCGTCCATCCGTAGAACATGATGGCTACGCGATCCTGCTTCAGCACCCGGTACGCTTCCCGCATCGCGGGCCTAAGCCAGTCGGCGTTCGCATCGTTCTGAATGGTGCGTCCGTCACGGTCGCGGTAGTTCACCAGGTATGGCGGATCGGTGAGGATGAAATCGACGCTATTTGCAGGCATCTCGTGCATTACCCGAATGCAGTCGCCATGCGTGATGGTATTGGTGAGCTGATGTTGAATTGAACTTTGTGCTTGCATGGTCTTGATCTCCTTTGTAGTCCCGGAGTGATCTCGCAGGACACACACCCGCAGGGGCGCGAGAGATGGCTGCTCCCAAGACAGGCGGGATGCTTTTTGGGGGGACCTTTAGGGGGAGCCGAAACCCGTCTGCCAGATCACGCTACTTTTCAAGTGGAGATCGATCGTACGGCAGACGAAGCAGAATCCGGCCTGTCGCCGGGCGCAGCCTGCAATTCTCTCGCGGTGCCTGAGAGAACACGCAGGACAGAGGGGATTACGACTAACCGAGCATAGAAACAGCCACACAGCTCCAGCCGGATGCGGTAATGCATTTACTCGCACAGCATCGGCGACTAGCTTGGCTCAACACTACATAATGGTAGCATTACGAATCGGGGAGTTCGGCGGCCGTTTGTACGGGCGCTTACTTGCCGGCAATGATCCTTTGCGCTCGATCGAGCGCGGCGAGGGCGACAAAACTACTGAGGCTGCGGCGTTCCAGCTTTGCCGCCTTCTCCAGCAGTCGACGTTCTTCCTGGGTGTAGTAGGAAAACACTTTCGCTCCAAGCGAGGTCTTGCCGGTGCGCCGGGAAGGAATGTGTTCCTCTTTGGCCACCGGCCCCTATGGTACTACTTCACGCCATAACAGAGGTATTATGCACACGTTGTCCTGTATGGGTTAACTGGTCCGGGAAGGAATCTCAAAAGGAGTGGAATGTCATGGCTAAAGGGACACGCCAGAACGAACTGCGGGACGAGGACAGAGCTTTGCGGAAAGCTCTGCTGTTTGAAGTATCGGGTCATAAACGCACCGACCACGGAAAGGAAAGGCTGACGCTGCGTATTGCGGCTCTCTCTCTGGAAGAGGTAATCCGCTATACACGAACCAGTCGCCCGGATTTTGAGATTACGGAACTAAAGGTCATTGACCAGATCGAAGTCCTGTCCAGTTCGGAATACCTGGGATGAGCTTTTGAAGCCCTCTGAAAGCCACACATGGTGTCCAAAAAGGACACCGCGTGGAATTTCTTTCCACGATAAGCGACCCATCGGCGCCCTACTCTTGTCCTGAGACAGAACGATCTTCTCCCCGAGAGTTTTATGCGACCGGATACCCATAGCCATATTTTCAGGAAACCGATGGGTTCACAGAGATCCAGCTTGGAAGATCTGCAAGTTCCGGCTTTGGAGAAGCACTATTCTGTGACCGAGATAGCCAAACTATGGGGCCTAAGCGAGAACACGATCCGCAGAATGTTTATGGATGAACCCGGAGTGGTCGAATGGGGCGGCGAGGAAACCCGGTTCAAGAGAGCATATAAGACGATGCGTATACCTGAGAGCGTCTTGCAAAGAGTACATCGCCGTCTGGCTAAGGTGGGTTGAGCATCGGCGACTGCTGCAAAGGGCATGATGCGTGTCCCCAGCATCCGCGGACGTGGGACTTCTCGGAATGGTTTTGTAGCCCCGCAAAGCAACAGCAGTGTGGGCTTATATGATGAGGGTACTGAGAAAAGATGCCGTTGCCATCCAACCCCAACCCGTCGAGCATCCGTTCCGCCACAGCGGAAGACGCGACGTTTTCCGAGATCGTCGGGCTGATCGTAGCCACGCGGGAGAAGTCTCTCCAGGCAGTCAATACTGCCCTAATTGATCTCTACTGGAACGTGGGTGAGATCATCAGCCGCAAGATTACCGCCGCTGAATGGGGAGATGGCGTTGTTGCTCAGTTGGCCGAGTACATCGCCAGAACGCAGCCTGGACTGCGCGGCTTTACCAGATCGAACCTATTTAGAATGAGGCAGTTCTACGAGACTTACCGGGGTGACAAGAAAGTCGCACCGCTGGTGCGACAATTGCCGTGGTCTCACAACCTCATCATTCTTGGGCAGAGCAAACGACCGGAAGAGCGGGAGTTCTACCTGCGGATCGCCATACAGGAGGGGTGGACCAAGCGCGAGTTGGAACGCCAGGTCAACAGCGCGCTGTTCGCCCGCGTCGTGCTGAGTCCACCAAAAGTCTCACCAGCGGTGCGACAATTGCACCCCGAAGCCCTGAACATCTTCAAGGATGCCTATAACCTTGAGTTTCTCGGTCTGCCGCAGGTCCATGCGGAGGCGGATCTCCACCGGGCTCTGCTCGACAAGCTGAAGGATTTCCTGATCGAACTGGGGCGCGACTTCTGCTTTGTCGGTTCGGAATACCCGCTCCAAGTCGGTAGTCGGGATTTTGCGCTTGATCTTCTATTCTTCCATCGCGGCTTGAACTGCCTTGTGGCGATCGAGCTAAAGATTAGCGAGTTCCAGCCGGAGTACCTGGGTAAGCTCGATTTCTATCTCGAAGCACTGGATCGCGATATGCGCAAGACTCATGAGCAACCGTCTATCGGCGTGCTACTCTGCGCCAGTAAGAACGACGAAGTCGTCGAGTATGCACTGAGCCGGAGCCTATCGCCAGCTCTCGTCGCCGAGTACCAGACTCAACTTCCTGACAAGAAGCTGCTCCAGGCTAAGCTTCACGAGTTTTATCTTCAGAATTCTCCAGAGAATGCCTGAGATGCGTCAGAAGAATGCCTTCGCATACTTAATTTGCCGATGTAAAATGCTACTTTGGAGTAATGTACCGTATGAGGTACACTTCGTGCATGCCAACCAGAGACGAGAAACAAATGACCACGAAATCTGAGCAGACGAGACAGACCCACAGCGGGTCCAGCTTCGACGATTTTCTTGAGAGCGAGGAATTTCAGGAGGAAGTTGACGCATTTGCGGTCAAACGGCTGCTAGCTTGGCAATTGTCTGAAGCTATGAAAGAGCAGCAAAAGACCAAGAAAGCGATGGCACGCGAACTTCGGACCAGCAGATCGCAGCTTGATCGCTTGCTCGACCCACAAAATACAGCCGTGTCGCTGGAAACCATCACCCGTGCAGCAGGCGTGTTAGGAAAACGGGTGATTTTCATAATCGCTGATACGCGCACAGAACGGGCTCGAAAGGTCTCCCCACGGAGAAAGCTAGTGTCACGCGCGGTTCCGCGTGCGGCTAATTCACGGCGTCGCTTCTCGCGGGTGGCATCATGAAGGCAGAGGTTACTATGCCCCGCAAATTGGAATTGCGTCGGCAACAGGCAATTCACGTACAAAAGAGGACGGCGAGACCGGGGCCCGAAATCCGCATGCTTCGGGCGGCGTTAAAGACAGAATTCTTTTTCCGTCGTCAATTGCCGGCAGTGTTCTTTCATGAGCCAGAGTTGCCCACGGGACTCCCAGACTTGGTTGCAGTGTACATGTCGAAGAAGGCTCCCGAAGTGAGCCCCAAGCGGCTGCGACTCAAAGAGACTCACATTCGAGTCCTTCATGGGCTTCACATCCTATCCAGTATTTCGCTCCATGATCTGTCTCCACTTCTTCGAATCGCTCCGCGAGAATTGGAACGTTTGGCGATCGACTTGAATGACGCCGAGCTCGTTACATTTCAGGGGGGAATTCTTGCACCGAAGAGACTATCTCACAGTTTTGCCGTGAAACATATTGTGGCTATCGAAGCGAAAGTTGGCAATTGGTCGAAGGCCCTCGAACAAGCTTCAGCCAACCGGTGGTTCGCATCGCAGAGTTTTATACTAATCCCTCCGAGCAGATCTCTTGCTAAGATTGCTGATCGCGCTTTAGAGCTGGGTGTAGGAGTCTTGGTTTTCGAGGGCAATGAAGTCAATCAGATTATTGACTCTCGCGTTGCTCCAATCCCGGCCTCATATGGTTCGTGGCTATTCAATGAATGGGCACTAAGGCGCGGGCGGTCACAATGAATTTGACGGAATTGGCAGCTTTATTCCCTGACTGCTCCGGACTTCAATCCATATTGGTGCGGACTGGTCAGAAGGAAGTGGTCCGCGCCGTGCAGAATCAGCGCGCGGTTGCGATCAAGCTCTTTTACAAGGGAGCAGACGATCAAGAGCGCATCGACCGCGAACTAGCAGCAGTGACAAAGCTGCAATGTTCCTTTGTGCCTGGAGTCTTCGCTTCCGGCCAAGTCACCTTAGAGGGTGTCGATCGCGTTTACCTCATCGAAGAATTTATTGAGGGCGATACCTATTCGACGATCCTACAGCGGACACCCGTACAGTCGTTGCACGACGTGCTCGATCTGGCAAATATCCTCCTGCGGGTCGCAGTTGATTGTGAAACCGCCGGGTTGGTGCATCGAGATTTGAAACCCGCAAACCTGATCCGTGATATGGCAGGAAAAGTTTGGGTCCTGGATTTTGGATTTGTGAGGCACATTGATCTGTCAACAGTCACGCCGACCGGACAGGGAGTAGGCACTCTGGGTTATGCTCCCATGGAGCAGATGCGCTTACTCAAGGCTGCCATTGACACTCGTGCAGACATATTCGCTATAGGCACTATCCTGTATGAATCGCTAAGTGGGCGTAACCCGTGGTTGGATGGGACTAAAGATGTCCATGACCTCACACGCAAAATGAGTACGCAAGAACTTCCCCGCCTGGCAATCGCAGGGGATGTAAATGGAGAGTTCAGCAGTTATCTTGGCTGGCTGACTCAACGCTTCCCAAGCAGAAGACCGCAAAGCGCGGCTGAGGCGCTCGCGGCCTTTGAACCAATTTATCGAGCGCTGACGGCGCCTACTCCATAGGATTATGTGGAGGTTCTGATACAACACGGTGGTGGCATCTGTTATCCATTTGACCCTCAGATAGGGGTCATCATCGTCGGAGACAGCACTATGCAAATGTATTTGCAATTTGGACATGGGATGATGGCGCATACGCGCGAGCTGCTCTCCAATTGGAAGGGCGGAGCCGCCATCTTAAGCCCCAGAGATCTCACGGAAGCTCAATTGCAAAGAGTCGCCGTCGATGTGGTCAAGTCTGGCGGGGAACCGCTACTGGACCCACAGTGCTTTTCAACGCAAGCCGATCATTATCGTTTGACTAAACATACATATTGGAACGTGGTTAGTCAGTACCCCAACGAGGTATACCTCGGCGGAGTCAGAACTGCATAGCTGCTCGCAGCCCTAGCCTTGCTCGGTCAATCGCTGAATGTTCGCCGTCAAATTCTACCTACCCCCTTGGCCAGCGCGATAACAGATGATTACTTCGCAGCTTGTGAAGCGATCTTGGAGGAGGCGCCAAATCATTTCGCTCAGCAGCCGATACTACTGACCATTGCTCTTTCAAGCACGGTTGTATTGGACGAGCTCCAACTTGAAAACTTAATCGAGCGAGCGCGAACATGGGTTGGTGTGACCGGCTTCTACGTGGTAGCGGAAACACCGGGAGCCTACTTGGTTGACAACCCTGTGTGGGTTTCGAATCTCCTCATCCTGACTTCGGGACTCAAGCTACTCGGCAAGACTGTATTGGTTGGATACTCAAATCACCAGATGCTTTGTCTATCCGCAGCTAATATTGAAGCAATTGCATCGGGCACATGGCTGAATGTGAGGGCATTTCCACCCGACAAATTCTTTACCCCTGCAGAAGACGAAATCTCACGCCGAGCGACTTGGTTCTATTGTCCTCAGGCTCTCTCAGAATATAAGCTACCCTTCCTCGACATAGCCCTGACCGCAGGTATTCTCGATCAGATGCGTCCCGACGCCGCACTGGGATCGAATTATGCCGACGCTCTCTTTCAAGGACTTCCGCCATCCACGGTCAATTGGGGCGAACAGGATGCTTTCAGGCACTATTTGACGTGTCTGCGATCTCAGGCTTTGCAGATTCGCCAGACATCGTTTCAAGATGCATACGATGACAATATGACTATGCTGGATCGCGCTGAAAAATTGCTGGCAATATTGAAACGCGAGGGCGTGTCTGGCCAGGATCGGGATTTTTCGTCTTTCATCGACGTGAATCGGGCGGCGCTGACGCGGTTTAGGGCTGCGCGAGGGCAGCAATTGCGCCGGTATTGGTAGAGATTATTGCACCACCACTCGGCTCCGATAGCCGATCCTAACGGAGCATTCCAAGATTGGTCAATCTATTGGTCATGGCAGCCGTGCTTACATGGAATCGCTTTGACAAGAGACTGATGGCTTCTTCATCATCCAAATCCAGGTCGTGCTTCACATACGAAGCTCTGTCAGGGCTCACTCCCAGAAGGCGAAAGAAAGTAGTGCATGAGGTTTGTCGTCTGGCAAAGATCCGGATGCCTGAAACAAAGGCTCAATATATTCTCGGCTCCTTCGATTACGTCAAGAGCATGGGGGGACCTGAAAGGGCAAAGGAATTACTTCTAGCCCAGCCGGATAGGGATGCAAAGATAAAATTCTTAAAAACCTTCCCAGGAATAGGACCCAAGTATGCCCGCAACATCATGATGGACGTGTATCACCCACAATTTCTGGACAATATCGCAATCGATGTGCGCATTAAGTCCATCTCGAAGGTTCTTGGACTCACCTTCACTGACGCTAATTACTCGGCGCACGAGGCCTTCTATGTTGAAGTGGCACACATGGCTGATCTAAACGGCTGGGAATTGGACAGGTTCCTTATATTTCCGAGTGAGCAGATAGCCAGTGACCTGCGCTTTTACGTCAGCATTCACCTGCCCGGTGAGAGTCCCAACCCATTCTCCATAAAGAGGAACGTCTCTCTGCTCGACGGTTGCGACCTCTACGATGGGTGGTGGTGGAGCCTGCACCGAGGCCTTGGCCCCCGAGCGTGTCAGAACAATGAGCAGTAGGCCCGCGAGAAGGGCACCTGATACCCGCGGTTTCAAAACCTCACTTGGTATTTCACCGCATCGCTGGGTGTTAAACCGGCGAATTGCCTTGGCACAGCGCCTGATCTATGAAGGCACCACACCACTCAGCGATGTTGCTGCTTCTTGTGGGTTCGCCGATCAGAGTCATCTGACACGCGTGTTTGTGCAGAAAGTTGGGAGCTCTCCCGCTACGTGGCGACGTAAGGCCCAACGGTAAGGAGGAGGGGCATGTCTCCCTGAATAAACTCAACCTTGTCAGCATCGGGATGTGATCGAACCATCTGAGCGGCCTTATCAATAATCATCTTGAGAGGTTCAAGCGGTCTGCCGAAGAGGTTTGGACGTTGGCATACGGTCTATATGCGGATGAGCCGGTGGTCCAAGGCCGGCGTTCTGGATCGGGTCTTCGAGAAGTTGCAGGTCGAGCAGATCGTCCGCATCAAGCTGGAAGCCGTGTCTCTGGACTCGACCTCGATCAAGGTGCATCCCGACGGCACGGGCGCTCCAAAAAAAACGGCCCACAGAGCATCGGCAAATCCCGCGGCGGATGGAACACCAAGGTGCATCTGGTTGCCGCGGATGCTCGAACGGCCATAGCCTTCGCTCTGTCGCCGGGCAACACACACGATGCTCCCGAAGGGCGCTCGTTGCTGTGGGAGTTGCCACGGATGCCGAAGGGCCTGCCCATGCTGATGGATCGCGCCTATGAGGGCAATGAGACGCGGCAGTGGGTGCTTGATCTGGGCATGGTTCCGGTGGTTCCGCCCAAGTCCAACCGCAAAGACCCCTGGGAGTACGATCGCGCTCTCTACAAGAAACGCAACGAGATCGAACGGCTGTTCCGTAGGCTCAAGGGCTCCCGCAGAATCTTCTCCCGCTTCGAAAAGCTCGACGTCCTCTTCATCGGCTTCCTCAACTTCGCCCTCATCGTCGAAGCCCTCAGATAGCGTGAACACGCCCTAGTAAGGCGATTTATCTAAAAGCCCGACTTTCACATGGGGCAATGCCCTGATCAAAGTGATCCATGAGTTTTCCAGATAGACTTTCGCTTTTTTTCTCCTATGCTTCCGGCATGACCTTTTTCGTCTCAAACACAGTCATGTGCGACTTCGCCATTCAATGTAAGGGGTGCCGGAAAATATTGCTGCGCCGGTGCAGACCATGCCGTCAAGCTGGATCATTGCAAGCTGCCCATTGTGCGAAGAGAAACGTCGATACTTGCCGACTGAGATATTCCTGGGCCGGTTGTCACAAAAACTGGATGAGAAGATGCAGGCTGCGTGGCTGCCCGTTAGCGCTGTTTTTGTATAGGCACAGAGCTATCCGGAGCGATCCTGGACAGATTCAGGCTGTGGCGCAACAAGGAAAGTGCCCCCCGAAACTCGGCCGCCGCGATCATTCTCAAACCTAGCCGAATGCGACGCAAAAAGTACAAAACTCGTTCTCGTGGAGTCCCGAATTGCTTGTAGTAGCGGCTCTCGGCATTCATGATTAAACGAGTTCGATAGGAGGTTCGAAACTCCCTGATCAGATCGATCTGCAGATAGGAAAGACTGTGTTGCAGGCCGGCGTGCATCAGGTAGACTTTTCCACCTTGATTCTGTAACTGGTGAAAGACGACGTGATCGAGATAATCAAGAGGGAAGCTCCGGGGAAAACCCCCGATTTTCGCAAGTGCTGTGACGCGCAGGAGCGAACCTGAATTGAAAATCTTCACCTTCTGATCGAGAAGGCCACATTTTTGATGGAGCGGCTCGGGTTTGGGATGGCGAGTGGGCCAGTGGGGAGAAAGCATTTCCTCACCCTGAAGTAATTTGGGAACAACTGCAACGATATGGCCGTCCGAGGCAATCTGATCTGTTACGGCCAGCGCTTCCCTGAGATACGCGGCGGTAATCGTGGTGTCCTGATCAAGCAGAAGCAACCAAGGCACGTCTGCGCTCATGGCTTGATCCAGCCCATATTGGTACGGTTGCGCCAGTCCTGGGTTGGTCTGATCATGCCGATACAAACACGGGAACGGAGTCGCCGGCAAGGAATGGGGAGATGGTGAGTTGTCGTAAAGAATGCAGGCGAACCGCCCGGCCATCCCTGTATCCCTGGCCAGCAATGCCTGCAGTGTGCAGAATGCCGGACTCTCTTCCGGGGCTAATTTATACAGCACCAGAACGGCAAGGATGCGCTGTGGCATACCTGACAAGGAATCATTGCGGAGAGGTGCGAAGGTCATTGGGATACTGCTCCCGATAGGGGAAGCATCACCACGGACGTGCTGATTGTCACCCAGATGCCGTATTCCAGTTGGCCCAGATAGCGCAGGGTCAAAGGGAGTGTGGCCACATTGACCAGCATGGTCAAACCGCGCCCCATCCGGGCGCAGAAACCGCCGTGCAACACCCGGGCAAAGCGCGGATCGTCCAGCATGCGCTGCCGGAAACGCTGATACCAGAACATGAAATCCTCAACATGAAAGACAAAACCGCCCGGATCGGAGCAGCTTCGTCCAGCCCAAAACGCTCTCGCAATAGACTACCCCATCCCGTCTCAGTCGCTGACAGTTCAGCTCCTGCGGGATACCTCCGACATCACGAAAGCCTGTCCGAGCAAAAACGGTAGAATGTGTGAATATGGGTGCGCCACGAGAATCGCATGCGGAAACAGATTCTGGTTATCTTGTCCACGAAAGGGCCATGCTCAATCTGCTGCTGATCCTTTCACGGGACAAAAAAAGAGTGCTTTGGGGCACTCTCTTGGGTTTGCTCCTGGGCACTTGCCTGGCGTTCGCTCTACGACCGACCTTTACCGCCACAGCGACTATTCTGCCGCCTCAGGCGCCTCAGTCTTCCTTGAGCTCTCTAATGGGCCAGCTAGGCTCCTTGTCCGCTCTTAGTGGTGGAGGGGGCGCCGGCAGCCTTCTAAAGAATCCGGCAGATCTCTATGTCGGCATCTTGCAAAGCAGGACCATCGCAGACCAGATCATTGAGGAATTTCATCTACGAACCGAGTGGCATATGGAGCGCCAAGATGATGTCCGTAAGAAGTTGAGCACCAGAGTGCAGTTTGAAGCGGCTAAAGATGGGATGATCGTCATTACTGCCAAGGACAAAGATCCACAGCAGGCAAGCGCACTCGCCAACTCGTTTGTCGAAGCGCTCAATGGCATCAATTCCAGGCTCGCTATCTCAGAGGCTTCCCAGCGCCGCCTGTTTTTCGATCAGCAGCTAGCGGAAGAAAAATCCGCTCTCGCCACGGCTGAAGAAGATCTTAAGAACACTCAGCAGAAGACAGGCCTGCTGAGTATCGGTGGCCAAGCCGAGCAGGCCATACGCAGTGTCGCTCAGACCCGCGCTGAAATTGCCAGCAAGGAAGTTACGCTGCAGAGTATGCGTACCTACGGGACCGATTCAAATCCAGAAATCATTCAAATACAGCAGCAGATCAACACCTTGCGTGGCCAACTGACAGAGCTTGAGAATAACCAGAGCAAGTTGGCGCCGGGTGATACCCAGATTGCCGCCAACCAAGTGCCGGGTGGTAGTCTCGAGTACGCTCGCAAGTTCCGCGAAGTGAAGTATCATGACACGTTGCTGGATCTTCTTTCCCGGCAATATGAAGCTGCCCGCATTGACGAAGCCAAGTCCGCACCGATCATCCAGGTAATAGACCGCGCTGTGCCACCAGATAGGAAATCTGGACCACCTCGGCTTCTGATTATGCTTGGTATGAGCGTCTTTGGGTTTTGTCTTGCTTGCGGTTGGGTTTTCTGGAATAGCTCCATTGAGCGTGCGCGGCAGAAACCAGAAACTGCACGCATGCTGGATCAACTCAGGAGAAATCTGCAATGGCGTCGCTCGTAATTTGTTCGCAGGCTGAAGCCACTGGCAGCACTAATGGGATGCTCGGGGCATGAGGCAGCTTCGTCTCTATAAGATTCGCAACGCGTCTGACATTCCTTTCTACTGCAAGCCTCTGCATCTTTTTTTTGCGCAATGGGCACTCATGCTCACCGTCTTTCAATTGCGCATCTCGTACACCTCCTATCCCGACCTCGGGCTGGCGGTACTCCTATTTGTCATTTCTGCCTTAGCCTTTCTAGGCGGATATATGACGATTCGCTTTGCATACGAAGCTTTGGGGCAACGAACTGCCAGAGGCGAATTTTATTATGTTAATTTGTCCCGTCTGCGTCGGTTTCACCTCCTCGCAGTAGGGGGAGCCGTTGCCATCATACTCATGAACTTGAAACTACACGGCTTTCCACCGATCTTCGGTGTTTTTGGCGTGGACACATTGGGCTATCAGGAGTATGGCTCCTTTGATCAGCCGCTTTTTACCGCCATTCTGGTTGTGTTCGTCTCGGCTCCGCTGGAAACATCGTCTTGGCGACGTTGGGCGCTGTACCTATTCGGGCCCGCGGCTTTTCTCATTTATGGCTCTCGAGGATACCTACTTATCATGTTGTTCCAGGCGCTGGTTGTTTTCTCGTTGAGAACGCGACTCAGCAAAAGCAAAATCTATACCGTAGCGGCCGCCACGCTTCTGGCCGCGGTCCTATTGTCAGACCTTATTGGGAATAACCGTAACAGTCTTGGCGTGGAGGCGTTACTCGGCTTTCTGCAGATCAAGCGAGAATACTATAATTGGCCTTCGGCCAATTTATGGGTGATTTCTTATATTGCCACACCATTTTCCAATCTATGTTGGATTGTTCACGTCTACTCCTACCACGGTCCCACATTCAGGTTTCTCTACTCCGCTCTACCCGGCTTCTTAGCGCCCACAGAAACGCTTCAGGCGACCGATCTTGGTACGGAAAAGATTGTGGATGGCGTTCATACCTATATGGCCAAATACTTTCTCGACTTCTGGTACTTTGGAATTCTGGGGATCAACTATATCTGGGGCCTGATTGCCGGCTACCTCGCATCTGGTAATCGGCTCACACGCAATTTTCTTGTTTCGGCTGTCCTGCTTGGTTGCATGGCTTTTATGTTTTTTTCTGATTTCCTAACCATTCTCATCATTCTGCTCGAGATGGCGAGTCTGGCCCTCGTTCAGCGTTATGTTGTTCGCCCCGCGGTCCAGGAAGAGGCCAATATCTGAACCAGATTCTCTCACGGATAGAATTACGCCAAGCCAACATGACGGAAAAGCACACCATTTGTGGCATTCAGGTGTTACGCGGTTTAGCGGCGTGCATGGTGGTCATCCATCACTCCACGCAACGTTTTGCTAATTTAGT
>Ga0208193_1000278_pt1 | contig 31994 bp, 22 predicted proteins | sample June2015DPH_17_2_FD_184716 | JGI IMG/M metagenome (GOLD analysis project Ga0208193, IMG submission 184716) | Peatland microbial communities from SPRUCE experiment site at the Marcell Experimental Forest, Minnesota, USA - June2015DPH_17_10... | ecosystem: Environmental > Terrestrial > Soil >... | reverse complement strand
TACGCCGCCGAACCCAACGGCGATAGCTGGGTGGATGCCAAGGGGCAGTTCATGGCCGCGGTAGCCGCCGGGCCGGTGTACAGGCTTCTGGGCAGGAAGGACATCGGCGCCACCGAGTACCCGCCCATCGAGACCTTGCTGGCGGATGGCGCTGTGGCCTTCCGGCAGCACTCCTATGGTCACACCGACGTTCCCAATTGGCCCTTCTTCCTCGACTTCGCCGCCAGGCGCATGGAGCTTCCGAAACCCGCGAAATAGGGCGCGGCGGTTTGCAGTGTGTAACTCTTATTCCGCGCGCAAAGCCGTCATAGGGTCGACAGTCGTGGCGCGCCGCGCGGGAATATAGCAGGCAATTGCGGCGATTATGATAGTTGCCGCGCCGACTGACGCGAGAGTGGCCGGATCGTCCGCGCTCACCTCATAGAGCAGGCTCCACAACACGCGCCCCAGCGCCAGTCCGCCGCCTATGCCGAGAACGATTCCGATTAGCGCGAGACCTACGCCTTGACTCATCACCTGCCGCTGCACGTCCCAAGGCTTCGCGCCCAGAGCCATACGCAAACCGAATTCGTGCGTGCGCTGACTCACCGAATACGAGATCACACCGTAGATTCCGATGGCTGCGAGGATAATCGCCAGCGCCGCGAACAGCGCCACCAGGAACAACGCGAAGCGCGGCGTGGAAAACGAATTCCCGGCAATCTGGTCCATCAACCGCGGGTTGGCAACCGCCAGGGCCGGGTCCAGCGAGCGGACCGAGGCGCGCACCTGCTCGATAAGCTGCGCCGGGTCCTGCCGGGCGCGAACCACGATCGACATCTCCGAAGATGGGAACGGCGTCTGCAGGACCGGCCACCAGAAAGCCGGCTCCGCAGCGGCGCTGTTCGGGCGATCTTTGACGTCGCCCACCACCCCGACCACGGTCATCCAATCCGACTCCTTGGGATGATCGTCGAAGGTGACTCGTCCGCCGATTGCATTATCGGTTCCCCAATACATTTGCGCCATGATGCGATTGACGATGATGGCCCTCGCGCCATTCTTGTTGTCATGCGGCGTGAAGTAGCGCCCTCGCACCAGCGGAATGCCGAGCGCCTGAAAGTAATTTTCGCTGGCAACGTGGAAGCGCGCGTGGAAATCCTGGTGCGGCGGCGGTTGGCGGCCTTCAATGGTAAATCCGCTGATGTTTTCGTCGTAGCCGGTCCAGGGCAGGTCTGTGCCGAGGCCGGCGGAGCGAACGCCCGGTATGCCGCTGAGAACCGCGCTGAGTCGGTCATAGAAAGCCGCGATGTCTTTACCGGTTTTGTATTTCGCATCGGGTAGCGAGACGCCCGCAGTCAGCACTTGCTGCGGGCGGAAGCCGGGGTCTGTGCGGAGCAGGTTTACGAAACTGCGCAGCATCAGGCCGGCGCCAATCAGCAGGATGCACGCGAGACTCACTTCGCCCACCACCAGCGCGTTGCGCAGCCAAAGCTGGCGCGCGCTTCCGGTGGACCCGCGGCCGCTCTCGCGCAGCGTCTGTTGCAGGTCGGTGCGAGCTGCTTGCATGGCGGGCGCAAGGCCGAAGAGCACGCCGGTAGCGAGCGCGATCGGAAGCGTAAATGCGAAGACTGCCCCGTTGACGTGGATGTCGCTGGCGCGCGGGAAATCGGCGGGCAGCAGCGAGGTCAGCGCCCGCACGCCCGCCACCGCGATCACGGCTCCCGCCACCCCGCCCAGCAGTGAAATTAACAGACTCTCGGCAAGCATCTGGCGCACCAGGCGCGAACGGCCGGCGCCCAGCGCGGCGCGCACGGCGACCTCTCGCTGACGGGCAGTGGCGCGCGCCAGCAGCAGATTCGCGGCGTTGGCGCAGGCGATCAGCAGCACTAATGCGACCGCCCCCAGCAGCACCAGCAGCATGCGGCGGCTGGGACCGACCAACTCCTGGTAGAGCGGGACGACCAGCGGATGCCAGCCCTGAATGGCGTCCGGATGCTCGCGGCCCAGTTGCGCCACTTGCAGGTTCATATCGGCCTGGGCCTGCGCCACCGTGACGCCGCCCTTCATCCGCGCGATGCCTTCGATGTAATGGGAGCCGCGCTGGGCGCCGTCGCCTGCATAGGTGAAGGGCGTCCAGATATCCACCGTGTCCCCGTCGGCAACGGAGTGGTACGCATTGCCGGGATGCGCAACGCCCGGCGGCATCACGCCGGCAACCGCGAAGGGCGCGGAATCGAGCATGATTTTCCGGCCGGCGATGTTTGGGTCGGCGGAGAACCGGGTGCGCCAGATGCGGTCGCTCAGGATCACCTGGTTGCCTTTCCCGGGCAGCTCATCGCCGGTTGTGAACTCGCGGCCGCGCGCGGGTTGGATGCCCAGCACGCGGAAATATCCGGCGGTTACGCTGAAGCCGGAGAGGCGCTCCGGCTGGCCGATGCCGGAAAGCTGGAGGTCGTTGCGCGTGATGCCGGCGATGCAGCCCAAGGAACGGTTGCGCGCGCGGATATCGCGGAGATCGAAGGGATTCAGCGGAAACTTGGGAAAGGTCTGGCTGGTGAAGAAAATGCGCACGATGCGGTCGGCCTGCGGATATGGCAGCGGGCGCAGCAGCACGCCGTCCACCACGCTGAAGATGGCGCTGTTGGCGCCGATGCTGAGCGCCAGGGTGAGCACGATGACCAGCGCGAACCCGGGGCTTCTGCCCAGAGCCCGTATGGCGTACCGCACGTCGTGAACGAAGTTTTCAATGTAACTGGTACGGCGCATATCGCGGCATTCCTCCTGAATTTGCGCCACTCCGCCCAAGCGGCGAATCGCGGCATGGCGGGCGTCGGGCGGCAAAAGGCCGAGGCGCAGGTTGGCCTCTGTTTCCTGGTCTAAATGGAAGCGCAGCTCTCGTTCCAACTCGCCCTCCACCCGCTTGCGGCGGAATAGCGAACGCAGCCGCGAGCGCGTGATGTCGAACCGCTGTTGAAGCGTCACGCGCTGTTCCTCAAGCCGTGCGGATCACCAGCCCGACGGCATTCGACAGCCGTTCCCATTGCGCCAGTTCCTTTTCCAGCTGCGCCCGGCCGGCGCGGGTGAGCGCGTAGAACTTGGCCTCGCGCCCGGTTTCGGTGTCGCGCCATTCGGCTCGAAGCCAGCCGTGCTGCTCAAGGCGGTGGAGCGCCGGATAGAGAGCGCCCTGCGTGACCTGAAGCACCTCCTCGCTGCACTGCTGGATGCGGCGCGCCACGGCCCAACCGTGCATTGGTTCGAGCGCGAGGGTGCGGAGGATCAGAAGATCCAGAGTGCCCTGGATAAGATCGGATGGTTTGCTCATGCCTAAATCAATTACACGTAAGACCTAATTTAATTACAACAAGGGTGAAAAAGTCAAATGCTCTGATGAAGGCGAAGCAAGTCGCGGATCGCGGCAATGGACTATCGCGCGCGCATCGCGTCCAGCGGATCGATGCGCGTGGCGCGGCGCGCGGGAACATAGGCCGCGAGCATCGACACAGCTAAAAACAGCAGCGCGATTCCGGCAAAGGTCGGCGGGTCGGTCGCGCTCACGCGGAAGAGCAAGCCGCTTATCAATCGCGTCAGCGCCGCCGCGGCGACAGCGCCCGCGGCAATCCCCATCAGGCTGAGACGAATCGCCTGTCCGAAAACCATCCGCAGAATGTCGGCGCGCCGTGCGCCAATCGCCTGGCGAATGCCGATTTCCGTGGTCCGCTGCGCCACCGAATAGGCCATCAGGCCATACAGCCCGATCAGCGCCAGCAGCAGCGCAACGCCCGCGAATCCGCCGATGAGGAATACGGTCTGGCGCTGCTGCGTCACCAGTTGGTCCATCACCGCGTCCAGCGTCAGTACCTGCGTCACCGGAAGATCGGCGTCCACGGCCTGCACTTGCGCGGCCGCGGCCACACTGAAGCCGGCCGGATCGGCGCCGGTTCGGATGGTCAAAGACATCCCCGGAAATGTCCACTGCGCGTACGGAGTAAACATCACCATTCCGGCATCGGCCTGCAGGCCGTTCGTCTTAGTGTCGCCAACCACGCCCACGATCTCGAACGGCGCCTGAAATCGCGTGAACGTCAAGTGCTTGCCGAGCGCGGTTTCGTTCGGCCAGAAGCGGCGCGCCAGCGATTGGCTGACGATCGCCACCCGCGGCGCCTTGCCGTCGTCCGCCCAGGTGAAATCGCGCCCGCGCAGCAGCGGGATTCCGAAAGTCTGAAAATATCCCGGAGTGGCGCCGTTCCAGATTGCCAGGGGACGTTGCCCGGGTGGAACATTCGGCTGGCCGTCGGCCAGAATCGGTGAGAACACGCGCAGGTTCATCGGCAGAACGAAAGATGCGACGGCCGAGCGCACGCCCGGAATGGCCTTGAGCCGTTTCACCACGTCTTCGAAGAATTGCGCCCGCCGCGGTCCATCCGGATACTTGCCGGGCGGCAGGTTGACGTTCATGGTGAGCGCGTTGTGAGGATTGAATCCGGGATTCACCAGACGCAGATTGCGAAAGCTCTCCACCAGCAGGCTGGCTCCGATCAGTAGCACCACCGATAACGCCATCTGTCCGGCCACCAGGAGATTGCGCGTGCGCTGGCGGCGTCCTCCGCCGACGGAGCCCCATCCACTCTCGCGCAGGATGCCATTGAGATCGGGGCGCGACACCTGCAATGCGGGCGCAAGCCCGAAGGCGATGCCCGCGATCGCCGAAATCGCGAGCGTAAACGCCAGCGCCTGCATGTCTACGCGTATGGGTTGAAATCCCGGCAGGGTATTGCCGGCGTCGGCTTTCACCAGCAAATCCACGCCCCAGCGCGCCAGCAGCGCTCCCAGCGCGGCCCCCGCCGTGGCGAGCAAACTGCTTTCCAGCAGCAACTGCCGGACAATCGCGCCGCGGCTGGCGCCCAGCGCCGTGCGCAGCGCGATCTCGCGAGCGCGGCCCGTAGCGCGCGCCAGAGTCAAACTGGCCACATTGGCGCAGGCGATCAGAAGCACCAGACCTACCGCGCCCATCAGCACGCGCAGCGTAGCGCGCAGGCCGCCCACCAGGCTGTCTTGCAGCGGCGCGACGTCCAGGCGATTGTGCGGATCGGCGCCCGGCGCCCGCGGATTTTCCTGGCGGAATTGCTCGAAGATCACCGCCAGCTCGGCCTCTGCCTGTTCCGCGGTGACTCCGGGACGGAGTCGCGCAATCCCGAACAGAAAACCGGCGCCCTGCCGCACCTGCTCCGGTTGGAAGACTCCCGTATCGGCCAGACGCGAAACCCAAACGTCGATGCCGCCGAAGGGGAACGCGAAATTCGGCGGCATCACGCCAATGATCGAGTAGATCTCCTGGTCGAGCGTGATGGGCTTGCCGACAATGTCGTTACTTGCGCCAAACCGCCGCCGCCAAAGCGATTGGCTGATCAGCACGACGCGGGGTCCGCCCGATACGCCTTCCGGCGTCCGGAAGCCGCGCCCAATCGACGGCCGCGCACCCAGCACGTCCAGAAAGTTGGGCGCTACCCGCGCGGCCGCGAGCCGCTCAGGCTTGGCATCGCCGGGCAGCGTGAAGCCTTCGCCGGTGGAAGCGGTGACGCCGGTGAACGAACGGGCGCCGTCGCGCATCATTTCGTATGTGCGCACGGCGAAGGCCCCTCCGTTGATATTCTTCTCGGCGTTAAGTACGCTAATCGCGACCAGCCGCGAGGGGTCGTCAAGTGGCAGCGGCCGCAGCAGCAGCGAATTGACGACGCTAAAAATAGCCGTATTGGCGCCTATCCCAAGCGCCAGGGTCAACACCGCGATGGCGGTGAAGCCCGGATTCTTTCCGAGCCCGCGGAACGTATGGCGGAGGCTTTGCAGCATGAGAGAATAGACGCGCTGGATAGCCGTCTGTCATCTTGATATTCCCACGCTGGTCACTGGCGCGGATAATTGGCGCGCGGATATGATCCTCGCGGAAACTTCATTGCGCCGATTGCGTTGCCGATGCGAGCGCTGCTGGCCTACGGCGTCCAGCTTCCCAGCGCCTGCCAGCCGCTGCTGGCGCTCGACCCCGCCGCGTACATGTAGGTATTCTTAGCTCCAGCGTACGCCGCCATGAACGTCACTGGCAGGTTCAGAGTCAGAGTCGTCCCCGACACAGTCACACTCGCCGCCGCCACATTCACCGAGCACTGACTGTTGCTCAACGTCGCTGCCGCCCCCGGCGCCACCGGCGAAGACCAGGCCGTGCCGGCGTCGTTGAGAAAGTACAACTGGTTCGTGGCCCTGGCATAGTAAACCATGCAGGAATTCGCCGCCGACACCGAATTGAAATCGGCGTTAAACCAGACCCATACCGACGTCAGGTCTGTAGCCCCCAGCGAATCGGCGTACTGTAACGCGAACGTCTGCTGCAGACCCGTACCGCTGTTCGGCGTCACCGACGCATCGCTCGCCACTTCGCTCGTGGCAGGCGCCGTCCAACTTCCCAGCGTCTGCCATCCGCTATCGGCGCTCGACCCCGCCGCGTACATGTAAGTATTCTTCGCTCCGGCGTACGCCGGCGCAAATGTCACTGGCAGGTTCAAAGTCAGATTGGTCCCCGACACAGTCACGCTCGCCGCCGCCACATTCACCGAGCACTGACTGTTGCTCAACGTCACTGCCGCCCCCGGCGCCACGGGCGCAGACCATGCCGTGCCGGCGTCGTTGAGGAAGTACAACTGGTTCGTGGCTCTGGTGTAGTAGATCATGCAGGAATTCGCCGCCGATACCGAATTGAAATCGGAGTTAAACCAGACCCATACCGACGTCAAGTCCGTGGCGCCCAGCGAATCGGCGTACTGCAACGCGAACGTCTGTTGCAGACCTGTACCGCTGCTTGGCGTCACCGACACATCGCTCGCCACTTCAATCGTGGCAGGCACTGTCCAACTTCCCAGCGTCTGCCATCCGCTATCGGCGCTCGACCCTGCCGCGTACATGTAAGTATTCTTCGCTCCTGCGTACGCCGCCGTAAATGTCACTGGCAGGTTCAAAGTCAGATTGGTCCCAGACACAGTCACGCTTGCCGCCGACACATTGATCGAGCACTGACTGTTGCTCAAAGTCACTGCCGCTCCGGGCGCCACGGGCGAAGACCACGCCGTGCCGGCGTCGTTGAGGAAGTACAACTGGTTCGTGGCCCTGGCGTAGTAAACCATGCAGGAATTCGCCGCCGACGCCGAATTGAAATTGGATATAAACCAAACCCATACCGACGTCAGGTCTGTGGCGCCCAGCGAATCGGCATACTGTAACGCGAACGCCTGCTGCAGACCCGAACCGGTGTTCGGCGCCACCGAGACATCGCTCACCACTGCGCTTATGACCGGCGCCGTCCAGCTTCCCAGCGTCTGCCATCCGCTGCTGGCGCTCGACCCCGCCGCGTACATGTAAGTGCTCTTCGTCCCGGCGTACGCCGCCGTAAATGTCACTGGCAGGTTCAAAGTCAGATTCGTCCCCGACACAGTCACACTCGCCGCCGCCGCATTCACCGAGCACTGACTGTTGCTCAAAGTCGCCGCCGCCCCTGGCGCCACGGGCGCAGACCAGGTAGTGCCTGCGTTGTTGAGGAAGAACAACTCGTTCGTGGCCCTGGCGTAGTAGATCATGCAGGAATTGGCCGCCGATGCCGTATTGAAATTCGAGGTGAACCAGACCCACACCGATGTCAGGTCCGTGGCCCCCAGTGAATCGGCGTACTGTAACGCGAACGTCTGTTGCAGACCCGAACCGCTGCTCGGCGCCACCGACACATCGCTCGCCACTTCGACCGCGGCAGGCTGGATGATGGTGCTGCTGGTAGCGCTGGCGGATGTGGACCCGCCGCCCGATACGCTCACCGAATTCACCTGCGGCGAACTGGCGCCCGCTCCTACATTCACAGTCACCGTGACAACCGGGTAGCTGGCGCCTGCGTTCAATGCGTCGCTGCGCGTGCACGTGTTGCTGGTGCAGCTCCAACCTGTGCCTGTCATCGAACTTAGAGTCAAGCCGCTGGGAAGCGTGTCTGTCACTGTCACCGACCCGGATGTCGGCGCGGCGCCGGCAGCATTCGATACCGTCACAGTGTAAGTAGCTGCCTGCTGGCCCTGTGTGAAGTTACCAACATGAGTCTTGGCGATACTGAGCGCGGGCGTGGGGTTACCCCCCAACAGGCCGAAGACGCCAACCCCGCTGGTGGTTCCTGCGTACACTTTCCCGTTTGCGATAGTGGGAACAATGAACTTGTTTCCAGCGCCGAATTGATCGCGTCCGCCCGCCGCTTGGTTGGTGTTATACAGTTCCGTCGCAACGTTGTTCGCGTTAAAGGCATGCAGCACCGCCGTAGCCTGGTTCTCCACCACCCATACGATTCCATTCGAAGTCCCATTGGCCGATATGGAGGGCGTCGTCCCCGGATACAGGAACGTATTAGCGGAGTGCGCCGTGAGCGAAAACAATCCGCCGGTGAATGTGAACGCCTTCAGGTAATCCGACACTCCGCCGTAATACAGCGTGCCGTTGAACCATGCCGGGCTGGACCAGGCGCCGCCGGGCAAAGCCCCCGACATTAGCTGATAGATTGAATCCATGCTCGGATGGAACCCGCCCAAATTGGTCTGGTCCAACACGTAAATGTTCGTGTCCTTGCCCGCCCCAACCACCAGCGATACAAGCGTTCCCTGTCCGTTTTCCAGGGGAGGCAGCAACATCAACCCTCCGGACCCAAGGTCGACGTCGCCATTCGACTCCGACACGGTGTTGTCCATCGTGAAGTAGTCCGCAACCGAAAGCGCGCCCGACGTAGGGATCTTCACGAACGCATTCCCGAAATCGCCCTGCGCAGGGAAGCCTGACGCATTGAGCGTGGTATCGAATGTGCCGTTGCCGGTGAGCAGAAAAACGTTCCCATCGGAGTCCACGGCGGGCCCGGAGCCTGCGCCCCAAATGCCTCCATCGTTTCCGTTGGGAACCAGATTCAGCACTCCGACCTGGGCGAGCGTCGTCTCGTTATAGCTCAACACCCAGCCCGCGTACGACCCACCGTCGCAGTGCGATCCCCAACTCGTATACACCACGCCATTCGAAATGAGGAGGCCCGGGCGCTCCACATGTACCGTGGGATTAAACGTATTTTCAGCGCCACTTCCCGGAAAACTCGCCTGTATCTCCTTTGGCCCGCCAAATTGCTCCGTCAACGTCGTCAGATCCAAGGCGTGCAACCGGTGATGATAGTTCCCGCTTGCATCCTCCGACTGGGCGATCGCGTAGATCACTCCATGCGACCCGGCGTGGAGGTCGATAGCCGGAGTCGAAGTGATGCCGCTCACTGGCGTGACCTGGCTGCAACCGTCGTTCGAGGGGACTTCACTGGCGCCGAGCAATGACACTCGCAACAGTTGTGCGAATGTGTCCGCGTCGAACGCATAGAGGCTGTCGTTCTCGGTAGCCACATACAGCGCATTATGAACGCCTTGGTTGGGAATGGTAACGGCCGATACATAAAGCGGCTGGGCATCCACTTTGCCGTCGACGCTCAGGGTGGCCAGCCGGCCGAACGTCGTCGAGTTGACATTGGCGGGCGTCAGGATCGTCTCTTGCAGGTTTTGTCCGGTGCGTGAGTTATCGTTGTGCCAGGTTAATACGCTAACTTGTCCGCTCAAGACTGCCACCGATAGGAGCATAGTTCCGCAATATGTTAACCAAGTCACTAGCGGGCCCTCCGTGACTGCCCTTGCCGCGGTTTGAAGTAACAAGTATATGGGACCTGAGGTTCCACAAACAGGGGATTTCAGCCGGTAAGTGTGACGGATGACACGAAAGCCTTGTTAATTACATATAAATAAACCAAACTCACTCAGGATCGGCATTTTGTTTACACATGCGACCGTACGCTTCAAGTGACGCCACACAGAGCGCCCGCCAGCCCTCGTTTGAGCGCGCCAATTCTCCCGCACCCAACCCATTCGGACGGCTCCAGCGATCAAACCAGCAGCATGCCACGCGAATGATTTGCGTGTTTCGTTCCCGCATCCGTCTGTCTGTGCCGCGTCGAAGACTCCTCGCCGAATTCCGGCAACCACAGCGGCCGAGCGTCGGTTCGCGGTCAGGCCGCTTTCTTCGCCGTCCCGTGAGGATCGATCACAAACTTCTTGGCGGCGCCTTTGTCGAAGTCCCTATACCCTTGCGGCGCGTCGTCCAACGAAATGATGGTCGCATTGCATGCCTTGGCGGGATGAACCTTGTCGTGTAGAATCGCCATCATGAGTTGGCGGTTGTAACGTAGAACCGGACACTGGCCGGTGTAAAACGAGCAGGATTTCGCCCAGCCCAGACCGATGCGGATGCTAAGCGCGCCGATCTTCGCGGCTGCGTCGATACCGCCCGGATCGCCGGTCACATAGAGACCCGGGATGCCGATGGAACCGCCGGCGCGACAGATTTCCTGCAGCGCGTTCAGCACAGTAGCTGGCTGCTCCGCCGCAGCGTCCTTACCGTGGCCGTGGGCTTCAAAGCCGACACAGTCTACCGCCGAGTCCACCACCGGTTCGCCGAGAATCTGCTCGATCTGCTGGGCCAGCGTGGCATCCTGGCGAAGATTGACAACTTCGCAGCCGAAGCTCTTTGCCTGCGCGAGACGCTCCGGAATCATGTCGCCCACAATCACGACAGCCGCGCCCAACAATTGGCACGCGGCCGCACAAGCGAGACCCACCGGGCCTGCCCCGGCAACATAGACGGTCGAGCCCGGACCCACGCCGGCCGTGACCGCACCGTGATAACCAGTCGGGAAGATGTCGGAAAGCAGAGTCAGATCCAGGATCTTGGCCATCGCCTTTTCCCTGTTTGGGAACTTCAGCAGGTTGAAATCCGCATACGGAACCATCACGTATTCCGCTTGACCGCCGACCCACCCGCCCATGTCTACATAGCCGTATGCCGCTCCTGGGCGAGCCGGATTGACAGTGAGACAGATGCCGGTCTTGCCTTCCCGGCAATTGCGGCATCGTCCACACGCGATGTTGAACGGTACGCTCACCAGGTCGCCGATGTTCAGCATCTCGACGTCGGCGCCCTTCTCGATGATTTCTCCCGTGATTTCGTGCCCCAGGATGAGCCCCGCCGGAGCCGTGGTCCGCCCGCGCACCATGTGTTGATCGGAACCGCAGATGTTGGTGGTCACGATCTTCAGGATGACGCCATGGGGAGCGTCCTTCCCGCCGAACGGATCACTCTCGCTCTTTGGCATCCTCAATTTCGGGTAGCCGATGGACTTCACTTCGACTGTACCTGGTTTGACGTAAGCAACTCCGCGATTACTTGGCATGTGTTATCTCCTTTCTCGTATAATCTATCAGTTCGGCGCCTTCAGAAACTCCGATGGCGCCAGCGCGCGGCGGGTCATCCGCGCCTCCAGCACCGCGCCCTTAAAATAATTCACCATATTGATGCGCGTGCCGATCGACGTGTGTCCCTCCCCTTGCGGCGCGAGATGCAGCGGACCCGAGCCCTGCAGCAGGCCGTCCACAAAGTTGCGGAATTCATGGCCGTCGTATACCGCCGCCGCAACGTGCCACGCACTCAGCGCATGCAGCTTGGTGCGATCGAGCAGCGCCAGCGATTCCACGCCCGACCTGGCAAAGCTATCGAGGGCCCATTGGTCGCCGATCACGCGGATCTCGAACAGCATCCGCGTATTGGTGTCCGCCCCCGTCTTCGGATCGCGCTCCTGGAGGTGAAAGAAACGCTGTTCCGGCGCTCCTCCAAGGTCGGGTCGGAAAATTACCTCCCACGTGAAAGTCTCGGCGCCTGCCAGCGGGTGCACATCGATATAGATCGCGTCCTGCACGCCATCGAACTGAATTGCCTGGCCCGCGGGCGTCTCGATCACGCGCGGGTGGCCCAGCAATGTGGTGGGATGTCCACCGATTTCATCGAGACGATCAAATCGCCAGATGACGCTATCCTCCGGCGACCTCGCAGGCGCCAGCGTCAACGCGCCCAAGAAAGCGCTAACTACGGTAATTGCGTAAGCGCGGGGCATAAGCCTTCGGGTGCGGCCTGAATAACCGGGATCGGCTCGTTCGGCGCAGCCCCTCCCAGGTTTCAGCATAAACGAAGATGGGAGTCGAATCGCCATACTGCTACTTCGCACCTCACCGTCTGCCCGAAGGGGTGCGGTTGGCGCCGCGGGGTCCAACTTCACCGTGCGCCAGTTGCTGCGCCCTTCACAAGCCGGATCTCCCCGGCAGCCTCGGCGGCGAATGTTCATTCACAGCACTTCCGGATTTATTTTTCACCCTTTTCCGCCCATTCCTAAAGCACTTAGCCTTCCGCCCCTCCCTCCGGCCCCAAATTCGCCTGCTAGCCTCAAATCGAGGCTCTTATGGCAACCCCTAAACAAACCGCGGCCAACCGCGCGAACGCGCAAAATTCCTCCGGACCCCGCACCACCGCAGGCAAAGCGACCTCCCGCTTCAACGCTCTCAAGCACGGCATTTACGCCGTCCACCAGATCATGTTCGACGAAAAACCCGAGGACCTCGCCGAGCTCGCCGCCGAATACCACGAACACCACCGTCCCGCCGATGCCAATCAGCGCTTCCTGGTCGATACGCTCGTCCACAACGAATGGCGCATCCGCCGCACGCGGCGCGTCGAAGCCAATCTCTGGTACCGCGCCTACGACGCCTTCGTCGTAAAAAATATCGAAGTCACTCTTACCTGCACATCAGGCGACGCCTTCGCCACCGATTCCTACACCTTCGAGCGCCTCCAGCGGATCGTCAATTCCTGCGAGCGCGTCTATCACCGCGCCCTAAAAGAACTCCAACGCCTCCAGCAAGTGGGGCAGGCGCTTCCGCCTGCCAACCCCGATCCCCACCCGCAACAAGCCGCTCCCGCCCCACCTCCGCAACCCAAACAATCGAAACCCACTTCCGCGAATTTGGGTTCGTTCCGTCAAAATCCGAAAACCCCGGTTCCCGCCGCGCCATATGCTCAGCCCGAACCAAGCGCAAACCCCGCGGAAACCCATCCACCCGCCGCGGATAGCGATCCAAAGCCCCCCGAAGCCGCATGAAGCCTCTCTCCCCGCGATTCTCCCGCGCCGCCGACCCGTTCTGTGTCCAACGCAACCTTCGCGCGCCCCCATCCGGCGGAGCAGCCCTGCCCGCCTGCTACAGTTGCTAATATGTGCGGCATCGCGGGCTATCTGCTGCGGAACGGCGGCGCGCGGGAAGATGTGGTGCGCTCCATGTGCGCCCAGATCCGGCATCGCGGGCCTGACGACGAAGGCGTCCTCATCGATGGCGGCTGCGGCATCGGCATGCGGCGCCTCAGCATCATCGACCTCAGCACCGGGCATCAGCCGGTCTCGAACGAAGACGAATCGGTCTGGGTGGTCTTCAACGGCGAGATCTACAATTACCAGGAACTGCGCGCCGATCTGATCCGCCGCGGACACCGCTTCGCCACCAACAGCGACACCGAAACGCTGGTGCATCTCTACGAGGAAAAGGGCGCCGAAGGGCTCGCTTCGCTGCGCGGCATGTTCGCCTTCTGTATTTGGGATTCGCGGAAGCGCAAGATCCTGCTGGCGCGCGACCGCTTCGGCAAAAAGCCTCTCTACTACGCGGCGCTGCCCGGCGGGCTCTACTTCGCCAGCGAGCTGAAGTGTCTGCGCGTTGCCGGAGTTCCCCTTGACGAGGACCGCGAAGCGCTGCGCCTGTATTTTCAGTTCGGCTACATTCCCGATCCGTTCACGGCGTTCCGTGCCGTGCGAAAGCTCATGCCCGGCTGCTGGCTGGAGTACGACATGGACGGCCGAACCAGCCATGGCCGCTATTGGCGCATGCCCGCCTTCACCCCGGGCGCCCCCGAGCGGATGGGCAAAGCCGAAACCTGCGTGCAGCTGCGGAATGGCTTCGATGAAGCGGTACGCATGCGCATGATCGCCGACGTCCCGCTGGGAGCGTTTCTCAGCGGCGGCATCGATTCCAGCCTGATTGTGGCGTCAATGGCGCGCCAGTCTTCCGCGCCGGTGAAGACCTTTTCCATCGGCTTCGAAGAAGCCGCATACAATGAGCTCGAGTACGCGGCCATGGTAGCCAGGCAGTATGGCACAGACCACCACGAGATTATGGTGCGGCCCGATTCGGTGGATCTGATCACGAAGCTCGCGTGGCATTTCGACGAGCCATTCGCGGATTCCTCGGCGATTCCGACCTACGTGGTCTCGGAGTTTGCGGCGCGGCACGTGAAGGTAGCGCTGAGCGGCGATGGCGGCGACGAGTTCTTCGGAGGCTACGACACGCTGGGCAACGTCGAGAAATTTCAGTCTCTGGACCGCGTCCCGCGCGCCTTGCGCAAACTGGCGTGGTGGACGGCCTCGGCGCTGCCATATTCGGCCTATGGGAAAAACCGCCTGCGGGTAATAGGCGCAGCTTCGGCGCTCGACCGCTATTTTGAAAGCAACTACACTTCCTACTTCCTGCGCAAGCGCATGCTGCGGCCGGATTGGATGCTGCCGCCCGGGTCGGCATATCTGCGCCAGATTTTGCCCGACTCCTTCCCAAGTGGGGCAGGCGCTTCCGCCTGCCAACCCCGCCCCGGCGACGCCGACGGGGGCGAGAGTGTGGCAGGCGCTGTCGCCTGCCAACGTGCCTGCCAACCCCGCCCCGGCGACGCCGACGGGGGCGAGAGTGGGGCAGGCGCTGTCGCCTGCCAACGTGCCTGCCAACCCCGCCCCGGCGACGCCGACGGGGGCGAGAGTGGGGCAGGCGCTTCCGCCTGCCAACATGCCTGCCAACCCCGCCCCGGCGACGCCGACGGGGGCGAGAGTGGGGCAGGCGCTTCCGCCTGCCAACCCCGCCCCGGCGACGCCTACGGGGGCGAGAGTGGGGCAGGCGCTTCCGCCTGCCAACCCAGCCCCTCCCCGGACGACAGCGACATCATGGCGCAAGCGCAATATTTCGAAGCCGCGGCCAACCTCACCGGCGACATGCTGGTGAAAGTGGACCGCGCCTCCATGGCGGCCTCTCTCGAAGTGCGCTGCCCGATGCTCGATCACGAATTCGCCCAGTTCGCCGCGGCGATCCCGCTAAGCTGGAAGCGGCGCGGCGGCAAGGGCAAACGCATCCTGCTGGAGGCCCTGGGCGACCGTCTTCCGCCGGCGCTATTGACGCGTCCCAAGATGGGTTTCGGCGTGCCCCTGGACCGGTGGTTCCGCGGTCCGCTGCGCGAGCTCACCTGGGACACGCTCACGGGAAAGAGATTTTTGGAGCGCGGCATGGTGGAGCCCGGCTTCGTACGCTACCTGCTGGAAGAACACGCCAGCGGCCGCCGCGGCAATCAGCATCAGATCTACGGATTGCTGATGCTCGAGCTGTGGCGGCGCAACCTGGAAGAGCCGGCGCACGTGCCGGAATCGCTAGCCCCGTGCGTAGCTCTCGGGAAATAATCTTCCGCCTGCGCCAGGAAGCCGGCAATCTGGCGCGGCTGGCGCGGCTTCCACGCGCCGTGAGCGCCGTCGAGCCGCCATTGGCGCGCTTGCCCGATGCGGCTGAGGTTGTGCGCCGCCTCGCCGGCACGCCGTATGCGGCCGAAGTGAAGAGGCTTGCGGAGCTCGTCTTGCAGCATCGCTTTCCTCTCTTGGGCAGCGAGATCGATACTGGCCCCATCATCGACTGGCGCCGCGATTATGGCAGCGGGAAATCCACCGGCCTCGATTACTTCCGCCGGATTCCCTATCTCGATTTCGAGCGCGCCGGCGATCACAAGACCATCTGGGAGCTCAATCGCCATCAGCACCTGGTCGTCCTGGCGCAGGCGTGGCGTCTCACCGGCCGCGACCAGTTCTATCTGGAAATTGAAGCGCAGCTCGAAAGCTGGTGGGCCGCCAATCCATACGGGCGCGGCATCAATTGGACCAGCGCGCTTGAGGTGGCATTCCGCGCGCTGTCGTGGATTTGCGTATATCACATAGCCGGAGAACGGATGAGCGCCCGCCTGCGGCGCCGGTTTCTGGAATCGCTGTATGCGCACGGCCGGCATCTCGCCGGGAATCTCTCGGTGTATTTTTCCCCGAACACGCATTTGCTGGGAGAGGCCGTAGCGCTCCACGCCATCGGCACGCTATTTCCGGATTATCCGGAATCGAAGCGGTGGCGGCAGGAAGGCGGCGCCATAGTGCGCGCGCAGATGGATGCGCAGGTGCGCGCGGATGGCAGCCACTTCGAGCAATCCACTTACTATCACGTCTACGCGCTCGACATGCTGCTGTTTGCGGCGTCAATGGAAGAGATGCCGCCGGATTATTCCGCGAAATTGGAACGCATGGCGGATTATCTCGACGCCCTATTGGGGCCGCAGCGGCGCCTCCCCTTCCTGGGCGACGACGATGGCGGCCGTCTGTTTCATCCCTACGGCGCGCGCGACTGCTTCGGAAGGGCTTCCCGAAGTGGGACAGACGCTTTCGTCTGTCAACCCCAGGATTTCCTCACAGCTTCTCTTGAGGGCCCGGCCGTACCGCAACAGAAATCCCGCCTCTTCGAAGACGCCGGAATTGCCATCATGCAATCCGGAGACACGCACCTGATCGCCGACGCCGGACCGATGGGCCCGGGCGGCGCCGGCCACAGCCACGCCGATGCTTTGAGTTTCGTCTTGCGGCGCGGCGACGAGGATTTGCTAATCGACGCGGGCACCTTCACTTATGTAGGCGACGCCAGCTTGCGCAACTGGTTCCGCGGTACCGCCGCACACAACACGATCCGCATCGATGGGCTCGACCAGGCGACGCCGGTAAATCCGTTCCGGTGGGCGAATAAACCCGATGTGGTAGTCAATGCGTGGCGGACGAATTCCGAGGAGGATTTTCTCGATGCCACCTGCCGCTATCGGGGGCTGGAGCACCGGCGAGTCATTCGGTTTGCCAAGCCCGCTACCATCTTCGTTTCGGACGAAGTGACTGGCGCTGGAGGCCCGCATTTGCTGGAACAGTTCTGGCACTCAGGCGAAGATGTAACGGAAGAATCGCCGCGTAATTTTCGTCTAGGCCGCACCGCCCGGCTGCGGTTATCGCACGATGCCACGCTCCAAATTGGCGGCGCACACGGCTGGCGTTCCCGCGTATTCGGCAACAAAGAACCCGCTGCGGTAATCTGCGCGGCCATGAAGCAGGAACTACCCGCCAGTCTCCAGACAGTCATCGATCTTGACGCTCAGTAGGGCGGACCCCCTGGTCCGCGCGGGTCCCCCTGGGCCCGCTCTTCGCTCCGCAAAATCAGCCTCGTGAAGTCCCCGAGACGCAGCCACGCCGTCACACCACCGAGTCGACCGCCGCGCCATCCAACACGCGCTCGCGCCTGCCGGTGAAAAACAAGTCTCCCCACAGTTGCAGATTCAACAGCCGCCAGATGCGGTCCGTCGCATCCACGGCCCCGCTGCGGTGGCGCCCGAGCAGTTCCGCCACCGGCGCCAGATTCAGGTACTCGGCGATAAACCCGTCGCGGTGAAGCAAGCTCTCAACCATGGCGCTGGCGCGCTCTTCGCGCAGCCAGGGCTTAATCGGCGTGGGGAATCCCATCTTCTTCCGATACAGGATATCGGGCGAAATCAGACCCTCCGCGGCCTTCTTGACGATATACTTCCCGATGCCCTTGTGCAGCTTCAGCCGTTCCGGTACGCGTGCGGCAAACTCGACCAACGGATGGTCCAGAAACGGCACACGGCTCTCGATGGAGCACGCCATGCTCATCTGATCCTGCTTCATGAGCAACTCCACCATGTACGTTTTCTGGTCGGCGTACAGCAAGCGGTTCAACGTAGACGAATCGCTCCGCCGGTTCCAATAGCTCAGGAAATTGGCGTAAGGCGGCGCGCCGCTGCGCTTCATCAACGGCGCCAGTTCCGGACCCGAAAACGCGGAATAGAAGTTGTCGAGGTAGAGCGATTCGAATTCAGCGCCGCGTCCCAGAAACGTGTGTCCGAGTTTTCGCCGCAGATCGCCCGAAAGCAGCCGCGAGTGCCGGATGCCGGAGCCGATGGCGTTGCGCACATAACCCGGTAGTAACTTGTAAGCGCCCAGCCACCGGCTGTTGAGCAGGTAATAACGGTACCGGTCATAGCCGGCGAATAACTCATCGGAGCCCTCGCCCGTAAGCACAACCTTCACCTGCTGCGCGGCCAGCTTGGAGACGAAGTAGAGCGAGACGCTGGAAGGCCAGACCACGGGTTCGTCCTCGTGCCAGATCAAGCGCGGCAGCGCCTGGAAGAATTCGTCGGCGCCCACGGTCACTTCGTGATGATCGGTGCCGATGCTTTCCGCAACCTGGCGCGCGTACCCCAACTCGCTGTAAGCCGTCTCGCGGTAACCCACGGCGAAGGTCTTCACCGGCCCCGATGCCATCCGTTTAATCAGCGCCGCGATGGTGCTGGAATCCACGCCGCCGCTCAGAAACATACCCAGCGGTACATCGCTCATGAGCCGGGTGCTGACGGCCTCTTCCAGCCGCTCACGGCATTCCGCAATCCACGATTCGTCGCTGCGTTCTTCCACTTGCCCCGGTTCGGGAATCTCCCAGTACTGGCGGATCACCGGCGCTGCGCTTGCGTCTCCCAGGCGCAGCGTCAGATGATGGCCCGGCATCAACTTGCGGATACCCGCGAACAGCGTCTCCTCTCCGCTGCAATAGCCGAAGGTCAGATACTCGGGAAGCAGCGTCTCGTTGAACGTCGGCGAGATCGCAGGGTGCTCGAACAGCGCCTTGATCTCGGAGGCGAACGCCAGCAGTTTTCCATCCCAGTAGTAGTAGAAGGGCTTCTTGCCCAGCCGGTCGCGCGCGCAAAACAGCGTGCGATTCGGCCGGTCCCAAATGGCGAATGCGAACATGCCGCGCAGCTTCTGCACGCAGTCCGCCCCATACTCCTCATAGGCGTGAACAATGGTCTCGGTGTCGCTGCGTGTGGCGTAGCGGTGGCCGTTCCGCTCCAGATCGGGCCGCAGATCCGCGTGGTTGAAAATCTCTCCGTTGAAAGCGATAAAGACGTCGTGGCTCTCGTTGGAAAGCGGCTGGTGTCCCAAGGCAAGGTCGACTATGCTGAGGCGCCGGTGTCCCAGCGATGCGTATTCGTCCTGGTACGATCCGCAATCGTCGGGACCGCGGTGACGGATAGCGTCCGTCATTCGTTCCAGCAACGCCGGCGAGCTATGGCCCGGTTCCGTTGTGGCGAAGCCCGCTATTCCGCACATACCGCTTCAAACTTACCACGAGGCCAAGGTAGGGTATGCTTCAGCTTGCCCAAATCGGGGCGTTAACTAACTTATCGGGGCTGGGCTTCCGCAGCGCCACGAATAGCGACTGTCCGAACGGGGGCGGAACCGCAGCCTCCACGCGCGACGCAATAGGCGCTACGAAGCGGTCGAAAAACTCGATCTGTCCGGACGATTGGGACTCTCTCCGAAACAAGTGTGAGTTCGCCCACCATCCGAAAAATCCGGCCACGTTCATATACCGGGCCGTCTTCACTTCAAGGCCCGCGGCGGCGGCGAGATCGGCCATCGATTGCCGTGTGTACCTGCGGTAGTGGCCCAGATTGTGATCGAGTGGGCCATACAGAGCTTCAAACGCGGGAACGATCAATACAATCGCTCCCCCCGGCTCCGTAATGGACGCCATGGCCGCCAATGCTCCGCGGTCGTCCTCGATATGTTCCAGCGAATTGAGGCAGACGCACGAGTCCGGACGGAACCGGCGTAGATCGGCGAACTCCGCGCTGCCGGCATCGCAGCAAGTCGTATACAGGTTGGGGCGATTGGGGTAGCGGGCCTGCAGCCGCTCCACGCAATCCGGCTCGATGTCGATCGAGACTACCATTTCGCGGTCCAACAACATGCCGGTGAAATTGCCGGTTCCGCAACCCACCTCGACCACCCTTTGACCCAGTTCCGGCATAACCAGGCGGCCCTGCCAGGCGAAGTAGTTCCGCGCCTTGGCCATCCGCGCCTGGTCCTCCAGAATGAAGGAGACCGATGGGTGAAGCGACATCCTGGGGAATCTTCCGCGCGCGGCCCTCTCCATGAATATCCGTGATTTTAGCGGCATTGCCAAGGCCACGACGCGGGACGCCTCAAGATCGGTTCCACGTTGCTCAGTTCCACGTTGCCGCCATCACTGCGCCCGCCAAATGGATGGTTGTGCCGGCCTTCTTGGTTTGAGCGTGCGCCGGAACACCCCCGAGACCGCCGGGAGTCAAGCTCATCCGGCGCCGCGTTACCTTTTGGTCCATCGGTTGCATGGAACCATAGTCGCAAAATATGATTGGGGTAGGCGGCGTGAGGCAGTCTGCGCGGGCCGCGGAGGCTGCCAGGAATGTCAACCAGTGAACCCTCGGCGATTCGCGAGGTAGTACAACGCATCCAGCAGTTTGTAAGCCTCCGGCGCGCCGAGATCGGCGCCCTCCTCAAGGAGACCGTCAACGCCTGGGTCGACGACAACGCACCGCGCCTCGGCGCCTCCCTGGCGTTTTACACCATGCTGTCCCTGGCCCCTCTCCTCGTCGTCGTGGTTGCCGTCGCCGCGCTGGCCTTTGGCCAAAAGGCGGCTCAAGGTCAATTGGTATGGGAGATCCAGGATCTGGTCGGAACGGAAGGGGCGCGCGCCATCCAGAGTTTGATTCAGTCCGCTTACAAGCCCGCAACCGGCGCGGTGCCGACTGTACTGGGCGTCCTCACACTGGCTTTTGGAGCGTCCGCGGCAGTGGCGGAGTTGCGCGACGCGCTCAATACCATCTGGCATGTGCCGGTGGCGCCGGCCTTTTCAAGCTTTCACAGCGTTCTTGGTCTGGTAAGAGAGCGGTTCTACTTGTTTGGATTGATCTTGAGCGTGGGCTTCTTGTTGTTGGTCTCGTTAGCGCTGAACGCCGCTATTACCGCCTTGGGTATCTTGTTTGGTTCGCTGCTGCCCGCCTCCGAATCCGTATTGCGCGTGGGCGTATTCCTGATCTCGTTTCTGGTGGTCACATTCCTGTTCGCAGCCATTTACAAGTTTTTGCCGGATGTTCCATTGAAATGGAGCGACGTAATCGTCGGAGCATGTTTTACTTCCTTATTGTTCACAATCGGGAAGCAGCTCATCGGAATCTATCTCGGCAAAGCGAGTTTTGGCTCGACTTACGGCGCTGCCGGTTCTCTCGTCATCGTGCTCGTGTGGGTGTATTACTCCGCCCAATTGTTCTTCTTCGGCGCCGAGTTCACAAAGGTCTATACGGAGAAATTTGGTTCTCGCCTGGACGACAAACTCAAATTGCATCCTCCTAAGCCTCCGGGCGTAATTGTAGATCCCACTTCTGGCTTACCGGCGGGAAAAGGCAACGAGCAGCCGCGCGTCCTTTCCTTTGGACAAATCCTTGCCGAATACGCGTCGAGAGATCCCCAATAGCGATGATTTGGATTTAGAATTGAAAATAGGCTTGCCGGAAAATCGAGGCTAACGTATATTCAAGAACTTGACGAGGTCGCTGCGGAGGGGCGCGGCAAAGGCCAGAAAGATTATGTTTTTCTCCGCTGAACACTCTGGGCTCGGACGCCGCATCTCTTACCGAGCTGTTCCTGGTCCTCCTGATGCAGGATGTGGCGGAGCAGCGCGGGGACCTCGATCGGCGCCCCGTTTTATGGGCGTCATACTTGTCGCCGGCGCCTGGTACGCTTACACCACCAGGTCGGTCGGCGCCGCTTTGTGTATCGGCATGATCCTGCGCGAAGTGTGGCGGAGTTGGCCTCGCAGGGGCAGTTTGCGAACCTGGCTGTGTCTGGCCGCACTAACGGCGACATTCATTCCCCTGTCATTAGTTTCCAGCCATCTGTGGCACAGTGACTCCACTTACGGAGGCCGGTTTCTCTTGTCGCCAATGATAAGGCTGAGTCACCTGATCGGATGCCTGAAGCTATTCTCTTATCTTTGGATCGACGCCTTTAGTAACTCGCTCCGGATCGCGGCTTGGGCTGTCACTCTGCCGCTGGCATTATGGGAGGCTGTCTTAATACCCTATTGGAACCCGGTCGACCGGTATCTGGGCCCGCTGTATTCGCTCTATTTGATCTACGCATGGGATGGGCTGAACGCACTCTTGCGCTACACTCGCACCGGCATGGCAACCACCCTGCGATATGCGGCCGCCTATATCCGGAATAACGCGCCGGACGACGCACTGATCGTCACTCACGAGCCGCGCTGGGTGGGGCTGTTTACCGGGCGGCGCTCGTCCATGCTGCCCTATGACTCGCGGTTCTCCGGGGTGGCGGATCGGGCGCAGCGGCATGTAGGCATTTATGAAAGTGCGGACTTTGAGATCTACGAAGCGCGCCCCAGTGCGACGCACGCAAACTGCTTTTCTACGGGATGGAATCTTTGAACCAGCTGCGAGCCTTTTTGGAGACCTTTCCGTCGCACCGTTTGCTGGTTTTAGGGGACGTCATTCTGGACCGCTACTGGTGGGGTGAGTGCGACCGTCTGTCCCCGGAAGCCCCCGTGCCCATCGTGCTTAAGCAGCGCTCCACCGTGCGGCCTGGAGGCGCGGCGAACACGGCCGCGAACCTGGTGGCACTGGGCGCGGCAGTTGCGGTCGCCGGAGTTGTGGGCGCCGATGGCCCGGCTGCCGAATTGCGGAATGTGCTCGAGGCATCGAGGATTACCGCGTTCCTCGTGGAAGATCCGGCGCGGCCCACCACCAGTAAGACTCGCATCATGGCGCTCCATCAACAGGTTGCGCGCGTCGACGAAGAAAAGACCACCGCTCTGCCGGACGAATTGGCCGAGGCGGTGCTAAGGTGGGTCGCCGTGGAATTGCCGTGCTGCCAGGGCGTCGTGATTTCGGATTACAGCAAGGGGTTCCTGACGCCGGGCCTGCTGGCAAAGGTGATCGCCCTGGCGAACGAGAAGGGCTGCCGGACGTTCGTGGACCCCAAGGGGCCTGACTACAAGAGGTATACCGGCTGCTTCCTGTTAAAGCCGAACCGCTTGGAATTGGGACTCCTCACGAACATACCGGTCCGGAATCGGGAGGAGACTCTGAAGGCGGGGCGCCTGCTGGCGTCGTGGATGCCAGGCACGACGATCCTGGTAACTGAGGGAGCCGACGGCATGACGGTCTTTTCCCCCGACGGAAGCGAAGAGCATGTCTCCTCGGTCCGCAGGCAGGTCTTCGATGTGACGGGCGCGGGAGACACGGTGCTCGCGACAGTCTCTTTGGCCATTTGCGCCGGAGCCACGCTTCGCCATGCGGTGGAGCTGGCGTCCGGCGCCGCGGCCATTGCTGTCAGTGGAATGGGAACGGTGGCTGTGACGCGCGAGCAGCTGGCTGGCGCGCTGGACGCGGAGCGTAGCGAGCCCGGTTGACTTGGGCGGGAGTGAGGCTCGCCGGCCGCGAGTTAGACCGCGCGGCCCTTGTACGGCGCGCTGTAGTGCGTGTTCCAATCCACCAGGTTGATGTTCAGCAACTCGTGGGTCACGGCTTTCGTGTCGGCTTCCACAATCAGATAGGCGTTTTGGTCGTAACGCGTGGCGGCCATCACCAGGTGTTGCGGGCCGTACGAGCGGCCGAATTCGAACCAACGGTGCCAGTGGCCCGACACCACGCGCTGGATGCTATCGCGATGGCGCTTCAGCAGGGCATGCACGCCGTAATCTTTCACTTCCACTGGCGCCACGATGGACAGCGGAAAATGAATGAAGACGAACGACGGCTTTTGTTCCTGCAGCTCCGCTTCGAACCAGTTCAACTGCTCCTCGCCCAGCGAGCCCACGGCGGTGTTGAACTTCGCATGGCCCTTGTTCCAGGTGTCGCCCAGGAAGTTATTCAAGTGGATGAATTTCCAGCCGCGGTATTCCACGGTGTAGTAGGGCTTCAACCCCAGCTTGCGGCGGAACAGTTCGTGCGAAGTTTCGCGCGGCATCCCCGCGGCCCAGTAGTCGTGATTGCCGAAGCCCACATGTACCGGCATCTTAAACGCATCGGTGAGGGCCTTGGCCTTATCGATGCGCGTCTCGTTCTTGAAGTAGAAATCGATGTCGGGCGACGGGTAATTGTGGAAATAGTCGCCCACCAGGAAGACCCGCTCGATTTTGGGCTCGAGCGAATTGATCAGCGTCCGCGCGGATTCCAGGCGCTCGGTGGTCTTGAACATCGATTCCGTGTCTTCCTGATTGCTTTCCGGACCTTTATAGAAGCCATCGATGATGTGGGTATCGGCGATGAGGGCGAAGTAGAATTTGGAGCTGTCCGCGGCGGCGGATGCGAATGGGCGAATCCACAACGAGGCCGCCGCCGCTCCACCCACGCGCAGAAATGCATTTCGAGTCATCAGATATATTCTCCTTCAGTTTGGGATCAACCGGCAGTATAGCCCCGGCGCGGTCACAGGAAGATGAACGGCGCGTTTCAATAGAAAATCGATTATTTACCCCGGCTTCGATATGCGCCCCAAATCCTACTGAAAATTCCCGGTTGACTATACGATGAAGAACTGAGCTAAAATGAATAAATCTCAATCTTTGAGAAAAAGGCCGGCCGCTCAGGCGGCAAGCTGGAGGCGTATTTGTGAGTTACCAACCCGAAACGCCCTTTGACAATATCGAGGGATCGCACGAGTACGTAGCGCTGCTCGCCGAAGCCCTTGAAGAAGCCCGGCGCGATGTGGAGGCTGAAGTTGCCTCTGCCGACCGCGATGGCGCGGGCCGCCGTAAGCAGGCGCTCCTTCTGGTCTCATACAACCTCGCAAAGCTCAACCTGCACATCACCACCAGCCGGCGCATCTTAAACGATTTGCGGTCTCTGCGGAGACTCCTTCTGTCCGAGCGGGGCTTACCCGCAGGCGCCGAGGAGTCTCGTACCATGAACGGCGGGAGCGACTAGCGGCCACCTGCATAGACGACAGATCGCCGCCCCCTGCGGAGGCAACACCTCTGCAAGGTGTACCTTATGGCTTGCGCCGCCCGTTCCGCGCCGCGGAAACGTTCCTTCTCCGGTTTTCCTGTCACGCCTCAACCCCACGCCAAATGCCGTGTTGCTCGGTTAACACCCCCTTGACAGAAGCGGTACATGAGCGTACTATTCAAGAGTTGTAACGTTTCAAAAACGACAGCACTTGACATCGGTGGTTGTGGGGGTCACCGTATGACATTTCAGATTGGCGATAAAGTGGTTTATCCCAACCAAGGGGTTGGGACTATTGAGAACATCAGCATTCGTTCATTCGGCGCGGCATCTGAAAGATTCTATCTGCTGCGCCTCGGCTGCAAGGCCATGACGGTGATGGTGCCGTTTTCCAACGCCGCCGATATTGGCCTCCGGAGAGTCACGAAAGACCGGGAAATTTCGCGCATCCTATCGTTCCTTTCGAATGGCTGGTGCTCGATCAATCCCGATTGGAAAGTCCGTTTCAAAGAGAACACCGACAAGATGCAGAGTGGCGATCTGCTGCGGGCCGCCGAGGTCTTCAAGGGGCTTTTGCAGATTCACGTCGAGAAGCCGCTTTCGTTCCGCGAAAAGAAGATGCTGGACCGGGCGCGGCATATGCTGGTATCCGAGATTTCTATCGCGCGCGAAGTCTCCGAGATTCACGCGGCTGGAGTGCTGCAGCGGTCCTTGTCGAAAGCTGGGTTGACCCTGCCGGCGAATCTGTAGACGACGCCTTGATCCTTCAGCGGGTACTTCACTGTTCCGCCCGGCCCGACGGGGTGGAATACGGCGCTTTATGGGACCTTCTTCGGGATCCACTAAGCGCCAAGACAGCTAATGAAGGTGTCAAACACCCACGCCGTGATCGCGTACGCCGTTGGCACAGTGCTCATGGTCTTGGGCTGGCTCGGCGCGCAAGTGCAAGGAGACGCCGCAGCGGGACACCCCGGAACCACTGGAATAATCGCCGCCTTTGCGGTAGCGCTGGCGCTTCTTGCGCCGGCAGCGGCCGGCCTGTGGCGGGCGAGGCGCGGACTCCGAGTGCTGCTGCTCGCTGTTGTCGGCCTTCAGGCGCTTATCTGCCTGTACGTCGTCGTCGCCGAGTTCATGCTCTAACCGGAAGAACCCAACGATCGTTGCCGGATTGGATTTAGAAAACCCGGGGGCGCCGCATAGCCTCTATCTTCCAAGGGGAGGGCGAGCAACGCCCCCAGAAGGCCGTCCCATATAGCGAGCTTCTGCTTGCCGAGGCCGCTCACTGCGGGCGAATCGAAATGCCGATCTCGCGTAGTTGCCGCTCGGGCACGGGGGACGGCGCGTCGCACATCAGGTCGGCGCCGCGAGCGGTCTTCGGGAACGGGATCACATCGCGGATGGAAGTCTCGCCGGCAAGAATCATCACCAGCCGGTCGAGCCCGAGCGCGATGCCGCCGTGCGGAGGGGCGCCGTATTCCAGCGCGTCCAGCAGAAAGCCGAAGCGGCGGTGGGCCTCTTCCAGAGTGAAGCCAAGCGCGCTGAAGACCTTCGACTGCACGTCGCGGCGGTGAATACGAATCGAGCCGGAGCCCAGCTCGACGCCGTTCAGCACCAGGTCGTACGACTTGGCGCGGCAGCGGGCCGGGTCGGCAGTCAGCTTCTCGATGTCCTCATCGTGCACCGAGGTGAACGGATGATGCGCGGCGTTCCAGCGGTTCTCCGCGGCGTCCCACTCGAACATCGGGAAATCCACCACCCATAGGAACTGAAAATTCTTCGGGTCCAGCAGCTTGTGGCGGTCGTTGAACTTCTGCGCGCAGTGCAGGCGCAGCTGGCCGCACGCCTGGTAAACGGTCTCTTCGGGGCGCTGGCCCTTCGGCTCGCCCGCCCAGGCGGCCAGCATCAGCAAGTCGCTTTCGCCCGCGCCGCAGCGCTCGCGGACCTGCGCTATCTCAGCGGCGTATTCCTTCTCGAGGCGTTTCAGGTCGTCGAACACGCGCAGGCCGCGCTCCTGCCCGAATGCCTTAATATCGTCGCGCTCCTTACGGCTCAGGGCGCCGGTGGCGGGAATGTGGATCGCCAGCAGCGGGAGTCCTCCAGACGTCAGCGCCGGCAGCAGATCTTCCACCGGGTGCATCGGCGGCACGCGGCGGTCCGGTTTATCGCTGCCGTAGAGTCGCATGGCTTCGGCGTAAGTGATGCGCGGAATGGTCGCGCCCACGGTGTATCCCGCTACCTCGCAGACGCGCTGGATGAGCGGCTGGATCACCTCGAACACCTGCTCCTGCTGGGGAAACGACATTTCCAGATCGATTTGGGTGAATTCGGCTTGCCGGTCGGCGCGGAAATCCTCGTCGCGGAAACAGCGCACAATCTGGAAATACCGCTCGTAGCCGCCGATCATCAGCAGCTGCTTGAATATTTGCGGCGACTGCGGCAACGCGTAGAACGTGCCGGGCTGCACGCGGGATGGGACCAGATAATCGCGCGCACCCTCGGGCGTGGACCGCGTCATGAACGGCGTTTCGATTTCGAGAAAGCCCTGCGCGTAGAGCGATTCGCGCACCGCGAACGATATCTTGGACCGCAGAATGATATTGCGCTGCATTCGCGGCCGGCGCAGGTCCACGTAGCGGTATTTGAGGCGTACCTCCTCGGCCACATCCACTTCGTCTTCCATGGGGAACGGCGGCGTGCGCGATTCGTTGAGAATCCAGATCTTCGCGACGGCCACTTCCACTTCGCCCGTCGCAAGGTTGGGATTTATGGTGGCGGCCGAGCGCTTGAGCACGCTGCCTTCGATGGCGATCACGTACTCCGAGCGCACCTCGGTGGCGCGTTGGAGCACGGTGGGCTCCACATCCTCGCGGAAAACAAGTTGCGTGACGCCATCGCGGTCGCGGAGATGCATGAAGAGCACGCCGCCCAGGTCGCGGCGGCGGTGGACCCAGCCCATGAGGACGACGCTCTTGCCTTCGTCGGAAGCGCGCAACTGGCCGCAGGAATGGGTGCGGCGAAGGTTGCCGAGAAAGTCGAGTGCTACGGATGTTTCCATATTCATTCTGCCGTTGAGGTTAATTTCGTGAAGCCACGAGCCGCGCGGCAATTTCATCGGGCGTGAGGCTTTCCTGTTCGCCCGAGGACATATCCTTGAGCGCGAAGCGTCCGGCGGCCAACTCATTGTCGCCCACAATCAGCGCGAAGCGGGCGCCCAGCTTGTTGGCCAGTTCCATGCCACGCTTGAGCTTGCCTTCGGAAAGCTCCACTACAAGCCCGGAACGTCGCAGGTCGCGCGCCATCACTGCGGCGCGTCGCAGGGCGGGTTCGCCCATAGGCGCGATAAACAGATCGAGCGCTGCCAAGGGCTGCTCGCCTTCCACGCTCATCACCAGGCGGTCTTCGCCGATAGAGAATCCGATGCCCGGCGAGTGAATCTTCGAGCCGAGCATTTCCGCGAGGCCATCGTAGCGTCCGCCGCCGAGCACGGAATTCTGCGCGCCAAGCGAGCCGTGGACCACTTCGAAGGTGGTGCGCATGTAGTAATCGAGGCCGCGCACCAGGCGCGGGCGCACTTCGTATTCGATGCCGCGGTCGTCCAGATACTGGCGGACGGCTGCGAAGTGGACGCGGCAATCGTCGCAAAGGCAATCGAGAATGCTCGGCAGTTTCTCAATGATCGGCTGGTCGGCTTCCACTTTGCAATCGAGCACGCGCAGCGGATTGGTTTCGGCGCGGCGCTGGCAATCGCCGCACATCTGGTGGGCGACGGATTTCAGCTCTTCGCGCAGCCGCTCGATGTACTGCGGACGGCAATTGTGGTCGCCCACGGAGTTGATAATCAGCTGAAATCCGGAGAGCCCGGCGGCCTTCAATACCTCGATCACCAGCTCGACGACTTCCGCATCCACGGCGGGCGATTCCGAGCCGATGGCCTCGGCGCCGATCTGGAAGAACTGACGGTAGCGGCCCTTCTGCGGTCGCTCGCGCCGGAACATGGGGCCGATGTAGTAGAGCTTCTGCACGCCGGGCCGCTGGTCGAGGCGATGCTCGATGTAAGCGCGGATTACGGACGCGGTATTTTCCGGGCGCAGCGTGAGGGACGATCCGTCGCGGTCGTCGAAAGTATACATCTCTTTGGTGACGATGTCGGTATCGGCGCCGACGCCGCGGGCGAAGAGCTGCGTCTCCTCGAAAATGGGCGTGCGGATTTCCCCGTAGTGGTAGGCGCGAAATACGGCGCGAGCCGCAGCTTCCACGCGGTTCCAGACTTCGGTGGATGGGGGCAGTAAATCCCTGGTTCCTTTGACGGCTTTTATCAAGATAGTTGGAAAATCCAGGGTAACATGCCGTTTACAAAGTAGGGCGGACCCCCTGGTCCGCGGCCGGCCCCCCGGCCGGCCTCGCCGCGCTGGACCACAAAAATTCGACGGCATCCTGAGCCAGCCCGGCGCGTACCGGGTTGTCCTCGATATAGGCCCGAATCTTCTCAAACTCTACAGCCCGCACCAAGTGATCGTAGCTTTCCTCTTGCCAGAATGAACTTCCCGTCAGCCCGAGCATCGCATTCGCCCGTTTGGAGGTTATACCTTTCAGCGATCTGGTGAGCTTCTGCAATTCCACAGCAGGCGTCGCCAACAAGTGCACGTGATTCGGCATCACAACGAAGGCGTGCAGTTCGTAGTGCCCCAATACTGTGGCATTGAAGTGAATGGCTTCAACCACCATCTGGGCCAAAGCTGGTTGACGAAGGTAAAGGGGCCGGATTGGGTTTCGTCCAGTAGGCGATCCATTGTGGCGAATGCCTTGCCGGAGGTGACCGTACTATCAGGAAACGCCCTGTTTGGCGGCAAACTTCCGTGAAGACGCCAGGTGAGGAAGACGGGTTGGCCGGGTTCGTCGATATGCGGAAGATGCCGCCAATAGAGGCTCATGACAGAATAGTTCTTTACTGGCCGCAGAATTCTCGGAAAAAAGAGCCGGCCGGGGGGCCGGCTGCGGACCGGGGGGTCCGCCCCACTTATGAAAATTCTTGTTCTTAATTGCGGAAGCTCGTCGCTGAAGTTCCAGCTGATTGAAACCTCGCCCGATCAAATCGCCGCCAATCAGGATCGGCAACTCGCCGTCGGCGCCATCGCCAAGATCGGCAGCGCGGATTCCACTATCGCCTTCCAAGCCGGCGAGACAAAGACCAAAGACACGTGCCCGGTTCTGACGCACAAGGATGCTATTACCGAGGCTTTCAAGCTGCTCGAAGGCTCTGGAGCGGCGAAGCTCGATGACGTCGAAGGCGTGGGACACCGCGTGGTACACGGCGGCGAGCACTTCACCGAATCCGCCATTATGGACGACGATACGGTGCGGCGCATCGTAGCCGCCAGCGAACTTGCGCCGCTGCACAATCCGCACAACCTCAAGGGATACTACGCCGCCAAAGCGCTGCTGCCCAAGGCCACGCACGTGGCGGTTTTCGATACCGCGTTCCATCAGACGATGCCGCCCGAAGCGTATATCTACGGCATCCCGTATCTCTATTACACGCGCGATAAGATCCGGCGTTACGGCTTCCACGGCACTTCGCACCGCTACGTCTCCTACCGTTTCGCCTACCTCCATACCGCCACGCGCGCGCACTACAAGCTGATCACGTGCCACTTGGGGAACGGCTGCTCGGTGTGCGCCATCCGCTATGGCAAGTCCGTCGACACTTCCATGGGGTTGACGCCGGTCGAGGGCCTGATCATGGGCACGCGGCCGGGCGACCTGGACCCCGGCGCGGTGCTGTACATGGTGGGCCGCGAAGAGATGGGCCTGCACGAAGTGGACGTGACGCTGAACAAGTACAGCGGCCTCTATGGCATCTCCGGCACATCCAACGACATGCGCGATCTGCTGGACGAAGCGGGCAAGGGCAACGCGCGCGCGCAGTTGGCCATCGACGCATTCTGTTACCGCGTCAAGAAATATATCGGCGCTTACTTCGCGGCAATGGATGGCGCGGACGCCGTGATCTTCACGGGCGGCATCGGCGAAAACGCAGCGCCGGTTCGCGAGAAGATCTGCCAGTCGCTCAGTTCGTTGGGCATTCGCGTGGATGCGGCGAAGAACCAGGCGGCTATAGGCGTTGAGCGCGAGATTGGCGAAGATGCGGCGCCCACCAAAGTCTGGGTGATTCCGACGGATGAGGAACTGCTCATTGCGCGCGATACGCTGCGCGTCATTCTGAAGATTCCGCATCCGTAGTGTGGGCCTCTACAAATTGTGGGGCCCCCTTGTCCGCGACTTGGTCCGCCCAGGTCCCTTTGGACCCGTTGTCCGCCCTTGGGCAGGAGGTCGATCTCACCGATCAGAATGGGATGGAAAATCGGTGAGGTGTCCACGGCGGCGATCATTGCTGGGAGGCGTCACGAATTGCGAGAGTGGTCAGAAGATGGACAAACGGATGAAGGCGCAACGCTCTTAAAGCAACGAAGGAATCGGAGTAGAAGGGCAATCGAAAACCCGACGTCAGCAGCCTGCGGCCGACGGCAACCAGAAACCGGTCGCGCGTGGCAAGTCGGCGCTCCGAAGCTGATTGACTCGATCTTAATTTCGGTGGCAGCCTTCGGCGCTCGCGAGAAGTTGCCGGCCTGCTTATAAGTTGCCGGCCTGCTTATAATAGGTTACCTGAAACTGACCCAGGGAGCGTGAGCCCGATCTCGGTGCGACTTGAGTTCTCCGGCACTCTCGATCCGCAAAATTCTTTCTACCCGGGGACATTGTCATCCGGTCTGCAGCGGCCCCATAAGGTTCCAACAAGGTCCACTTCGGCCCCGGCAAGTATAAGGTCCAAAAACAAAATGGCCACTCCAAACCTCGGTGGCCCATTTCTCATAACTTACTTAGAGTCTTTGGTGCGGATGAGAGGACTTGAACCTCCACTCCCTTGCGAGAACTAGAACCTGAATCTACACGAGCGCTGCCGTCCTTTCCCCTAGAGTCCCCTTTTCAAACACTTACAGCGAGCGAGTTCCCCCAAACTCCCCTGATAAACCCTCATTACCCATTGCCAGCGCTACCATTTGCGCTACCCTCAGCGTAACTTGCGGCCT
>Ga0208193_1000275_pt1 | contig 32122 bp, 36 predicted proteins | sample June2015DPH_17_2_FD_184716 | JGI IMG/M metagenome (GOLD analysis project Ga0208193, IMG submission 184716) | Peatland microbial communities from SPRUCE experiment site at the Marcell Experimental Forest, Minnesota, USA - June2015DPH_17_10... | ecosystem: Environmental > Terrestrial > Soil >... | reverse complement strand
CGTGATGCTTTCAGCGTTTAACGCCCTCACGCTCAGCCCGGCGCTCGCGGGACTGCTCCTCAAGCCCAAGAAGCAGACCCGCGGACCGCTCGGAAAATTCTTTGATTGGTTCAACGCATACTTTGAGCGCTCTACGGATAGCTTTGTCCGCCTGTCGGGCAACCTGATCCACAAGGCCGGCATGGTGATGGTGCTGCTTGTAGTCGCCGGGGTTGCCGCGTGGTTCTTCAGCAAGCATCTGCCTACAAGCTTTCTGCCTGATGAAGATCAGGGCTACCTCTACGTCAATATGCAGCTTCCCAATGCCGCGTCCCTGGAGCGTACAAGCGCGGCCGCAAAACAGGTCGAGAACCTTCTCGCAAACACACCGGGGGTTCAGTACACCACCAGTGTCGTAGGTTTCAGTCTGCTCAGCTACGTCCGGACTTCGTATAACGCCTTCTTCTGGGTGGCGTTGAAACCCTGGGATGAGCGCGGAAGCCGGAGCGAACAATATCAAGCCATTAAGGCGCGTTTGGACCCGGAACTCAAAAAGCTGCCGGATGGGACGGTCTTCAGTTTCTCGCCCCCGGCGATACCGGGAGTTGGCACTACTGGTGGCGTTACGTTTGTCCTTGAGGACCGCGCCGGCAAGGATGTCAAGTTCCTTGCCGACAACCTGACCAAATTCTTAGCAGCTGCCCGCAAACGCCCTGAACTAGCCAGTGTCAGCACTACGTTTATCCCGAGCGTGCCTCAGGAGTTCATCAATGTGGACAAGGAAAAAGTGCTGAAGCAGGGCGTGGCATTGACGGATGTGTACAACACGATTCAAGCGAACATGGGCGGCTTATTCGTTAACTACTACAACGACTTCGGCCGAACCTGGCAGGTGTATTTGGAAGCTGAGGCGCCTTACCGGGCGACGACTGACAATCTTGGGCAATTCTATGTGCGCAACAGCCAGGGGCAGACGGTCCCGCTTTCCGCGCTGGCAAAATTCGAGACTCGTTCCGGCCCTGAGTTCACCATGCGCTACAACGAGTACCGGTCTGCGCAAATCAACGCGAGCGCTGCGCCCGGTTACAGCTCCGATCAGGCAACCGCTGCACTGGAAGATGTTTTCAAGCAGACGATGCCGCACGAAATGGGCTTCGACTACATCGGCATGTCTTACCAGGAACAAAAGTCTCGGGAGGGAATCCCGGCTTCGGTCATCTTCGGATTTTCGATTCTGTTCGTTTTTCTGATTCTGGCAGCGCTCTATGAAAGCTGGACAGTGCCTTTTAGCGTATTGCTCAGCACTCCGGTCGCGGTCTTCGGCGCCCTCGCCGCGCTCTGGTTGCGTCGCGTCGTGCTCGGCCTCTTTGAGCCGGCGTACATGATTCAAATGGAAAACGATGTGTACGCCCAGATTGGCTTGGTGATGCTCATCGGTCTGGCCGCAAAAAACTCGATTCTGATCGTCGCGTTTGCCAAGGAGGACTACGAGCGTGGTATGTCCGTCGTTGATGCCGCCCTTTCCGCAGCGAGGCTTCGCTTCCGGCCTCTCATGATGACCGCGCTCGCCTTTATCCTCGGCTGCGTTCCGCTCTGGACCGCTTCCGGAGCGGGCTCTGTAGCACGCCAGATCATGGGAACGGCGGTGATCGGAGGCATGGTAGCGGAGACCTTCATCGGCAGATTCTTTGTTCCCGCGATCTTCTATTTCGTGGAGCGATGGTCTCCGGGGGATCGAGCGCGCGTCACGGCGCCGGCACCGCAGCACGGTGCAATCACTGAGGGTAATCAAGATGCGTAATCGATTCCGAAACAGATTCGGCACAAGATCCGCATGGATCCTTCTCCTCTCGGCCTCTGTGCTCTCCGGCTGTTCGGTCGGGCCGAACTACCATCGGCCATCCGTGCAGGCGCCTCCGGCTTTTCACGGCCTCGATCCATCGCAACAGACAGAACCACAAGCCGCATCGTTCGCCGATCTGCCTTGGTGGCAGGTGTTCCACGATCCTCAATTGCAGGAACTGATCCGAACGGCGCTGAAGCAGAATTACGATGTGCAACTGGCGGTCGAGCGCGTCACTGCCTCAAGAGCTCAGCTCGGCATCGCTCGCTCGAATCAGTTTCCGGCGGTCTCACTCAATCCGACATTCAGTGGCGGAAAGGACGATGAAAACCTCAAGTCCAACATTTTTTCGCTTGCCGGAGACGTTGTGTTTCAGGTCGACTTGTTCGGGCGCTATCGACGCGCGACCGAATCAGCCCGGGCTCAACTTCTCGGCACCAAGGACGCACAACAGACCGTAACCCTGACGCTCGTAAGCGATGTGGCGAGCGACTATTTTCTGCTTCGCGACCTCGACCTCCAGCTTCAGATCACGAAAAATACCGTGCGGACCCAGGAGGATTCCCTCAAGCTAACGCAGTTGCGCCTCCAGCACGGCGTAGCCAGGACGCTCGACGTGCTCCAGGCGCGGCAAGTGCTCGATACGGCGAATGCGCAGATCCCGGATCTGGAGCGACAGATCGGCCAGACCGAGGACGCGATCAACATCTTGCTGGGAAAGTACCCGGACAACGTTTCTCGCGGACAGGCTCTGGGCATCGAGACTCCGGATGGCTGGACCTGGAACGAGACTCTGCCTCCGCAGTTACCTGCAGGGCTGCCCTCGGAACTGCTCGAGCGCCGGCCCGATATCCGCGGAGCGGAGCAGAGCCTGGTTGCTGCCAATGCCAATATCGGCGTCGCCAAGGCGATGTTCTTTCCGCAAATCTCACTGCTCGGCTCGGGCGGTGCGGCATTTGGGCATAGCCAGTTTGGCAACCAGAGTATCCCGGCTCCGCTGGGAATCGGAAGCTATTCAGCGGGACTCTCTCAGCCGCTCTTCGAGAGTGGCGCACTGCGCAACAATCTGCGTTACGCCAAGTCACAAGAGCGGCAGGCTCTGATCAGCTACCAGCAGACGATTCGGCAAGCCTTCGGCGACGTCTCTGACGCGCTGATTGGTTATGACAAATACCACTCAGTCCGCGAGCGCCAGGAACAGTCCGTGAAGGATCTTGAGGAATCAGTCAAGGTGTCGCTCATGCTCTATAAAGGCGGGACCGCAACGTATCTCTCTGTCCTTGATAGCCAGCGGTCTCTGTTCACTGCCGAACTCACCTTGGCGCAGGCGCGCAACAACGAGTATCAGAGTCTGGTGCAGCTCTATAAAGCACTCGGCGGTGGTTGGAAATAGATAGAAATGAGCTTGCCTGAGCAACTCCAACAATCTGACCGGCTAGACCCGCTGGTCTGGAAGATTACGTCGGTCGCTGTACTTGGCTCTTTTCTTTCGCAGATCGATGCGACGGTGGTCAACGTATCGCTCTCCACGCTCGCCGTGGAGTTGCACAGCAGTCTCACGGCGATTCAATGGGTCACGAGTGGCTATCTCCTCGCACTGGCTCTCGTGCTTCCTCTGAACGGCTGGCTGGTCGAGCGCATTGGAGCCAAGGCTCTCTACCTCTGGTGCTTCTCTGCGTTCACGTTCTCCTCAGCCCTGTGCGGCCTGGCATGGTCGGCGAACGCGCTGATCGGGTTTCGCATCCTGCAAGGCATGAGTGGCGGTCTGATGGCGCCGATGGCGCAGATGATGGTGGCGCGCATCGCCGGAAGACACATGGCGCGCCTCATGGGCTACGCTGCTGTGCCAATCCTGATGGGGCCGGTCATCGGCCCGGTGATTGCCGGCGCGATTCTGCAACATGCTTCCTGGCGCTGGCTCTTTCTCGTCAACCTGCCGGTCGGCGCATTGGCCATCGTACTGGTCATTCTCTTCCTGCCGAAGGACCGCGAAGAGACCAGGCGACGGGACCTCGACCTCGTTGGGTTTGCGCTGCTCTCTCCCGGCCTTGTGCTCTTCCTGTATGGTTCGGACCACACGGGTGAGCGCATCGGCCAGATCACCCTGGCGCTCTCTGTCCTTCTGCTTGCGATGTTCTATAAGGCGGCAGTTCGCAAGGGAGATCGGGCCCCGATCGACCTTCTATTATTCAGGGGCAAGACCTTCGCTGCCGCTACGGTCACGCAGTTTGTGTCCAACGGAATCTCGTTTGCGGGTCAGATGCTGATTCCGATCTATCTGATCCGCGCCTGTGGCCGCTCCCCAAGTGTGACCGGCTGGCTGTTGGCTCCTCTTGGATTGGGCATGGTCTGTTCTTATCCGTGGATCGGAGCACTTACGCAGCGATTCGGCATCCGTAAGGTATCTGCCGGAGGAGCATTTCTAGCTCTCGTGGGGACGCTGCCGCTTATCTGGCTCGCCAGTCATGGGTTGAGTGTCGCAGTAATCGCATGTGCTCTTTTCGTGAGGGGCGCAGGGCTGAGCTGGGTGGGGATCCCTTCCGTCTCCGCCGCATACGCTTCGGTCAAAAAGCGTGACCTGCCGATGGCCACCACCTCTCTGAACATCGTGATGCGTCTTGGAGGACCGACGATGACGACGCTCTGTGCAACCTTCCTGGGATGGAGGTTAGAGCTGGCACATTCCCCTGTCACCCTCTCAAGCGCATTTGCTGCGGCCTTCGTTCTGCTTTGTGTGTTCCACGCTCTTCTGTTTGCTATTTGCCTCCGACTTCCACTCTCGATCGATAAGACCACGGAACTATCTTCCTCAGAAAAATCGTCCATGCTCTTGGAGATGGCCGAGTGATGCTGCCCGAAAAGAATTCCGTTTCGGAAAAATCCACCTGGGAACTGAATACAGGAAGTTCATGTGCTCGCTACTCGCTCTCATTTCTTTTTCATTACCGCTTTTTCCGTGTGCCTCTTGCTGTTGGGACTGGTCTGCCTGAGTCCCCGGGTATGCGCCCAAAGCCCATCGTTGCAGCCACAACTCTTAGAAGAAGCTTCTGCCGTATCGGTTCTGGCGGCATCCGAAAGCTCAACTCTTCCAGACGCACCGCAAGCGTCCAGCCCGACGCCTACAGGCAGTTCACAAGAAAGCAACAAGGCTGGATCGGCAACCCCGCAGCAGGCCAAACCTGACAACCAGACGGCTGGTGAGCAGTTGAAAGAGGAAGAGCGCCAAAGGATCCTGGGCGTGCTTCCAAATTTCAACATGGTCAACAGTCAGAATGCGCTTCCGCTCGATCCTAAACAGAAGTTTCAACTCATGTTCAAGAGTTCGGTCGACCCAGCCATCTTCGTGACCGCTGCGCTCGGTGCCGGTCTCGGCGAGGTGCGAGGCAGCTTCAAAGGCTATGGCTGGGGGGCTGAAGGATACTTCAAACGCTTTGGCTCGTCTTATGCCGACACGGCTGACGGGAACCTGTGGGGGAACGCCATCTTTCCCGTCATATTTCATGAGTATCCACGCTACTTCCGTAAAGGCACCGGCACCGTGATGGCACGGGTGCTGTATTCGATTTCGACGATCGTGCGGTGCAAGAGCGATAAGGGCACCTGGGTTCCGAACTACAGCAATGTGCTCGGGAACTTCGTCTCCGGGGGCATTTCGAACCTGTACTATCCTTCTACGAACAGAGATTTTGAGCTGACGGTGCAAAATGCCGTTACGGTGACCGCCGAGGCAGCCATCGGATCACTCTTCACCGAATTCTGGCCGGATATCTCGCAGCTATTTCTCCATCGGCATCACAATGCATCTTCTGCGACGGTTCAGCCTTGGCAGGATGGTGCTCCTCTTTCGAACCAGATGCAGAGGCCATAGTGGCAGCCCGCAAGCAAAGCGAAGGGTCGAACCTGTCACGAGCGGATAAACGATCGCCTTCGTAGACTTCTATCGGTCGATTCGCGTCCTGCTCTCTTTCCACGATGACATGGGTACTACTGCTTCAGCGTCGCGTCGAACAGCGCGAACATGCTCTGCCAGTGACGCTCGGCGGCGATGGCGTCATAGACTGGGGTATCGCGGAAGACCCACCCGTGCTTCGCCTGGTAGGTCTCGATCCGGTGATCGACGCCAGCCTGAGTCAGGGCCGTCTCCAGCCGCTCCTTCATGTCGTCGGGGAAGCCGTGATCCTCGATAGCTCCCGCAACATAGACCCGCGACTTCATCTTCGGAGCGAGCAGGTGTGGACTGTCCGGCGCATCCGTCGCAAGCCGCCCGCCGTGATAAGAAGCTGTAGCCACGATATCGTCCGGATACGTTCCAGCCGCGGTAAGCGACATCAAGCCACCCATGCAATAACCAGTAGTACCAATACCGCCTGGCTTCACATCGTGTTGCGCTGCGAGGTAATCCAGAAATGCCCTGGTGTCGGACATGATGTCGGCCGGCGTGGCGAGGCCGAGGAACTTCTCCATCAGAACCTTGCGTTTCTCCGGGTCCGTAAAGACCACATGTGGGTCCATCGGCTCATAGGGTCCGGACCGATAGTAGAGATCCGGAAGCAGCACATAATAACCGTGGGTTGCGAGCCGCTCGCCGAGCTCAAGCATTGCGGGACGAATCCCGAGGCCATCCATGAATACGAGAACAGCAGGCCACGGCCCGCTACCCGCCGGGCGATAGATATAGCTCGGGCAGATTCCATCCTTCGTCCTAATCTCGATCTTGTCCATGAATATCTTTTAGCATAGGCCGGAGCGAAATTCTCCTCTCCGCGACCACGCTGTGACAGCACGACGTTCCGGGCATGGGATGCTCGTCGTTCGAAGACGCATGCGCCATTCCGTCAGATACGTTCATTGCTCGAAAAGTACGCCGCAGATTTGAGGAAGCTAAGTGACTCCATCTCCGGGAGGTGTACAGTGAGGTCGGATCATCTGCTGTATCCCGGCTACTGATTCCAGCTTTCGATCGGCTCCCGCCAAATCATCATGTGACTAACGACTTTCTGGCCCTCCTGCTCCATCCATTGTTCCGTGGCCCACGCGGCCGGGATGGCGATCGCCAGCAGGAGTATCGAGCAGAGAATAATGATAGCGATATCCTTCACCGTCGTCCGAGGCATATAGACGCGGGCTCCGCAGCAAGGACACGCATCGTTTGCGGCACTATCCTCAGTCTTCAGTGGATTCATCCAACTCTTCGAGATCGACAAGACTCGGGCCAAATTCCTCTTCGTCCTGATCATCTTCGTCCTCCTCCTCGCCTTCGAGGGGATCGTTGCCCACCGGCTACAGTCAACGAAGCATCGGAATGGTTGAGCGTGGCGAGAAGAGTCCGACCCTACGGACCTTGGAGGATTTTGCTACGTTTCATAAGATTCCCCTTGAAGACCTCATCATTCAAGCAAAAAAGCTACGCAACAGTTCGGTATAGTAGGTGGCGTAACCCAACCTCCCCGTTAACCTCGCAGTCCCGCGCAATGAGGCGTAACGTTTCCGTGGTCGATTGCAACGCTGATCGCCGGCGTGCTCGTATTACATCGATCGCAGGGAACTATAGTGCCTGCACAGGCAGTGCCAGTCGGAAAAGATTGGCCTGTGGTGAAGAGCAGGAAGCGTCGTTCGGCAACTCTGGAACAGGCATTTGGTCGGGTTCTCGTCGCTCGGCGAGAGAAGAGAGGCTTGTCACAGATGGATCTTGCCGTCGCCTCAGGGTACAGTCTGCGCTATATCGGGGATGTCGAGCGCGGGACAAAGAGTGCCACCATGCGCACGATGCACGATATTGCCACGTTGCTGGACGTTAAACTTGGAACGCTCATGGTCGAAGCGGAAGAATTATGGGCGAGTGATTTGGTTGAGAGAAGGACGTCAACCAAATCGTCGCGCAACTGAAGGCTCACTCTCGCAGACCATCACCGCATTTGAGCTGCGCGCGTTCTTCGGCTAAACTCTGCTCGATCCTTTCTCTCCGTTGCACCACCAGTGCACTGCCTGAATATTATCGGGATGGTCGTCGCGCCATGCTCCTCCCATGCCTCGCGGATTGATGTGGTCGGGCACGATGTCGTTGTAGTCGGTGAACTTCATATGGCAGAGTGCGCATTCCCTGCCCTGTTCGACAACCTTACGGTGGAGCAACGTCCGCATCTGTGCGTTGGAACGGAGTTCCCGGTATCCCCGAGGATGATGGAGGTCTTCAATCCGCTGTACGCCCAGTTGATTCACCTTTCGGACCCTTGGGATTAGCTCCCTGCCGCAGCAGGACAAAGAGCGATGGATGGGACAATATTGATTGCGGCGAAGTTTCATTGGATTTCCTCCAGATGGGTTTGCTGTCGAGAGACTGTGAAGCGGGTTATCAGAACTCCAGGGCAAGCTTCCTCAGCACGTCGACATGGCGATCCGGTCCACCAGTCTTCGGCACTCTACCGTGACAGAATGTGAACTCTCGGCCCATGTCGGCCTCCTCCATCCCGATCACCCCCGACACGACGCGCGCGCAGTCGATCAGGTGCCCGCATCAATCGAACAACGGCCGGGCCACCGCATTGTGAACCCTGGTCGGGGAAGTTTGGCGGGACGCTGTAATACTCCCCAGGCTTTTAGCGACGGGCGCAGCAATATGGCAAAGCCGAGCAAGGCTCGGGATTCAGGGTCTTGTGTATGCCTTGGCTGGATACGACGTAACAAGGGAAGAGGTTGTTGCCGCCTTCAAATTCTTCCTACAACAGGAAGCCGCGAGTACGAGAAGGAGTTTCCAGATCAGTTGTACGAAGAGTGGTACCGACTCTACGAGCTTCCGAAGCCAGAGAGGAACAAGCCTTGGAAATTCATGCATCTTACCAATGATCAGGGGTACAAACCCCTTGCGAGGAGCAACGGGAAAATTCTCAAACTGACCCAGGAAAGCCGTTCCAACAGCAACAAGCGCCATGCCAAATTGCACCAAGTCCTAAGCGAAGTCGGCGTTAAGGCGCTACGTAAGCAGTTGGGCCAGTTGCCAGGTATCGCCCGCATCTCGAAATCCAAAGATGTACGAATCTTTTGTCTACAAACTCTTTGGGGATCAGTATGAGATGTTCGACAGCAACAATTAAGGCCACCCGCGCTAACAGGTGGCCGGAAAGGAGACGGGATGCCGCCCAGTGACGATATGCATCCAGACCCGCAGAGTCATAATCACCATTGGAAGTGGTGAAGGCGCTGTTGTGGTCATTGCTCCCAAATAGATCTTAACTCATCCATCCGGCCCAGTTCTAGACTCTAGGATCGGGCCTTTCTGCGGTAGCATGGCTGAGATGGCTACTCACTATAGGCCGAGCCAATAGCGTGGCAAACGATTGGTCTATCGCTCAATTGACCCTAACGAGCCTAGAGGAGAGATCAAAAGGGTCGTCACGGCAATAGCGGTAGGCTCAATTTTGCTTGTAAGCTTTTGGCTCATATCCAGATAGGTTGGGTTAGCCAACGTATTTATTGCCTTTAGGGGATACAGGTTTTAGCGTAACGCGTGGTTACGTGCATGGCTTATGAGAAACTCGTAACCACGGGCGGCGCCAGTCGGACTGCCACTTAGCCAAAGGTCAAGGGCATGTCTGCAGGGTACGATCGTAGGGTCTTTCAAGATGGAACGACAGCCAAGGCTGGATCGTGTGCAAACCGCAATTTGCGCATCCGGGGTGGCGGTGGATTTTGCCGGTTTGTTCCTGCCTCGGCGCACTCGCATCGATCGGCCCGCTAGAAGTTCGCGGACAGATCGCGCCACTCGTTCCCGAAAAACCTGACCAGTCCCAAGCAATTCGACCTGGCGAAGCGTTCACAGTTGAGATTCCTGAAAGCGGCGAGCGGGAATTTACCGTTTCTGCATGCGGTGGGCGTTTCATCCAAGTCCGGATTGAGCAGCTCAAGTGGATGATCAACGCCACCGTGACTGAGCCGATGGTTGCAGCGCTACCTCGTGCGTCAGATGCCGGACTTCACTCCACAGTATTTATCCCATTCATTGCCCCGCAGATGGCAGATTATCGGCTCACAGTCCGCGCCGCAAAAGGCTCGTCTGCAGCCGTGAGGATTCTGCTTGAGCCGCCACGAGCCGCAGTGGCTGCCGATACCGATCGTGTGGCCGCATACTCCACCTTTGCCCGCGCAGAAATGCTGCGTCGATCAACTGCTCCAGAAAGTGCTCCAAAGGCCATTGCCGCCTACGACGACGCAATTGGGCTGGCACAAGGAACAGCCGACACCTCACTCCAGAAACAGTCTCTGGTTGGGAAAACGCGCGCATATCTTTACCGGACGGGCGATTACCTGGCTCGCAAGGATTGTGCGTGTTCCAATGTCCGTGCAACGCCACTTTCGCTTCCCACACCAGAAGGTCTCGCCAATTACAAATTCACTATGTTTCAAGGGTCACATATGTCCGCAGATGGGACGTTCGCTGAGATTTCTGCCCATGCTGCGGTATCCATCCCGAACACGGGCTCAATATCGAAATCATACATCTCGCGAATTAGTACCCGCAAAGTTGTCGGAGACAATTTTGCACAAAGCTTCATTGACCATCGCGGCGTCTGTTCGGCTCCGTAACGAGTCGCCAAACTGCTGTTTGATCATACTGAAGGTCGGAGTAGCGGCCTATCAGCAGTGGCTTCTTACCGGTACCGAGCCCTGAGTCTCCTACAGTTCCTTATGTACCGATTTCTCTTCTCTCCTGATAGATGACAACTAGGCAGTCCAGATTTGTACTTTCTTTCAGGAATGTGCCAGTAAGATACCTGCATGGAGCCGCTTGAGACTTATGCCCATACGCTGCCAAATACCCCCCACGAGCAATGGGAGCCGCTGCCAAAGCACCTCGAAGAGGTGGCAGAGCTGTGCTCAAGTTACGCTGCCGCGTTTCACGCCTCCGACTGGGGCTGGATAGCGGGGCGCTGCCATGATCTCGGCAAGGCATCCGCTGAGTTTCAGGCTTACCTGCGCTCCTCTAATCCAGATGCTAAAGATGCAGGTGAGGAATCGTCTTCCGGCAAGCGGGTCGATCACTCCACATTTGGAGCGCGGTATGTCGCCTCCGCTCTGCCCGGCCCGGTCGGGCGCATCCTTGCGTTCTGCATCGCCGGGCATCATGCCGGACTGGCGGACGCTTCGCCGGTTGATGACCAATCCTCACGCTCCACCCTGTCTTCTCGACTTAACCCAGAAAACACAATTCAACACTTGGATTCTCCTCAACTCGCCCTCCATCTCCCTGCTCTAAGCTTGCGTGCACACACAAGCGAGAGGGCTTTCGCGCTGGCATTCTTCACCCGCATGATCTTTTCCTGCCTTATCGATGCCGACCGCACCTGTACAGAAAAATTCTGTGATTCGAGCAAGGCAGAGGAGCGTGCTGCACCGCGTCCAACCCTCGATGAACTTAGAGTGCAGCTCGACGCCCATCTGGATGCAATGCGGCAAAACGCACACGCCACGGCGGTGAACGAGCATCGCCGGGCCATCCTGAGACAATGCCTTCAGGCCGCCGGGCGGGAGCCGGGCTTCTTCTCTCTGCAAGTACCCCCCGGTGGAGGGAAGACTCTCTCTTCTCTTGCCTTTGCGCTGCATCACGCACCAGAGCGTATGCGCCGTGTTGTCGTAGCGATCCCGTTCACCAGCATCATCGAACAGACAGCCGACACCTACCGCAGAGTGCTTGGGCCCTGTGCGGAACGTGGCATCGCCGAGCACCATTCCAACTTACTTCCTGAGGAGGCCACGCGAGCCAATCAGATGGCAGCCGAAAACTGGGACGCGCCGTTAATCGTAACCACTAACGTGCAGCTCTTTGAGAGTCTCTTTGCGGCCTCGACCACGCCCTGCCGCAAACTCCACCGGCTAGCGAACAGCGTCATCATCCTCGACGAGGCGCAGACCCTGCCCGTAGACTTGCTCAAACCGACGTTACGCGCTCTTCAGGAGTTGGTGAGAAATTACGGTTGCACCGTTGTTCTGTGCACCGCTACACAGCCAGCGCTTGAGCATCGCCAGGACTTCTCGATTGGGCTGAAGGATGTGATGCCCATCATCGCCAATCCAGGTGAGCTCTTCGAAGCCATGCGCCGGGTCACAGTGAAGCATGCCGGACAGCTCACAGATAACATACTCTCAAGGCGACTCACAGCGGAGGCGCAAGTGCTCTGTATTGTGAATACACGGAGACACGCGGCCAAACTCTTCGACCTCCTGGCAAAGCAAGTTGAGGCGGAGAGCGTCTTCCATCTGAGCACCCTGATGTGCGGCAAACATCGCCGTGATGTGATGCGGCAGATCCTTGAGCGACTAGCGGCGAAGCTGCCCTGCCGTGTTGTCAGCACACAGCTCATCGAAGCCGGTGTGGATATCGACCTGCCCGTGGTCTATCGGGCAGCTGCCGGATTCGACTCGATCGCACAAGCGGCAGGCCGCTGCAACCGCGAAGGGACTGCTTCGATGGGCACCACCTACGTATTCGACGCGGAAGCACTTCCGCCAGCAGGACTGTTGCGGCAGGGTTCTGATAAAGCGAAGGAACTTTGGAATATCTATAAAGATCCACTGGCCCCTGAGGCAGTGGAGCATTACTTCCGGCTTCTGTATTGGCAAAGATCAGAAGACTGGGACAAGCCCGGCATTATGAAGTGCATGGCTCTCGATGGCAGCCGCCCAGGCGAGTTGCACTTCCAGTTCCGCGCCATCGAAGAACGATACAAGTTGATTTGCGACACCCAGTTGCCGATCCTGATTCCCTATGACGAAATCACCAGAGCTTTAATCTCCGAACTCGAAAGTCCCTTTGTAGACTATGTTCCGATTCGCAAACTACAGCCGTACCTTGTTTCTATTCCCGAGCGCTCCGTCAAAGAGCTGGAAGCGAATGGCGTGGTGAGGGCACATGAGTCGGGCGTATGGATTCTCCTGCGGAAAGATGCATACACGCCGCAGAAAGGGCTTGCTCTCGACGCAATTGGCCTCGATGCCGATCCATGGTGGGTCTAGTAACCGTAAGAGGGAACGAGGAATCTGCATGGCATTTGGTGTTCGGCTGCACTGTTGGGGCGAGTGGGCATGCTTCACTCGTCCGGAGATGAAGGTGGAGCGGGTCAGCTACGACGCGATAACTCCCTCCGCGGCTCGTGGCGTTCTCGAAGCAATCTACTGGAAGCCCGAGATCCACTGGATCATTGACCGCATCACGGTTCTCAATCCCATCCGGTTCAGCTCTGTTCGCCGCAATGAGGTGAGCGAGAAAATCCGTGAAGGAACAGCAAGACGAATAATGAATGCGGGCACGGGCGACCTATACCTCCAGATCACGGAGGCTCGCCAGCAACGAGCTGCACTGCTGCTGCGCGACGTAGGTTATGTGATCGAAGCGCACTTCGACATCCAAGGCGGCCCTGGGAACGCGGCTAAGCACCTCGACCAGTTCAACCGCCGCGCTCGCCGCGGTGCCTGCTTCACTCGACCCTATCTCGGCTGTCGTGAGTTTGCGGCACACTTTGCTCTGCTCGAAGAGGGAGACGAGATCCCGGAGGTCGATGCCAGCCTGAAGGGTGAGCGCGATCTCGGCTGGATGCTACACGACATCGACTTCGGCAAGGACAAGGAGGCCCGGTTTTTCCGTGCACAGATGCGCGATGGTGTCATCACCGTACCGTCGCTTGCAGGAGCCATAGCGTGATCCTGCAAAGACTGGCCGAACACTACGACCGAATCATAGCCGAGGATAGCGCGAATATGCCTGCGACAGGCTTTTCGGATCAGCTGGTCAGCTTCTGCATCGTCATAAAGCCTGATGGACAATTCGTCCATTTTGAGGACCTGCGGCAACCTGATGGCAAGAGACTTATTCCAAAGAGGCTCAAACTCCCAGGACAAACAAAGTCCTCAGGAAGTGGATTAAACCCGTGCTTCTTATGGGATCGCATCGGGTACCTGCTTGGAGTTTCATATGAAACAGATCCTCGGGAAATAAAAAAGGCGCAGGAGCGTGCGGTAAATTCCTTCGATGCATTCAAGAAGAAGCATCTTGAATGCCGTGACCTCATCAACAACTCGAGATTTACTGCTGTTTGCAGGTTCCTGGAATCGTGGAACCCGAACGATCACACCGAGTACGAACCAGCTTTGCGAGAGATGACTCGCGATTGTGGTGTATTCCGCATCGCAGGCGAAGGCCAATATCTTCACGAAACAGTGCCGCAGCCCGGTGATTGGAGCACACAAAAAGCAAAGCCAAAGAAAAACGCTCTAGCAAGTTTATCTAGGATGTGCCTTGTCACAGGAGACATTGGCCCAGTCGGTCGCCTGCACAAGCCCGAGATTAAAGGAGTCTATGGTGCAGACCCGAAGGGGATGCCTTTAGTTTCTTTCAATGCCCCGGCATTTACTTCGTATGGCAAAGACCAAGGCTCGAATGCGCCCGTAAGCGAAATTACCGTCTTCAAATACGCTAATACACTCAACCATTTGATTCGAGAGCGCCGCGTCCGGCTAGGCGATGCCACCATCGTCTATTGGGCGGACCATCACACGCCCGTCGAGGATGCGTTCGCGTTCATGTTCAGTGGCGAATCCATCGACAAGGAGGAACAGAAGCCAGAGGAAGACCGGAAGCGGGTGGAGGAGGCGAAGCTGTTATTGTCGCAACTGCGCTCCGGCACGCAATATTCTGCGCTAAAGCCAGACGACAAGCCGACAAAGTTCTTCATCCTCGGTCTCTCCCCGAACGCATCCCGCCTCTCTGTGCGCCTGTGGATCGAGGCTGATGCCAGCGAGATGCTGCGCCGCCTTGGGGAACATGTCCGCGACTTTGCCCTAGGCCGAGACGATGAGTTGCCCCCGCCGATTTGGCGCATTGCACAGGCTACAGGGCGTGCGGAGAGCGATCCGAGAGGCCGCTTCAAGAGCTATGCCAGCGACTCGGTATCTCCCAAGCTCGCAGGAGACTTGGCCCGGTCGGTGCTCACCGGAGCGGCCTATCCACAATCCTTGCTTGCCGCCATGGTGCGTCGTATCTACAGCGACGGCCACATCCGTTTCGAGCGCGTCTCGGCCATTAAGGCATGCCTTGTCCGCAATATGCGCCACACTTCAAACCCCCAGGAGATACCAATGGAACTCGATGAAGCCAAGTCGGACGTCCCCTACCGTTGCGGCAGGCTCTTCGCAATTCTCGAAAAAGCACAAAGCGACAGCGCGGGCGGCGAGTTGAACTCCACCATTAAGGATCGCTACTTTTCTGCCGCCAGCGTAACGCCAGCGCTGGTATTTCCGCGCCTATTCCGGCTCAATGGACACCACCTCAACAAACTCGAAACGAGCAGCAAAATTTACTACGAGCGGCTTATCGGTTCGATTATGACCGCTCCCTTCGAGTTTCCACGGCAGCTCTCTCTGCTTAATCAGGGCAAGTTCATCACGGGTTATTTTCAGCAACGCCAGGACCTCTACACCAGCAAGAAGAGCAAGAACAACGAGGAGAACGCATGAGCACGCCTGTCACCCATCGCTACGACTTTGTCTATTTTTTTGAAGTAACCGACGGAAACCCCAACGGCGATCCGGACGCGGGCAATTTGCCGCGCGTCGATCCTGAGACAAATCAGGGGCTGGTAACCGACGTGTGCCTCAAGCGCAAAGTACGCAATTATGTGGCCGAAGTAAAGCAGGAAGTTACGGAGTATAAGATCTACGTCCGCGACAAGGCCGTGCTGAACGAACAACACGAGCTGGCCTATATCGATAAAGGACTGAGGCCGGAGCCGAAGAAGCTGCCCAGGGATGAGCAGAAGGCCCGTGAGATTACACAGTGGATGTGTAAAAACTTCTACGACATCCGCACCTTCGGCGCTGTAATGACCACGGAAGTAAACAGCGGCCAGGTCCGTGGCCCCATCCAGCTCACCTTCTCGCGCAGTCTCGACCCGATTGTCTCCGCCGAGTTCGCCATCACCCGCTGCGCAGTGACCAACAAGAAGGATGCCGAAAGCGAACGGACGATTGGCCGCAAGTTCACGGTCCCCTACGGTCTCTACCGCTGCCACGGCTTCCTGAATGCGTCGCTGGCTGAGGCCACCGGTTTCTCGGAGGGCGATCTTGAGCTCTTCAAGGAGGCGCTCAACAACATGTTTGAGGTGGACCGCTCAGCAGCACGCGGTCTCATGTCTCCTGTACGCTGCTTTGCCTTCAGGCACGAGAAGAAGACCGGTAACGCCCGCGCTGACCAGCTCTTCGCCATGGTGAAGGCAGAGCTGAGGCTGGAGCTCGCAGTCGAGAGCAAACCGCCTCGCTCACATCGCGACTACACAATCGCGCTCGAAGGCACTCTTCCTCACGGCGTCACGGTGGAAGAGTGGGTAACGGCCTCGCGTTGAGATGAACTTTCCGTTGCCGCAGATCGATGCGCCGGAGGATGCCCTGCCTCTGAGCGGGCTGCAGCATCTGGCTTTCTGTCCGCGACAGTGGGCCTTGATTCATCTGGAACAGGTTTGGGCGGAGAACCGGCTGACCGCAGAAGGCCGCCTGCTACACGAGCGGGCAGACTTGCCGGGCCACACTCGTCGCCGCGATCTGCGCATTGTGCATGGACTTGCGCTGGCAAGCCAACGGCTCAGCCTCAGCGGACGCGCCGACGTCGTGGAGTTCCGCCCGGACCCGTTTCCGGTGGAGTACAAGCGTGGCAGGCGGAAACCCGACGACTGCGACCTGGTGCAACTCTGTGCGCAGGCACTGTGCCTGGAGGAGATGCTGGAGTGCACCGTGCCACGTGGGGCGATCTTCTATGGCCAGCCCCGCCGCCGCATCGAGGTCGAGTTCACCCAAGAGCTCCGCGACCGCACCGAATCGCTCGCCGCCGAGATGCACCGTCTCTACGCGGCACAGCAAACCCCGGCCGCACAGCCAGGCGCTCACTGCCAAAGCTGTTCACTCGTCGACATTTGCCTGCCCCGATCAACAGCGCACGCATCCGTGCAGCAACGCTGGAGCCGCGCTCAACTGCATCTGCTTCGCCTGGAGATATAGTTATGCGCAAGCTGCTGAACACCCTGCACATTACCACACAAGGGGCATACCTTCACCGCGATGGCGAAACTATCGCCGTCAAGATAGAGGGCGAGACACGCCTTCGCCTTCCAGTCCACACTATTGAAGGGCTGGTCTGCTGGGGGCAGGTTCTTTGCTCATCACCCGTTCTTGCCCTCTGCTGCGAGCATGGCGTAGGCATCTCTTACCTCACCGAGCAGGGACGCTTTTTAGCCCGCGTGCAGGGCGCGGTCTCTGGCAATGTTCTTTTGCGCCGCCAACAATACCGCGCAGCCGATAATGACCAGGCTGCGCTGCCGATTGTACGAGCCATCGTTACGGCTAAGATCGCCAACAGCCGCGTCGTTCTATTGCGTGCCGCACGCGAGTCCTCTGACGCTTCACGACAGCATCGGCTTCGTGAAGCCGCAGACAGGCTGTCATGGACAGACATCGAAGTCATGCATGCCGCCACGGTCGACGAAGCCCGTGGGCACGAAGGAATGGGTGGGCAGATTTATTTCTCGGTCTTCGATGACATGATCGTAGGCGACCGCGAGAGCTTTCATTTCGGCGGGCGGTCACGCCGTCCGCCGCGCGACCGGGTGAATGCCCTGCTCTCGTTTATCTATGCTCTGCTGCGGCACGACGTGGAGTCGGCGCTTGAGGGCGTCGGACTCGATCCTGCAGTAGGCTTCCTGCATACAGACCGCGCAGGACGTCCCAGCTTGGCGCTCGATCTGATGGAAGAGTTTCGCAGCTCGCTTGCAGACCGGCTCGCGCTGACCCTCATCAATCGGAGACAGGTACAGGGTGATGGATTCATCGAACAGGATGGTGGAGGAATCCTGCTCCAGGAGGCAACACGCAAGACGGTGATTGCCGCCTGGCAAATGCGCAAGCAGGAAGAGATCGAACATCCATTTTTGCAAGAGCGTGTCGCGCTAGGCCTGGTGCCCTATATACAGGCGCTGCTGTTAGCCCGCCATCTTCGCGGTGGCCTGGATGCGTATCCCGTATTTCTCTGGCGATAGACTCATCGGAGGTCGAATGTCATGCTAGTGTTGGTGAGTTACGATGTGAGCACTCGCACTGAAGCTGGGAAAAGGCGTCTGCGGCGGGTAGCACGCCTCTGTCAGGATCGCGGCCAACGGGTTCAGAACTCTGTCTTCGAATGTCTGGTCGATGCGGCACAATGGGTATCGTTCCGGGCTTCCTTGTTGGCCGCCGCAGACCCGCTGGAGGACAGTCTCCGCTTCTACTTTTTGGGCAATCACTGGAAAGGCCGCGTGGAACACGTTGGTACAAAACCGTCGTATGACCCGGAGGGGCCGCTGATCTCATAATCAGGCTGTCACTGGGAGCTATCATGCGGTCGCCCAGACTCCACTCGACAGACCGTATACCCCCTTGTGTCAGCCCCTTGTCTACTAATCAACCAATCGCCTTTTCTCGCGCGGACGAGAAGCTATCATGCGTTTCCGGCAATGTTCGCGCCGTCATCTATCTGCCTAAGATATGGCTGCTTAGTGCTCAAGTTGAAAGAGCCCTCCTGCCATCTGGACATCGGTAGCTTTCCATTCGCGCTTATGCGATGCTAAAGACTATCGGGACAATGTGTTAGCTGTCCTACCGTCGCTCCCCACGCGGGGAGCGTGGATTGAAACATAGTCTGCCTTGTGCGCGGCGTCGAGCGCATCGGTCGCTCCCCACGCGGGGAGCGTGGATTGAAACCTTGTTTCCGCTCCGGTTGGGTCGTTCTCTACCCGGTCGCTCCCCACGCGGGGAGCGTGGATTGAAACTTTTGGGTGACTATGGCCGACGAAACAGACCTACCGTCGCTCCCCACGCGGGGAGCGTGGATTGAAACCGAGAACTCCGCCGGCAACCGACGCGATACGCGGGGTCGCTCCCCACGCGGGGAGCGTGGATTGAAACAGCGTTGTCGCGGCGCGATCGAGTTGCAGTTGCTGTCGCTCCCCACGCGGGGAGCGTGGATTGAAACCTTCTCTGAACCGCCCCTCTCAGATTTGCCCCCTCGTCGCTCCCCACGCGGGGAGCGTGGATTGAAACATATTTGTCCTGCCGGTCTTCCTGTCCTCGTCACGTCGCTCCCCACGCGGGGAGCGTGGATTGAAACTTAGTGAGTCTGTCGAGTGCGGCCTGTGCCTTATCGTCGCTCCCCACGCGGGGAGCGTGGATTGAAACCTTACCGCCGATAAGGCTTGTATTATCAACGCATGTCGCTCCCCACGCGGGGAGCGTGGATTGAAACATGGCGTACATCGCACACCGCTTTCGGCGCCAAGTCGCTCCCCACGCGGGGAGCGTGGATTGAAACGATTGCTGCTGGGGTTCTGGGCGGCGATACAACGATACGCTGAGCGAAGCGGTAGAATGGTTTCGCAGGTCGCTCCCCACGCGGGGAGCGTGGATTATTATCTTATTTATTCGTAAGTGTATGCGTCCGATGCAAGAATGGGCCGGCGAGGGAGATTGTCACTGGCCGACACAACGGGCATCGAGCAAGCGACGTACCTGCTTCATTCCTGGCCGTCCAAGTTGGATCATGTAGTAGACCGGAGCCTCGCCGGCGAAAAGGAAATGGAGCACTATTTCCCCCAAAAGGCTGAACACAAGACAAAGCGAGTTTCGGCATAGAAAAGCACGGCAGCGCATCATCACGCTGCCGGGCGGGGATATCGGTCGATTGTGTGTTGCGTCCAGAGTTACCGGGACGCGCTGTTACGGATTGGGGTTGAAGATCACGATTTGCGTCGGACCCTGAGTGACTCCGCTGCCCATCGAGTATGGTGAATTCGGCAACTGCGTAAGAGCGCCGGATGACGTGTCAATGGAGAACCCGGAAATGTTTCCTGTGTCCGTTTGGTTGGCGACATAAAGATAAGAGCCGGTCGGGTCGATCACCAACTGATTGTTTCCTCCGGCCCCTCCCGTGATGGAGAAGGGCGAGCCGCTAAGCTGCGTGAGTGCGCCGCCGCCCTGATTGATCGAAAAAGCGCTGACTGTTTGAGCGCCGTTGTTGTTGACATAAAGGTATTGGCCTGTGGGCTCGATCGCAGGACTGTCGGGGCTCGACCCGTTGGTGTTGGCAAACGGTTGCCCGGTGATGGGAGTGAGCGGCTCGGGATTGCCGTTCAACATAGCGCTGGGGGTGATGGTGAAGGCCGAGATGTTGTTGCTCAGTTGGTTCGGCGCATAGAGGAAGGTTCTGTTTGGCGATATGGCTATGCTTTCTGGAACGTCGGCTCCGGTGATTGTATTGGCAATGTAAGTCAAGGAGCCGTTGGCGGCTACCGAGAAGGTCGCCACTGTCCAATCGTCGGTGTTGACGACGTACAGGGTCTTATCTGGCGCGTCATAAAGCATTTCACCAGGAGTGTTGTCGTTGCCGCAGAACGCGCCGATGCAAGGGACTGAAGGGCGAACCGGGCAATGCCGTGAGCGCTCCTCCCGACGCAATGGAGTATGCCATGATGGTTGCGCTGCTGGCACTGGTGACGTATAGGATATTGCCGTTAGGGCCAAGGACTAAGTCGTTGCCGGTCGGCGCGTCAGGTAGGCTTGTTGAATTCCCCGTCAGCGTTAAATTGCCCGTAGAGGGATCGACCGTAAAGGACGTAACCGTTCCCTGGACGGTGGCCGTTGTCTCCGCACTGACGACAAATAAGAGGTTCATCGCGGGATCAGGCGCAGGCCACTCGATGCGGGGGCATCTGGCGTCGACGCAGTCGTCGTTTCCGTTGGAGAGTTAAGTACGGCGGCAGCAATCCGACGCTGCACTTCCGGACTCAGCTTGAGTGGCGCGTTGTTCGTCTGCAGGGTCTGTCCTGACGCTGGGACAGAAGATGGAACGGCAAGAAGCGGCGATTGATCCAGAGGGTGGGCCACCTTCTTGGTCAGCAAGCCGTCGGGACCCTGCACTGGAATCGCCATGCGGCCGCCTTCCAGCGACTGCGCGAAGCTGGTAGTCACGCCAGCCCCCTGCATCTGCGATTGGGCCTGCACGGCCATAGTGGAAGCCGGCAATGCGGAATCAGGCCTGCCCCCGTCCGCCCTGGCGTTGTCAGGAACCTCATGGCAGCGGAAGGTCACGAGCAGACTGTTCTCTCCTGGGCAGTAACATAAACATCCAGCAGCGCCAGGGGTTGTCGAACTGGCGCTTCACAACCTCGCTCATGGCATCGTTGTAATCCTTCTGCTCCTCCACCTTCATCTTTCGAAGCGTCTCCCCGCCCTCTTTAACCAACACGAATGGATAAATAAGGATGAGAACCAGGCTTCCGATTGCAAAGATGCGCCGCCAAAAAAGATGATTGGCGGGCGGCGCGGATTCCTCGTGGTCCTCTGCAGGATGCGGGCTCAACTTTACCTTCTTTGCGGGAGCGGTTGCGAGCGCAGGTACGCACGCCGCAGCGTTGAAACCGCTATAAGAGGCTACGTTACAGGCATTCCGGGCGATCTGGCAAGATTGTCCGCTGGCCGCTCTATCCTGGCGGCCACGTCATGGCCCGGCCGCCCAGCAGATGTAGGTGCAGATGACCGACCCTCTGGCCGCCGTCTTCGCCCGTGTTCACCACGATGCGGTAGCCATTGGCAAGCCCCTTGTTGCGGGCAATCTCCGAGGCCACAGTGACTGCGTGTGATGGAATCAACTCATCAACCATTTGTCAGCCTTGGAAAGAGACCTCGAATTCAACTCCTGAATAATTCACTTTGGGCGCAAGTTGCCGGTTTGGGCCTTGTTCAAAATGAATGAGACCGTAACGCTCCATGTTCTTGAGCGTTCGAGACAGGCTTGATTTCTCACGTCCCGATTGTTCCGCCAATTCCGAAAGTGATTGTGGATGCTTCTCGTTAATGAGTTTTAGCAAAGCCCTGTTTTGGTCAGATAGTACCTGAGCTAAACTCTCCAAGGACTCAAACCAAACTTTAGGGTCGTTCTTCCCAGGCTTATATTCGCCTCTGGCGATCGCCAATGTGCGCTTCTTGAATGTGTCGCGCGATGCAATTCCAATCTTCAGTGTGTTCATGGCTTGGTGATCCTTTCCTCTAAAACCTTGTCGACTTCCGTCCAAAAGTCAGTGAGCAGCGTAACGGCGTCCTTATAGTCGTAAAAGCGGATCCGCTCGCCCTTATGGGTATGATCGTATTCAATCCGCGTTTTCGCCCCTGGCCCAGAACCTTCTGTGATCGCATGCGCGTTATCGAAGCCCAAGATACGCTGTCCATCTCCATCATGGAGCGTCAATGAATAATCCAAGCCATGAGGCTTTGCAAGCGTTTCGGGTACCTGTTTGACCTCGAACTTGACCCAAAACGGGCCGTCAACAACGTAGGACACACCATCGAGATAGAGCAGGTTATCGAGACTCGAATCTCTCGTCATCTCTCTCTATGTTAACATCAGATATCAACACTGGCAAGAGCCTTCGGATCGTTCTCTTAGGTGTCAACGAAAATCTTCGTACATGACTCTCTGACCAGTTGCGCCCACGTCACCGTGATCTCGCCGTTGTTGGTATTGAACTGCGCGAAGGCTCCGGAGAAGTTACTGGCACGTTAAGGGATTCGGGGCATACGCCTTTGTAGCATGCGCTGCCCCGGCTCATGGAAATCAAGCCACCCGCAGGTGAGAGCCGCAGCGCACCTCGGCACCGGCGACTTCCTCGTGACGTAGCGCTGCGGCCTTGATCGCTTCCGTATCCGGTCTCGTCTCCTGAATGCACGCGGCAAGAGCATGTTCCAGGTCCCCTGGAAGGTAGGAGAGAATCGTCTCCCAAAGAACACCACCAACTCGAGCCTCAACCTTGCGGTAGGCGATTGGCAGATTCGCGTCGTCGAGGATTCGGACAGAATCCTGGCTGTTCTTCTGAATTCGCAGGGTGAACTCCCGGCCTTCGATCTTTCTCAGTTCCCGGCTCATCAGGTAAAAGAGGACCATCGACTTCGTCCGATTCACCTTGTTCGCGGTGGCGCGAGCACGATCAGCGAGCCGCGCAACCTCGGCTCGGCAGTATTGCTCGCGGGCCTCCATCATGCGAACAAACCGGCCGATCCGATCGACCTTCTCGCCATGGATTTCACAGAACTGCCGGAAGCGGCACAACAACTCTTCCGATGCCTCTCCCTCAGCTTCCACCTGCTCCTCAATCTGCTCGAGCAGATCATCCAGTTCATGGTCGACCTCAAACAAGGAATGGGATTCCACAACGTTCGTCATCCACTGAATCTCCTTCGAAATGTTTTGTCAGGGTTTCAAGGTAGGTTGCGAGTCGGGACTGTCACGCTGCCATGCGCCGAGGAACCGCGAGGCTTCTGGCCGCTCCGTAGGCGAGGGCGTCGGCCCGGCTTTGCCACCGGTGCCCGTTGTGCCCTCGCAGCCATTCCCATCGAACGTGGAGCTCGAGGTTCAACTGGAGAAGTTGCTGCCATAGATCCCGGTGCTGGAGCGCCGCACCGCGCCGGTTGCGCCATCCCTGACTCTGCCAGCGGAAGACAAAGCCGCGCATGCCGTGGATCAGCAGTTCGGAGTCTGAGTTCAGTTCGATCCGCGATCCTGTGGGTATCGTGCGGAGGGCCTCGACGGCCGCGAGAAGTTCCATCTCCGAGATGTTGGTCCATGGGAAAGCCCCGCACATCTCCCGCCGATTCTTGCCCGCGATGACAACAGCTCCCCACCCACCAGGACCGGGATTGCCGATGGCCGAGCCATCCGTAAAAATGCGAATGATTCTTTCCATGCTGATCTTCTTTCTCGAATCGACCGGAGAATCAGGCCGCCTGCATAGGAACGACCTGACCGAACGGTGCTCTGCAACCTCCGGTGGATGCCCAAAGGACCGGGTATGCCGGCTCGCAGTCTGGAAAGGACCCGTAGAGATCAGTCAGGAAGACAAGAGTTTGGGGCCGAACGCTATGCTCTTCGAGCCACTCGAAGCAAGGCCCAAACTCTGTGCCTCCGCCTCCGACTGGGTTGAGCGAAACAGGTTCGCCGGCTTCGAAGGTCTCAACCTTATGAGCCATCGCGTCAAAGTAGAGAACGTAAACACGCTGCGGACGCTGACCTTCGAGGATCGAACAAACCTCGGCCTCGAAGAAGCGCAACTGCCGCGAGTTCACAGATCCAGAGCAATCGACGGCGATCGCAATCTCGCCTACACCTTCCCGCACCACTCCAGGCAGGTAGAGCCCGTCCCAGATGTGGCGCCGATTGGGACACATCCAGCTATAGTCCGCAGTTGTGGTCTCGGACCAAGCCCGGCGCAACAGCTCCCGCCAATCGACGACCGCTTCGGCTGCTTCGTCGAGCGTGCGCTCGATGCCTGCGGGAACCTTGCCAGCCTGTTTCGCAACCGTGACGGCCTGGTTGACCGCGACACTCCATTCCCTCGCCTGTTCCTCGGTCGTCGGAGTTTCGCCGCCGGCCGTGGGCGCATCCAACACCTGTCCAATCCCGCCTTCTGTCACCGGGGCTGAAGGCTCACCCGATTCTGGGCGAGGGGAACCGCCTCCACCTCCACCGCCCTCTTGCCTGTCATCTGGGTCGCTGCGCCCCTGCTCCGCTTCCGTCTGGAGCTGGTTGTAGATCTGCTCAGCACTCATCTCACGGAAACGATCGTCGACCAGAATTCCCTCCAGCAAATGAAGACCGGCGTCGAGCACGATCGGGTTGATGGCGTAATCGCAGGCTTCGTTCCAACGCTTCGGGTCGCGGCCGGAGCGGCGCACATGATGCTGTAGTCCCGGATGCAGCACTTCATGCGCCAGGACTCCGCAAAGGGTCGCCGCATTGAGTGTGTCCACGAAATCGGGGTTATAGAAGAGCGAGATACCATCGGTGGCCATGGTTTTGATCGACCGGCTCTCCCGTCCCTTCAACCGGAACAGGAGCGAGCCGAAGAAGGGATGGTCGAGCAACAGAGTGGTGCGCGCCTTTTGCAGACGTCGTTCAATGGTCGTCTGCGCGTTCATGCCGCAGCTCCAATGTAGGCCGACATACGGTCGAGAATGCTTTCGACGCTTGGCATCACCTCGGCCTGCGGAGCTTCGCGGTCCTGCAAGAGACCGTCCATCTGCGCCACGATGTTCGCCGCGTCCGCCGCCGTGGTGACGCGCAGGAGGTCATGCTTCTTGAGGTCCTGCGCCGAATAGTTGCAGAGCCGCTGCTTGACCTGTTCCGCGAATCGATTCAGGTCCTCATCGCCCTGGACATTGAGGCGCGGAAGAATCTCCACCAGGTCGAAGACGTTGGTCACCAGAGACGCATGGAAGCGGGACTCCGGCTCGTTCAACCGGTCGACCATGTGGGAGACCACTTCGCGCAGACGTTTCCACAGGTCTTCGGTGCCGCGCGCCAACGACTGGCGCACGTTCGCATCGATCTCGCGGGAGACACGAGCCTGCTCCTCGGCCGACATCTGGACCCGGAAGTCCGCACCCGAGGGTACGGGAAGGATTTCGAGCTTCACGCCGAACTTCGTCCGCAGCTTCTCGGTGGAGGGATAGTCTTCCTCCCGAAAGAGTCCGTTCAGTTCTGGCCGCACCTGATCGATGTACTGCGGGTAGACGGTGAGAAAGCTCTCGATTCCCTGCTCAAAGCTTGCCTCGAACTCACGCATCCTCTCCATGAGGTCGAAGTAGAAGTTCGATGGCAACAGACGAAAGCCTTCATCGGACCACGGAAGGGTGATCTTGTAGAAGTGTTGCCGGATCTGGCCTGCCAGCGTTCGCAGCTCGTCCAGCTTGTCCGCGCCGCGCAGCAACTGCTTGTTATAGCGTCCGGCGCTTTGGTGGGCTCCGTGCTGATCGGCGATATCGCGGCTGACCTTGCGATCGTGTTTGACGGCCGTCCAGATGCTGATGTGGACGGCCGCGAGCATAGCGCGTTCGGTAATCATTGCAATACCTCCCGGTAGTCCACGCCGAACTGAATGAACTCCGGCGTGTGAGTGATAGCGGTTTCTCGTGCAGCCGCGTCGCGGACGGCCATGACGCGCATCTCGGTCGGCATGCGGTCGAGATAGGTCAGTCCTCTGCCGATGGAGTTGTCGGTCATGACACGGCCGAGTGCCGTGGCGACGGCGATCTGCGCAGATGTCTCGGTGGGGACCACTGCCGTCGCGGGGTTGAGAAGAATCTCGTCGATCGACGGCAGCTGACGAAACTGGCGAAGGAACCCAATCAGTTCCGAGGCTGCTCCTTCGCCTACCGTGCCATCGAGAAGCTGCGCTTCAAATTCGCTGGTGCCCGAAAGTAGAGTGGCATTCCGCCGCTTGGCGACGCCGCAAAGAACATTCGAGGCCATCTCCCAAGAGCGCGGAGTGGGCCATGCGTTGGCGTCGGCCGTGGTGTCGGCCGCATGCAGCAGGTCCGGCTTGAAGCGCAGGAAGGCGATGATCTCAGGACGGATGTGGGCCTTGACCGCCCACTTACACCAATCGTCCAAATCAGCCTCAAGCTCAAGATGAACGAATCGGTTGCGCAGCGGACGCGGCATCGCAAAATGCACCCCACGCTCTGAGGCCGGATTGCCAGCAGCGATGACAACCCATCCCTCGGGCAACACGTACTCGCCGAGCTTGCGGTCGAGCACAAGCTGATAACAGCCCGCCTGCGTCATCTGCGGTGCGGAGGTAAGCTCGTCGAGAAACAGGATGCCCTTCCCTGTGGTGGGCAGAAACTTTGGTGGCACCCATTCGGTCTGATCCGACGCAATGCGCGGTAAACCACGCAAGTCGACGGGATCGAGTTGCACGGCCCGCACATCGAGGAAGCCGTAATTAAGGTCGGCGGCGACTTGGCCGACGATCTGGGATTTGCCGACGCCGCATGGTCCCCAGATATGCAGGGGCACGCGCTCGCCAATGAGCGCATGAAGCGCTTCATAGAGCTTGGAGGGTTTCATGGATTGTCCTTGAGAGGGATTTCAGAAATGAGCGCTTAAGCTGCGATGGAGAGGTATTCTGCGGAAACGAAGAGTGCCCGATCTGTACCTCTAGGTTTAGGAAAATCGCTTCGAAGGATGCGATATTTTCAGTCAGCATGCGTCCGTCTATGCTCTTCCACACCTAGGGCGATCCTGTCCCAGTATTCTGATTGTGGAGGTGACAACGATGCTACCCACGACACGCGAAGACACCAAACGCGAAGAGACGATAGAAGCCCTTGCACTCCAGCTATCCGACCTGATGTCGGCTCAAATAGCAGATCTGCGGGAGTATGCAAGAGCCACTTCGGTTGGAGAAGGAACGATGCATCTTGAACGCAATTTGCGCCGTCTGGAGCTCCACCGCGTCGAACTCTATCGCCAACTTGAAGAGATCGCGTTCATCGCACCGTAGCCCCCATCGTTACATTCATCGAACCGGAATCTGCCCGAAGAACTCCAACCGTCTTGGGGAAAATCAAATAATAATAAACAAAGCCGACTTTGGGAGTAATCCTAGGTCGGTGCCGACAGGGTCAAATCCAGGACCTGATTTCCTTTCAATGGCATTCCTGACCAGCGGCCTGCCGAACATCAGAACGAATATGTTTGGCCGCGATATTGCCTATATTGCCGATTGATGGTATGATAATGGCAGTATTGGCAGGAGGCGAAGATGAACTCTTCCATAGGTGATCCGAAGTCCAAAGGCGCCGGGGGCACGCTTGTCCTGGATCTGATTCTTCCGAAAGGGACTGATCCTGCGATTGTGCCGTCAGTTCGTCACGGAATCGTCCAAGCCGTCCATCTCGTTCTCAGCACTGGGCAGACAGCCATTCTGGAGCGGGCGGACCAACTTGCCGGGCTCGTGAGTGGGTTGATTGAGCCCGACCTCGGTCTTGTCGAGGAGCGTCTTGATCGGCTGCAGGCCATTCGGACGATGTTTCGCGAAGGGGAATGGCTCACCAATGAGATGTTGAACCAACTGCAGCCGGAACCTCCCTCGAACCGCTCCCTCCCGGCGAGCGACTGGAAGCGGCGCGGTCGGATCTTTAGCGTCAATTACGCCGGGAAGGAGTACTTCCCGCGCTATGAGTTCGACTCTCTCTATCAGCCGCTGCCGGTGATTCGAGAGATTTTGAAGGCCTTTGGCCCGGTGTCGGATTCGTGGAAGCTCGCCGCTTGGTTTCACTTCCCAAATGGCTGGATCGCTGAACCGGCACCCGAGGGTCCGACGCCCGTCGCTCCTAAAGACGCTCTGGATCGCCGTGATGATCTGCTCAACGCTCTCAAGAAACGGCAAGGGAGCTATGTAGCGTGACCTGCGGAATACCCGTGCCTGGCCCATCAGAGGCATTTACCACGGTCTCCGTGAAGCACTCAGACGTTCCGGTCTGGTTCCACGTGTACAGCAACAAGAACCATCCCACTCACGCAGACTCGTTTTCCAAAGGATGGGGCAACACCCGTTTTGCTCCCATCCGTGCCGAGGACGGAACGTGGGTGCACACCTACTACTTAGCCAGCACGCCGGAGTGCGCTTATATCGAATCGGTGCTGCATGAGATTCCGCTCAATCCGCCTGGCTTCTTCGATGAGGACGAGCTTCGGTACTACCATCTGGCGCAGGTGATCCTTCCCGAGCCGCTCCACTGTGTGAGCTTTCACACGCCCTATCTGCCTGCGCTCCAGAACCTCACTCGCGCTCAGTTAATCGACAGCCTGCCGGCCTGCTACGAGGAGACGAGAGCATGGGCTCAAGCTGCCTATTTGCAGCGCTCCGAAGCTCAGGCCATCGCCTATGGATCGAGAAGAGATGACGCAGGGCGTTGTCTCATGCTCTTCGGCCAACGGATGCCCAACCCTCCGTTGACAGTCCTTTCGGACGAACCGTTGGCACTAGAGCCGAGACGTTCAGAGATCATCTCTCTGATTCGGCGACTGAAGATCCAGAAGATTTAGCCGGGTTCTCTTTCGCCGGGGGCAACCAGCGGCTAAATGATCGATTGAGCATCTACTGCGACCTCGAAGTAAGCCTTTCAGCCGAACCGAGCTTATGCCGCCTGGTCAAAATCCTCGTCTTCTTCCTCGTCGTCGTTTCCACTGACCTCCGCGAGAATCTCTTCTTCCTCATCCACCTCCTCCGCAACCGGGGTTTCAGTCGCAGGGGTATCGAAGAGACTGAAAGTCTTCGGCGGTTCCGGCTTGGCAACCTCGACGGGCTTCACGGCCGCAACGGGTTTCGCAGGCTCCGTTTTCGGCTGCTCCTTCTTCGCCGGCAGCTTCTTCGCACGCGCTTCGACCTGAGCGGCTTTGCCGGCAGCGTCCATCTCGGCCTTCGCTCTTTCGAGCGTGCTCTTGAGCTGCAGGTGTGCGGCGACGAAATCAACGATGGAGGACGGCAGGCCCCGGTCAAGCTCTTCGGCGGTGCCGGTGAGTTTGAAGGGAGTGGTCAGCGCGGTATTCTCTCCATCCTGCAGCTTCTTGGGAATGATGTTGACACTGATCTGATCGTCTTCGAGGCGGGTTACGGTCAGCAGGACTGCGCGCTGCCGCAGGTAGGGAGCAAGCTCCTTGAACATGGGATATCTCCAGGGTGGGTCACTTCGGGCGTGACCCTCTCCTCGGCATCTTGAGTTCAGGATCATCCCAGTGAATGGTTGCGGCGTCCAAACGCCAGCGCTTCGTTGTAGGCGGCGGGATCGTAATCTCGCTGCCATAGGATGCGGTACATTGCATCGACCGCCGACTTCATCACAACCTTCGATAGGGCCATTGCGAAGGGCCAGGACAACGAGGGCTTTGGCTTCCATCGCGAGGTCGGGATCGAGCTTCATCTTCATGGGCGGTCTCCGGTACGTTTCCACCATACCGCCGCAGGCGCCTTGGCGTCTTACATCGCCCGAAATTACGCAGCCATCTTTCGCGAACACCTTCTCGTTTTGGACCACATGACAGGATCGACGGGCAACGCACTCGTCTGGCCCGTCCTCGCATTGAAGAATGCTCCGTGGTAGCTGAGCTTGCCATATCGAAAGAGCTGTCCCAGCATCGCAAGTGCATTCGACGCCAGCGTCTGGTTGATGAACGGCTCCTGCCGATCCAATGCCTCGACCGCAGAACAACTCGGCAGAGGATCTTCTCCGGCAGCGACATCCGCAATCTCAGGATACAACTCGCTCACTGTGCGCAGACGCTCCGCCTTACGGCGGTTGCGCCCATTCAACGGTTGGCCGAGAACATACTGTCCGCTCGTAGCGTTGTTGCCGAGATCGAGCCAATAGCATGTGCTGCTCAAAGCCTGCGTGAACGATTCCTCGATGGCCCTTCTGGCTTCGCGCGTATCAACGCAGCCGATCAGGATGTCTGGGGCATTTCCACGAGCGTCCTCAAAGGAGCGCGCATGAAATCGATGGGGGATGGTTGTCCACTTCGTACCCCAGAAGATGTTGATGCGGTTGATCAACACGGTGGCTTTGTTCTGGCCGATGTCGGAGGCAGAAAAGGGTTGGCGGACGCAGTTCGTCGCAGAGACCGTATCAGCGTCCATCATGGTCACATCGAGACCGCTCGCGTGTCCCCACACGCGCATCGCCTGATCGAGATACGGCAGGTTCATGGCGATGGAACTGCCGGTGCCGCCTGCTCCAACGATCAGCACACGTACTGGTCCGCGACGTATCAGGTCTGAGGGCAATCTGTGTTCGACCCGCATGCTACCTCCTTTCTCCGCGCACGAACTGCGCAAGAGTTTGTGGCAGGACGATCAGGGTCTCTTGCGGAAACGGCTTGCGCTTGCCCGCCAGTGAAGTCCAGAGACCCTCGAAGCCTTTCGGATGGCGCGTCAGGCGCCCGACGTTGGCGTGCGTGAAGGCGCTTTCGTAAAACCCTCGTTCCCATTCGGCGATGGAGGATACCGTCGCACCGTCCGGGTGGCGCATGGAGCCGGTACACACGCGACCGTCATCAGAGAGATTCCAGAATGGTGCGACAGCCAGCTTTGTCGCCGTCTCCGGACGCTTATTCCCCGTGAGCGCACGAATCATGAGATCGCCGTTCTTCACGCGCCACACCAGGGGTGGCTGCGGAAAGACGAGCCCATTCAACTCCGCGGCTTTGCCCTCGGAGTTCTCATAGAACATCTGCTGCCGCCGCGCCGGCGTCCACCATGCGATCATCCTGTCACCTTTCGCCAGAACGTTCTCGGGCAGGACTTCTGCGTCAGCGGTCCCACTCAGCGAGCGCACCAGGGATTCCACAAAGGCCACGGTGAGCGGTTGAGCGGGACCGAGCGCAGGCGGGGCGTCCTTCTGAAGGGTTACGTCGTGGCGGGTGACAAAGCTCTTTTGGCGGCCTCCATAGACCAGAAGCGCTTCACGCAACTCGAAGCGATGGTTCTCCCCGATCGAGACGTGTATCTGCATGGTTGTTCTCCGACTTCTCCCACTTTTGCAACTCTTCCACCAACTGGAAGAGCTCATGGTTGAACATCACGAAACGCTCCACGATTCGAACCGCCTGCCGCACTTCCTCGGGGTTCTGCGGATGGAAGGCCACGCCTACTGTGGGCTCCGAAGTCCCCTCGAGCATGTATTGCCCCTCTTCGTCGAAGCAGGCCCGTAATGGCATCCCGCTCCTTGAACGCCACCAGCAGGGACGGCAATGGCGGGCTATCGTAGTTGCCCTCTTCGATGAAACTGTACGATGGGCGAACCCGAATTCGGGAGAGCTGCTGGAGCCTGCGCAGGCGGCTGATCCACAAACTGTAGCGGCCATTGCTGTGCTTGCGCAGGAGACGACGGGCGCCGAGATTCCAACGATCGTGGTTGTCTTTTTGCAAGCTCAACCGGATACAGTCGGGTAAAGTCTTCTCAACTTCGGGAAACTCGTACTGCCCCTTGTTGTCCTCTTCGTCCTGCTCGGCGTATTCCTGCAGCCGTTCCTCGTATTGGAGTGCATCGTCGTGGTTATAGACGCACATGAGGCGATAGAGCGCATAGGTCAGGGTACAATAGAAAGCCGCTCCGAGCCCCTGCGATTCCGCTTCGAGCGCTTCGATGGCCGGGCCGATCTTGAGATAGCCGGAGCCACCGCAGACCACCGTGATGGCAAGTTGTCCATCCCCCATGACCTCATCGAAACCTTCGCGGTCGGCGACATCGCTAATTTCGAGGTGATACTCGACGTTGCGCTGCAACAGGTTCCAGCGGTCTTCACCGATGGCGCGCATGATGGCGTGTTTGGCGAAGGCAAGGGCGCTTTCACCGCACTCCTTCCAACTTTCAGACGTTCCGAGACCTTCCCGCACCAGAGCG
>Ga0208193_1000274_pt1 | contig 32212 bp, 44 predicted proteins | sample June2015DPH_17_2_FD_184716 | JGI IMG/M metagenome (GOLD analysis project Ga0208193, IMG submission 184716) | Peatland microbial communities from SPRUCE experiment site at the Marcell Experimental Forest, Minnesota, USA - June2015DPH_17_10... | ecosystem: Environmental > Terrestrial > Soil >... | reverse complement strand
TGTTGAAGGACGCTGCTGTGCGGGCGTACGTAGCATCGTCGAAATTCCACTTTGGCGAAGCCTGGCGCCAGATGAACTTATTGAACTGGTCGAGGTATTTCGCATAGCCGGCCTTGCCGACTGGGGTAGCGAAATAGTATTGGTACCAAAACAGGAACGCTGGCTCGGGTGGCCACGGCTCCTGGTTGCCCGCCGGGCTGCTGATCAGATAGCCGCCGACGGAAACGATCGCCTTGCAGCGTTCCGGCCAGAGTGTTGCCATGACGTCCGCCGTGCGCGCGCCCCAGTCAAAGCCGGCGACGGTAGCTGTCTGGATCTTGAGCGCATCCATCAGAGCGATGATGTCGAGGGCGACGGCCGACTGCTGGGCGTTCCGGAACGTGGCACTCGAAAGAAAGCTCGTGCTGCCATAGCCGCGCAGATACGGGACGATCACCCGGTAGCCGGCCGAGGCCAGCAAAGGCGTGACATCGACAAAGCTGTGAATGTCGTATGGCCATCCGTGCAGCAGAACTACCGCGGGACCATTGGCGGGGCCGGCCTCTGCATATCCGACGTTCAGCAGTCCAGCATCGATCTGCTTCAGTGAGCTGAAGGACGTGTTTGTCCCGGGTTTAATTGGGGGGACCTCCACGTTGTTTGCATCATCGGGTCGAGCCTCCGCGGAAGCCATTGCGACAAGAGGGGCGGCCGCGAGAGCCATAGCCGCATTTCGCAAGAAACGGCGGCGGTGTTGGTTGATTACCTCGGACAGTTTGGTCTTACTCATTGGTGAATCTCCTTTGCTTGTTCGATTGGTTGGAATGTGTCCACGTTGGTCACAACGTTGATGGCGACATCGACGTTGCCACGCGTGGCCTTGGAATATGGACAAGTCTGGTGCGCGGCGTCTACCAGAGACTGGGCAACTTCGGGCTCCAAACCAGGCAGGCTAACATTGAGGCGAGCCCGCAGGAAGAAGTCGCCCCCGGTTTTGCATAAGTCCACCTCGGCATCGATGGCCGTGGCGGCCGGAAGGGCGATCTTCAATTTGCGGGCTGCAATCCCCATCGCCCCTTCGAAGCAGGCCGACCAGCCGGCGGCGAACATCTGCTCGGGGTTGGTGCCGGGACCAGGGGCGCCAGGGGAGGACAATTTAACGTCCAGGCGGCCGTCAGAGCTGCGGGAGGCGCCGTCGCGGCCACCGGTGGTGTGAACTTTGGCGGTGTACAACACTTTTTCGGGTTGGTTCATGGTAGTTCCTTGTTAATCCGCTAATGAGCTAGCGCAGCGATCTGAACGCTGCTCGCATCTCGGTGCTGAAGATTTCCGGCTGCTCCCAGGCCGCGAAGTGACCGCCCTTGGCGACTTCATGGAAGTAGTACAGCGACGGATAGGCCTGCCGTAACCAGCTTTCCGGCGCGCGATAGATCTCATGCGGGAACACAGTGATGGCCACCGGCACTTTGATCTGATTGGTCTTCTGTGCCGCGGCGCTGAAGTTGTTGTTGTTATTTTCCCAGTAGAAGCGGGACGAAGAGGCGCCGGTGTTGGTGAGCCAGTATAGCGTGATGTCATCGAGTATGTCGTCGCGACTGATCACGCGTTCGGGGTGGCCGTCGCTATCGGTCCACTCGGCGATCTTTTCGTACGTCCAGGCGGCCAGAGCACTGGGCGAATCGGTGAGCGCGTAGCCGATGGTCTGCGGACGGGTCACCATCACCGCCCCGTAGGCCGCGTTTCTTCCGAAGAAGGTACTGAGTGTGTTGTACGCTTGCCGTTCCGCGGCGGTCAGCCCAGTGGGAGCCGGATCGCCGTTGTTGATGCCCTCCACCAGGTTCGCGGGAATCGTGGCCGGCATGGTGAGATGGATGCCGAGCAGTCCAGGCGGCGCCTGGCGCGCCAGTGCGTCGGAGATGACCGAGCCATGATCGCCACCCTGCGACACGTAACGGGTGTAGCCCAAGCGCTTCATGAGCACGTCCCAGGCCCGCGCCACGCGGTCGGGATTCCAGCCGAGATCGGTCGGCTTGCCCGAGAAGCCATAGCCGGGGATGGCGGGAATCACGACGTCGAAGGCGTCTTGCGCGCGCCCGCCGTAGGCGACGGGGTCGGTAAGCGGGCCTATCACCTTCAGGCACTCCAGGGGCGAGCCGGGCCAGCCGTGGGTGAGGATCAGCGGTAGCGCGTTCGGTTCACGCGAACGCACGTGGATGAACTGAATATCCACGCCGTCGATTGTGGTCACGAACTCGGGCAGCGCATTCAACTTCGCTTCTCCGTTGCGCCAGTTATAGCCGTTGCCCCAGTAGTCCACCAGCGCCTGCATCTCCGCCAACCGGATGCCCTGGGATTCGTCATTGACCGTTTCCTTATCAGGCCACCGTGTCGCCGCAATGCGTCTGCGAAGGTCGACGAGTGCCGCTTCCGGAACGTTGACGTGGAATGGGCGGATTGCTGTGTCTTCTCTCAGTGTGCTCGACGTTGCGGACGCCGAGCTTGTGACTAAGGCATCGGTGACCGGAACGGTCTGCGCGTACATGGGGGCAGGGAGCAGGAAAAGGCTCAAGGCGCCCGCGACTGTTAAGTTGAGACGAAAGATGTTCGACACTGTCGTGAGTTGGGTCATGGTGAGATTCCTTTTTAACGTTGTCCTTTGCCGGTGTCCGGCGGGAAGTGATCAAACATCTTCTCCACGCCCCTATCGAGGTTCTTTATGTTCTTAGCGGACTTGTCGGACAAGGCATCGCTCGAAGACCCCCGCCAGATCAGCTTCTTCGTGTTCGAGTCGAACAGGTCGACGACCAACGTTCCCACCTTATACGTGCTCTCCGTTGTCGTGGAGTCTCCGAATCCGTCTCCGAAACCGCCTCCGAAACCGCGCCTCCATCCCCAACCACCCCCGAAACTGTCGTAGTAAGTGTTGAGAGTCTGGTGGCTCTGCGTCATTTCCATTGCCATGATGGAAATATTTCCACCCGATTCCACCTGCGTCCACCCTTTGGCTGTCAATGCTGAATTGACGGCCGCTTTGATCCGGCCGACCCACAGATCGTTTTGGGTGTTGATCTTTTGCCAGGAGTACGTTTTGTACTGGCTGAAATCGGCGTTGCGATCGTAGTCCGTCTTTACCTGCTGTGCGAATGACGCACCCGCAAATAGAAGCGCGATCCCCGCGAACGAGGAAAACCTGCGTTGCATGTTCATAAAAGGCTCCTTATACCGTTGGGCAATTCCCACACACCCGGATAAAGGCACCTGCATCGCCACTCCGAAACTACTGAAGATACGGCCTTTGTGGACTTTAGGCATGTTGCTAGGGAAACAATAGGACGAACTGTCGACAGGGCGGCTCGTCGCGCGACCGCAGTTAGCCTGTGCAAGCGGACTTCTGCAAGTCGCGGCGGGAAACTGGCGGCTTGACTACGAGGGACGTGGGGCTGCTGCACCGGTCGCTGGATAATCTCTGGCGACCTGGTCGGCGACATCGCTGGTCAGCCTCTCGATGCCGCCGATCAACGCGCGGAAAGAACTGAGTTGCTTGATCGACCCTTCGTCCGTTACCAGTGGCAATGCGCCGGCAGTGAATCCCGGCGGAATCGTTCTGATTTCTGGCGCCTTACCTTCAATACGATCTGCCATGTCGCTCAGGATGCCGGCCGATTGATCGTCATACTGGCGCTGCCAAAGCTGGACCGCGTCGGGCAGTTCGAAGCCCGGTAACTGGAGACGGTATTTTAAGGATGTAATCCGCATCACGAATAGGGTGCGCAATTGCGGCTGCCACTGCCGGATGCGGTCACGTAAAGCGAGGTCCTCTTGACGCGAGGGTCCGAATTCGAAAAGGACACCGTCAGCCAAAGACCTCACTTTGTCGAATTGCGTGTTAATTGTCTCGCGAAGAGCGTAGCTGCGCTCACTTGCTACTTGGACGTCCTGTGACTTCGGCTCTCTTGCAAGCTGAGCAAGCAATCGCAAGACGGAGACGAACGCTCTCTTCATCGCCACACCAGCCGGCGCGCTCCACAGGAAGTCGAATGCCAGCCACATCATGAACAGACCGAGCAAAATGCCCACGACGCGATCTCGCGCCACTGCGAGCGACGTCTGGAACTTGAATTCCTGCAAATTTATCAGACAAAAGGCCGCGGCAATCTGCACCCCGAGATAAGACAGACGTGGACTGGAAGTTCCAACCCAAGCCGATAGGGCGGCGACCGCTATAAAGAGCGCCGTAAACCCACCAATCGAGTCGATGTTCGGCAGAATGAACACTTGCGCTCCAATGCCAATCACAAGACCCCCAAGGATAGCGCCCGTGAATCGCAGAAACTGCTTTTGATGGGATGCCCCAATCGTGGTAAGTGCGGTCAAGAAGCAGGTAGTGATCGCCGTTGAGATACTCGGCCAAAACAAGGCGTTGTAGATGATGTAGCAGAGGCCGGCTGCCAGGCACCCTCTCAACGCGAATTTGACGTGTTCCGGATCGGACAGGGCGCCCGGAACGAGCGGCGCCGCCTGCCCATGATCATAGGAGCCCGGCGGCCCATCACGGGTTGCCGATTGAGCGCCGGTGAATACGCCGTGAATCAGCGACACCGTTCTATCTATCTCTCCGAGAAGAGGAACGCCAGGGGGCTCCTGGCCTTCAACGGGCGGGTCAATCAAGCGTGGAATCGTTCCACTCGTTACGGCAAGGCGTATCTCAGCGATATTCCCGGCGACAGTACGGATCCGGTTACGGTCGTCGTCAGTAACACGGTCGGTGAATTGCGATAGGTTAGCCGCGATGTCAACCAGTCTGCCGACAAGCGCTACGAGCGCACCCAGCTCTTGTTTGTGCTGCGCATTGTAGCCCGACCGTTGTAACACCTCTCTGAGGCGGGATATTCCAACCGTAGCTAGCCGTACTAACGCGGATCGGGTTGCCTCCGGCGCCGGATGACCGTTCGCGAAGCACGTGAGCAAGTCTTCCACGCTAACCAGGCGCTCTAAAATCGCCGCGCTCAATTGATCGGTTCGTCTGAATCCAGCAAAAGCGGTTTCCATGAGCAGCGTAATGACGCTCCCAAGCGAAATCGCTCCCACCGCCCAGAGAGTGTTCGTTACCTTCGACCCTATCGAGATGCGGCTATCCCACAGTGGAATGGTGATTACGGTCAAGTAGGCGAACCTGGCGGCCACAGTGTAGTTACTGAGCGCACTCAAGCCGTAGAACGCCAGGAATAACGTTCCACCTACCCAAAGGAACCGAAACATTGGGTTACCTAGAACGAGCATTGCGCCGACGACTACGTATATGCCCGCCAGCACCGAGCCCACGACTAATGCGCGGGCCGCCTTCGTAGTTCCCTCAAGACTTTCCCGCGATAGAACGAGCGCAAATAGGACAGCAAACGCTGTGTAGGGAATCTGGAAGGTAACGCCGATGATCATGGTCAGGGTTGCCGCCGCGACCATGCGTGTGACCAGGGCGGCTCTCCCCCTATATGGAGCTAGTTCCTGTCTGAGAAATTCCCAGAGCCAGGTAAAACTCCCCGTCGCACCGGCGAGACTTTGCGCGATGGCGCCCATATCAACGGCCTCGAATGACGACGACGGCTGACTCGCTGACGCGAAATAACTCAGGTGGTGGGTTCTCCACACGCACGCGAACCGGATACCGGGAGGCGAGATGCACCCAGTTGAGCGTACGCTGCACGTCGGGCAGGCCAGGCGCCAGACGGCCAAGGACATCGGCGTCGGGAGTCACACCGAAGCCGATGCCGTCTACGACACCCGAAAAGCGTACGTTGGGCTTCGACATGAGATAGACGTCCGCCGGCATACCAGGAGCGATGTGTTGGAGTTGGCCCTCACGAAAGTTGGCGACCGCCCACCAGGTGCGGGCGTCTATCAGTGTGAACACTTGCTGACCGGCGTGCGCGTAGGCCCCTTCGGAGATCGTCAGGTTGGTCACGCGAGCGGTAAAGGGCGCGTAGACCCGGCAGTTGTGGAGATTGTAGCGGGCGGATTCTATCGCCGACGCTCGTGCGCCACGCTGGTTGATCAGCGGTTCGAGCGTGGTGACGGCGTTCTGCGCCTGTTCGTGCTGCGCCATGCTTTGTTGCAGCATGGCCTTGGATCGTTCCTGTTGCGCCAGAGCAGACTGCAAACCTGCCTGCGACAGCCGCAGTTGCGATTCGGCCTGCTTGAGAGCTTGCGCCTGTGTCAGTTCGGACGTCCTGGCCCGATCTACTTGATCGAATGTGACAAACTGCTTCGCCAGTAGCGGCTCAATTCGATGCAGGTTGTTGTTCGCGTATGCCCACTCCGCTTGAGCGCGGCTAACGCCTTGTTCAGCGTTAGCCACGTCCGCACGCGCCTGATCCACCGCCGCGGCCGAGCGGGTCACGTCGGCTTCGGTACCTTGAATATTCGCCTGCGAAACGGAAACCGCGCTTACCAAAGCTGAGATTCTTCTTCGCTCGTCCGCGATCTGTCCTTCGAGAGTCGCCTGCTCTGAGATCGCCTTCTCCACGGCATATCGATAAGGCCTGTCGTCAATTTCGAAGAGTAGGTCTCCTTGCTTTACGAGCTGGTTATCCTGCACATCCAGGCGGAGGATGGGACCTTCCACTTGTGGTGCAATTCCAATGAAATTGGCGAGGATCTCGGAATCGTCGGTTCGTGGATACTGGTCGGTGCGATGGATCGCCTCTAGCCCCAGCGCCAACGCACCCGTCACGATTGCAACGCTCAGAATTCTGCCGATCAGCTTTCCAGTATTGGTCTCGATGGGGTTCATGAAAAGGTTCCTCACTATCTGAAAAACGCAAACCAGAGGGACAGCGTGAACAATGCGGTCAGGCTCGGATAGGTCACGATCGGAAGCGACAGCACAACTCGAACACGCATAAGGAGACATCGAGCAGCAATGGTTAGAAGCACGGCCAACGCCAGGCACACAAGCCAGGCTGGAAAGAAAGAGCCGAGGATGTCGAAAGAAGGAGCACGTGTCACGGCATTTGCCTCTTGCGTGTGGATTGGATCAGATCGCCCGCGCGGAAAGCCAGATCGGAGAGTGTCGAGAGCACCTGGGTACGCGCCAAAATGTCCGAAGAGCGGGCTTGCGCGAGGAGTTTTTGGGTAGCAGTCACATCCAACAGGTTGCGTACACCGTAGTTGTACGATTCAAGCGCGGCAGCATAGGATTGGGTGGCGGCGTCCAGCAATGCGGTAGCCGCCTCACGCTGGCGAAAGGCGGTATTCAGGTTTGAGTATGCTGTCCAAACTTCGTTTTCGATTTGTTCGCGCGTCGCCTGGACTTGCGCTTCAGCCTGCCTGATCTGGGCTTCAGACCGCGCCAAGCGTTTTCTCCGTGCCCCTCCGTCGAATACCGTCCAGTTCAGACTTAATGCTGCTCCTCCGGTCAGATCCGATGTATGCCCCCAGGGGAGATTCTGTTGCAACAGGCTCAACGATTCTGCGGTTGGGGTGGCCGTGACGCCAAGAGTTGGATAAAAGGCCGCTCTTGCCTCCTTCCGCTCGGCATTGGCCTCACGGACGCCGGCCACCTCAGCCTGCAAGTCTGGCCGCTGCTCAATGGCGCGGTCGATGACCTGCTCCGCGGTATCTTCGAAAGCCTCCGGAGCAGCCACTTCGCTGAAAGGCTGCACGCGTATTGCCGTGTTGGCAGACGCTCCCATTGCAGTCGCCAGGTCGCCGCGCGCGATCTGTTCGGCGCCTAAAATGGCCTGCAGATCGTATTGCGCCTGAGCGGTGGCGCTTCGTGCTTCCAAAACGTCCGGCAGGGTTGCCAGACCGTTTTTCAGACGCGCTTCGGCAGCCTGTTGAACCGCCTGCGCATTGTCTAAACTGGCGCGCGCCGCGGTCTCCTGCGCGGACGCATTCAGCAGGCGATAGTATGCCTGCTGCACCTGGTAGATGAGCTGCCGGTGAACGTCATTAAAACTAAAATTGGTTGCGAGAAGACGTGCTGCGGCGGCGTCGATGCGGCCGCGGCGAGCGCCGAAATCGAAGATCGCGTAGTCGAGCTCCAAGGTCACCTGAGAATCAAGCATGGTCTGGCGATAAAACCGGCTCCCTGACCCGGCCTCGAAGCGACTTACGCCGGAAAGCGCTACAGCGGACAGAGTGGGATACAGCTCACTCCGGGCGATTCCCAGGGCTTCAGCCTGAGCGCGCGCGTTCTCCCAGGCGACGCGGGTCTGGGGATTGTGCGCTTCAGCCAAATCGACTAACTCCGCCAAGGAATAGATCTTGTTGGGGTCGACCGGATATCCGGATTGACCGGACCGTTGCGACTCGCGAGCGAGTTGCCCTTGCTCGGGTGGATGCCACGGCCGCTCGGGTGAGGAGGGCGGCCCTTGACTGAACATCGGAACGGTAGTCATCCACAATACGATTGTCATTCGCGGTAGGCCAGCGCCCAGTGTCGATTCCGCCATTTCGATTCGCCGGTTCACGATTGCTTTACCGAGCAGTCTCTCCGTCCACCATGCAGTGCAATTGTTCCTCCGTCATGCCGAGTGCGTCGTTGCCATGGTCTTGCGCGAATGGCGCGACGTCATCATGTCGGTGGAGAAGCACTGTGTTTCCGCCTCGACACCCGTACCGGAGACGACGGTAATCTTGGGAACTCGCCCGCATTATCGTTCTCCTGCGAAGCCAAAGTGCACCCTCCGCTGAAACAGATAACACCCCTAGGCACGTTGGCCGGCGCTTTTCCCGGTGCGATGCCGCCGCTTATCGGGTGGGCGGCGTCAGGAAACTTGACGTATCCGTTGCGGTTGCTTTACACGTTGCGCTTCTAACAACTCCCGCACTTCATGGCGATGACTTGGATGCACAGAGAGGGCTGCTCGCGCGCTGGATGCCGTGTGCTCCCCCACTGCCACGCCGATCGGCTCATGTGCTCGCAGACTTTGCCGCCGTCAGCTCTCCTGATTCCGGTCAGCATGAGCCAACCAATCATTGCCGGCGCGCATCCCGTCTATATTGTTATCGTCGGCATATTAAGCTTCGCGTTCTTCTTTTGCTGCGCTCCATTGCCCTTTCGCCAGTCCAACGTTGCCGCGCGTCGAACCTACCTGCCACTGGTTCTTATCGTGATCCTACTCGGTAAGCACTAACGCCGATTGACCTTAGTCCAGTCGTGCTCCTCCGTTGTTACCTCATATCGCCTGCTCGGCTCTACACGGACCTGTAGATAAAACGCCATCCATTTACCAGTGGCGAAAGCCTTGCCGATGTACCAACGATTTAGAGAGCACCGTCGAAGGCTGGTCATGAGGACGACCGCTCGCCATGCAAATGTCTCACCTCCGGGCCTACAATCCGGCTTTCGGCGAAATACTGATTGCACAAACACCATGTTGACTCCAGTCGAAGTCGCGCGCCACGTTGGAATGACAATTGCCCTTGAACGGCCAGGAGTTATTGAACGGATCTAAAAGGAACTTTATGCTTTCAAACGAAACTCTCAAATTGGTCACGCAGGTATTGGAATCGAAACTGAAGGAGGCCGCTCCCACGCGCGAACTACGTGATTCGATTCGCATCCACCAAGTCGCCGACCCTCTCGATATGACGCAACAGGCCGCTGAACGTGAGATGTCGATGCAGAATCTGGACCGCGAATCGGCACTGGTCCGCCGACTTCGCGCGGCGATCGGTCGAATTAGAAGTGGGTCGTACGGTGTTTGTCTGCACTGCGAGGAGGACATCGCACCAAAGCGTTTAAAGGCGATACCGTGGGCTGAGCTGTGCATTCACTGTCAGGAAATGGCTGATCAATCGGGTCTCGCTCCAGAGACCGTAGAAACCGTGAACGGCTACATCAAGGCGGCATAGCCGCCCAATGCTTGCGATAACGCCTAATGAATCGGCGATACGAGACGATATCGGGTGCTTGCGACTTATGCCACTCTCGGCGATTAAACGTTGTCTGTTCGCTGGACTTCTCGTCGTGTCCATATGGTCTGCTGCCTGCGCCAGGAAGGCTCCGCCCATCCCCGGGATGCCGGTAGTTTACGTATCGCCACCGATTCAGCGCGATATCTCGGTGTGTTCGGACCAGATTGGCGCCCCAGTGGGGCTCGGCGACCCAAATTCACTCTCAGGTAACTGGATACCCTCTGTCGTAGAACTATAAAGAGGGTTGCCGCTATTGGCGATAGTCATCAAACCGTCGAAGTGACCAGCCTCGGCCCAAGACGTGCCATACGAAGCTGTGATCTCATTGGTTGCCGCTTAAAACGCCGCGGAGCGGGGGCCGATCTCCCCCGCTGAAAGCGATTCCGTTGCGACCCGATAAGGCAACGGCTGCAAACGATGATAGTTCCGCTGATCGGCCCGAGTTACGTCCACCAATCCCGACTTCAGCCGTTGCCTGGAGGAAGCCGTCTGGAGAACACCGCCGATGCTGTCATCTTCGGCGCTGCCTCTAAGAACGCATTGGTCTCTCAAGAGGTGTATGCACTGTTCCATATTCACAATCGGCCTGAGTGTCTACGCACTTTTGGTTGTACCAACACCCAAATGACTCCTTCACTAGATGGGTGATACTACTTGAGCAGATATCGGAACCATTTAGTTTCTAAGCAACTCATTAAGTCATTGGGTCAGACACATAAACGCACCCATCGTCAGTATGGAGAGAACAGTACTGAACAAGAGTGAAGAGGCCATCTCCTGCTCGGCAATCTTGAACTGGACAGCGAGAATGACGGCCACGGCAGCTGAGGGTATCGCCAGCGTAACGACTCCCTCGCGAATTTCGGTCAACGGTAGTCTAAGCTGGACTAATACACCCCACATGATCGCCGGTACGACCAGATTTCGCCCGACCGCGTTCAAAGCCACTATCCAGTTGAACGAAACACGCCGCGAGAACAACACAATGCCCGATGCAAACAGCGCAACACCGCCAGTCGCGTGGCCCAAGAGGATCATCGATTGGCTGACGACTTTCGGCAGTTTTAAGCCGGTGATGACAAGTATGATCGCGAGAACGGCAGCCCATACAATAGGCTCCCGAACGGCGGTGGTGAAATGAGAGAGTAAGGTTGGTCTGGCCGCCTTTACGTTGCCTGTCCGCGTTGCCGCCGTCGATAGAAGCATTAGGCAGGTCGGCACTTGCACGAGATTCATGGCCAGGCTGGCGCTGATGACCGGGGTCGATTCGTTTGCCGGGCCGAATAGATATCCGAGGACGGACACGCCAACAAATGGTACAGCTGGTCCGCCAATCGTAAGCGCTTGCAAGGCGCTGGCGCCGAGATCACGGCGAAATACGAGTCGCGCGGCAAGCAAAACGATGCAGAAGCCGCCGATCATTCCGCCAGCCACGGCGAGAGCGAGCGGCACGTCGGCCAGTAGTTCGGATCGAGGAATGGTGATTGTGGACCCGAACAGAAGCAGCGGCAGAGCATAGAGCATGACCATGCGGTTTAATATCGTGGCCTGATCGGCATTGAAGTCTTTATGCCAGCCACTGAAAAAGCCGAGGAGAAGTATGACGACAATTGGAAGTAACGCGCCGATGATGGTTGTTAACAAGTCGTGGCTCCGATCTCACCAGATTGGTGGCGCTCCCATGGCGCCTTTCTCATTTCGACTTCCATTACTGCACCTTAACTGCCAAGGCGGCCGGGATAGCTGTGGTGACCAAGCGGCTTCTTTTGCCAAGCTGCACGCGGTTAGCTTGCGACGTCTCAGGCAGATGTTGACCCCGGGATAAAACGACAGCGACTCCGCCGGACTTGTCGTCGCGGGCGGAAGGTACGACGTCCGCGTTGATCTACTGGCCCACGGTATTTGTTGCGTTATCGGTGGCCCTACCGCGTCTTGCGCCGCATCTCTCACGGCTCACACCCGACGTCCGGCCCATACCAGAACGTTCGACGCGAAACCTCGCGTGGATACTTCTGGCCGGCGGCTTCGAGGTTTCTGGTGATTTCCGCATCACATGGCCCGCATGGTTCCAAGACTTAGCCGCGACATGAAGTCTAACCATCGACACCTGAGGACTCGACAGCAAGCTTCCAATGTCAACAAACTGCGAGGAGTTCGCACTTGGGAGCTTGGCATCACGATTGCTTTTCTCATTGCGTAAGGAACTTCAACATGGAAATAAGTTCTCTTCATAGCCCGGAAGCATGCTGCCGATCTTCATGCTGTAAAACTCCGCCGAGAGAGTTCGCCTCCGATGGTGGTTATGCATCCCACGCAGATCCATGCCATCCTCCTTGTTCTTGTAAAAGAGAATCGACTACTCAGGCTGTGGCGTGAAAGGCAAGGAAGAAGCGTATGCCATTACTCACCGTTGCGATACCTCCATCCCTTGATGCAGCAGTCCGGGATGCAGTGCGGCAGCGGGGGGCCTCGCCTGACAGTCTTACTAGCGCGGCGCTAGGCGAGTACCTTAACTCGCACCAGCATCGTATGTACCAGATCTCCACTTCAACTGCATTGGTGGAAGGGGTTGACGATGGCGCGGTCTCCTCCGGCTTCCTGCTCGCCCAGGGCGACTTCGGTCTGGGTACTTTCGAAAACCTGGATGGCGAGATGGTCATCCTCGACGGGATCATTTATCAGGTCCGAGGCGACGGGAGTGTGACGCGTCGCGACGACCAGTTTCAAATTCCGTTTGCAGTGGTGAGCCGGTTCCAGGAGGAGGTTGTCTTTGAGGCGCAGAATCTCGGACTTATGGCTGACGTCGAAACGCTTTGCGATTCGCATCGCGAATCCCCCAATCTCTTCTACGCATTGAAAATGGAGGGCTACTTCGAACAAGTACACGCTCGCGCGGTAAGCAGGATGGCTCCAGGGACCGCGCTCGTCGATGCGGCAGCCGGGCAAAAGGAGTTTCGTTTCCGCGATATCGAGGGCACACTAATCGGCTTCTGGTCTCCGAGCTATTCGAGCGCTTTCAATGTGCCTGGCTATCACTTCCATTTCCTGTCGAAAGATCGCACAAAAGGTGGTCATGTATTGGAATGCACCGCAAACAGATTGCGGGTCGGGCTGCAAACACTTTGCGAATATGACGTGCGCCTGCCCGATAAGGGATCGTTTCTGACGGCCTCCCTTGGTAAAAACCCGGCCGCTGTGCTTGCAGAGGTCGAATAACTCACGCTTGAAAGGATCAAGAACATGATTTGTGGAACTGACGTTATCAATGGGACCGCCGTACCTGTCGAGACCCGCGAACTGGCAAGAGCCATGACTGGGGCCGACGTGGTTGTGGAAACGCTGGAGGCCCGAGGCGCGAAATATGTATTCGGCGTCCCCGGCGCGAAGATCGATAGGATTTATGACCGGCTGCTCGATTCCAACATTCAGACTGTGGTCTGTCGTCATGAACAGAACGCTGCTTTTATTGCCGGCGGGATTGGACGCTTGACTGGAAAGGCCGGTGTCGCGCTGGTAACCTCGGGACCAGGCGTTTCGAATCTTGTCACCGGCCTTGCCACCGCAAACTCAGAGGGCGACCCGCTCGTCGCTCTAGGAGGCGCCGTCGCGGTCGCCGATCGGCTCAAGTCTCTGCACCAAAGCCTCGATTCGGTAGGACTATGCCGGCCGGTCACCAAGTATTCGGCGGAAATCGATTCACCCGCGGCTACGGCGGAAGTGCTTTCGGCAGCGTTTCGCGCTGCCGAGTCCGACCGCCCCGGTGCGGCCTTCGTGAGTCTTCCTATGGACGTGGTAAACGCGGAAGCCACGTGTAGACCGATTCAACTTTCCGCCTTCGCGGAACAGGGCCGCGCAGCCGAGCGATCTCTCCAGGAAGCCGCCCGTCTGATTAACTCCGCAAGGTCTCCAGTGATCTTGCTGGGATTGATGGCAAGTAAACCAAAATGTGCCGATGCGATCCGGACTCTACTAAAGACCTCGACGCTGCCGGTCGTCGGGACATTCCAGGCTGCCGGCGCCATTTCGCGCGAAATGTTTCCAATTTTTGGCGGGCGCGTCGGGCAGCTCGCCAATCAACCCGCGGATGCGTTGCTCGACTCGGGCGACGTCGTCATTACGATCGGATACGACGCGGTTGAATACTGGCCGTCTCTCTGGAACAAAGGCATGAGTCGGCCGATCGTTCATATCGACGTAAGCCCGGCGAGGATCGAAAACGACTACTCGCCAGCCGTTGAGCTGATTGGAAGTATTGAAGAGACACTCGCGGCGCTGGCATCGCTGCTACATCGGCCGCGGCTTGCACCGGTCTCAGCCGACCTGCTGCAGATGATTGTTCGTGATAGAGAGCGGCTAATGGCCGAAGCCGCCGCAAACTCCGGTGTTCCCGTTCATCCGATGCGTCTCATCAGCGAGCTTCAAAACATATTGACTCCAGATGTTACGGTCTGTTCGGACATGGGGACAGTCAGCATGTATCTATGCCGCTATCTCTTCAGCTTTCGTGCGCGTCAGTTCCTGATCACCAATGGCCAGCAGACTTTGGGAGTGGCGCTCCCGTGGGCCATCGCGGCATCGCTGGTCCGTCCGCATGAGAAAGTGCTCTCACTATCGGGGGACGGCGGTTTCCTTTTTTCGGCCAATGAGCTGGAGACCGCCGTGCGGCTGCGCTCTCACATTGTTCATATGATCTGGATCGATGGGAGCTATGATATGGTCGCCGCGCAGGAAGAGCTGAAGTACCATCGCACTTCGGGCGTTACGCTCGGCCCAGTGGATTACGTGAAGTATGCCGAAGCCTTCGGCGCAACCGGCCTCCAGATTCAACATCCGAACGAGATCGCACCGACGCTGCACAAAGCGTTCGACACCCCAGGCCCTGTGCTCATCGGAGTGCATGTCGACTATGGCGAAAGCGTGAAGTTGTTCGAAAGTGCGCACGAAGGCAGCATTGTGTGATTTGACGGCCGAGCCCTTCTGACATGAACAAGAGAAAAGGAGTTCCAACATGAAGACTATGACTCTCGAAACCATCGGTAACCCTGAACTACCGACGCACAGGAAGATCTCCCCTCGGGCGCTTAAGTTGGCGGCCGAGGCAATCGGGATCGACAGCCACATCGACACGGTGCAGCGCGTGTTGGTGATGGACGAAGACCTGGGCAAACGGTGGGATGTAGGTCACGTGGACCTTCCGCGGCTACGTGCCGGCGGAATGCACGCGCCGTTTTTCGCGCTGTGGGTTCCCGTGTACTTTCCCGGCGCGGAGGCGGTACGCCGGACGCTAGACCTGCGCGATGCGATGCAATCGATGCTGAACGTACACCCGGACCAGATGGAACTGGCGACGACGGCGGCCGATATCAAACGGATCGTAAAGCAGAACAAGATCGCGGTGTTTCTCACGGTCGAAGGCGGCCACACGATCGACGATGATTTGCGGGTGCTGCGCATGTACTACCAGTTGGGGATACGTTCGATGACGCTGACCCATTCCCGCAACAACAACTGGGCCGATTCGGCAACCGATAAACCGGCACACAACGGACTGACTGATTTCGGCAAAGAAGTAGTACGGGAAATGAATCGGCTGGGGATGGTAGTAGATGTTTCGCACGTTTCCGACAAGACGTTCTACGACGCGCTGGCGGTCACGAGCAAGCCCGTGATACTTTCGCACTCTTCGATGCGGGCGCTTTCGGATGTTCCGCGCAATGTAACGGACGAAATGCTATGGGCGCTCGCCAAAAACGGGGGAGTAGTTGGGATCTCTTTTGGCGAAGGGTTCGTCAATCCGGCGGACGCGGAGGCATTGCGATCGGCGATCGAAACCGAGACGACCGCTCCGTTGATGACTGGGAGAGCACTGGATGACTACGCGGCGGAGGACGTGCGGAAGTTATTCGGAACACGGGTGAAGGTGGCGGCGACGGCTGAGGACGTTGCCAATCACATTGACCACGCGGTGAAGACCGCGGGTATCGATCACGTGGGGATCGGCAGCGACTACGACGGGGTTTCGGGGCCGCCCAACGGACTGAACGATGTCTCAAGAATGCCGGCGCTGATTGATGTCCTGCTGGAACGGGGATACACAGAGCGCGATGTGAAGAAGATCTGGGGCGAGAATTATCTGCGAGTAATTCGCGCGGTGACGGGAAGCTAGACAGACCCACGGGTTGGACAAGTTTCAAAACGACACAGGAGATCAATCAATGAATTCCCCAAAGCAAGCTATCGGTTTTACCAAGGGCACGCAGTTCAGTAATGGCTACGTCGTGGGCGATGCACTCTACGTCGCCGGGCAACAAGGTCCTGATTCGAGCGGCAACGTGGCCGGTGTGGATATCGCACTTCAAACCACAAACGCTATCGGCGCCGTGAAGAAGGTCGCTGAGGAAGCGGGCTTCCAGATGGCTGACATCGTGTCCGTCACGGTCTATCTCACCGATCTGAATGATGTCCCCAAGATGAACGAAGTTTACAAAGCGCTTATGCCAGACCCCAAACCGGCGCGAGCCGCTGTTCTTGTAGCGGGTTTGATCGGGGGCGCGAAGGTCGAGATTTCGGCCATCGCGGTAAAGCAGTAGCTGGGGTTCTCCACCACTAGTTTCGATACTACGGCCGCGAGCGGGCAATGGTAGCCCGAGTCGGGATGGCCGACTGTGCGCCGGCCGCGGACCGCGATCTGCCTGTCTGAAGGGAAGGCCGGTAGATCGGAAGCCGGCTTCGGGAGCAATATGTCAAAAAACGAAAATAAGAATTTCGGGCTTGGCGTCGCAACATTCGGTAACCTTTCTATTCGTATGGGTGGCGCTGGGGCAGTCCGGGCCGGACACGCCCACACCTCCAAGTACTGAGCCCGCGCAACGACTCATCGCGCAACAGCTTGATGATTTGTGGCTCCGATCGCGCTGTATCCGGATCCGCTGTTGGGCGAAGTGCTCGCTGCTTCTACTTATCCGTTTGAGATCGCGGAGGCATAGCAGTGGGTCCACGATTACTTAAAATCGAAGCCCTTCAAACTGATGGACGAAGCGAAAAAGCAAAGCTGGGATTCCAGTATCCAGGGACTGGTTGCCTTCCCACTGGTGCTGGCGCGCCTAAGGATACGGCCTGGACGACGGGCATTGGGCGACGCATTTCTCGCGTAACAATGGGACGTCATGCACTCGGTTCAGCGTATGCGGGCGCAGGCGCAGGCCAATGGCAATTTCAATCGACGCCGCAGGAGTCGGTAACCACCAGCAATCGGGCTGAGCACAGTGTGATCGGTTCGCGCAGATTGCTTCGCGGATGAGAAAGACGATTCACTGGATTTCCTCCTCAGCGCTCAAGGCTCTCGAACGTTATGATTGGCCAGGCAATATACGGGAACTTCAGAATGTGATCGAGCGCGCCGTCGTACTGAGCACTGGCAGCGTGTTGCAGGTTCCGCTCGATTCGCTTATTGAGGCGCTCAAGCGGGCAGGCTGGGTGGTCGGTGGAACAAGGGGAGGGGCGCAGCCGTGAGCTTGGGCATCGCACGCACCACCTACGCCGAGGCGGCCCGCAGCATCAATCCCCGGCTATGGTCTGAAAACGTGCGGGCGCAGTGCGGCACAACACCTTAATTTCGTCTATCGGCGCAAATGTCCGAGACGCAACGAACAGCAGAGCCTCCTCATACTGGTCTCGCAGTAGTAGGAATTCCTTCCATTGGGCCTCGCGGTCGGACGCCGCTTTCAGCGGTATCCCTGCCGAGGAGAGTCGGTCGCGCAGGGCATCGCGCTGTTTTCTCGATGGACGGTGTTTTTCCTCATCGACAGGCGGGCGGATCCGCCCGAGAGCGTCGGCGATCGCCAGGAATGCACGTGCGCCAGTCTGGACGCACACCTTAGCTGTTTCCGCATCTCGGCCCTCGATCGAGGAAGCCGTGAGAACTGCGGCGTCAAGGACCGCAGCCGCGGCTAACACCCAAGACTGACCGCTCTGTACCGAAGGCGACATCGTAAGCATCGGCAAGACCGAGTGCGTGTCGCCGAGCGTTCGGAACCAGTCTTCCCATGCTTCCCAGACGTCTCTCATATCCGTTGCGCTGCCTGCAAGCTGACACCATTCGAGGAACCTTACGCCCGTGGGGGGAGCACCGACCCGCACGTACAACCAGGAAGTCTTGTCCTCTCTTGCCCGGATCACGGTCTGGTAGCCCGGAATGAACGTAAAGAGAAATACCACGAGTCCGAGTCCGAGGGCGCCCTCTGGGATCGAAAGCCATTGTCCGGCGATGGTGCTTGGGGTTGCAAAGCCAAGAGTATTGAGTCCCGATCCGGAAGAAATAAATGCCTGGTGCCAGGTGCCGACGGCGCGAGTTCCCCAATATAAGAAGGCGAAAGCGGTCATTGCGCCCAGGAAATACACGACAATCAGCGAGAGGATATAAACCGGAAAGAACCAAAGTAGGACCCTGTGTGTTGCTTTCGCGTCCCGGTTGCCTCGGAGTTTCAGAGCAGCAGCCGTATAAACGGCTCGACCCGTAAGCTCGGCAAAGAAATCCTGACTGTGGCAATTCATTAGCGCGATGCGAATCATGGATCGCAGGATCATGAAGAGAAGCACTACGCCCAAGACCGCTGCTAAGATGTGTGTCATTGCGAAGTCTCCAAATTCAGCGCTACGGAAGGAAGTGTTCCCTGGCGGTCCTCGTTCATTGCCGGAGAGTTTCCGAGAATACCTTGTAACTCGTCCACGCTGCCTGCTTCGTGAGAACGGGCTACCAATTGCCACTGGCGATATCCCGAGAGAATCGTGACTCCGAAAATGCGGAGGCAGCGTAATGCGGATGTTGCGATGAGAACGGCATGGCAGCGATAGGCAACATCGCCATCGCTGCCAACACCGAATAGAAAGTCCCCCATACAGCGGTTCAGAACTTGTCCACATCGACTACCGCTTGGGCGAAGGCTTGCGGCGCCTCTTGCGGCAGGTTGTGTCCGATGCCCCCGGTGACGATCCGGTTTTCATACTTGCCCGTGAACTTCTTGCGATAAGGCGTGTCGTTCGGATAATGCGGCGCGCCATTGGCATCACCTTCAAGAGTGATTGCCGGCACGGCTATCGCCGGAGCCTCGTCAATCTTCTTTTCCAGGTGCTCATATTTCCGCTCGCCGTCAGCCAGCCCAATCCGGAAGCGGTAATTGTGAATCACGATTGCGACGTAGTCCGGGTTGTCGAATGATGCCGCGGTGCGATCGAACGTGGCATCATCGAACTTCCACTTCGGTGAGGCGATCCGCCAAATGAGCTTCCCGAAATCGTGCCGGTACTTGTCGTAGCCTAACTTGCCGCGTTCCGTGGCGAAGTAATATTGGTACCACCACTGATACTCGGCCGCGGGCGGTAACGGCGCCTTGTTGGCGTCAGGGCCGGAGACCAGATAACCACTCACCGAAACCATCGCCTTGCAGCGCTCCGGCCACAGTGCCGCGACGATATCAGCCGATCTCCCTCCCCAGTCAAAACCGGCGATGACCGCGTTTTGGATCCCGAGAGCATCCATTAAATCGATGACATCCCGAGCGACCGCCGCAGGCTGGCCGCTGCGAAACGTGTTATCGGAAAGAAACCGCGTCGTTCCGCAGCCTCGCACATAGGGGACGATCACCCGATAGCCTGCCGACGCCAGCAGCGGCGTGACATCGACAAAGCTGTAAATGTCGTACGGCCACCCATGAAGCAGAACGATCGCTGGTCCATTGACTGGGCCGGCTTCCGCGTATCCCACATTCAGCAGGCCGGCGTTAATCTGCTTGAGTGTGCCGAATGAGGTGTTCGTCCCGGGCCGAATCGGCGGAATCGCCGACTGGCTCGATTGCGCGTTCGCGAGAGCGGCAGCGGCGAGCGGCGCAACGGCGACGGTGAGCGCTGTTTTGCGCAGGAAGTTGCGACGATTCTGATCAATTGCTTCGGACATGTTGATGGTACTCACGGATGAATCTCCTGCTTTGATTTAGCTGGTTGCCGCGGCTGCCCGGAGGAAAGCTTGATCTTGAGGCGGCCTTCGTCGCTCTGCGCGACGCCGTTCTGTTCCGGCATACCCCCTATAACGCATTCGCCCGGCCATTGCGAAGTCATTGACGAAACACGGTTCGCAGCCCGGAGGCCATGTTGAGCGTGAAACAGTGGGGCGACCTTTCGACAGTACGTGACAGAGTTCAGCGCGGATCGGCACGCGGCGACCGCTCCGTCCGTATGCGAGATAATGGCACTGGCAACAATCCGAAAATCCTGAGTACCGGCAAGCAAGTGGGCACGGAAGGCGATCTCACCATCCCTGCGAAGGCCGCGTACGCGCGGAACCCGAAACCGAGTCCGTGGTATCGGTTCTAGCGCAATACTGGCGGAGGAAGATAGGAACATGGCAGTCGCACAGACAATCCGGGTTCTGGTGGTCGACGACCATTCCCTCCTGCGATCGGGAATCGCAGCGGTCATCGGGGCCGCCAAAGACGTTCTCGGCGTGGGCGAGGCGACGAACGGTCAGGAGGCCATCGAGAGTTTCCGCGCTCACCGCCCGGATGTCACGCTGATGGACCTCCAAATGCCCGTGATGAACGGCATCGATGCCATTGTCGCCGTTCGCAAGGAGTTCGCGAACGCCCGCTTCATTGTTCTGACCACCTACGATGGCGACGTGCAGGCCCTCCGCGCATTAAAGGCCGGCGCTACCGGCTACCTCCTCAAGGGAATGCTGCGAGAAGAACTGGTCGATACCATTCGCGCCATACACGCAGGCCGCCGCAAGATTCCATCCGAGATTGCCGCCGGAATTGCGGAGCATGTAGCCGACGACGCGCTTACCCGCGTGATTGAAGTTCTGCGCCGCGGCGCCCCGGGGACACCGAATAAGGTCATCGCCGGGGAACTGTCGCTCGCCGAAGTCACGGTGAAGATCCATCTGAAAAGCATCTTCTCCAAGCTCGGCGCAAATGACCGGACGCATGCGGTCACCATCGCGACGAAGCGGGGATTTCTCGACGGATGAGTTCTGCAGGGGGAGCTGGCGCATCCCCCTAATGGACGATCGGCCAACCCACCTGTGGAGGATTGTTCCCGCCCGTTACACGTGAAATCTGGAAGAGTGTTACGTCTCTTCGCGATGTTTCCGGCCGGAGGCTGCATGGCCGGCATCCGAGAAAGCGCTTCGTCGCGCGTCAGCAGGCGGCTGGGGAGGAGGCTGGATTTGCCGGAAATCCAGTCATACATCTTCATGCCCAAGCCATAGTAGAACTTTCGAAAGTGCTGAAACAGGGCGCCAGAAATTCGATTTTCCGCGTCAGTTGCGGCGTGTTTCACAACATCACTGCGCGTTCGCGCAGCGCGCCTTCTACCAGTTCGTATTGATTCATGTCCAGGTCGTTCACGGTTTCCTGAAGGTAGCGGACGCCCCCATGGACGAGCTTGGTGGCCGCGGTGGAACTGCCGGAGGCGAAGTCGGCGGCCTCGACGAGAACGGTCTTCAGCCCTTGCAACTGAGCATCCAGCGCACAGCCCGCGCCCGTGGCGCCTCCACCAATTACACAGACGTCGAATTTCCGGTTGGCGATGCGTTCGATAGTTTCCTTGCGTGCTTTCATGTCGAGCTTCTAGAGTGAAAACCTAGTACGAAAACCTGCAACCGTTGAGTTGTGCATCAGGGGATTGGCTCCGGTGTCGAAGTAGTACTGGAACACCGGCTGGAACGTAAACCATCGACTGACCTGCAACGCGTAATTGACTTCCAAAGCCTTCTCGGCGCCGAACGGCATCCGACCGAGATTGGCGAGGGACTGGTTTAACGTGCCGCTGATGCGGCTGTATACGATACCGAATGCCACGGTATCGCGCCCGCGGCGAGGAATGAGGCCGTGATAGCGGACGCCTCCCGTGACCTGTGAGTACACGCTGGTAATGTCGTCGGGTGTCCAGTCGAAGGCGAAGTTGAGGTCGAGTCCCCGGTCGCTACCGGCTTCCGGGCGATACACTGCCTGGTTCGCCATAAAGTAGAGGAGGTAGTTTCCGCTGGCCCGTACACCGGTCACGATATTGTCGAACGGACCGGGATTGGTGGTCCCTCCGAATTTGTACGAACCGGAGTACGTCTTCCCGGTGGTAGACGGCGTCGGGTCGACCAGATACCCGGCCTCGGCGGCGATGACCGGGCTGTCCCTGAATTGGAGATGCACTCCATTGACGTCGTCGTGATAGGGGTTTCGATTACCGGAAAAGACCGCCGATTTCACATAGATATGCTTAGCCGGGGCCACGCGCACCTCAGCAGCGGGCGTAGCTGCCGGGTCGGACGACTCGTAGTCGGCGGTAAACTGGTTGCCCAACGCATAGCCAAGCGGGTCCATGACGTAGGATGATCCATAGGCCTGATTACCGTAAAAGTCCGATCCGGCGAACTGGCCGGCTCGGACGAAGAGCTTGTCATTTGCAAACGACTGCTCGAACCACCAAGAGTCAAGACGCGCGGTGTTCGCGCTCACCAAGCTACTGGGGTTGGCGATGCTGCCGATATAGGCGCCCATGTTACCACCACCTTGCCACAGCCCGGTGATGTGGAACTTGAGTCCTCGAACGAGTTCGAGCTTGCCGAAATCGACGTCCAGGGTACCGCGCACACGGCTCAAGCTGGCGTCGTCACCCCGGCTATCGACGAGGAAATCATTTACGGATACAAAGTTGAATACGATGCCGGCGCGTTCCAGGGCGGTCCGCTCGCCACCCCAGTCGCCGAACAGGTATGGTTGATCGTGCCATGTTTGTGATGGTGGGTCGGTCGCCGACTGCGCACTTACGGAACTGCCAAACGAAGCAAGCAGAAGCGGAATAGTCAGGGCATTCAAAACGGCCGAAACGTGGTGGTTGTTCATCGTTGACGCAGAACGCACCTTGGTAGCCAAAAGGTTCTCAGATCGGCCAGATGAATGAATCTTCTCAAATGAAGGGAGTTGGTGGCGCCAAAGCCCAGACTCCTCCGGACGGTCATCTGTCGAGCGGGAGACTCTGTCGAACTGGAAACGTACCCAACTTGAGTATAGGAGCGAGGGTTCGGTCGCACTGCGAATCGACGTTCGCATTGTAGGGGTACAGCGCCGCAATATTAGCGGAGATTGTTGTAATGTCTCCTGGCGTTATGTTCAAACGGGGTCCGGAGATGGTGGGGTACGGAAGTCCGGGTACTGCGGTAAGCGTGAGAAAGTTTCTGCGGTCGCCACCGAAATCGCGTTCATAATCCTTCGCGATTGTTTACTAAATCCCGCAACGCCAACTCCGAGTCGCCAACCATAGCCTGGCCCGCACTCTTGAGCAGCCGGGCGTGCCGGCCGCGTGCCCTCGCAACAGCAGCGTCCATTGCTTCCCCGCCGGGCTCGGGAACGCATGTCAGCAGAACTTTGGCGAGGCTGTCCACGAAGGCAAATAGGGCTTGCTGGGCTCGGCCTAGGCGAAAGACCTCCCGCCTCATCTGTTCCATGCTGGCGGCGAGTCGTTCCTCAGCCCCAATTATCGTGTCTTCACGCCCGCTCAATTCATGGTCAAGCGCCGCTCTAAGGAACGCGCTGGGGTTGGCGTAGCCTTTTAGCTTCGCCGTCGATTGGAGTCGTTCATCTATGTCAGCAGTCAACCGAATCGTTCGTCTTGGCATAATTGCTCTCTACTTGTATGGCAATGGCGGAGGCGTCTCGGGACGCGATTTCGCTTGTAAAACAGCCGTCAGACGAAACGGCAGACACCCGTCCCCGATCGTCAGACGCCGGAAGTGGCTTGTGGTGCGCCAACTAATGAAGGCAAAACAACCAGCCCGTCAGACGATCCTTTATGTTCCACTACCGGGTTTTGGCTGTCTGGGGGGGTCTTTGCTGCCCGTGGTTGTTGCAATCTGTCGCACTTTGTTCACAAACTGTTGCACTCCTCCACGGGCGGCGAGAAAAGTTGCAGATTGTTCACAAAGTGTTCACAAACTGTTGCACACTGCCAAAAAAGCTGCGAATGAGCGTCCCGACTGATCCTCGCCATTGCCTATATATATGAGGGAGCAATTCGGGCGATGTCTATGAGCACAACTTCACAACCCCGCCGAAGAAGATCAAGATCGGACCTAGTTCACTTGCGTTCCCTTCCCTCGGCCCAGCCTGCTACCAAGATAGGGCAAGTGACCTGGGCCTGGGGAGAGATTGAAGCCGGCTTGGCTGCGGGAATGAAGCTCAAAGAGGTCTGGGAAGCTGCGAGAAAGGATGGGATCGATACGTCGTACGCGCAATTTCGCGTCTACGTCTCGCGGCTCCGGTGCCGCCAACGATCCAGTATCGCGCCGTTGCCGCCGCCAGCAGTAGGCAACGGAGCGTCCAGCCATACAGACTTGCCACAACCCGATCCGTTCAGCAATCTTCGGGAGCAACGGGAGAAAAAGAAGAAAGACGCGGGATTCGAATACGACCCTTTCTCGATTAACAGGGACCTGACCGATTAACGATCGATCAATCCGGAAGCCGCCGTCTTCCGTGAAACGGCGGAACGATGTCGGCCGAGATTGTGGATTCCAAACCGGAAAAGCGGACCGCCAGATGAAAGCAGCTGATCTGAATCGCACATTTTTAAAAGTTCTCTTGCAACTCCGCGTCCCGAAGCGGCTTCGCTATTTCCTTAGTAAGTGGGAGGCGAACTCAAAAGAAGCTATGCGCCAAATTCTTGCATGGTGCGTCTGACCAGCCTGCGTAGCAACTAATTGCCATCCCGCAGAAGCTGGCGGGAGGCCGAGCCTGACTGCTGGCGCCGTGGTCGATTGACGTGAGCGCCTTCCGGATTTCGCTCCTTGTCGTCGTTCTAAGTGACCGTCAGCGAAAGAGACACATGAGAACCGAGTCGCCCGTGTTGAGTCTCAAGGAGGCCGCGGCCTATTTACAGGTCTCAAAGGCGCACCTGTCCAACGTGATCAATGGCAAGGTTTCCGGCGTACCGCCCGTTCGTTCATTTCGCGTAGGACGACGCGTCCTCATCAAGCGCGAATGGATCGACAAATGGCTGGAGACCGCCAACCAGGAGGTGGCGCGCCAGTGCTAAGATCCAAAGCATGCCAAGTATCGGCGCCTTCGACGCAGGAAAGAGGCAAAGCAATGCGTCGAAAGCGTTTTCAAAAAGGCAGCCTACAAGCCCGCAAGCACGGGCGTCATTGGGTGTGGGTTGCTTTCTGGTGGGAGGATCACAGCAGGCGTTGCCGAGTGTTGGGGCGTTCCTCGCAGATGACCAAGGCGGAAGCGGAAGCGGTTCTCTCCGCAATGCTTCGGAGCGTCAACAGCGGCGTAACCCAGACGGCGAAGGCAGTCTATACGTTCGAGCAGTTTACCAGAGACGTGTATCTGCCGTTCTGCCGCCGCAGTTGGAAGGAATCGACTGCGGGCACTTCGGAGCAGATCGTAAAATCACATCTCGTTTCGGAGTTGGGGAAGTCGCTGCTTCATGCAGTGCGGCGCGAGGAGTTGCAGGACCTTCTCGACCGAAAGGCGTTGGATCTTTCGTCGAGCGTAGTCTCCCACTTGCGGTGGTTTCTGAATGGAATTTTCAAGCTCGCCCTGTCCGATGGGCTGGTGCTCAACAACCCGGCAGCCGCGTTGAGGATTCCGAGAAAATGTCAGCCCGGACGAACGATGCGTCCGCTGACGGAAGAGGAGGTAACGAAATACATAGGGGTGTTCGATCTCAGAGAGAAACTGATTTCACGACTTGCGATCTTCGAGGGGCTTCGTCCCGGAGAGATTCTTGCTCTTCGGTGGAAGGCGCTCGCAAACGACGCCATCCGCGTGGAGGCGCGCGTCTACAAACGGGTTTTGAACACGCCGAAAAATGGAAAGACCCGCGAAGGCGCGATTTCAGACGGCACGCTCGCCCTGCTCAAAGAGTGGGCCGATCTGGCGCAAGACTCTTCGCCGGACGGTTTTGTTTTTCCGTCCGAGAAGCTGACGACTCCGCTCTCGCTCGACAATCTCTGGCGGCGGTACATGTGTCCGAAGCTGGAGCCCGTTGGGCTCGAATGGGCAACATTTCAGGTTCTGCGAAAAACGAACGCCAGCCTTTCGAAAAAGGCGGGCGTCGATCCGAAGGTGGCATCCGATCAGAGGGGCCACGGGCTCGGCGTGAGCCTGGAGGTCTACACGAGTTCGGATATGGAACAGAAGCGAGCAGCTGTAAGAAAACTCGAAGCCGCGGTTCTTCGAAAACCACAACCCGAAAGCCAGTCGGCGTCAGCGAACTTGGCTTAATGGAGTAAACGGAATAACGAGGGATCAGTGGATTTTCCTAAGCTATTGAAAAGATGGAGCGGGAGATGGGGCTCGAACCCACGACGTCCAGCTTGGGAATCGGGCTGTCAATTGCAAACAAAGAACATGGCGTTTTTGTTGGCCTCTTTCTGGCGATTGAGTTCAGCCAGTTTTCATTCTGAGCATCGGGCGAACGCTTAATGGTGTTCAAATGGTGTTCAACTAACGGCGCACGCCATCGAGTGGCGCTCGGCTAGTCGTAAACTTCTCGGCGGTGAGCAATACGGGTAACATCGACTGTTTTGGCGTCATCGTCGATGACATATACGACACGGTAATCACCAATCCGAATGCGCCACTCATTGTCGCCGCCCCTGAGCTTCTTGCAGCCTGAAGGCCGTGGCTTCGTCGCCAATTTTTCCAGCCGCGGCATCATCCGGGCAATCATTTTCGTCGGCAGCGACTGCAGTTCCTTTTCCGCACTTCCGGTTAATGCAACCCGATAGCTGATCACGCGGGGAGTTTGCCGCTCTTGACAAGGCCGGCTCTTACCTTGGCGAGCGGAATCCGCTTTTCGTGCTGCCGGGATCGGGAGACAAGTACATCCTCGATATCCTCCCACAGCTGCCGATGTTTTTTCAGGTCGATTTGGACGGCAATCTTTCGGCCTTTTTCATCGGTGACAAACTGAATTCCGGTCATGGTTCTATTCTCCCTCAGAAGGCCCTGCTGCACACCCTACTCCGACCCCCTCCCGTCTGCAATCAACGGCTCTTCAGCCCCCCACAATGCCATTTCTCCGATGATGGCCGCCTATGCCGCCTCCGCACTCGGCAAATACCCCTCTTCTTCCTACGGCCCTTGATTTTTAGCCTCGAATGCCTCTCTGGCAGTGCACTGTCCAGTGTTACTAAGGTTAGAGTCTGTGTTAAGTAGTGTTACGGCCTCGACGAGCTCCCGTAAGCCCCTGCTCTCGCTCATGGATTTTTGAACCCTGGTATTTGAAACCCCGAACTTCAGTATTCGAAACCCCGAAACGAGGTATCTGATACCCCGAATTCTGGCATGTAAAACCCCGAATCTGTTGACAGGTATTTGAAACCCCGAAGCGGTATGTGAAACCCCGAATCTCCTTGACAAGGTATGTAAAACCCCGAATATGAGCGGATGGTATCTAAAACCCCGAATCCGGACGAGCATCTCTTGCCCGCGAGGCACGACAAAGGCGATTTGTTCATCTGCGATGTGGCCGATGCGGTGCTCAAGGATCTGATTCCGCAGATGGAGCATCCCTTTTACTCCCTCTCGAAGAAACCGGAAACTGCGATTCGCCGCTATGAGCATAACGGCAACTGGCTGGAAATCGTCCCGAGCGTAAAGGGCCTCGCAACCATCTACGACAAGGACATTTTGATCTATTGCATTTCGCAGTTGATGGAAAAGCTGAAGCGGAATGAGCCAGTGGGCCACCGCGTGCGCATTACAAGCCATGATCTGCTGGTTTTCACCAATCGGGGAACTGCCGGAAAAGATTATGGCGCGCTGTGCGAAGCGCTCGACCGTCTGGCTGGCACCCGCATAAAGACGAATATCCGGACAGGCGATGAGGAGCAACTGGACAGCTTCGGTCTGATCGACGCCTCCTCCGTGCGACGGAAGCACGATAAGAAAGACGGTCGGCTGCTCTGGGTCGAAATCAAACTCTCAGATTGGGTGTTCAACGCCATTCGCGGCCAGGAGGTGCTGACCCTGCATCCCGGCTATTTTCGTCTTGGAAAGCCCCTTGAAAGGCGGGTTTATGAGCTGGCGCGTAAACACTGCGGCCGGCAGGCCTCCTGGTCGATCTCGCTTGAGGTCCTCCTCAAGAAATCGGGATCGCAAAGCCCGATCAAGCTTTTCCGGCAAATGATCAAAACTATTGCCAATCACGACCATCTGCCGGACTACCATCTCATCTTCGATGAAGCGCGCGATATGGTGCTGTTCACGAACCGCGACGGCAAATGGGTGGAACGTCCCCTGCCTTCGGATGACGAGACGTTGCCGCTTCTGTCAGGTGACGCCTACGACGAAGCCCGCGCGGCGGCGCCCGGCTATGACGTTCACGGACTTGAAAACGAATGGCGGGAATGGTGGGCGAGCTCGGGCAAACCGAAACTCAACGATCCCGCTGCGGCCTTTGTCGGCTTCTGCCGGAGCCGTCACAAGCGAGCTCCGATTTACCGCAAATCCTCAAGCGAATGACCAGAGACCCCTGCCCGTTCGTGAAAAAACAAAACCCGCATAAACGCTCCTGGATGGGCCTTGTCAAGTCCCCGCCTTATTACCCCTGCGAGAATCACTAAACCCCATTCCCTGCCAATCCTTGGGGCCTGGCTGCGATTTTAACCCTGCAGGTCGGGCGAAGATCATGAACGATTGTCAAAGGAATGGGTGACTTGCCGGTGCCTGACAGTGTACGAAAAGATGGCTGAATGGTAACCACTAGTCACCATTCAGTACATACAATGATGCCCGCTAAGCATCCTTTATGGCATCTCTCTGGTGACTGTCGGCATCATTTTAGTTGACCTCTTGTCATCGGTCAGCTTTCTGGTTATCATGCGGGCACCAAATGGGTGACGTTCCGTCATCTCAGAGTTCCTGCCGCGGAGATCAGCATGCCCACCATCGCATTCGTATCCCCCAAAGGCGGCGCTGGGAAGAGCACTTCAGCCTTGTTGCTGGCGATCTCTCTGGCCCACCATTACGACGTGACCATCATCGATGCCGATCCAAATCAGCCGATCAAGGACTGGGCGGCTGGGGGAAATGTCCCGGAAAAGCTCACGGTCGTAACCGACGTTGAAGAGGACATGATCATCGAGAATATTGAGGACGCCGCTTCAAAGACACCCTTTGTCATAGTTGATTTAGAAGGCACTGCGTCCAAGACGGTTATCTATGCTGTTTCCCAGGCCGATTTTGTGATCATCCCGACGCAAGGGTCGCCTTTGGATGCGAAACAGGCGAGCCGTGCGATACGTGTTGTTCAGCAAAGTGGAAAAATGGAACGTAAGGCGAAAGCGTATGCAGTGTTATTGACGCGCACGAGCTCGTCAGTGCGGACGCGAAGCCTCGCTCATATCCAGAATGGGCTGATTGATGCAGGAGTCCCGGTTTTTGAAACCGAGCTCAATGAGCGTGATGCGTTCAAAGGGATTTTCTTCTTCAACCAAACGTTGGAAAGCCTGAATCCACAAGAAGTTCCCAATCTCGACAAAGCCAAACTTAACGTTCTGGAGTTCACCCGTGAAGTACTTGAGCGCATCGCGGCGGAGCAGGGCGGTAGGGAAGAAGATCGGAATATAGCCAGTGTGGCAGGTGCAGCATGAGTACGCGTGTAAATCCCTTCGCGAATCTCGCGGACCCGCCGGCTTTCACGACGAAGCCGAAGAAGGACAAACCGGTCGAAGAAGAAACCATCGCGTATCTTGCGGAGCAGAATAATTTTCCAAGCCGGCAGGCGCCGAAAGCGCCGAAGGCTGAACGCCGCAAGCAGCGCCGCTACCGGACCGGGCGCAACATGCATCTTGGCATTAAAGCCACAAAGGAGACGGTGGACCGATTCTACAAAGCCGCGGATGACCTTCATGTACCGCTCGGCGAAGCGCTGCGTCTCGCGCTCGACGCGCTGGAGCGGGCAGGGGCTTCGCGTTAATCGACAGAACACTTTAAACACTTTATTATGGACGTGCGGGTGCTGGCCTCCCCCGGGTTCCGTGGTAATGTGTCGACGGTAGGAAAATGAAGAGAGGAGATAATCCATGACGATCCAGATAACCAGACCGGAAGTCGAGGCGCTCATCGAGACGCGTCTCAAAAGCGGCAAGTTCAGGGATGCCGAGGATGTCATTCTCCAAGCGCTCCAATCGTCCGAAACGGAGTCCCCGCAACCCGTTGCGCAGCGTGATGAAGCAATTGAATGCCTCAAGACTTTTGGGAAAGTGCATGGTCTCTCGCTCGGCGGAATGACGATCCGCGAATTGCGCGATGAGGCACGTCCGTGAATGAGGAGCGCCGGAAATGGTGGATTCGTGGACTTTTTTGGGGGAAAAGCGTACTATCCGTGTGCTTGCGCCGCGTGGCTGCGGGCAGGGGGCTGCGGTGGGTTATCCAGCCGCGCGATAATGAGGTAGGCAGTCCATGAGCATTCATCTGACGCCAGAGCAGCAAAACGCTATTGAGCACGCTATTCAATCCGGCCTGGTGCGGTCCGTCGATGAATTCATTGACTCTGCGCTTGGCGCGTTGTCGCACCGCAACGGAGGGTTCGACAAGGCACAAGCCCGGCTTGCCGGTGCGCGTATTCGGGAACTCCGCAAGGGCGTGAGGCTTGATTTGAAGGGCATGTCAATTCGCGAACTCGCCCACGACGGTCATAAATATTGATGGATGCGTTCGTCCTCGACGTGTCCGCCTGCATCCCGTGGTGCTGCGAAGACGAGACCACGGCGGCATCGGAACAGATGCTTGAATGGGCAATGGATGGAAGTGCTTTGCACGTTCCTTCCTTATGGACTTGGGAAATCCTGAACACCGTCGGGGTGGTTATCAAGCGAAAGCGCATCACGCCGGATCGCGGAAGAGAATTTCTGGAACAACTAGCGAAAATGAACATCACGGTGGATCAAGCCCCACCCGTTGCCGATTTTCCCCGATTGCATTCCCTCGCCCACGCGCACCAATTGACCGCTTACGATGTTGCCTATTTGGATTTGGCGAAACGTCTGTCTCTGCCGCTGGCAACGCGCGACGATGATTTGATAAGGGCCGCACGGGCCGAGGGTGTGCAGCTCCTGTGATGGGGCCTTCGCCCGCGCCGTTTTTGCGCGGCCACCACAACCGGCTTCAAAAGCCGCGCCAGTGTTACCCGGCGCGGGCAGGCACCTCAATGCTCACTCGGCAGATAGATCGTGTTGTTCGTAAACCATAAGGTGATCTCGTCGAGCGGAAAATCCGTAAACTCGATGTGCTGGGTATAGACGATGTTGTCGTTGCCGTCGCCGCAAATGAGCGAGGCTGTTCGATCCTCGCGCACCTTGAGCGTCCAGACCTGGAATTCTTCGTCAGCAACACGTTTCTCGTGCTGTTGACAGATGGCGATTGCATCCAGAAGCCAATAGGCACCGCCTTCATCGGCGACGTATTTCGCGCCGTCCGTAAATAAAACGTTTCGGTTGATCCCGTGCCGGTGCCAGTTCTCGCTGCCGGTGAACTGGTTCAGATCGCTGAGTTTCGATGTACTTGTCATGATGCGCCTCTTTTGTTTGCGTGACCCCCATGGCGGGGGCGAGAGGCAACACAAAACAGCCGCGTTGAAGGCGCGGCGTCATAGGCAACGTGGAATAAAAGAGGGGCAGCCCGTAGGGAAGGCTCGTTTATGCCGCGAAAGTGCCTTGACGCTAGCCTGCGGCTGTTTAGGTTGAATTCGCCCCGTCCATTGTCGGGTCACGGCAATGGGCAATGGCGACGAGTACGGCGCAAACACAACACGGCTCCAAAGGGAACATCAGAACATGCAATCGGAGCAGGACCAGCCCAAGCCGCCCCCCATGGAACGAGAGACCACCGCCATCCATCCGGCGCGACTTGCTTGGAGAGGCGCCGGAAGAGAAACCTGCGAGGGGGACATCCACGCGTCCTACAGCGCCGATGTCATCGCTTCGAACGGACGCGTGCGGAAGCCCTTCACTTGGAAGGGCGATCTCTATGTCTGCACCAGCATCACGGGGTCCGCGCTTACGGGCAGCGGAATGTCTGAGCATGAAGCGTACCGAATGGTCCCGATGAAGTTGTTCACGGGAACGTCAAAACCTACGGTGAAAAAACCAATAAGGCGGAAGACGCCGAAGCGGCACGGAGCGACCCGAACGGCTTCTATCACGGCATGGCGATCAAGCACGGCACAGAAGGTTTCGTGCTCTGCGGGCCGCCGATCCGGTTCACATCGGAAACATCGCCGGATCGGCCTGGCAGTGACTCTGGTGAGCCCA
>Ga0208193_1000273_pt1 | contig 32291 bp, 26 predicted proteins | sample June2015DPH_17_2_FD_184716 | JGI IMG/M metagenome (GOLD analysis project Ga0208193, IMG submission 184716) | Peatland microbial communities from SPRUCE experiment site at the Marcell Experimental Forest, Minnesota, USA - June2015DPH_17_10... | ecosystem: Environmental > Terrestrial > Soil >... | reverse complement strand
ATTTTGGCTGGCTGGCGATGTTTGCGGGGCTGGATATGCCGGCGACAAGCGCGTTGACGCGGAAGAGGCTGGGATGGAATCCTACTGGTCCGGGGATGATTGCGGATCTGAAGGCTATGAAGTACTGAGGCGGAGACGTTGAAGCCCCATGTCCGCGCACGCGGACATGGGGTGACCGCGGGTTACATCATGGGGTTTGTTCTACAGGCTGAAGATCGCCGCTGATGCGGGGATCGGGCTCGTTCCACAGGATGATGCTCTTGGGCATGATGAATGCGGCAATCCCCAGAGTTATGAAGGTCATGGAGACATCTATGGGACGAAGCGGAATCGCTTTGCACGCATACGACCCGGCGAGACAAAAACACAAGAGCGTGATCCATCTCAGGACATTTCTGGAAGCCTGATCGCGCACGACAATTTCCCGTTCATCCAGACGCTCCGGGGTCTTGCTTTTGTCGGCAGGAAAGAGATATGAGCCAACGCGGTATTTGAGCAGCACCTCGTGCTGCTGCTCTTCTGAAAGTTCGGCAAGCGGCGCGCCATACTGGTATTTTGCCCAGCCATTGAGATCGCGGATCAGGACGAACTGTTTTCCGCCCAGGCTGCGGAGGCGCCATACGGGAAGATCGAAGCGTTTGAGTACACTACCTTCTCGAAAGACACTGCCCAGCGTGAATAAATTCGCGAACAACAATGCGCAATAGAGGCCGATTGCCGAGTGGCTCCGGAAGAACGCTGGAGTGTCCAGAGCGAAGGTGAGCACACTCATTCCGACAAAGAAGAGAATCCACGTGACGAGCACGACAATGCGGCGGCGCGTGCGGGAATGCAGGTCAATGCCAAGGTAACGAACTTTGGCCGGGTCAGGATTCAACATGAAAGTTCCTCGATTTTTGTTTGTCACGCTTGCTTGCGCGGCATCTCATACAGTTGTTCGCTCAAAGGGCGAAACGGCTCCGGTGAGAACACTGCTTCGATAGGCAGGTTGAAAAATCGCGCGATTTTGAAGGCCAGCTCCAGCGATGGCACGTAGTCGCTACGCTCGATGAAACCGACGGTTTGCTGGTTGACACCGAGCTCGCGGGCAAGTATCTGTCGGCTCATCGATCTCTCGGCACGCAAAACAGCAATACGGTTATACATCATAGTATTTCTATACTAAATTGATTTATTGCTACTACGCAACAAACAAAATTAAGCGAGCAACTGCCTATAGTCTTTTGCAATGCAGTCTAGTTTGGGGCGCCGGTGAGCCTGGTGGCGGCTAGTTCGCATTCTCCGCAGCGGCAGTGGCGGCGGAGGTATTCCCATGAATAGATGCCGGCGGAGTGGCCGTCCTGCCAGTTGAGCTGGATGGCGTAGCGGCCGACTGCTTGCGCGCTGGCGGGCCTGGCGGGTGGCGTGTACATGGGTAGCAGGTCGCCCTTTGCGGCTTTGGGCTGGCCGGCGATGCGGCCTTCTTTGGAGCGCTCGTCGATGCAGGTGGCGCAGGGGCAGGCGTTGCGGAGCCATTTGAAGTCCCATGCGCTCTTGTGGCCGTCCTGCCAATCGATTTCCAGGCCCTTGCCTTCTGTAATGAGCACGCGCACCTTTGCGGGCGTCATGGCGGTGCGGGTGAGCGGCTTTTGTGCCGCTTCGATGCGCGATTGATCTTCCGCGCTGACGAAGCGGATTCCTTCGTGACTCATGTATCTATTTTAAGAGATCAGGGATCAGGGGTCAGGGGTCGGTTGGCGGCGCGGCGGTCATAACCATGTTTGAGGATGCACGCCGATCTGAATTTATCGGTTCTTATAGAAGAACCATGCGGCCATGCCAAAGCCGATGACGATGACGGATACGCGGAGTACCTTGCGCGGAACGAAGCGGGCGAGGCTGGCTGAGGAGTAGCCGCCGATGGCGGCGGCGACCATGGCGAGAAGGCAGTAGCGCCACTCGACCTGTTTGCCGACGACGAAGATGATGAAGGCGACGCCGTTGGCCATGGTGGTGGAGACGACTTTGAGGGCGTTGATCTCATTCATGTCTTCCATGCCGAAGACCGAGAGCAGCGTGATGATGAGGAAGCCTGCGCCTGCGCCGAAGTAGCCGATGTAAAAGCAGACGATGACTGTGAGTAAAAAGAGAGGAAGGCGCGGCGGATCGGGTTTGGCTGCGCGGACTCTTCCCTTTCTGCGTTCGAGCCAGCGTGTGACGGGGCCGCTGGCGGCGAAGATGCCGGCGGAGATGAGCAAGAGCCAGGGGACGAGATGCAGGAAGGTCTGCTGCGGCGTGTTGAGCAGGACGATGGCGCCGATGATGCCGCCGACGAAGCCTGCGAGGCCCATGAGAATGGCCAGGCGGAGATGCTTGCGAATGTCCTGCCGGTAAGCGGCGATGGAGGTGAGCTGGCCGGGCCAGAGCGCGACGGTGTTGGTGGCGTTGGCCTGTATGGGAGGCATGCCGGTGCCGAGTAACGCGGGAAAGAGCAGGAAAGAACCTCCGCCGGCGACTGCATTGAGCGCTCCGCCGAGAAATGCGGCGACTGCGAGCCAGATGAGGTTCCAACTGAAGAAGGTAGAAACCGGTGAGGAAGCAAAGACTGCGAGGTGGTTCATCCCACTTCAATTTTAGATGGCGGAGTGCGGCGGGCCGCTGCCGCTTATTGGCGCAGATTGTTTGCAATTCAGGTTTTCGCGCGCGCGGGTGGAGCGGTATGCTTGCTGTCATGCTTCGGTTACTGCGCTGTTTCTTTCCTGTTGCGGGATTGCTTTGCCTCGGCCTGGTTGTCCACGCTGCTCCTGCCGCGTCTCCCACGTCGAATGTGACGTCGAGTCCGGTGTTGAGCATTGAGAGCCTGGGCAAAGGCACTGCGCCGATTGATGGCAAGTGGCAGTTTCATATTGGCGACAACATGGCGTGGGCGCAGCCCGATGCGACGGATGCGACGGGCGTGGATGGATGGGAGCAACTGACTGCCGATGATTTCTGGGGCGCGCAGGGGCATCCGTCGTATGCGGGCGTGGCGTGGTACCGGAAACATTTGCACCTGGCGCCTGCGGATGGCACGGATGGCGATTTCGCGCTGATGATACCGGATGCGCAGGATGCTTACGAGGTGTACTGGAACGGGCAACTGGTGGGGCGGATGGGGAAGTTGCCGCCGAAACCGTCCTATCTTTATACCCCGCCGCCGCATACATTCGGCCTGGGAGCGGCTCGGGATGGCGTGCTGGCAGTGCGGGTGTGGAAGGCTCCGCTCACTTCATTCGATCCGGCTGAGGTGGGCGGACTCAGCGCGCCGCCGCTGGTGGGCGACGCGAAAGCGATTGCGGCAGCCAAGGCGCAAAGCGATTACCAGTGGCTGCGCAGCAGGCAATTCACTTTCGGCGTGACCTCTCTCTATGGATTGGTGGCACTGCTGGGGATACTGGCGTGGCTGCGCAACCGGCAGCAGTACGCGCTGCTGGGGGTGAGCGCTTACTCTTTCGCGCGGGTGGCAATCGTGGTGTTGGCGCAGCTTCGCCTGCCGATTTCAGCCATGACGGCCCTGGGCTGGCTGCAAATTGCTATCTGCATGCAGGACCTGGGGCTGTGGTACCTGCTGCTTTACCTCTTTGGTCTGAACCGGTCGCCGCGTATAGTGCGATGGACGCGCATTCTGGCAGTGGCGGACGCAGTGAGCTTTGGACTGGACGGAATTTTGTCCCTGTGCGACTGGAGCAGTCCGTTCTTTGCGCCCTGGGTACAGGCGGCAGACGGGATTCTTACGGTGATTCCGACGGTGGTGGAGATTTATCCGCTGGTGCTGATCGCGATTGCGTTGCGGCGGCGGCTGGATGCGACGCGGTGGTTTCTGGCGATTGCGGCAACTCTCGACGCGCTGGTTGCGGGGTTGAAAAATACCTTCGACCAGGGGAGCCGGTTTACGCACTGGACGTTTGGTGACAGGCTCTCCGAACCGTTGTTCTCGCTCAACGGCAACAGCTTTACGCTGCCGACACTGACGCATACGCTGCTGCTGGTGGCGATTATGTATGCGGTCTACCAGGTGGTTCGCGAGACGACAGAAAAACAGAGCGCTCTTGAACGCGAGTTCCAGAGCGCGCGCGAGCTGCAGCAAGTGTTGATTCCGGAGACGCTGCCGATGCTGCGCGGCTATGGCGTTACCAGTGCGTATCGTCCGGCGCAGGAGGTGGGCGGCGACTTCTTCCAGATGATTCCGCTGGAAGGCCACTTTGCGGGTTCCATGCTGGTGATGATTGGCGATGTGAGCGGCAAGGGATTGAAGGCCGCGATGACGGTATCGCTGATTGTGGGTGCGGCGCGCGCGCTGGCTAAGAACAGTTACAAACCGGGCGAGATTCTGACCGCGCTGAATGCGCAACTGCATGGGCGGATGAATGGCGGATTTGCGACTTGCGTGATCATGCGGCTTTCCGCGAGCGGGCGATGCACTGTGGCGAGCGCGGGACACATGGCTCCGATGCTTAATGGCAGTGAGATTGCGATGGATGGATCACTGCCGCTGGGGATTTTGCCAGAAGGGCTGTATGAGGAAGCAGCAGTTGATCTGCGTGAAGGCGATCATCTGGCGCTTTATACGGACGGGCTGCTGGAGGCGCGTACGCACAATGGAGAGTTGTTTGGCTTTGAGCGGCTGAGGGAGATGTTTGCCGTGAAGACGGATGCGGCGCAGGCGACGGAGATGGCCGTGGAGTTTGGCCAGGAAGATGACATTACGGTGCTGACGGTGCGGAGATTGGCTGCGACCGAGGAATCGACTACGAAGATTCATACGCGGGTGATGCCTGTGATGGGCGCGCGCTGAGAATTTTCAGGCTAAAGCCCAATTTCATTTTTTGGGCTGTTTCGGCACGACTGAAGTCGTGCCCTGTTACAAAGCCTGTTCGCGGTGAGTTGGCGGGAGTGCTGCCCCATCCATGCGCAAAAAACGCGCATGGATGGGGCACATGCGCCCTGTTACAAAGCCATTCAAAGCGCATCCCTATGAAGCGCCTCGTTCATTACTCCCGCTGAGATATGATGGCTTGTATTTTTGGCTGTGAAATTTTTTCGCGGCTAAAACCAGGCTTGCGAGGAATCGGGATCATGAGCGATTTGGGGAGCGATTTGCGGAATACGCCGACACGGCGCAAGTTGCTGGGAACGATGGCAGCGGCAGGAGCGATGCTTGGCTTGAATGCTGCGCCGGGTACGGCTGAGGGTACGGCAGCAGGCTCGACCTCGGGCGAGATGCATGCGGCCGCGGAGGAAGTGCTTTCGCTTTCGAAGCTGCGGAGCTACAAGGCGCGGCGCTCGTCGAGCTGGGATCGTACAGGCGGCAACGGAGACGCGGTGCGCGTGGAGCCGGGGCAATCGGCCACGCTGCTGGATGTGACGGGCGCGGGCGTGGTGACGCATATATGGTTCACGATCGACTCCAAGGATCCGAATCATTTGAAGAACCTGGTGCTGCGCGCGTGGTGGGATGGCGAGAGCACGCCGTCTGTGGAAGTACCGATCGGTGATTTCTTTGGATTGGGGCTGGGCGAGTATTTCATCTATCAATCCGCGCTGCTGACCGTGGCTCCGATGAAGGCGCTGAATGCGTACTTCGAGATGCCGTTTGCGAATGCGGCGAAGATCACGGTGACGAACGAGGGCTCGATCCGCACGAACAGCCTCTACTTTGCGATGGATTATGTGACGCTTGGCTCGCTGCCGCACGATACAGGACGCTTCCACGCGCAGTACCGGCAGCAAGCGCCATGCAAAGGCTGGACGAACGACTGGCTGCATAACGGGGACCCACTGGTGAACGACAAGAAGAACCTGAATGGCGAGGGGAACTATGTGTTTCTCGAGGCCACGGGACGCGGACACTTTGTGGGCGTGACGCATGCCGTCATCCAGAACCAGGATGGATGGTTTGGCGAGGGCGACGACATGATTTTTATCGATGGCGATGCGCTGCCAACGATTAACGGCACGGGCACGGAGGATTATTACAACGGCGCATGGGATTTCTGGGGAAAAGAATTTGCGTATCCTCACAACGGCGCGCCGTACATGAAGGACGCGGAGAAGATTGGCGGACGCTACTGTCTATATCGCTGGCACACGGAAAGTCCAATCACGTTTGAGAAGTCGATTCGCGTGACGATAGAGCATGGGCATGCCAACCATCGCTCGGACAACTTTTACACCGTAGCGTATTGGTACCAGACGGAGCCGCATGCGCCGTTTCCCGCGCTGCCCAAGCCTGAGGATCGTGTTCCGCGGCTGATTGCGGTGGATGGGCCCGCCGCGAATCCGCCCAAGAAGTAGGCTCGGCGGAGCATCGCTGATTCCGGTGTAACGGCCAACTCATTGAGAAGGAGAATCATTAGAACTCGCAGGGCGGTGTCGTCATTCCGTCAGGCTCTGGAGACGCCACGAAAGGAGTGACTGTGATTCCAACGGAGCCGATGCCTGCAAAGAATGACGCGTTCAGCAGCCTCAAGGGCGGTGTCGTCAAGTATTTGAAAGGGCTTGGGCCAGGGCTGATCACTGGGGCGGCAGATGATGATCCATCGGGAATTTCCACTTACTCTGTTGCGGGTGCGCAGTTGGGGATGGTGGTGCTGCTCACAAGCGACCGAAAAGCGATGGGAGGCAGGGTGAATTCCAGGGCCATGAAGGTGCTGGGATGGGCCTGTGCGCTGATTATGACGGTGGCGGCGGTGGGACTGCTGGTTTCTTTGTAAAAGTTCAACAGGTGGCAGGCCTTGTCAGCGATGGATTGCCCGCTTGTCATCGACGGCTTCCTGCGATGCAGTGGTATTAGGCTCGGCAATTCTACAGAGGCGAATGTCCAATGAGCTCATTTCATGAAGTGATTCGAAAGAACGAAAGCAGCATCCTTGCCGGCTGGATCGCTGAGATGGCTTCCACTACGCGGCGCAGCGATTTGATGGGCGATGTGGAACTGAAGCAGCAGGCAACCGAGTTTTTGCGGCTCTTTACCGATGCCGCTGAATCCAGCACGGACCCGCATTCCGAGGCGTTTTTCAGCACGCGCGAGTACATGAAGGAAATCGCCAAATCCAGGATGGAGCAGGGATTTACTCCCGGCGAAACGGCGCTCTTCGTTCTTTCCCTCAAGCAGCCTGTCTTTAATTCTTTACGGGATGCGCTCAAGTCGGAACCCGCGAAGCTTGTTACAGAAATCTGGGATGTGGGAAACATCCTAGACCGGCTGGCGGTGCAGACCGTGGACGGCGCGACGGAGTTCCGCGACCAGGTCATTGTTCGTCAGCAGGAGGAGATGCTTGAGCTGTCCACCCCGGTGGTCAAGCTGTGGGATGGCGTGCTCGCGCTTCCGCTGATTGGAACGCTGGACAGCGCCAGGACGCAGGTGGTGATGGAGTCATTGCTTTCGGCGATTGTTGAAACCAACAGCCAGATTGCCATTATCGATATTACCGGCGTGCCGACCGTGGATACGCTGGTGGCGCAGCATCTGATCAAGACGATTACGGCGGCCCGCCTGATGGGCGCGGACTGCTACTTGAGCGGCATCCGGCCGGCCATTGCACAGACCATTGTCCACCTGGGCATCGATCTGGTGGATATTCAGACCAAGGCCAAGCTGGCAGACGCATTTGCATTGGCCCAGACCCGGCTGGGCAAGACGGTTGTGAACGTCAAGTCGGCTGCTAAATCCACAAGCAAGCATGAGGACGCATAGCGATGGACAGGATACCCATCCTCAAGATGGGAGATTGTCTGCTGGTGACCATTCAGGTCGACATGCATGACCAGTTGGCAGTCTCTCTGCAGGAAGATTTGACGGCTCAGATCGCCAAACATGCTGCGCGAGGAGTGCTCATCGATATTTCCTCGCTGGAAATTGTGGATTCTTTCATAGGGCGCATGTTGGCCAATATCGCAGCCATGTCGCGCGTGCTGGACGCGCAGACTGTGCTTACCGGCATGCAGCCCGCAGTGGCCATTACCCTTGTCGAGCTGGGTATGTCGCTTCCCGGCATTCGAACGGCGCTCAACGTAGAGCGGGGCATGGAGCTTTTGCGGGGATATATCCAGAAGGATGACGGACTTCAGGAGAGCGATGGTTCTGAAGAGTGACGTACATCCAATCGTCAGCTCCAACGATGTCGTGCGGGTTCGCCAGGTGGCGCGGCAGTGGGCAATGGATCTGAAATTCAGCCTGGTGGATCAGACCAAGCTGGTGACGGCTACCAGCGAGCTGGCGCGCAATACCCTTGAGCACGGCAAGGGCGGCAGGATGAAGGTGGAGCTGGTAGAAAATGGCGTTCGCAGAGGAATCCGGCTTACTTTTGAAGACGAGGGCCCCGGAATAGCGAATATAGAACTGGCACTTCGCGATGGATACTCTACCGGCAGCGGCCTGGGGCTGGGGTTAAGCGGCAGCAAACGACTGATGAACGAGTTCGAAATCAAGAGCGAGGCTGGGCGGGGTACCACCGTAACGGTCACTCGCTGGAAGTAGCGGTATTTTTGCGCCATACGCATAGATCTATTGCGATGACCGATCGTAGCTCTATTGGGGAGGCCCGGCGTGCGGCACTGGCTGCTGCGCAGTCACTGGGTTTTTCTGAATCACGGCGGAATGACATCGGCATTGCCGTTACTGAATCCGCTAACAATGTTGTGCTGCATGCGCATACCGGCGAGTTCCTGATCTGCGCTGCGCAAGGCGAAAACGGCTCGTATCTGGATTTGCTGGCGCTTGACAACGGCCCCGGCATCTACAATATCTCGCGGGCATTTGAGGACAGCTATTCCACCATCGGAACCGCGGGGCAGGGATTGGGCGCGGTCCAGCGGCTCTCGGATGTGTCGTCTCTGTATTCTTTGCCGGATCGCGGCACAATTTTCTGGAGCCGCTTTCAGATGGGTACGACTGCCGCGCCCCAGTTATACGGGGCAGTCAACATTCCAATGAAAGGCGAAGCTGTTTGCGGCGATGGATTTCTTGCTCTTCCCGGCAAATCGAGGTCGGTTTACATGATGGTGGATGGATTAGGACACGGAGTACATGCCGCTGAAGCGGCCCAGGAAGCCATCCAGACCGTTCGCGCGCATGCAGGCGAGAGCGCATCGGAGATCATTACCAGAACGCCTTATGCCTTGAAAAAGACGCGTGGCGCGGCCATGAGCGTGATTGTGGCCGATCACGAACGCCAGACTCTGGTCTGTTCCGGCGTAGGCAATATCAGCACAGTCATCGTCAGCGGCGCGGCGGTGCGAAACGCGATCTCGCAAAACGGCACACTGGGCGCTGTCTTGCCGCGCGTTCAGGAGTTCAGCTACCCATTCGATTCCCGTTCCATGCTGGTGATGCATTCAGACGGAGTGGGCACAAAATGGGCACTCAGTTCCTATCCAGGGTTGCAGGTTCGCCATCCGCAACTGATCGCGGGGCTGCTGTACCGGGATTTCAGCCGACATCGGGATGATGCAACGGTGATGCTTGCATCGCTGGGCGGAGATGCCGCATGAGCCACAAGCTCCATTCCATAGAATTGGCAAGCGAGCAGGACGTGGTGAGCGCCCGTCAGAGAGCCCGGTCGATTGCTGAAGCGCTGGGATTCGATCATCACGACCAGATTCGGATTACTACTGCCACCTCTGAAATTGCGCGCAATGCCTTTCGCTATGCACGCGGGGGCAATGTTTCTTATGAGGCCGATCCGGAAAAGGGCATCTTTCGAATCATTGTCACCGATAAAGGCGGAGGCATTCCTCACCTTGACCGGGTCATGAGCGGCTCTTACCGTTCCCCGACCGGCATGGGCATGGGCATTCTCGGCACCAAGCGCCTGATGGATGAGTTCTCCATCGATTCCAGCTCGTCCGGCACTCGCGTGGGTTTCGGCAAACAGCTCCCGGCGCAAAGCCGCTCAATCGATTCAGAAGTCCTGCAAAGTATCTCCACGATGCTGGCGCGCCGCTACCCGGCCACGCCGCTGGATGAATTACAGATCCAGAATCGAGAGCTGATGAAGACGCTCGATGAGCTGCGGGAGCGGAAAGAGGAGCTGGCGCGCATCAACGCGGAGCTGCAGGATACCAATCGCGGCGTTGTGGCGCTGTATGCAGAGCTCGATGAGCGCGCAGATTATCTGCGGCGCGCCTCCGAGCTGAAAAGCAGCTTTCTTTCCAACATGTCGCATGAGTTTCGCACGCCGCTCAACTCCATGCTGGCGCTCACCCGGATGTTGCTTGACCGCATGGATGGCGACCTGACGCCCGAACAGGACCAGCAGCTTCGATTCATTCAGCAATCGGCCAAAGAACTTGCAGAAATGGTCAACGACCTGCTTGATCTGGCCAAGGTGGAAGCCGGCCGTTTGGAGGTGAAGCCCTCGACCTTTGAAGTGGCGGGACTTTTCGGAGCCTTGCGTGGAATGCTCAAGCCGCTTCTGGCCGATAATTCTCTCAATCTGGTCTTTGAGCATGCCGATCATTTGCCGCCACTGTTTACCGACGAGCAGAAGATCTCTCAGATTCTCCGCAACTTTATCTCCAACGCCATCAAGTTCACGCCTCGGGGCGAGGTCCGCGTCCGCGCTCGCCTGCATGACGATGGAATCGAGTTCTCTGTGACGGACACGGGCATCGGCATCTCCGAGAGCGATCAACACATTATCTTTGAGGAGTTTGCTCAGGTCGATAGCAATTTACAAAAGCGAGTGAAGGGCACAGGCCTGGGCTTGCCGCTCTCGCGCAATCTTGCGCACCTGCTCGGCGGCTCGGTTGAAGTCGAAAGCACTGTTGGTATCGGGTCTTCCTTCCGGCTGATTGTGCCTATTGTCTTTCCCGGAGCGGCTCGAACCGAAGAGCTCACGCTGCCCGAGATTAGACCGGAACAAAAGCTGGTACTGATTGTTGAAGACAACCCGGAGACGGCATTTGTTTATTCCCGCTATTTGAATAATGCCGGCTTTCAAACGTACGCAGTCGCTGCCCTGGAAGATGCAAAGGCAGTGCTGGCCAGGATCACTCCAGCCGCAATCATTCTCGACGTTTTGCTTCGTTCCGATACTTCATGGAATTTTCTGCGCGAGTTGAAGGCTAATTCACGATCGGTTCCCGTGCTGGTGATGAGCGTGGTGAATGATGAGCACCGCGTTTACGGACTCGGAGCCGACGCTTTCCTGACCAAGCCCTTTGTGCCGGAACAGATGATTGGCGAAATTGTACGTCTTACCTCCGCTTCCGCCAGATTGCGCATCCTAATGGTTGACGATAATGAGGTCTCGCGCTATTTGCTGCGCGAGAACATTGCGGAGGGCCAGTACCAAATGTTCGAAGCTCGGGATGGGCGAGAGGGGCTGCGCCTGGCAAATGAGATTAAGCCGTCGCTTATATTTTTGGATTACTATATGCCGGATCTCAACGGAGCACAGGTCCTTCGCGATCTGCGAAACACTCCAGAGCTGGCACGGATTCCGGTTGTCGTACACTCCACCAAAACATTTGATGAGGCGGAGCTGCGCTTCTTCCGTGAGCAGTTCGTATCTATCTTTCCGAAACAGGCTCTTACCCTTCCCGACTCAGCTATTCGCCTTAGGGAGCTAATGCATGCCCTTACCGCACATGCCGAGGCCGAGAAGAGCAGAGATGCCTGAGTTGCCGCATAGCGGACGCATCCTGGTCATTGACGACCAGGAAACAACGCGCTACGTCTTCCGCCGCATTCTTTCCGGCGCGGGCTATAGGGTTACAGAAGCTAAGACCGGCGCAGAAGGCCTGGCGAAAGCCCTGGAAGACCCCGATGTCATCATTGCAGACGTGAATCTGCCGGACATGCTGGGATACGATCTCAGCCGCCGCCTCAAATCCAACCCCGCGACATCGATGATTCCGGTCCTTCAGATTTCCGCATCTTTCGTCAGCGACGAGAGCAAAGCACAAGCACTCGAAGGCGGCGCCGATTCATACCTTGTGCAGCCTGTGTCTCCCGCCATTCTGATTGCCCAGGTCCATGCGTTGATCCGCTTGCGAAAAGCTGAAATGTCGTCCCGGCTTTCAGCGCGGCACTGGCAAACCACGTTTGACGCGCTAAGCGATGGGCTGGCGCTCGTCTACTCCGACGGTGTGGTAATTCGCGTGAACCAGTCGCTCTTGCGGCTTCTGGATCTCACCCATTCCGAAGCGGTGGGCAAAACAGTCGCCGAAGTTTTTGGGCTTCGGTTCGACATTCCTTTTGCAGAATTTACTGCCAATCAAACGCCGGGCCAGCCTGTGGAGCTTGCTTACGGCAGCCGCTGGTTTCGTGTGCGCTACGACCAGATAAGCGAAGATCCACGACAGGAAGATGGTTCTATTCTGCTGTTAACCGAAGTTACTCACCAAAGAAAGCTGCAGGAAACGCTGAAGATGACCGAGCGCCTTGCGGCGACGGGGCGCCTTGCGCATGTCATCGCACACGAAATCAATAATCCGCTGGAAGCCCTTGCAAACCTGCTGTATCTGATTCACCATAGCCCGTCTCTGGATGAGATGAATCGCGAATTTGCGGCAAAGTCATTGACCGAGCTTGAGCGAATCAGTCAGATCACAAAACAGATTCTCGTCTATCACCGTGAATCAAAGCAGCCCATGCTTACCGATGGGACAGATCTTCTGCAGGGCGTGCTCTCCATGTTTCGCCCACAGATGATTGTCAACCACATCGAGCTCCGCGCGCACTTCAAATCTTCCCGCCCCGTTTGGGTTCACCCTGGCGAAATGCGGCAGGCATTCAGCAATCTGGTTTCGAATGCATTGGACGCAATTGGAGACAGCGGTGGAACTTTGCGCGTCCGTTGCATTGACACGACAGACTCCGAGACATTGCGTAAAGGCGTGCGCTTTATCTTCAGCGACTCCGGTTGCGGCGTTCCGCATGACACGCTGCCGCACATTTTCGACGCCTTTTACACCACCAAGGGCCTGAAGGGTTCAGGAATCGGGCTGTGGCTGACCACGGAGGTCATCGCCAAACATCGCGGGCGAATTCGCGCACGATCTCGAACAGAGGGCTCTTACAGAGGCACATTATTCGACGTGTTTCTACCCCAGCGCGGACCGGACGATATAGTCTAACTGGCTAACTCAGCCTCTCTGACACGAATAGTCCTGTCTCCAAGAAGCTCTAACTGAATGATTCAGAATAAGAATCGATTGCCGCCGCGTGATCCGGGGGTAGCGTGCTCACGCAACTTATTCCAGTTAGCTCGCATCAGAGGCGCAACAGATCAACTTTCAACCATTGGACAGCAGTTATACGCAATCCGGCTGAAAGCCAACTAAAAGAGGCGCATCGTCATCCGAATTAAACGATAGGGCGATCCAATACGATCAGGCTCGATCACAAGAACACGTAACTTGCAAGGAGCCAACCATGACGATACTTCTGATTATTCTGATCCTCTTGCTCATCGGCGTTATTCCCGCGTGGCCGTATAGCCGCAGCTGGGGACCATACCCAAGCGGAGGTCTCGGCTTGATCGTGCTGATCCTCGTGATTCTTATGTTGCTCCGGGTCTTCTAAGCGGTCGTCAAGCCGCATGCCTTACAGTGTCTTGCTTCGCAAAGACGCAGGCGCACGATGAGGAGTGCGGCCAGGTTTTCCGGGAGGTAGCCATGAACATAAAACTGCTCGTTGAAAAGATTCCCGATCTTTCCGCACTTTACATCCGACAATTGCGCCTGCTGCTTTCCGGCGAAGAGATGATCGCAATCAAGCTTCCTTTCTTTCGTGAAAGCGCGACAGATCCTGAGTTGATTGAATTTTTTCAGGCATCGATTCATGCAAGTGAGTCGCACTCGGGCGCGCTCAGAGAAATGCTAAGTCACTCGGTGGAAGGATCCAGCCCACTGAAAAGCAAAGTTGTCTACGCGCTGTGCGATGAAGCGGAAGACTTGGTCGAAGCGGCTGGGCATCCTTCCGTTCGCGATGCGGTTCTGGTTGTGGCTGCGCAGCGAATCAAGCATTTTCAGATCGCTACGCATGGCGCTGTGCGCCAGTACGCGCAGGATCTGGGACACGATCAGGAAGTTCCGATATTCGATGAGATTTTGCGAGTAGAAGGCCGTCTTACGCGGCAGTTGTCCGCGATTGCCGCCAGAGTGAATCCAAAGGCCGTGAAGACGGATACGCAGCCTCAGATTCATAATTTTCCCGGAGGACCGGTAAATACATCTGAAGTGCATGTAAAGAAACTTCTCCATTGACGGCCTAATTCAGGCGCGGGCCGCAAACATCGTTGGCTGCATAGCATCCAATGAAACTATGATGGGGACGATTGCGTCTTGTTACCGGTTGCAGCTTCATGCAGGCTTTACATTTGCCGACGCCGCGCAGGTGGCTGGCTATCTTAAAGAACTAGGACTTTCACACGTTTACTGCTCTCCATACCTCCAGTCCGCCAAAGGCAGTCAACATGGCTATGACGTTGTCGATCAGCAGACAATAAACGTCGAGATTGGAGGAGAGGAGGGACACGCGCACTTTTGTGCCTCGCTAAAAGAACTTGACCTGGGCCAGATTCTCGACATTGTTCCCAATCACATGGCCACTGGTCCGGGAAATAAATACTGGCGGGATGTACTGGAAAATGGCGCATCGAGCCGATTTGCGAGCTGGTTCGATATCGATTGGAATTCGGCTGAGGTCAAGCTGCAAAACAAGGTGCTGATTCCTGTATTGAGCGATCAGTACGGGCGTGAGTTGAGCGCGGGCAAGATTGCCATCGACTATGATGGCGAATGCTTTCAAGTGCGTTACATGGATCATGCTTTCCCGTTGTCCCCGATCTCTCTTGCAATTCCTTTGTCCATGGCGGCGGAAACAATCAATGCGCCTGTACTCGGATTCATAGCCGACACTCTCGCGCGGCTTCCGTTACCTGGGACGGATGAGAATGAACTGCGCGCCGCGCGCCACCGCGACAAGACAGTCCTCTATGAGCTGTTGCATCGCTTCTGCAAGGAGAATCCTGGCGGATCGGAAGCGATTACAAATGCTGTAGGCGTTCTCAACAGAGATTCTGATGCGCTCGATGCCATCTTGAACCTTCAACACTACCGATTGGCCTATTGGCGAACTGCCGATCAGGAGCTTGGATACCGGCGTTTTTTCGACATCAACACTCTCATTGGTTTACGAGTCGAGCGCCAGCATGTCTTCAACGCAACCCATCTACGAATTAACGAGTGGCTTCGCAGCGGCGTTCTCGATGGTGTTCGCGTGGATCATCCCGATGGCTTACGCGATCCGGAAGAATACTTTGCGCGATTGCGCGCGAGCGCTCCAGTATCTTGGATACTGGCCGAAAAAATTTTGCAGCCTGGAGAATTTCTACGCCGCAGCTGGCCAATTGACGGCACCACCGGATATGACTTTCTGAATATTTGCAATGGAGTCCTGATCTATAGTGAAGGGCTCAAAGAGATCACCGACGTATATCAGAAATTTACAGGCGAATCAGAGGACTTTGAGGCGCTTGCCCATGCAAAAAAGCTCACGATACAGCAGGAAACTTTAGGCAGCGATGTGAACCGCCTTGCTCAAGAGTTCGTGGAGATTTGCGAGAACAATCGCGACCGGCGGGACTACACTCGCGCGGAAATCAGGCGAGCCATCCGTGAAGTTGCGGCTTGCTTCGCGGTGTACAGAACCTATGTGATCCCGCAGAGAAATCAAATCACCGATGAGGATAGAAGCGAAATCGGCAATGCTGTATCGATGGCAAAGACTCGCAGAACAGACGTTGATCCGGGGTTATTCGATTTCATCGGCGATGTTCTCTCACTGCAATCGCGTGGAGACAAAGAGGCAGAATTTTTGCTCCGCTTTCAGCAATTCACTTCGCCTGTCATGGCGAAGGGCGTGGAAGATACCGTCTTTTACTGCTTTAACCGGATGATTGGTTTGAACGAAGTTGGTGCGGCGCCGGGCCGCAACGGCGTGAGCCTGGATGAGTTTCATGCATATTGCGCCAAGATGCATGCGGATCATCCGCAAACAATGAATACCCTTTCAACGCACGACACAAAGCGGTCAGACGATGTGCGCGCACGGCTGGCGGTACTAACGGAGATGCCAGGCCAATGGCGCGGATCGCTGCGCCGCTGGTCGCGAATGAACCGTCAGTTTAAAACAGGCGGCTTTCCCGACCCCAACACAGAATATTTTCTCTACCAAACGCTCATTGGCTCATGGCCCATTTCAAAAGAGCGCATAACGGCATACATGGAGAAGGCAGTACGCGAAGCAAAGCAAAATACCAGTTGGACGCAGCAGAACAAGGAGTTTGAAGACGCACTGCATCACTTCATTGAACAGATATTGGATGCTTCACAATTTGTTGCAGAGCTTGAGAACTTTGTTACACAGGTTCTTCTGCCCGGCAGAATCAACAGTCTGGCGCAAACTTTGATCAAGTTCACTGCTCCCGGTGTTCCAGATACATATCAAGGGAGCGAATTATGGGACCTTCGATTGGTCGATCCCGACAATCGCGGCCCCGTTGACTACGATGTCAGACGATCGATGCTGGTTGAGCTTCAGGCAGGAATGCCCGTTGAAGAGATTCTCAAGAGAATCGATAGCGGATTGCCGAAGCTGTGGGTGATCCACAAAGCATTACACCTGCGGAAAGAGAGACCGGAATGGTTCGATAGAAATTCATCCTACCGTCCTCTTGCTGTGGAAGGATCAAAAAAAGAACATGTGATTGCATACCTTCGCGGAGAGTCGGTGGCTGTAATCGTGAGCCGATGGAACGCCAGACTCGGTGGAAATTTTGCGTCGATTGTTGTACAGATCCCGGAAGGAAGCTGGAACAATCTCCTGACCGGTGAGAGTTTCGATGGCGGCTCACTGCGGGCGCAAAACCTGTTGCGGAGATTTCCAGTGGCGCTTCTGGTGAGGGGTGAAGAGTAAATATGCATATATTTTCGGTCTGGGCTCCTTTTGCGAAGCGTGTGTCGATCAGCATGAATGGTGTTATGCAGATTATGGAAGGACCCGATCCGCACAAGTGGCGGCGATGGCACTCTGACGCTGGACCAGGAGTCGATTATGGTTTTCTGATCGATGACGATCCAAAGATTTATCCCGACCCGCGCTCAGCATGGCAGCCGAACGGAGTGCATGGCCTTTCGCGTCTTTATGACCACGATGCATTTTCATGGACTGACGAAAAGTTTCAAGCGCCCCCTCTTGCCAGCAGCATTCTCTATGAGCTGCACATCGGAACGTTTACTCCGGAGGGCACATTCGATGCGGCCATTCAACACCTGGACCACTTGGTTCGCCTGGGCATCACCCATGTTGAGCTGATGCCGGTGGCATCTTTTGAAGGAGATCACGGATGGGGATATGACGGCGTGGCGCTCTACGCCGTGCATGAGCCGTATGGCGGCCCCGATGGATTAAAGCGCTTTGTGAACGCGGCGCATGTAAAGGGCCTGGCCGTTCTGCTAGATGTTGTTTACAACCACTTTGGGCCTGCGGGAAATTACACGGGAATATTTGGCCCATACGTGACAGAAGCGCACCATACACCGTGGGGTGGAGCGGTAAATCTTGAAGACGCTGAGTCGAATGAGGTGCGGCGTTTTTTTTGCGATAACGCTCTGATGTGGCTGCGCGATTATCACATTGACGGCCTTCGACTGGATGCTGTGCATGCATTTGTCGATCGCTCGGCAATTCATTTTCTGGAACAGCTCGCCACTGATGTCGAAGTGTTGGAGGCGGCTCTTGGGCGGCGTCTTGTCCTCATTGCCGAGAGCGACCTCAACGATCCGCGTGTGGTGACGCCGCGTGAAGCAGGGGGACTGGGACTTGATGCGCAGTGGAGTGACGACTTCCATCACGCATTGTTTGCTGTTCTTCATCCGAATGAGAGAGTCGGCTATTATGAAGATTTTGGAACGCTGGCACAGTTGGCTAAAGCACTGACACATACCTTTGTGTACGACGGACTTTATTCACACCACCGCAAGCGTATACATGGCCGGTTGACAGGCGCACTCTCGCAACATCGCTTCCTTGGCTATATCCAGACGCACGATCAGGTGGGCAATCGCGCGGTGGGCGATCGCATAAATCATACTGCCGGTATAAATCGCGCGAAGATTGCCGCTGCAATGTTCCTTCTGGCCCCCTTTGTGCCCATGTTATTTCAGGGCGAAGAATGGGCTGCGTCGTCTCCGTTCCAATATTTCGCAGACCACGATGATCCGGAACTGGCTCGCCTGGTTTCTGACGGGAGAAAGAAAGAGTTTTCCGTATTTGGATGGAATCCTCAATCGATCCCCGATCCGGAGAGCGCTACTACATTCGAAACCTCAAAGCTCAAGTGGGGAGAGATAAACGATGGCGAGCACGCTGAGATGCTGGAGTGGTATCGTGCGCTGATCCATCTAAGGCGGAGTACGCCGTGCCTCAATGATGGCTCTGCCGGCAATACGAGAGCGACATACGACGAGGCAGCAAAATGGATATGCATACAGCGTGGAACCATAACGGTGATTTGCAATCTGGGCCAGAAGGAACAATTGCTCACTGTTTCGCAGCCAGCCAGCATGGTGCTTGCCTCAAGAGGCGAAATCAAAATCGCTGGACATGCCGTCAACCTGCTGCCTGACACGATCGTTGTGTTGAAAGAACACTCTGTTAGAAATGCCTGATCGTCCTGCTCGCGGTCGTGGCATCGTCGGGGATATTGGTGCGCTCGCCGGCATGTTCCACGCGACTCTCAAGTGAGCGGCTGACCAGATCACGCGATCCCAGGCCCACGGCAAGGGCGAGCGTAAGAACGATTCCTCCGAAGAGAATGCCAAAGGCCAGTTCGACGATGTTTCCGCCCACCTGAAGATGGTCCAGCACCATTGCCGCAGTCAGAACGAGCACCAGCCACTTTACGCCGAGCGAAAGAATTCGCGCGTATTGCAACTGCGCATTGATAGCGCTGATCAGAACCGAGCGCGCAAGGAATCGCGCAATCAGAATGCCGGCAATCAACAACAGTACAGCGCCCACAGCATGAGTCAGATATGGCAGCAATGAAATTGGCAGAGCTGCACCAGTCGCGTAGGACGTATCGAAGGCAGAAACACCAATGATGAGCCCGAGCAGCACGCATCCCCAGAACAAAGCACGGGCAATAATCTCAGATGGAGAACTGGATGGCGCCCAATCGCTTTTGATCGTATGCGTGACTCGCGAGTCAAACTTCACCCAGCCAAGTAACTGGCGCGACAGCCAGGAAAGCAATAAGCCGGCTAAAGAGAAAATGGCCAGCGAAACAAAAAACGCAAGAAGTCCCGGGAGCACCGCGATGAGCTGCGTAAGCACGCGATCCAGTGACTGATGCAACGCTTCAGACATGTGGTGCCAAATGGAAGCGTTGTCGAAGCTCCCTGGAGAGGCTGGCATATTTATGTCTGCCTGCTGAAGTGCATTATCGATTATATGTAGCATCGATTTCGCTCCTTTCACCGTTGCGCTAAAATCCACTACCAGCTTTTAGCGCAATGGCGATCACGAATCATGAATTAAATCGGTCGGGCCAGCGCCAGCGCGCGACCAGGTAGGGTTTGTCCGCTTCAAATGCAGCAGCGACAGCTTCAATATGGCGTTCTGCGGGGATTCCGGATGTCGTTACGTTGATATGGCCCGCGACCCAGGCAAGATACAACGGAATCAACGCGCCTAATAAGTGGCCGCGGTTGATGGTGCGAAGCCGGTAGGCAATCACAAAGTCATAAACAACGCGCGCCCAAAGATTGTCAGGCATGCGAAAAGATGCAGCGTCCAGCACGGAACACCGCTTGAGCAAGAGCAGCGAATTTGGCGGAAGAACGAGCGACCATATCTCCTGCAGATTTGCGTAAGCCAGTTGAAACGCCGAGACCATGCGCGCAACGTCAGAGGCGCCTTCCGGTTCCACAGCTTCATTTGTCATGTGGCGAGTTGGAGACGGCCGCCGCGGCCTCTGCCAGAGCGCGGCCTTTGCCTCGATATCTCCGAACAATGAACCCGTGATCAGCGAAAGAATTGAGTTGATATCGGGATCAGATGGCTGCGGCATTGCGCGTGGCCCAACATCGACTTCGTCAATGGTGAATCCGGCTGCGACCGCTTCATTGATCGGCCACAGCAGCGCTTCGGTCTGGTTTGCCGGGGAAATGCTTTGCGCAACATTAGCAAGTTGTTCTGCCATCCGAGGCGACAAACCAAGATCAATTGCGAGCGGAAATCGCGCACGCGACGCAAAGACCGCCCGCGTGAGCGGATAAAGAATGGCTGAGTTGATCAGGCCAGCATGCGGCGGTAGCGAGTAATACGGCATTGCGAGGTCGATGGATGTCTTCAGAACAGCATCCGCAAGACCGCGCAATGCCATCGGGCTGAGAGAATCCGCGCCTGGGCCAAGCAGCAGAATCGCACGCGCTTCATGTTCGCGCCCATGTTGGGCGGCGTTTACAAAATCGGTTGGCGTCAATGCCCATCCCGAGCTGGATTGCTGCGTTGAGATCATTCGCAGCCTGCGGGGTTCACCAGGCAGGTCATTCGACGTCGCGATAATTACACTTTCGGGAGCAAAAGCTACTTCCAGATTCGCGAGAGCCCTGGCGAACTGCTCAGACGGCATGGCGCCGACCAGAACCAGCAGATCGGCCGTCGATCGTTCGGCAATCGAAGTCTCTTCAGGTACTGGGCTCGTCGTCGCCATTGTTCTCCGGAAAGATTTAACGCATGAGGATCAAAGCAAACAAGCAGCTTACTGTAAATAGATCCTATAAAGTTAGGATGCTATTTATTGGAATGTGGACCCAGGCGGGCCTATTATTGAGTTCATAAAGCACTTCATAGAGCGCTTTTTCAAGCAGATACCCATCGAGCAGTATCTGAGCGTCAGCAGGCGAGGGCAACAGAGCCGGATTCGCTGCCATGCGCTCGCGATAGGACGAAAGCAATTCGGTGGTCGCTGTGTGCTGCCATAACCTCGCCCAGTCTGCCAGAGCGTTGGGATTCGTTGCAAGCCCCTCACTGCCGCCCGCAGCAACAGCGCGGGCGATTGATGCAAAGGCAGCGTAAGAAAATGAGCGCATCATACCGACTACATCCTTCAGAGGCGATTGCTTTTTGCGCCGCTCCTCAATGGGACGGGCAGGCTCACCTTCAAAATCGATCAGCATGAAATCGCCCTGGCCCGTTGACAAGGCGTCTTTGCCAGCATTGAGAGAAGCTACACGCAAGGTCTGGCCTAAATGATAGTCGCCGTGGATGCGAATACGCTGTCCGGAGGTTTTTGCTGTTGCCATTTGACGCACGCGGTGAATGAGCTCAGGCCTGCGAGAGAGCAGCAGCGCGGCACGATCGCAGATGGAATCTTCCAGCTTTGGAAGCCTGGATTTAAGAGCATCGAAGACGGACTTGATCTGTGCTTCAATGCGTTCCACATCGCGTGCCAGATCTTCTTGCCGCAGCGGCTCTGGGGCGAAAGACGGAATATCTGTGCCTTTGGCGAGCGCGAGATGCAGCTCGGCGGTGCGTTTGCCAAGTAGCGCCGCTGCTTCAAGTGTGGCGCTTACAGATTCGAGTGATTTCGGAATAGGTTTGCGTTCGCTGAGCCAGGTTGAAGCGGGCAAGACCTCTGAAGCAGACTTTTCCGAGACGCTTGAAATCCCGTTGGAGATCTCTTTCAGAAACCACTCCCAACCATCGCCTTCGTTCTGGACCATTCCTTGCAGTATGGCGAGAGTTGTTTTCACGCCATCGTTTGAGTCGATTGAAATTTCACCGAGAAAGGGCGGTATTGCTGGAAAGTGCGCGACCTCGGTTAGAAAACGTCCAATCTCTACGTCAGGATTCTCTTCCGGCTGCAGTCGCCGGTAAATCTTCAGGAATAGCTGCTTGCCGTACAAGATGGACGTGTTCGACTGTTCCGCAGAGCCGACGCGCGAAGAGATCTGCTGCGCACTCAGGGCGGGAAACGCGCTCGATGCATGTGCGGCCAAGCGGCTTCCTTCAGGAGGCGCATCACCTATGGAGGGAGATTCATGTGGTTGCAGTGGCTGGGCATTTGACGATTGGTTTGGCGGCGTGTCCGAGCGCGGAGGTGCGGCGGCTTCTCCAGGCTGGGCGCTGAGCGGCGCAGGCGATACAGCAGAAATGATCTCAGCGGGTGTCTCCGATTCGCCAACTGCCGGTGTTTTCGGCGTCGCGGCAGCTTCCTGCGCCGCTGTTCCGATTTCCAGAACAGGAAGTGTTGCCTTGTTCGCGATCATCTTCAGCAGTTCATCGCGGCAATCTGCGCGGACCAGCGCATCGTGAAGAATGGCCAGCCCCGTGGCAGTCGTCAGTTTTGCAACGATGCTCTCCGGGTGATTCACAGTAATCTCATCCAGGTCCGCACCGGTACTTATCGCCAGCGGCATCTGATAGACATCCGGCTTGCCTTCAAAGTACGAGACGTCAAAGAAGACCAGCGCGGGAGGAATCGCCGACGATTTGTTTGTGCCATCTTCAGAAGAGTCACCTGATTTCGGCTTCATCGATAGCTCGGTCCAGTTGCGAACACGCACCGACTCAATTGTGCGTGTCTTTGCACCGAACCAGCGTTTCTTGGGTAGCCAATCGCGAAGAGCAGGCTCAAGCATCGCTGCGCCGGCACTCGCAAAAAATTCTGCCCAGCCTCCAGCGAAGCCCGCGGGAGCAGAGAAGCCTTCGGCCGCAAGCGATGCCGATGTTTCGATGTTTAGATCTACCGACAGATCCTCTATGGCCGGGCTGACAGCCTGCAATTCCAGCCATAGAAACGAATACGGTGCGAGCGTGATGGAATACGGTTCGCGGGTGATTGTGGGAAACGGCACGTAGCCAAGCATCTCCACCGGCCCATAGCCGGCGTACTCCGATAGATCAAGCGATACCGGTTGAGCGAAGCGGCTAAGGTTGGCAACACAGAGCACAGTTTCACGAAACCCATCGTCCAGATCGAGGTCGCGAAGATAAGCGAGGACTTTGCGATTCGTGGGATTGAGAAATGTAAGCGTTCCGCGGCCAAATACCTTGAAGAGCTTGCGCAGAGCGATCATGTTGCGAGTCCAATGCAGCAGGCTCGACTGGTCACTGAGTTGCGCTTCCACGTTCACAACCTGGTAGCCGTAAATCGGATCCATCACCACTGGAAAATAAAGCCGCGCCGGATCGCATTTGGAGAACCCTGCGTTGCGATCCGATGTCCACTGCATCGGCGTACGCACGCCATTGCGGTCGCCAAGATAGATGTTGTCGCCCATGCCGATCTCGTCGCCGTAGTAAAGAATCGGCGTTCCCGGAAAACTGAGCAGCAGCGAGTTCAGCAATTCAATGCGGCGGCGATTGTTGTCCACCAGCGGAGCCAGACGCCGCCGAATACCCACGTTGACGCGCATGCGCGGGTCCGCCGAATAAGCGAAATACATGTAGTCGCGCTCGTCATCTGTCACCATCTCGAGCGTTAATTCATCATGATTGCGCAGGAACAATCCCCACTGGCAGTTGTCGGGAATCGGCGGGGTCTGCGCCATGATGTCGCTGATTGGCAGCCGGTCTTCTTGCCGAAGCGCCATATAAATGCGCGGCATCAGAGGAAAATGAAATGCCATGTGGCACTCATCGCCATCGCCAAAGTATGGGCGCACATCGGCAGGCCATTGGTTTGCCTCAGCCAGGATGAGCCGGTTGGCATATTCGGTGTCGATCACGGCGCGCAACTTCTTGATAACCACGTGTGTTTCAGGCAGGTTCTCGCATGTTGTTCCATCGCGCTCACAAAGATACGGAATCGCATCCATGCGCAGCGCATCTACGCCCATATCGAGCCAGAAGCGCATCGCTGTCAGAACTTCTTCCATCACCTGCGGGTTGTCGTAATTCAGATCAGGTTGATGCGAAAAGAAGCGATGCCAATAATAAGCCTTCGCAGTTTCATCCCAGGTCCAGTTGGATTTTTCCGTGTCTGTAAAGATGATGCGCGCGTCTTTGTATTTCTGGTCGGTGTCTGACCAGACATACATCTCACGCTCCGGCGATCCCGGAGGAGCCTGCTTGGCAGCTTTGAACCACGGGTGCTGATCGCTCGTATGGTTGATGACGAGTTCAATCATTACCTGCATGCCACGCTGGTGAGCGGCATCCAGAAACGCCTTGAAGTCATTCAACGTTCCATACGATGGATTCACATCCGTGTAGTTTGCAATGTCATAGCCGTCATCGCGCAGCGGCGATGGAAAGAACGGCAAAATCCAGATGCAGGTAACGCCCAGTTCCTTGAGATAGTCAAGACGCGTCAACAGGCCCTGAAAGTCGCCGATCCCATCATTGTTTGAATCGGCAAATGCACGAATGTGCAGCTCATAAATAACCGCATCTTTGTACCAGAGTGGATCCGTTGTACTGGCAATCTTTTTCACGCCTTTATCTCCGGACAGTTCGTGCAATAGAGCATCATGCTATACGCTTCACGAGAAATATATGTGCCGGCCTGATGCCGGGCTGAAGCGCAATGTAGTTGTGACTTCCCCACGGGTATTGGACGTCATTCAACAGATCATCCACCAGAAAACTTTCGTTCGGCGAACAACCGATTTTATCGAGATCAAGGCTTGCCCAGCCGGTTTGTTCCTTGACCGAATCAAGATTCACCACCACCAGAATCGTATTTTCGAAGTCAGGCGTCGTCTTCGAGTAGCAAATGATCTGCGGATTATCGATGGAATGAAAATGCAATGACGTATTGGACTGCAGTGCGCGATTTTCATGGCGAATCCGGTTAAGTTTTGTAATCAGCGGGACCAGTGAATCCGGTGCATTGCGATAGCGCTGGCGGATCTCATATTTCTCGCTATCAAGATACTCTTCCGATTCGGTTTTACCTGCCGCCGGCTTGGCAGGGGCATTTTCCGCCAGCTCGTATGCCGGGCCGTAAATGCCGTAATTCGCTGTCAGGGTCGCGGCCAGAATTACACGATGCATAAACGCCGCGCGTCCGCCCTCCTGCAAAGTTTTATGCAGAATGTCCGGGGTGTTCGGCCAGAAATTCGGGCCGAAGAAATCACTGATCGGAGGCTGCGTAATCTCTTCGAGGTAACTCTCAAGCTCTGCCTTGGTGTTGCGCCACGTGAAATATGTATAGGACTGATTAAAGCCCCGCTTCGCAAGGCTGTACATGACATGCGGCCGCGTGAATGCCTCTGCGAGAAAGATCGTCTCCGGATATTTATTGCGCAGCTTATCAAGGCACCATTCCCAGAAGAGCAGCGACTTGGTATGCGGATTATCCACGCGGAATACATGCACGCCGTGCTGAATCCAGAATTCGAAGACGGAGTACAGCTCATCCCATAACGCGCGCCAATCAGGCGACTCAAAGTTCAGCGGATAAATGTCCTGATATTTCTTCGGCGGATTCTCGGCATATTGAATCGACCCATCGGGCCGGATGATGAACCAATCCGGATGCTCCGTCACCCAGGGATGATCGGGCGAGCACTGGAACGCGATGTCGAGCGCAATTTCCATTTCATGCTGTCTGGCGGAATGGACGAGGCTCTCGAAGCCCGCGAACGTTCCAAGCTGCGGATGAATCGACTTGTGTCCGCCTTGATCTTCTGCGACCTTTTTGACGGCCTTCTTGCTCACGCTCGCGGGTGCGCTTGCTTGAGCTTCCCTGTCGCCAATGGCCCATGGGCTTCCCGGTGCATCGGGCAGTGCTTCCGTTGCGTTGTTCGGGCCTTTGCGAAATGCGCGTCCGATGGGATGAATTGGCGGCATGTACAGAATGTCGAATCCCATTGCGGCAATTTCGGGTAGCTGTTTCTCCACATCGCGAAAGGTTCCATGCTGTCCGGGAACGGGCGATGCCGATCGCGGAAAGAGCTCGTACCATGCTGAAAACCGCGCCCGCTCACGGTCAACCCAGATCGGCAGCTCCGTGTCTAACTCGGCGGCATTGGCCAGGTCCGGATAGCGCGCCGTCAGTTCCATGAGCGCCTCATCGCACGGATCGTCATACATCGCGCGCTTTTCTTCCGCCAGCTTTTCGAAACTCTCTGCAATCTCTCGCAGGCGCTTGGCGTCATTTCGTCGCGCGCGCTCCGCCGCCTCATGCAGAAGCAGTGCTCCCGTTTGAAGCGCAAGCGCAACGTCTTGCGCCGCAGGATTCGCACCAATCTCGATTCCCACCTCTGGATTTTCCGACGCGGTTGAGGCCGCATCTTCGGGCGTAGGCGGGCTCTGCGCGGCAATGCGCTTTTTGAGATCCTTGGCCCAGGTTGCAAAGTGGTCCACCCATCCCTGGATGGTGAAGCGCCAGGCACCGAGCTTGTCCACTTGAAATGTGCTGCTCCAGAGGTCATTCTCTGTTGGCAGCATCGGAGCTAGCCGCCAGCGAGAGTCGCTCGAATGGCGGTAAAGTACGCGAGCTGCCAACTCATCTTTGCCGTCTGCAAAAATGGCTGCCGTCACGTTGACTTCATCGCCCAGAATCCGCCGCACAGGGTACTCACCGGCGTCGATTTGGGGATTCACGTCTCCAATCACGACGCGCCTGCGACCATGGACTGCTTTCATTCCCACCAACCCTTAACGGCTAAATTCGCATTTGCGGCTTCGGCCATTCGAAGTGCGAACATCGCACATGAATGTATGAAACGCATAAAAATCCGCAGTAGTTAAAGATGCAAGGCGGCAACTCCGGGTTTGTTGTACCGGCGTGATGAGACTTGAAATTTATGAGAAAGATTTGGAGGCGCGGGTCGGGATCGAACCGACGCATAAAGGTTTTGCAGACCTCTCCCTTACCACTTGGGTACCGCGCCCTGGCAAGGCTGCCAATCTGATAAGGTGCTGCTTCCAATCCACCGTAGCCATTCCGACCTGGCGGCCGGAGGGCGGATTGGAGCGGGAGACGAGATTTGAACTCGCGACCCTCGCCTTGGCAAGGCGATGCTCTACCACTGAGCTACTCCCGCTTGTTACAAGATCAAGTATACAAATCGGGCCGACTGGGGTCAAACTTGCCGAGTGCAAAGATCCGGCATCCCCTCAGGGGCTAAAGCCCCGCTGTTTTTGATGCTCTTTTCGGCACGACTCAAGTTGTGCCCTGTTACAAAACTCTTCCACCATTAAGGGTTCAGCAGACCCCGCCTAAAGTTCGTACGTTTCAAGACAGCGGCGGCGATCAGGCTCCGGCGGGGGCAATTCCGGCGGTGCTTTTGCCAGCGCTGCTGCCGTTCTCTATCTTGGTAATTTCGCCGTCGCGCATGTGCAGGATGCGGTCTGCTACCTGCGCAGCCTCGGGGTTGTGCGTGATCATCAGGACGGTCTGGCCGAGCTCGCGGTTGGAGCGCTCAAGCATTTTGAGCACGGCCTCGGAATTTTTGGTGTCCAGGTTGCCGGTGGGCTCGTCTGCCAGCACGATGGCTGGACGCGTGATGAGCGCGCGGGCGATGGCGACGCGCTGCTGCTCGCCGCCGCTCAGCTCGGACGGACGGTGCTGGAGGCGGCCCTTGATGGAAAGCAGGTCGCTGAGGTGGTCGAGGAACTTTGTATCCAGAGGTTCTGCACGCCCGCTTACCGAGTAAGCGATTTCAATATTGCCCATGGCTGAGAGCGTGGGCAGCAGATTGAATTTTTGAAAGATGAAGGAGATGCGGTGCTTGCGGAGGCGGGTGCGTTCGGCGTCATCCAGTGTAGCAAAATCCACGCCGTCGATGACGATTTTGCCGGTGGTGGCCTGGGTCAGACCGCCGAGGAGATAGAAGAGCGTGGATTTGCCGGAGCCGGAGGGGCCGACGATGGCCACAAACTCGCCGCGCTTGATGGAGAATGAGACGCCACGAACGGCGGGAACTTCAAGCCGGCCTGACCGGTAGGTCTTGGTCAGGTTTTCGGCAACGATCATGGGCGAATCAGTTGGGTCCGGCACATGCATGATTGTATATGGGCTGGTTGCAGGTTAAGGATTGCAGGTTACAGCGGGCGACGCCTTTGCCATTCGAATTGGTTGTTTACTACTTAAGACCGTGGGCAAGCGGCTCACGTATGCGGAATTAACGAGCAAGGTATTACAAAGACCGCCTAAGAAGAAGCGACAGGACCGGGGGAAGCAGAAGTAGTAGGCTTCTGCTTTTCTGTTTGTGGCTTCCTGAATAGTCTCTTCATGTCCGCCGGAAACTTGTCGAAATCCCCTTCTATGGCCAGAGTTCCGGCTTTGCGGGGATATTCCTGACTGGATCTTTCCACTTATTTTTCATCTGCTTTTCCTTCATCTTTATGCCGCACCTCGACCATTTTATCGCCTTCGATTTGCAATGAAGGTTTGGGATTATTCAACTGAGGAGAAGCTGTCTTGCGAGTGATCGTAAGGGATCGAGGCTTACATATGATTTCGTTCACAATCATCCCAGAGTTGTCTTTCCTTAGAAACATCTTTGTTGTGGACGCAGTTATTAATAAGGCAGAGTCTCCGGTCGCCGCAATGACTTGCTCTCCTACGTTGACGTGTCCTGCATCGGTAGCCTGCAATACAGCCTGGATCGCAAGAGGTATGCTTCCTCCAAAGAGTGCGAGCGTATTTCTAATCAGCGACATCTCTCGGTTATGAGCATCCGCGCCATCAATGTCGTCAAAAGGCAGACGATTTGTGACGATAGGAATATCAAATGCTTGAAAAAACCGCTGAATTTTTTCTGGAATTTCCGGCATGAAGATCGAATTATCAGGCCGTTTTGCAGCGTAATGCCGGGGAAATGTGACGGCGATGATCTTTACTCCTAGGTGATGCAAGTGACTATGAGCAAGCATCGGCCCCTCACCCTCACGAGTCAAAAATACAATCTTCGAAACGGCATCCTCAAGTCCGGTAGTCGAGCTTATGAAAAGTTTAATAGCCTTAATAACTGAGGAGAGGTTCTCCCTGCCTTCAGAGCTGAAGTACTGAACTTTATACGGTTTACTCATCATTAGCTAACCTCCCATTCTTGAGGTTTACCTTCATAAAAATTCTTTACGCAGTGCATTGCATATGGAAAAGTCGTCTTAACTGAATCAGGAAAGAATTCATTGAAGTCTTTCTCTTTTTCCGGATTGACATGAACGTGGCATGGAGCCGATACAGGTTTTTCTACAAAGTGATTGCAAATCCTCCAGACTAATTTGCGATCATCCTTTTTGCGGAAATCATAATAGAAGGAACGTTCCGACATCTCCCCGTCTTCGAATACCGCTGATTCTTTGATTACCAAACGATAGTTATCCCTCAAGAGAATTTCATCATGCCAGTAAAAGGCCGATGGATTATCTTCTGGAATTTGCATGGGAGAAGGAAAATGAGGGTTAATTTCTAGATATTTACAGGTCGAAATATGTCTGTTAATTAAGTCTCTGTACTCGTTCGCGTCCAAGTTCAACTCCTGCAAAAAATGAGAAGCCCGGGAAGACCCCGGGCTTTTCGCATTCGTCATCAATCACGATTTCAGAGTTTAACGCCGCACTTAAAATTTCAAACTCACGGCCAAAAAGCTGATCCCCTACCGCGCGTTTGATAAAGGAAAATTCATGTCGATCGTCTTCCTCCATCTCATTCAATATCGACGAATCGATGGCCATCCAAGAGTCTTTTCCATACTTTGCGGCTAGACTATTAACCCGATTGGAGTATTCCTCCAATGTAGGGTGAATGACAGGAATTTCCATATTGCACCTTCCTCCCCAGCACAAGGCGATAATCTGTCAACATCGTTGCGCTATGTTTGCATTGAGCGAAATTACGTGTCCCTATCTCATAGTGATTGCGTCTGCCAAGCGTTGCGTCCGCCAACGATTCACCGTTTTTCATAAAATCGTTTACGTTTCGCATTACGCCATGGTTCTGTAGCCCATATGCTTGGATACGAGATGCGGAGACATTTTGATTCACGACGCGCACCACCCGACAAGCTTCCTTGGCAACATAGATGCACAACAGGCTCCCACAGAGCGTCTGGCTGTCCTGAAAATCATCGGGAAAACCAATGTACCATGCGATTATCGGACCGTATACACTTATTTTAGACCCCCAAAATACACAAAAGTCGCAGAAAGTACCATCTTGGGAGATTAGCTGGCACCCGCCGCCCTGTCACGGTAACCATAGGCTCTCATTTCTCCCCGTTCCGTAAAGTATGTTATTACCCTACTTAAATAATGGGACGTGGTTACCCAAAAAATAAAAATTATGCACATTTGCCTCTTAAGCTGCTGATTCCACATCTAGTTGTGGCTGATTTTAGGTGCTCCGCGGAGTGTTCGCCTTTTCTGCGCTTCTGATGTGGTTGCGGATGCTAGTGAGGGCCACGCGCGCACCGGCAAGTATGACCGATCATGTGTTACATAAATACCCGGGGCTAAAGCCCCTATTCCTTTTCTGGTTGCTTTCATGGGCCTGAAGGCCCATGCTCCCTCCCCTCGGTGCTCTCTATCCTTTTCCATTCATTGAGCTTGATTCGGATTTGTGGTGTTTACTGATTGTGTAATAGGACCGGTGAAAGTGGTTACTTTTTAGAAAAAATTGAAATTTTTTCAGGCGGCTGGCTGGGCCTGTTCGCGGAGCTTGAGTTTTTTCTTCTGGCGTTCTTCGCGGGCCTGGGCTAGGGCGATTTTGGCGTTGGCTTGCTCGATTTTGGCTGCGGACAGGCGCTGGCTTTCTTCTGCGCGAAGGGTCTGCATGACGATCCTGGCGGTGGCGAGCATGGCGTTGCCGTCCGCTGGCTTGAGGACGCTGATGGCGATGGCGTGGTTGATGCAGGAGGCGTAATCCTTAACGTCCTGGATGGAGGCGAGGTCGGGGAGGGCGGCGAGATAGTTCTCGCCGGCGATGTCGGCGGATTGCCAGTCGGAGATGTTGAGGCCTTTGCAATCGGCCAGGGCGCGGTTGCGGGCCTGGCAGCAGCGATGAAGAGCGGCGTTGCGGGTTTCCTTGTGAATGCATGGACGCGCGTGGCGCATGACGATTCTCCTTTGACTGCAAAAACAGAAAGGCCGCGCGGGTGCGCGGCCTTCAGGCGAGGCGAAATTTGCTCTCTATATCTATTATTCACAAATGAGAGAAATTATGTGCAAAGTGGGTGGAAAATTTTTGCTTTTAGAATGAATGAGTTACAAATTATTTTTAGACTTGGGGCTTGACAGGATTTCCACAGGGGCTGGTGGAGGGGAGTGCTGTCCCCGGTCTCAAAATCGAGACCGGGGGCACCCAGTCATGGTGGAATGGCTGGGGAGAGCAACGGCAAGAGCAACCGCAGATCCTTCGACTCGTTTCGCGCGGGACGCGCGAAACTTCGCTCAGCGACACCGCTCAGGTAATGGAAAAGCTCAGGCGATGGGAAATCTGTTGGAGCGCTGAGGTCACGATAGAATAAGGATTCAGACCGACTTTCAAAGGCAGGAAGCAGCAGGTATGACAGTGGAATTGCAGTCGTCTCTCGTAAAGAGCATGGAAGCCTCAGCCGGCAAGGCTGGCCTTGTTCTCTCCTCGGCTATGCAGGGCAAGGATTTTCACGGGGAGCCGACGGCGGTGTTTGTGTTGGGGCTACCCGGCGCGGTGGACAAGACGCTTCAGCTTGAGCTGAGCGAGGGATTTGATCCGGCGAAGGCGGGGTTGGCCGATGGGCTGACGGCGCATCTGACGGCTGCGGCCAAGCGGCTCAGAAATCCTCGTCCTGAGTGCTATGTAACGCTGGCTGGATTGCCGGTTACGCTGGGCAAGTTTACATGGCCGTTCCATCAGTCCACTTCAGGCGCGGACACGTTTATCGTGCATGGCGAGATGCGGCTGGCTGACGGCGGGCCGGAGACGCTGCATGTGAAGCTGGCTGCGTCAGTCACTGTGACTTTTGCCGAGATCGTCCCGGCGATGGAGCAGCCGTATGCCGAGTCGTTTGTGTACAACGCAATCCGCAAGACGCTGGACCTGGGGCAGCTTGAGTTTCTGAAGTCGGGCAATCGCCAGCCAGTCTTTGTGACCACACGCTTTTACAGCCGCTGGCAGAAGAAGTTTGTGTTTACGGATACGGACGACAATGAGCGGCTGCGCTACCTGCTGAGCAAGGTGTATTGGCTGAGCGGCGTGCTGGGTGCCAATAAGCCAGTGTGGATTGCCGATCCGCAGGATGCGCAGTACCTGAACACTACCGAGGCCGATCTGTTGCGCATGGCGAGCCACGAGGCGGGCGAAGGACTGATCAACATA
>Ga0208193_1000272_pt1 | contig 32297 bp, 34 predicted proteins | sample June2015DPH_17_2_FD_184716 | JGI IMG/M metagenome (GOLD analysis project Ga0208193, IMG submission 184716) | Peatland microbial communities from SPRUCE experiment site at the Marcell Experimental Forest, Minnesota, USA - June2015DPH_17_10... | ecosystem: Environmental > Terrestrial > Soil >... | reverse complement strand
TCCCACCTCGACTTCGTGTCCACCATGGTCGGCCCTCCAAAAGCCGACCACCCATGAATCATTGAAAATCTGATTCGGGAATCCAGTTTCGCCAATCAATCGCTAAAATCTGCCAAAGTAGTGCTAGCAGGCGTCGCTTTGATCCTGCACGGACGACCCATGAGCGGGGAGGCGGGCTGGGGCTGGCTGTCCTCCGGCGTGTCGCTGGTCAGCATTACATTGGGGACGCTTTACCAGCGGCGCTATTGCCGCGACATCGACTGGCGCGCCGGCAATCTCGTTCAGTACATCACCGTGATGATCTTCTTCACCATGGGTGCTTTCGCGTTCGAAGACCGAATCGTGCACTGGACAAGCGAGTTCGTATTGTCAGTCGCCTGGCTCGCGGTGGTGCTCTCGATCGGATCGATCGGGTTGTTGTACTGGCTGATCCGCCGTTCGGCGGCGACATCCGTGGCGAGCCTGTTCTACCTGGTTCCGGCGGTCACCGCCTTGATGGCCTATGTGCTGTTCGGCGAAAGGCTTGATGCGGTCGCGATTGCCGGCATGATCGCCTGTGCGGCGGCGGTCTTTGTGGTCAATCGCTAGCAGAGTGCCTGCCAGACCAGGATGCAAATGTTAGAATCGGACCACTAGCGGCAGGGTCAACCCGCGCAGCCGCAATGTTGCAACCCTTGCTCGAGCTGATGCGTACTACCTGAAGGGACACGCGGGAAACGCGGAGGGTGTCGTGCAGCGGTATGCGGTTCTTTATGTCGCGACCTTGGTCGTGCTTATCCCCGTCGATTTTCTGTTCCTCGGGATGGTCGCCAAGGGATTCTTCACCGCGCAAGTCGGCGACATGCTGGGCGAGATCAGGCTCGCGCCCGCGGTCCTGTTCTATTTGATCTATGTCGCTGGTGTACTCGTCTTCGTCAGCGCGCCGGCTGGCGCAACCTGGCAGTCGACGCTGCTTTATGGCGCGCTGTTCGGGATGTTCTGTTACGCGACCTTCGACCTGACATCGCTGTCGCTGCTCAAGCACTGGACATGGCCTGTGGCGATCGTCGACGTGTCGTGGGGAGCATGTGTGACTGCGCTATCATCCACCGCAGGGCTTTTGATCGCCAATTGGCTGGCTCCGAGAGCCTGATCGTTCCCCGGACGCTGCGCAACACGCCGCGCTTCGCGGTGTGGTGCGCTGCTGATCCGGGGTCCATGAATTCGGGAAGTCCCGGCTTCTCGCGGAGCGGCGTAAAGATACGCCGCACCGCGTCCGGGACAGGTAGCGCCGTTTACTTCGGCTGCGGCACAATCCGGATGTAGGGCTTCGGCGCCTTCCAGCCTGCCGGATAGATGGTCTTGGCCTCATCGTCGGAGACCGAGCCAGCGATGATGACGTCGTCGCCCTGCTTCCAGTCGGCCGGAGTCGCAACGCGATGTTTGGCGGTCATCTGAAGAGAATCGATCACGCGCAGAATTTCCTGGAAGTTGCGTCCCGTCGTCATCGGATAGACCAGCACCAGCTTGATCTTCTTGTCGGGGCCGATGATGAAGACGTTGCGGACGGTCTGGTTGTCGGCCGCGGTGCGGGTGGCAACGTCGCCGGAGGTCGAAGCCGGCAGCATGTCGTAGAGTTTCGAGACGTGGAAATCGGTGTCCCCGATCATGGGATAGTTCGGCGCCGCGCCTTGCGTCTCGCGGATGTCTTCCGACCACTTGGTGTGCCGGTCGACCGGATCGACGGAAAGTCCGATCAGCTTGACGCCCCGTTTGTCGAATTCCGGCTTAAGTTTCGCAAGCGCGCCAAGCTCGGTGGTGCAGACCGGCGTGAAATCCTTCGGATGCGAGAACAATAGCGCCCAGCTATTGCCGATCCAGTCGTGGAACTTGATCTTGCCTTCGGTGGTTTGAGCCTCGAAATCCGGGGCCACGGCGCCAATCTGGAGAGCCATTAGTCGACCTCATCTCGTTCATCTTGGGGGGTGAGTTTGTTCTCTCGGAGTATAGGAGCCAGGCCGCGGCAAGTGAACGGCCGTCATAAAAAGGGTAGTTTTTTCTCTTATTGAGTTCCGTTCCAGTATTTTCTTCCTGCCTGTGCTTGGAGCCGCGGAAAAGTGAACCGGACTGCCCTGATATCGCCGCTTATGGTTCCCACAAGCCGCCCCCACCTGTATTGCCTGAACCGGGACGAACGTCACAGCGACAAATCGGCAACCCTATAAAAATCTCGTCGATCGGGTTTCGAATCGTTAACCACTCGTTTACGCCCGCAAGTTCTTCTGGCCCAGAACAAGAAACTGAGAAGAGTAACTCCAATGTCTGCCCCGTTGGCCGCTTCGGCCGAAACTGCCCCCGCCTTTGAGCCTTCTGACATTTCCTGCCGTGAAACCGCCGCGCGAGCGCTGGCGATCGTCCGCGATGGCGTGATCACCGGCGAGGGGCCCACCACCAGGGGCCGCGTGCATTTCTCCCGTGAGCTCGACGCTTTCGATGTGGCGTGGTGCGAGCGCATCCTGACCGCGTCAGCAGTGGCGCATCAGCCGGTCAGCCGCGCCGAAGCCGAAGCCTTGTTCGAGATCGATGGCGCCGCCACCGAGCGCAACGACTCCGGTCGCTTCGATGACCTCATGGCGAAGGCCGTGGTGCATCATGCCGCTTCCGCCTCCGGTCTGCCGGTGCCGTCGCGAACGGTCGCGTTGGCGCCGGAAACAGCGATCGAGAGCTGGGCTCCCGCGCACGCCGTCAACGTCGATGTCGAGGTACTGAACTGGATCGCGACCCAGATGCGGGGCAACCGGCGTCGTAACCGGACGCTCGCGGCTCTCATCGCCACGCTCGTCGGCGCGGCGCTGCCGCTCGCGCAGTTGCCGAACGTCTTCGATATCGGAATGTGAAACGGCGAAGCTCTTCAGCTTCGCTAAACTGGTGCGGCGGGGTTATTGCCCCGCCGTTTTTTGTGTTCCGGCATCGGTGTCCAGGCCAACCGTGCGACCGGGAAAACCGGCGACGTCGAAATAGCGCTGCGACAGCACGCGCTGAAATTTGACCACCGTCTGCAACCCGTTGGCCGATGGCTTGGAAACGATCGTGCCGTCGGCTGATTTGGGGATGATGCCGTTCGGCAGCGCCTCCGATATCATTCGCCCGGTCAGGCCCCCGTTAGCAGATGCGCGCAAACCCATCAGGCCGGCGACGGTCATTCCGACATCCGCATTGTTGACCGGCAGCGGGTCGACATAGGCCGTCTTGAAATCTGGTCCGATCGCCGCCATGAAGTTCAGCGTATCGCCGCGCCCGAAACTGCCGTGCATGCCCTGACCTTGGCGCAGCACCGTGTCGGAGATTTCAACGGAACAGTTGGTCGGCTCGCCGCATCCTTCCACATAGGAACGGAAATTGACAACGATCGAGGGCGTGGGCGTCACGGCTTTGCCCTTCAAGCCGATTTCAGACATCGGCAAGGCGCCGCGAAAGCGTCCGAGCTTGTCGTCGACGAATATCCCGCTGACATAATCCTGCTCGAGCAGGGCCTTGATGGCACGATCCGCCAGCTTCTTGTCACCCTTCGGCAAATAGATCAGGTCCGATCCGCCATTGGTCGCGACCACGAGATCGGGCTTGGCCGGATCCTGCCCCAACAGGCCGTTGCCGGCCTTTGGGTGAGCGCCGTCGGCGACTTTCGCGTTGTTGTCGCTGGGATCAAACAGCGGCAGATCGAGCGCCTTGGCGAGGTCGAGGGCGACAAAACCGAGCGGGAGAAAATCCTTAGGGGTATCGTCATAAGAGGCCTTTGCCGACGGGCTGGTCTTGCTCTCCTTGGAGATAGTGGAAAACCCGTGATCGGAGGCAATGACGATGTTGGTCTCGGTGGCAAGGCCGAGCTCGTCGAGTGCTTTTCGCAACGCGGCCAGATTGTCGTCGGCATTCTTGATGCCGGCGAATGAGGTGGGCCCGTTGATGCCCGGTGTCACGGTGTTGAGGCTGTCGCCGTGATTGTGCTGGCTGCCATCGGGATCGCGTGACCAGAACACCAGCACGAACGGTTTGTTGCGGGCCTTGAACAACGGCAGCACCACCTTGGTGGCGACATCGACGAAGTAAGCCTGCTGCGCTGTATTTGGCACCAGTGTGCCGGGCGTCCTGGCATCGCCGATCTTGCCGTTCTCGCCGCGCGGCGGTGTGGCCAGCGCAAGGCCGGCCTTCGTCAGAGCGGCCTTCATTTCTTCGGAGAGCGGTACGCCCTTTTCAGTGCCGGTGGCATCGTCGATCACGATCGAATGGGTGCCGTCTGCGCCGATCTTGTCGGTGTGATCAAAAATCAGGGTGGGGCCGAGCTTGCCGAGCGCGGCCGTGCTGAAGCCTTTGCCGCGCGCCATCTTCAAAATGGTTTCTTCGTTCAGATAGTCGCCGCCAAAATGCTCGTCGGCATCGATGATGACGGGGTCCACTTCGAGAAATGGGGTTACGGATCCGCCCGCGGGAGCGACGGGATAGCCGGTGTAGATTGTGTTGGAGAAGTCGCCGGTATCGCCGAGGTAATGGCCGGTCGCCATTGCCGACGCGTTGGCCGTCGTGAAGGTCGGAAACATCGAGTGGGAGTTCTTGAAATTAACACCGCGATCGCGCACGTCCGCCATCGCCGGCGCCGTTTCCGGACTGACGATCCGTCCGCGCAGCCCGTCCGGCACAAACAGGATGATGTTGTGAGGCCGGCCGTTTTGCGAAAAAGCGGCGCCGGTCGACAGCAAGACCAACCCGGCAGATAACATCACCACGGCGCGGCGCATTTTTTTAACTCTCCAGAGAATCGGGACGAGCGGCCAATCGGCCAATTTCCTGTCTAGATTTGCCAGATGACAGAATTGTTACAGGTCGCTTGAAGTGCCGCTAGTGTGGCGACTAGCCGAAGGTTTTGTTCGTTATCCTCAAGCGTTGGGCCAGTACACGCATGACCTTAAGCGCGAAATAGGGGGTTTGGCTGACCAGAAACAGGAACTGCTTTTCCGACACTGGAACCACCTCGACGTCGGTGATCGCTACTGCGGTGGCGCTGCGGGGCTCGCTGTCGATCAAGGCCATCTCGCCGAAAATGTTGTCCGCGGCAAGCTCGGTCACCGTCCGGTTGCCGATCTGAATCCGGACCTGCCCGCTCTTGATCACGAACAACTGGTTTGCTTCGTCGCCTTCGCGGAAAATGGTGCTGCCGGTCTTAAAAAATTGAGCCTCGATATCGTTGCTCGTCAGTACGCTGAAACCCGTGTCATGCTTCATGGATAGGCCCCTTTTCGTCGCACACATTAGAAGCCGGCGTGGGACGGAGCAAGAATGGTGAGGAAAGGATCACCGCAAGTTGCGATTGGCGTTTTCAATCTAGCTTCGCTGGCGGCTAAACGGCCGGCAATTATACGCCTTGCGGAAACCGGCGGCCCTGGCGTCGTCCTCGGAGCAGAACCAGCGATCCGGATTGGTCAGCGCCGGATAGCTGCGGCAAACCTGAAGGTGGTAGATACCGATATTTCCGGTGACACGGGCGCGGAGCGCATACTTGCCTTTGATACCGCAACCCGACGGCATCGCGGGTTCGGACGGGAACAGCGCCTCCCGTATTTCACGGTCCTTGTCGGCGCGGCAGGCGCCGCCGAGCAGGGCGCCGTCTTTTCGGCCGGCGCGAAATTCCTGGGGCGCGACAAAGCAACCTTTCCAGAGTCCCCGGCGGTTGTTTTTGGCGTCGGCTTCGTCTTCGCCAAACTTTGCTTGCGCGGCAGGTGCCACATTCACGGCAAAGCCTCGGCGGACGAGGAGCTGATTCAGGCTGGTGGCGTCATCGCCCGCGGTGCAAATGCCGAGGTGCCATTTCTTGTAGGTCGCATCGATCCCTGAATCTTCGCAACGGACGTCGCGTCCGCCGATCAGGCCGACTAATTGGTCGCGCGCCTCAGCGCCGCAAGCCCAGCTGTCGGCCTGGTCGTCAATGCAGACCTGATCAGGCGCAGGCGCATCGATATTGCCGAGCCGGTAGGTCACGCCCCCAACATCGATGGTGCCGGCGTCCCGCACGGCCGAATTGGCGGCGAAGCTTGGGCTGGGAGCGAGCATCGCCAGAGTGAGGATAAACCAACGCATGATCAACGACTGAAAGGGGAAACCTGTGACCTAAGCGATGCCTAACACATGTTCCGCCTGCTTTGCTAATGTCGCCGTCCCTTACCGACCAAGTGTCAGCTCGATTTTGCCGGCTGGTCCTTGGCCTTTTTGACGATGCCGACCTGGCGGACGCCATCGAGCTCCTTCAGTTTCTCGGGATACGTCGCAATGTCGTGTGACGAAACCTTGCTCAGGAGAACCGAAAGATCGTCGGTCCCTTGTTGATTCCTGCTTTCCACCAGGAAACGCTTGATCTGGCCCGTTCTCAGGCCAAGTGCTTCCTTCAGCAATTCGGGCGTCAGGCTGCCGCTATCGACCTCGATCTTGAGCTGGCAGCTTTGGTTTCTCGAGCGATAGGCCTCCTCAAGCGGCTTGATGCCGGCCAGGATGATCAGGATAATGACTGTTGAGGTGCTGGCGGCCAGATAAAGCCCGCCGCCGACTGCAAGGCCAACGGCAGCCACCGTCCAGATGCTCGCGGCCGTAGTGAGACCTTTGACGATTTCGCCGCGCGCCAGAATGGCACCGGCCCCAAGAAATCCGATCCCCGAGACGACCTGGGCTGCGATTCGCGACGGATCGAGAACGACGTTCTTCTCGGTGAGGATGTTGGTAAATCCGTATTGCGAGACGATCATGATCAGGCAGGAGCCGACACAGACCAGCATATGGGTGCGGATGCCCGCCGCCCACAGCAAACGCTCTCGTTCAAACCCGATCAGGCTGCCCAGCGCTGCCGCGGTCAGCAGACGGAGCAGCATTTCCATATTGGACATCGTGGCGGACTCCCTGTGAGATAAACGAGCGCGATAACGGAATCTTATGGCCGAGGGAAAGTCCAGCCAACCCGCGACGCCGGTATGCGTTGCGGCGCGGCAATACCGGTGGTTTTCGGCACATAAGCCGTTGCCTCGGCTCGGTTTTGCTGTACGACAAATGGTTACAAAAGCCCTGCGTTCCAACGCGGGGATGGGAGAACGCAAACAGTCCTTCACATGTTCAAACGAATTCTGATCGCCAATCGCGGCGAGATCGCCTGCCGCGTCATCAAGACAGCCCGCCGGATGGGAATCGAGACGGTGGCCGTCCATTCCGAGGCCGATCGCGACGCTCTTCATGTCGAAATGGCCGACCACGCGGTCTTCATCGGGCCGCCGGCGGCGGCCGAAAGCTATCTGGTGATCGACAAGATCGTCGAAGCCTGCCGCGAGAGCGGCGCGGAAGCCGTCCACCCCGGCTATGGATTCTTGTCCGAGCGCGAAGCTTTTCCGCGCGCGCTGGCGAAAGCGGGGATCGTCTTCATCGGTCCCAACCCGGGCGCCATCGCGGCCATGGGCGACAAGATCGAATCCAAGAAGGCGGCCGCGGCTGCCAAGGTGTCGACCGTTCCCGGCCATCTCGGCGTCATCGAGGACGACAAGCACGCCGTGAAGATCGCCGACCAGATCGGCTATCCCGTGATGATCAAGGCTTCTGCCGGCGGTGGCGGGAAGGGGATGCGGATCGCCCATTCCAAAGCGGAGGTCGCCGAAGGGTTTAGCCTCGCCAAAGCGGAAGCCAAGGCTTCCTTCGGCGACGATCGGGTGTTCGTCGAAAAATTCATCGTCGATCCCCGCCACATCGAAATCCAGGTGCTGGGCGACAAGCATGGCAACATGATCTATCTCGGCGAGCGCGAATGTTCGATCCAGCGCCGCAACCAGAAGGTCATCGAGGAGGCGCCGTCGCCGCTGCTCGACGAGAGCACGCGCCGCAAGATGGGGGAACAGGCGGTCGCGCTTGCGAAGGCCGTGAACTACGATTCGGCCGGCACCGTCGAATTCGTCGCCGGCCAGGACAAGAGCTTCTATTTCCTGGAAATGAACACGCGCTTGCAGGTCGAACATCCCGTGACCGAACTCGTCACCGGCATCGATCTGGTCGAGCAGATGATCCGCGTCGCCGCCGGCGAGAAGTTGACGCTGTCGCAGAAGGACGTGACCCTGACCGGGTGGGCGGTGGAGTCGCGCGTGTATGCGGAAGATCCGTTCCGTAACTTCCTGCCCTCGATCGGGCGGTTGGTCAAATACCGGCCGCCGGCCGAAAGTGAGACCGACGGGATCACGGTGCGCAACGACACCGGCGTGCAGGAAGGCGGGGAGATCCCGATCTATTATGATCCGATGATCGCCAAGCTCGTCACTCATGCGCCGTCACGGGCGGCGGCGATCGAAGCTCAATCGACCGCGCTTGATTCATTTTATATCGACGGCATCCGGCACAATATTCCGTTCCTGTCGGCGCTGATGAACCATCCGCGATGGCGCGAGGGCAGGCTTTCCACCGGCTTCATCGCGGAGGAATTTCCGCGCGGGTTTGCCGCGCGCGCGCCCGAAGGCGAGGTCGCCCGGCGGATGGCCACGGTTGCCGCCGCCATCGATCATGTGCTCGGCGAACGCAAGCGGCAGATTTCCGGTCAGATGATCGGACGGCTTGTGCAGCGCGAGCGCCGCCGCGCGGTGTGGCTCGATCGCGAAGAAATACCGCTCGAGATTGCACGTGAGGCCGATGGCCATGTGGTTCACTTCGTCAATGCCGAGGGCGCTGTGGGTCATCCGCACCACCTGGCTTCGTCCTGGAAACCGGGCGAACCGGTCTGGCATGGCGAGATCGACGGCGTGGAAGTCGCCATGCAGGTGCGGCCGGTTCTCAACGGCTTCCGGCTTGCGCATCAGGGCTTTGAGGTCGCCATTCAGGTCTTCACCGAGACGGAAGCCTCTGCCGCGCGGCTGATGCCGGTGATCACGGCCTCCGATACCGGCAAGAAATTGCTGTGTCCGATGCCGGGCCTTGTGATCTCGATTGCCGTCAGCGAAGGCCAGGAAGTCAAGGTCGGCGAAACGCTGGCAGTCATCGAAGCCATGAAGATGCAGAACGTGCTGCGCGCGGAGCGCGACGGCACCGTGAAGAAGATATATGCGAGCGCCGGCGCCACGCTGGCGGTGGACGCGCTGATTTTGGAATTCGCCTAACAACAAGAGAATTCTGCGATGACTTTCCAGAAACGCCGCGAAACATTGCGCGCGATCCTGTCGGGTTCGGCCTGTATCCGGCCGGGCTCCGTCTATGACGCGATTTCGATCCGGATTGCCGAGGACCTCGGCTTTGAACTTGGCATGTTCGGTGGCTCGGTTGCCTCGCTCGCCGTGCTTGGCGATCCTGACGTCGCGCTGATCACGCTCACTGAACTCGCCGAACAGATGCGGCGGATGTCGCGCGCCTCGGCTTTGCCGGTGCTGGTCGATGCCGATCACGGCTACGGCAACGCGCTGAACGTGCGCCGTACGATCGAGGAATTGGAGACCGCGGGCGCCGCAGGCCTCACCATCGAGGATACGCTGCTGCCGCAGGCTTTTGGCGAGACGAAGACCCAGCTGATTTCGCTTGCAGAGGGCGTCGGCAAGATGAAGGCGGCGCTGGATGCGCGGCGCGATCCTTCGCTTGTGATCGTCGGACGTACCGGAGCGGTGTCCATCACCTCGCTGGATGACACGATCCTTCGCGCCAAAGCCTATGAAGCCACCGGCGCCGATGCGCTGTTTTTTACCGGCATCAAGGCGAAAGCGGAGCTGGAAGCGATATCCGCTGCCACGCGGCTACCCATCATCCTCGGCGGCGCGCCGGAAGCGATGTCCGATCCCGGTTATCTCGGCGAGCAACGGGTTAAAATCGCGCTTCAGGGCCACGCACCAATCTCGGCGGCGACCCAAGCGGTCTATGGGACGCTTAAAGCGTTACGCGAAGGATTGCCGCCAAAGGCCTTGACTGGGCTTGCCTCGGCGGATTTGACCGCGCGGGTGACGCGCGAGGCGGCCGTCGGCGCGCGAGTGGCTGAATTTCTAAAGGCCCAGAGATGAACGACACTATCCGCCGGGTGATGATCCGCGGGAGGGTGCAGGGCGTGGGCTACCGGGCCTGGGTCGACCATCAAGCGCGCCAGTTTAGCCTGCAAGGCTGGGTGCGGAACCGGCGTGACGGCTGTGTCGAGGCGGTGTTCGACGGCGCCGAAGACATCGTGGCGCGCATCATCGCGTCTTGCCGGAATGGACCGCCCTCGGCGCGGGTTGACGATGTTGCGGAAGAAGCCGCATCCGCGGATGAATTGGGGCTGCGGCGCCCCGGTGAAACATTCTCGGTTCTACCGACCATATAGGTCAGAGTTTCAAGGGAGAGATCAATGACAAGAAAATTCACGGCACGATGGGCAAGGCGTTGTTGGGGCGTGAGCGGACGGCTTGTGTGCATCATTGCCGTCGTCGCGGCCGCGCTTCTGGCCGGCCGTCTCGACGCCTCGGCGCAAATGCCATCCGCTTCACTGCCGGGCGTCGATCCGGCCTTGCTCGAAGACATCGTCGTCGGCAGCCGCATCCTGGCCGACTTCGGCGTGGTTGACGGTTTTGGTCACGTCAGCGCACGCAGTCCGACCAACCCGAACCATTTTCTGATGTCCCGTTCGCTGGCGCCCGCGCTCGTCACCGCCGACGACATCATGGAGTTCGATCTCGACGGCAACCCGGTGGACGCGCGCGGCCGCACCGTGTTTCTGGAGCGCTTCATTCACAGCGAGATCTATAAAGCGCGCCCCGACGTGATGTCGGTGGTGCACACCCATTCTCCCGGTGTCATTCCGTTTTCGGTGAGCAAGGTGCCGTTGCGCGCGATGTTTCATAATCCGGCCTTCCTCGCGGTCGGCGTGCCGGTATGGGATATCCGGAAGGACTTTGGCGAGACCAGCATGCTGGTTGCCAATGCCGCGCTTGGCAAATCGTTGGCCGAAACGCTCGGTGACAAGCCAGTGGTGCTGATGCGTGGTCATGGCGACGTTACGGTCGGGCCGACGGTCAAGATGGCGGTGCTCCGGGCCTATTATACCGACGTCAACGCAAAGCTTCAGATGCAGGCGCTTGCGCTCGGCGGCGAACCGAATTACCTGACGCCGGGGGAGGGCGTAAAAGCCGACCAAACCAATTTCGCCGTGATGGATCGCATCTGGAACCTGTGGCGGACGAAGGTTTTGTCGACGCTTGCAAAATAGTTTCGGGCGCTTTGCGATGGGAACGGCACACGTGATGTTCATCAAGAGGTGAGGGAACATCACGCGCGCCTTTCGGGTTATCCCCGCTCAACAGGACAAGGGAATAACCCATGAAACTCGCGACAATGGCATTGGTGAGCGCAGTTGCGCTCTCGGGTTCAATCGGACTGGCCCAAGCCGCCGGCCCAGCGGGCGGCGGAACTCCTGGCGGCACAACGACAACTGCGCCTCCGGCGGCCACTCCGCCAAGCGCAACCACAGGGCAGGCAAAGCCGGGTGCGATGGGCGATCCGAGCGGGGCCGCGACCAACCCGTCGGGCAACTCCCTGATCAACACATCGCCCAGCGGATCGACCCTCGATCAGACCGGCACCAGCACCGGCTCGCGCCGGTAAATAAAAAGAACGCTAAAAATGTAAAAGCCCTGCCTCGTGCGGGGCTTTTTCGTTGCGCGGCACCATCTGTAGACGGACGGCTTGACATTTGCTCTCTTTTGTCAGATATTTCTGTTATGACAGAAATATCAGCCAAGAAGAAACTTCCTGCCGCGGTCGAACGGTTCATCCTTCACTGGGGCGATATGGGCGACGAGTGGGGGGTCAACCGCTCAGTGAGCCAGATCCACGGCCTGCTGTATCTCTCCGAAGCGCCCATGACGGCCGAGGACATCGCCGATACGCTGGGCATGGCCCGATCCAACGTTTCCAATTCCATCAAGGAATTGTTGTCCTGGAATTTAATCAGGCGCGTGCCGATTTTGGGCGATCGCCGCGATTACTTCGAGGCCGAGACCGATATCTGGGAGGTGGCGGCGCGGATCGCCGCCGTTCGCAAGGAACGTGAGATCGATCCCGCCATCGATGCGTTGCGGGCTTGCGTGAGCGATGCCGCGGACGATCCGACGATGAGTCCGGTCGCCAGCAAGCGGTTGAAAGAGATGCTCGCATTCACCGAACTGGTCGACCGCTGGTACATGCAGATGCTGGGCGTGCCCCGGCCAAAGCTCGTCGCGCTGGTCAAGCTCGGTGAGAGGATCGTCAGCTTCCTGCCAGGCAAAAACAAATAGAGCGGTGAGCGGGAGAGTGCCATGGCGTCAGCAAGGATCGGATTTCCTGCAACCAATACGCCGCACTCCAAACTGCTCGACGATCATCGTTTTCGCGCGCTGCTGGCGCCGGAGGACTGGGGGCGATTGCCGGTCGCGATCTGGCGGCGCTTTTCCAAACGCGGGGTGGACGGTGCGACCGTGACCTATGTCGGCGAGGTCGAGGAAGCTTTCCTCAGCCGCGCCGGCTGGTGGGTCGCGCAAGCAGCACGGTTGATCGGCGGGCCATTGCCGACGGGCGCGGTCGTGGGTGTGCCCATGATCGTCACGGTGACGGAGGATGCCGCAAGCGGCGGCCAGATATGGACCCGCATCTGCTTGCGACACCATGGCTTCCCGCAGGTCATTCACTCGGCCAAACGCTTTGCCGGTCCGACGGGCCTTGAGGAATATGTCGGCTTCGGCATCAGCATGGCGCTCAAAGTTTCCGTTGGACACGACGCCCTGGTGTTCTCCAGCGCGGGTTATGCCTTGCAACTCGGGCCCATTCGTCTGCCGCTGCCGGATTGGCTCACGCCCGGCGACCTGACGGTAACCCATTCCGATCTCGGCGGTGGTCTCTTTCGCTTCACGCTTGAAATCATTCACCCGCGCTTTGGCCGGCTACTGCGCCAGTCGGCTGTGTTTGAGGCGGCCACATCATGACACCGCTGCTTTGGGGTCTGATTGCAGTTCAAATCGCGATGGGGGTGTTCGACACCTTCTATCATCATGAATTTACCGAGCGGCTGGCCTGGCGTCCTTCCCAGCGCTATGAACTGAAGCTTCACGGCGTGCGCAACATGCTCTATGCGCTTTTGTTCCTCGTGCTCGGCTGGCTCGAAGTGCATGGCGCCTTTGCCATCGCCGTCATCGCGGTGCTGGTCGTCGAGGTCGTCATCACGCTGATGGATTTCGTCGAGGAAGACCTGAGCCGGAAATTACCGCCAAGCGAGCGCATCAATCACACGCTGCTCGCGATCAACTATGGCGCGATCCTGATTCTGCTATTACCGGTGCTGATGGGCTGGGCGCTACAACCAACCGGCGTGAAGCCCGCTTATATGCCGTGGCTCAGCATCATCGCGGCCGCCTCCGCGCTCGGGGCGGCGCTGTGCGGCCTGCGGGACTTTGCGGCGGTGAAGCGTCTCGGGCGCATGACGGAAGTGCCCGCGGCCGATCTTGCCGAGAAGCTACCACCGCGACAAACCGTACTTGTCACCGGCGCCACCGGCTTTATCGGCCGGCGGCTGGTTGCGAGCCTCACAAGCGGCGGTCATCACGTCATCGCGTTGATCCGCAATCCGGCGAAAGCCGATATGCTGCCGCCGCCGATCACGCTGATCACATCTCTCGATCAATTGCCTGATGGTGCGCGCATCGATGCGATCGTCAATCTCGCGGGCGAGCCGATCGGAAACGGGCTCTGGACGGACGACAAGCGCCGCGAAATCCTGGCCTCGCGCATCAACATGACAGAGGACGTGGTCAAGCTGATGGCGCGGCTTGAGCGGCGACCGGCTGTCCTGGTCAACGGCTCGGCGGTCGGGTGGTACGGTCTTTGGCAGGATCAGGTCTTGACCGAGTCCGCCAAGTCACATGCCTGCTTCAGCCATGAACTGTGCAAAGCGTGGGAGAGCGTTGCGCAACGGGCCGCAGGCTACGGCGTCAGGGTGGTCTGTCTTCGCATTGGTCTCGTGGTCGGGACTGAAGGCGGTTTGCTCACGCGGATGCTGACCCCATTCGAGTTCGGTCTTGGCGGTCCCATGGGCTCGGGCAACCAATGGATGTCGTGGATCGAGCGCGACGATCTCGTCCGGCTGATCGTGCACGCGATCGCAAAGGCGGATATTTCAGGCCCGATCAATGCCACGGCACCGATCCCGGTCACCAACGGGAAATTCACCGAAGAACTCGGCCGGCGGTTGCGGCGGCCGGCGATATTCCGCATTCCGGCGGCGTTGCTTCACCGCGCGGCAGGCGATCTCGCCGACGAGCTTTTGCTCGGGGGACAACGTGTCATCCCGAACAAGGCACTGAGCAGCGGCTTTGTGTTCCGGCATGAGACCTTGCGGAGTGCATTCGAGGCGATTTTGTAAGGTGCGGTGGGCTCTCAAATCGCCTCCGGCAAGCGTTGCTGTTCGAACACGTCCTCGAACGCCTGCCGGAGCGCGATGTCGACGTCGGCGGTCGTCGCGGTCAGGCCGAGATCGGCGAGGCTGGTGACGCCGTAGCGCGGATCGGTCACGCCGCAGGGAATGATGGCCTGGAAGTGAGCGAGCTCCGGTTCCACGTTGATCGCGATGCCGTGGAATGACACCCATCGCCGCACCCGCACGCCGATGGCGGCGATCTTGTCTTCAAAGCCTCTGCCTTTGTCTGGCCGGGCCACCCAGACGCCGACACGGTCCTCGCGCCGTTCTCCCCGGACGTTGAACGCCGCCAGCGTCCGGATGATCCACTCTTCGAGGCTTGCGACATAAGCGCGGACGTCCGGTCGGCGTCGCTTCAAATCGAGCATGACATAGGCCACGCGCTGGCCGGGGCCGTGATAGGTCAGTTGCCCGCCGCGTCCGCTTTCGAAGACAGGAAAACGCGCCTCAATCAGGTCGGCGGCTTTGCCTGATGTGCCGGACGTATAGAGGGAAGGGTGCTCCAGGAGCCAGACCAGTTCGCTTGCGCGGCCTGCGGCGATGTCGGCGGCGCGGGCTTCCATCAGCTCCAGGGCCTGCGGATAGGGAATCGCCTGATCCGATATCAGCCACTCCACAGGGGCCCCGTCAGGAGCAGGTGAAAAGGCCGATAAATCGAGGTTTTGGCGGTCGTTAACCATCGGCTAACCATAACGTGGTGATGTCGGGTTGCGCAATTTTGCGTTTGTTTGTGCGGTAGTCTGTCCCGGTGCCAACCCTCGATAAAGTCAGCGTCGACCTCATGGTGGTTCTGGGAACCACGACGATGCCGATTCATCAGGTCATGCGGCTTAGCCGCGGCGCCATCATCGAACTCGACGCCACGGAAGCCGACGAAGTCAAGATCCTCGCCAATACGCTGCCGATCGCCTCGGGAGTCGTGCTGGTCGATCGCAACCGGATCGCGGTCGAAGTCAAGCAAATGCTGCCGAAAGTGGTCGGCAGCCGCTGATTCGGCGGCCCGGTAAAATCCCCTTCAGCGGCCTTGTCCCCCCTTTGCCGATTTGTTACATCGGCGCCGTCGCCGCAGATCGCGGCAGGCATTTAAGCGCTCGTGGCGGAATTGGTAGACGCGCTGCCTTGAGGTGGCAGTGAGTAAAATCGTGGGGGTTCGAGTCCCTCCGAGCGCACCACAAACCCACGTTTAGCCCTGAAACCTCTCAGCTTTTTTTCGGGTGCTACCCGGGAATGTTACCACTCCGTTCACAAAGGCCGGTCCTGCCTCGTTCGCTACGAAGTCATCGACTGACGCGCTCTGATCGAACGCCGACCTTGTCCATGCCGCTAAAACCGAGCTTCTCGCGCTTGGTCTTGGCAATGTAGTGGGCTGGCATCTTCGGATCGGTCCAGCCGAACATCCACATCATCTGCGCCTCGGTGCACTCGGCGTAGGCCGCGGCCTCAGCTCTCGTCTTGCGCACGCCGTGGCAGCTCTTCTTGGGCTCGTTGATGCCGCCCAGGACCGCGAACTTCTTGAACTTGGCTGCCCAAGCCTTCTTGTTCATCGGTAGCACGCGGCCCTCCAACATCATCGGCAATGTTCGCCTTTTTGATTAGAGCGGACGAGCGCTGCCAGCGCGTTCAAACCGCGCGTCCCGCGGCCGCCTCCTGCTGGCGGGTCAGGCCGAGCAGGTTGATGAGGTGCTGATGAAGTTCGAACCAGATGGTGTGATAGGAGTCACGGTCCGGCGCGGTGAGATAGCGATGATCGCCGGCCTCAAGCTTGGCAAGCGCGTCCGCAAGACGCCGCCGGTAGCCGCCGATGCGTGAGGCATGTGCCGCGATGTCGTCGATGAGCGCGACTGTTCTTGCATGCAAGTCCGGCAGGCGGCCCAGCACAGCCGCATCATAGGCTTCGTCCTTGTGGTCGTTGCGCGTCAGTTTGCCCTCGATCGAGCGCATCTGCCAGTCTGTCACCAGCGTCTTGAAGTCCGCGTTGAGCGGCGTAAAGCGCTCGTATTCCTCCTCCAGCCGCCGATGGTCTGTGCTCGCGCGCTGCTGCGCGAGCTCGTGTTCTGCCGCAGGTTTGCCGCTTGCGGAAAGCCGCGCGCCCACCCGGAACTGCTCCGCCTCTCCGCGCGCGACCAGTTCCGCAAGCGCGGCCTCAACGGCTTCTGCGGGAGCGCCCAAAGCCTCGGCGAGTGCTTCCGCCTTGCCGAAACCCTTGACGTAAAGGCAGGCGATCAGGTCTTCGCGGGTGACGTTCATGGCGTTTCGCCTCTTCTCTCTGTGTAACAAAAGATTAGCTCACGCTGGCGCAAAGCCGCGCTCGGCGCGTGTGCGGTAGTCCTGAAGCAGCCGGTGCTTTTCAAGCTTGCCGTTCGGCAGGCGCGGAAGGTCAGCTTCGAATGCGAGGCGCTTCGGGGCCTTGTAACGGGCGAGCCGCTCCCTGATATGGGTGTGTAAAGCCTGTGCGAGCTCTGGCCCGGCGCGTGCGGCGTCCCGCAACTGCACAACGGCCTGAACGCTTTCGCCAAACTCATCGTCCGGCAGCCCGAACACGGCAGCTTCCAACACCTCGGGATGGTCTTCGAGAACGTCCTCTATCTCTCTCGGATAGATGTTCACGCCCCCCGACACGATGACAAAATTCTTGCGGTCGCAAAGGAAGAGATATCCTTCCTCGTTGACGAAGCCGATGTCGCCCATCGTCGTCCAGCCCTGCGCGCTATGTGCCTGGCGGGTCTTGGCCTCATCATTATGATAGCGAAGGCCGGCCCGGCCCTCGAAATACACGTCGCCGATCTTGCCGGGACCGAGCTCGGCGCCCGACTCGGAGAGAATATGGATCTTGCATCCCCAAGGCTTGCCGACCGTTCCGGGAAATCTCAGCCATTCTTTGCTGGTCGCGTGCGTGAAACCAACGCTCTCTGTTCCAGAATAGTATTCGTGCAGGATTGGGCCCCACCAGTCGATCATTGCACGCTTGACCGAGGCCGCGCACGGCGCTCCCGAGTGGATCGCCTTCCTGTGAGCCGGCGCCCGGAACTCTGCGCGCTCGCGCTCAGGCAGTTGCAGCAGACGTACGAACATCGTCGGCACCCATTGGCTGTGGGTTGCGCCCCGACGGGCGATGGTGGCAAGCGCTGTGGCGGGATCGAACTTCGAGTCCATGACCAGAGTCGCGCCCATGCGCAAAACCGTCATGGCGAAGCGGAGCGGAGCGGCATGATAAATGGGCGCCGGCGTATAGAAGACCGCGTCCTGTCCCATCTCGAACAGGTCGCGCAGGCGCTCCACGCGGCGCGTATCCGAACCGAGCGGTCCGAAATCAAGCGGGCGCTTGACGCCCTTTGGTCGGCCGGTCGTACCTGAAGTGTAGAGAAGATCGCCGCCCTCGACGTCTTCGTGCGCGTCGTTCAGCGCAACGTCATCGATCGGGGTCATGCCTTCGATAGATCCACCGAGGCTGAAGCACGCCGGCGTGGCGCCCGGCGGCAGCTCCTGCAACGCGGCAGCCGCGAGCCCGGCAAGGCTGTTGTCGACGAACATCGCCCTCGCACCGCTGTCGCCGAGGATATAGGCGATCTCGGCCGGCTTCAGGTGGCGGCCGATCGGCGTGTAATAGAGACCGGAACGCTGCGCGGCCCAGGCGGCGACGAAGAACGTCGTGGCGTTCGGCGCGAGGATGGCGATGACGTCTCCGCGCTTGAGCCCGCGGCGTCGCAGAGATGAGGCCGCCGCGCGCGAGCCCAAATCGAGATCGCGATAGCTCATCGATTCCTCGCCGACGATAACGGCTGGCTTGTCGGGATTGTCTCGAGTCTGGGCGAAGGGATTCATCGCGGGTCAGGGTTAAAGAAAGGTGGTCTCGTTGACGCTGATGACGGAGAGGCGGTCGAGCGAGTCACCGTTCAACCGCGAGATCGAACAATAGTGCGGTACGAAATGCGTGATGCGATCCAATCCCAGGGCATGTGACAGCACCACATTGATGGGCAGGCCGTGCGTGAAGACCGCTACCTTCGTTGCGCCGCCTGCCAGCACCGAATCGAACGCGCCCAGCACCTCGCGCCTGAACGCGACTGGATCAGCGCCTAGAAAACCGACAGGATCGGCGAGAAACCGGTCCCAGACCGCGGGCTCGCGCCGCAGTTCCTCGACCGAGCGGTAACCCGGCCCGAAACGATCGGCTTCGGCGAGCCCGTTGATCACGGCGACGTCCAGCCCGAGCGCCTCGGCGGTCGGCGCAGCGGTCTGCAAGGCGCGGCGCAATGGGCTCGATACGAGGCGCACGACGCCGGACCGAGCCAGGACGACGCTGAGGTCGCGGGCCTGCTTGCGCCCGACTTCGCAGAGATCGGGATCTGAAGCGCCGTTCTGCGTTTCCGGCCTGCCGTGACGTATCATCAGGATTTGCATGGATCTCGCATCTCCGTTTGTCGGCGGTCAAGCAGCCGCGGCTTCGCGCAGCGCCGACAAGCCGCCGTCGACGACGATCTCTATTCCGTTCACCCAAGACGCAGCGGGGCTGAGCAGGAACAGGATCGGCGCGGCGACTTCCTCGGGCAATGCGTGCCGACCGACCAGCGACCGCGCTGCCTCGATCCGGTCTTCACCCATGCTTTGCCGGAAACCGGACAGAAGAGGCGTCTCGACCGGGCCGGGCGTGACGGCGTTGAAGCGGATCCGCCGCGCCGCGCCAGACGAGGCTGCGAGCGGCAACCAGGCGAGCAGCAGTCGCTTGGCGATCTCATAGGCTTCGCCGCCGCCGGGGTTGGCGACGCCGAGCGCGGCGAGCGCTTCGCGCCAATCGGAAAACGCCAAAATTTCGCGTAGCCGCGTGGCGTCCCAGACGCAGCGACGCGCTGCGAGGCTGGACACGACCACGACTGAGCCGCCTTCTGTGATCTTTGGCGACAGCATCTCGATGAATCTGCGCGCGCCGAGATAGTTCACCTTGAAAACCTGCGTCGCGTCCGCCGTCCCGGCAATTCCGGCGACATGCGCGACGCCGTCGACCGGCCCATCGATCGCCTCGGTACAGGCGGCGATCGAGCTTTCGTCGGCAAGGTCGCAAGTCAGGAACTCCTCGCCCGGCAGCGGGATGCGGTCGATCGCGAGGCAGCGGCGTCCTGCGGCCTTGAGCGCGGCGAGCGTTGCCGCGCCGATACCGCTTGCTGCGCCGGTGACGATGAATCGTGGCGCGCTCATGGTCGGTTCCACCGCACGGGAAGGCTGGCGTAGCCTGAGAACCAATAGGACGCGATTTTTGCTCCCGGCCCCACGAGGCGGATGTCGGAGACCCGCTGGAATAACTCCTCGAAGAAGATGCGCGCCTCGAGTCGGGCAAGATGCGCGCCAAGGCAAAAATGTGGCCCCAGCCCGAAGCCGATATGCGGATTGTCGCCGCGGGTCAGAATGAATTTATCCGCCTCGGCAAATCTGCGCTCGTCGCGATTGGCCGATACGAAATAAACAACAACCTTGTCGCCGGACTTGAAGACAGTACCGGCCAGCGCCGTCTCCATGGTCGCGGTACGCCGCATCATCATCACCGGCGAGACCCAGCGCAGCATTTCCTCGACAGCGTCCGACAGCATTTCGGGCGCATGCGCGAGCCTGGCGAGATCATCCGGCTGCAGGCAGAGTTGCTCGAGACCGCCCGAGATCAAAAACCGCGTGGTTTCGTTGCCGGCGGCCGTCAACACCATGAAATAGGCGTCGAGTTCCTCCTGCGACAGCGGCTCGCCGTCGATGCTCGCTTGGGCAAGAATCGTCGTGAGATCTTCCGCCGGCGCGGCCCGCTTGGCCGCGACGAGCCGGCGGAAATAGTGGAAGAGTTCGCCGCGCGCCTTGGCTTGCGCCGCTTCGCCGGCCGACGTGCTGGTCATGGCGTTGGCCCAGTCGACGGTCAGCGGGCGATCCTCGACTGGCACCCCAAGCATTTCGCCGATGACCATCATCGGCAAGGCGACCGCGACTTTCTCGACGAAGTCGAAGGGCTCGCCGCGCGGGCATGCGTCGATGAGATCGCGCACGATTTGCCGTATCTGCGGTTCCAGGCGGCTGAGAACCTCGCGCCGCATGCCGGGCACCGCGGTGCCGCGCAATTTGGCGTGCCGAGGCGCGTCGAGATTGTGAATGCTCGGCGCGCCGTGGCCTTCGGCGCGCTTGTCCTGGATCTGGGTTCCCTTGCCGTTGCAATAGGCTGCGGGGTTGCGCAGCACCTCGGAAGCGTCGGCGTGCCGGGTGACGGCGTAGAAACCGGGGCCGTTCGGCTCGGGATGAAAATAAACCGGATTGGAATCGCGCAATCTCCGGAAGACTTCGTGCTCACGCCGTGCTGTGAATAGCGACGCATCGAGCAAGTTGATCGCTTCAGACATATCTTCTCCCGATCTCTCAGGCGTTCAGGGCGGCGTCTATCGTTCGCGTCCGAAAACTCCGCGGTACCAGATGCGGGCGCTGTGCGTCCCGAGACGCTCGATTTCTGCGTCGCTCGGCTTCTCCGGCGCGAGCCCGAGCTTGACATAGGCGAGCTGCTCGGTGAGCGCGCCGAGCGTTTCCGCGGCGACCTCCGGGTCGATACTGGCGTCGATGGCGCTGGCCGCCCGAAGGCGCATGAGCCAGGCGGTGGTGCGGCGGACGAAGCGTTCGCGCTCGCCGATCCACATCGAATAGAAACTCGCCTTCTCGCCGCGCGCGGCCGCTTCGCGCATCACCCGCAGGAGTTCGCGGTGGCGCGCGTAGATCCTGAGAAAGGTGACGGTGTTTGCGACGAATTCGTCTTCGGTCAGGCGGGCGGACGGGCCGGCTCGGCGCTTGCTCGAGACATAGACGTCGTCAAGCAGGGGCCGCAGCACCGCCATCAGCACTTCGTCCTTGTTGCGGAAGTGCCGGTAGAAATTGCCATAAGAGGTGCGAGCTCCCTTGGCGATGTCCTCGACGCGCGTGAGCTCATAACCGCGAAGCGTAAAGGCACGCGCGGCCGCCTTCAGGAGTCGCTCGCGCATGGCGAGGCCCTTTTGGGTCGGCGGCGAGGGAAGGGGCTCGACGCTTAGTTCAGCAAGCTCTGACATCGTTTTCTCGTAAGAGGTGCTTGACAGGTTCTTAATTTCAGTAATATGATATCAGTATCACTTTTAAAAGCAAGCGTCTTCGCAAGAAAAAAATGAAGCCGAAGAAGCGCTTGCGGGAAGAGCCCGTCTTGCGGCGGGCGGAGGAGACGGGCCTTTGGAATCGACGCCAGCGGTCTCTTTTTTTGATTTTGGGCACCGCGAGCCCCATGCGCGGCTGCGTGCGCGCCTTGGCGGCAAGGGTTTCAGCCTGTGGCTCATGCGCCATGAACTGGGCCTGCCGGTGCCGCCCGGTTTCACCATCGAGACCGGCCAGTGTCAGCCGTACTTGCGCGATGGTCTGCGCGAGTCGCTGACGCGCGACATCCATCAGGCGATGGCCGCCATCGAGCGCGAGATCGGGAGGCGGTTCGGCGATCGATCCGACCCACTTTTCGTCAGCGTGCGCTCCGGCGCCGCCGCCTCGATGCCCGGCATGATGGACACGGTGCTCAATGTCGGCATGACTCTCGCCAACGCCGAGGCACTGGCGGAGGCGACGGCCAATCCGGTGTTTGCGCTGCAGAGCTATCTCCGCTTCCTTGTCACCTTCGCAAGCACAGTCCATGGTCTCGATCTCGGCAGGCGCCCGACGCTGCCGGACAATGTCGCGACGCTGCGCGAGGACATCGCAGCCGTCCGCGGTGCCATCCTCGCCTTGCCTGCGGGCGCTTCGCTGGACGATCCGTGGGCTCAGCTGTTCGACGCCATCGGCGCGGTGTTTCGTTCATGGAATAGCCCGCGAGCGATCGTCTATCGCGAACGCGCACATGTCGAGGATGCCAACGGAACGGCTGTCACCGTGCAGGCAATGGTGTTCGGCAATCTGGACGAACGGTCGGGAACCGGGGTGGCCTTCACGCGGAATCCCTCGACAGGTGAGCCCGCGCCCTGCGGCGACTTCCTGTTCTGCGCCCAGGGTGATGACGTGGTCGGCGGAGGCAGCCGGACCCTGCCGCTGCAAGCCTTCGAGCAGGCGATGCCGGATGTCTATCGCGAGCTCGCCTCGGCGATGGACCGGCTTGAGACCTATTGCCGCGACATGTGCGACATCGAATTTACGGTCGAGCGCGGCCGTCTCTGGCTCCTGCAAGCGCGTGTCGGCAAGCGCAGCCCGCTCGCGGCGCCGCGCATCGCCGTGGACCTTGTCCGTGAGGGCCGGGTCGGGCTTCAGCCCGCGGAGGCGGCCGCCCGGATCGACCCCGAACTCCTTTCCGGGGCGACGTCCATCGCGCGTGCGTCGACGGATGGCGCGCCGATCGCCGCCGGCCTCGGCGTTTCGCCCGGCTCCGCGACCGGCAAGATTGTCTTTGATCCCGACCGCGCGGTTGAGCTCGCCGAGGTTGGCGAGGACGTGCTTCTCGTGCGTCGGGAGACCTCGCCCGAGGACGTCCACGGCATGGGCGTCGCCAAGGGCATTCTGACGACTCTTGGCGGAATGATGAGCCATGCCGCCGTCGTCGCGCGCGCCTGGGGCGTGCCGGCCGTCTGCGGTGTCGTGGGCGTCGAGATCGACGGAGCCTCCTTGCGTTGCGGCGACGCCGTGTACCGGGAGGGCGACATCCTGTCGATCGATGGCGACACGGGCGCGGTTTATGCGGGCACGATCGCTTCGCGCGTCGCTGTCGATCCCTATCTCGTTACGTTGCGCGAATGGGCCTCGCTGGCCACGGATCGTGCGCACGCATGAGACACGTATTTGGAAGTTCGTTCGTCTTCGCGTGAAGCGAAGCACATTGGGAGGAAGAGCATGAACCTTGTCACGAAGATTGCCTGTATCTTTGGTCTTGCCCTGTGCGTTGGATCAGGGCCGACGGCCGCATCGGCGAAGGACGTCCTGAAGCCTCGAAAGATCGGCGTCATTGTCATCAACACCGGCTCGGAGTCGCTCGCACGCTGGGCGAACAACGTGCAGGCGGCCGCCACGAAGCTGCACTGGGACGTGATCATCAAGAATGGCGAGAGTAATCCGGCAGTGGTTGCGACCCTGTTGCCCGAGCTTCTGACGCAGGGCGTCGACGCCGTCATCACGATGGCGGTGGACGCGCCGCTGATGGCGCAAGGGCTGACCGAAGCCAAGGCGAAGAACGTGCCCGTTATCGCCACGGTCGTCGGCGTCAATCCGGCGGGCCGCGACAATTTCACCGCTGTCTACGCGATCAACGACTACGAGCTCGGCGTTGCGCTCGCCAATTATCTGGTCGACAAGAGTGCGAAGGCCGTGGCTGTTGGACAGACCGCGACCCTCGTCTACGCCGCCGATCAGCTCGTCGTCGGCGCCAAGGACACGCTCGAGAAGCGCGGAGCCAAGATGGCGGCCGTGTCCGACACCGACGTCACCAATCTGGTGAATTCCTTCACCCAGACGGCGGGCGATCTCGCGCTCGCCCACCCCGAAGCCAACGCGATCATCTCATGCTGCGACTTCGCGCCGCCAATCGACCTGCCGGCGCTGAAGGCCGCGCATCGCGACGATATGATGCTGATGACGCGCGTCGACAATCCGAGCTCGATTCAGGCGCTGCGGGCGGGCGCCAACCTGGTGCTGGCGGCGAGCCGCACCGACGCTTACAATCTCGCCGCGCTTGACGTCCTTGTCGGCCATTTCGGCAAGGGAACGCCGGTTCCGGCGGCACTGCCGAACTTGAAGGCCGACGTGAAGATCGTCGACAAGACAAGCATTCCAGCGAGCGGTGAAGTCTATCCGTTTTCGCAAGAGCTGGCAGGGTATGTCGAACGCTGGGGCAAAGATTACCAGTTCTGAAACAGATCCGTATCTCTGGAGGCGCCGAACGTGACCAATGGATCCGCAAACGCTCGCAATCATGCGGCGCTCACGGTCGGCGTCTCCGATCGCCCGCCATTCGGCGTCAAGGATGACATCCGCCGAGAGCGGAAGCCTCCGGACCGCAACATTCTCGACCGCGACCGGATCGTCGACGGGCTGAGGCAATGGGGCATCGTGATCGTCTTCGTGGCGATCATCGTCACCTTTTCGTGGCTCCGCCCGACGACGTTCATGACTTTCCAGAACCTCGTCAATGTCGTCAACAACAGTTCGAGCCTGCTTCTGTTCGCCATGGCCGCGACGCTCGCGCTTTCTATCGGCGAGTTCGATCTCTCCTTTGTCGCGGTCGCCGATCTTGTCGCCGTGCTCGTCGGCGTTCTCGTCACCGGCTTCGGCTGGACGAGCGCCTTCGGCATCGCCGGCGCGCTGGCGCTAGGGCTCGTTTGCGGCGCGGCGATCGGAGCGATCAACGGTCTCTTCGTCGCAAAAGCCTTCGTTCCTTCCTTCGTCGCGACGCTTGCTGTCGGCTCGATCGCAGCCGGCCTCGAACTCGCAACCCAGGTCTGGATCGCGGGCGGCATGAAGCAGATCAGCGTGATCGTGCTGCCGGCGCCCTTGCAGGCGTTGGGCTCGGCGACTGCCTTCGGCTCGCCGATCAAATGGACGGTCGTCGCCGTGTTCCTGTTCGCTGCCGCGCTTTGGCTTCTCATGCGGCGCACGACGCCGGGCCGGCAAGCCTATGCGATCGGCGGCAACCCGATGGCCGCCTATCTCGCCGGCGCCCCGGTCGCGGCGCTGCGCATCGCGGGTTTCGGGCTGATCGGCTGCATCGCCGCCCTTGCCGGTTCGATCGCGCTCGCCGAGCGCGGCTATTTCAACATGGGTTCGCCTCCTTTGCTGCTGCCGGCCTATACCGCGGCCTTCCTCGGCGCTGCGGTGCTCGCGAAGAAGAAACGGTTCGATATCTTCGGTTCGGTGTTTTCGGTTTTCGTTCTCCTGGCGCTCGGCAACGGCCTGTCGCTGCTGAACCAACCGCGCTGGATCGCCTCAGCTATCAGCGGCCTCGTTCTTCTTGCCGCAGTGCTGCTGAACCGTCCCCAGAATCGCAAAGTCTGAGCAATCATGACCGCGCCTCTCTTTGCAGCGCAGGACATTTCCAAATCCTTCGGCCTCACGCGGGCGCTGGATGGGGTCAGCTTGTCGGTTGCGCCGGGTTTGGTGCACGGCTTGGTCGGCCCCAACGGCAGCGGCAAGTCGACGCTCATCCGGATGTTGACCGGAATGGAGACGCCTGATCGAGGCAACATTGTCGTGGACGGCGCAATGCAGCCGCACTGGACCGCCGGTCAGGCGCGCGCTCTTGGCGTCGAGCTTGTTCCGCAAGAACTCGCGCTGGTGCCCGTCTTCAAGGTCTGGGAGAATATCGTGCTTGGCGCCGAAACCCACGGCTTCCGGATGTCGAAATCCGACGATCGCGCCAAGGCTCGCGCTGTACTCGACGAACTCGGCCTCGACATCGGCGTGGACGAGGACACGTTGACGCTCGATCCGGGCGAACAGCGGCTGGTGATGTTCGCGCGGACGTTCCATCGCAAGGCGCGGCTTTTGATCGCCGACGAACCGACCGCCGGATTGGGCGAAAAAGACTCGCAAACCGTCATCGATGCGCTGAAGCGCTTGCGCGCCCGGGGCGTCACGATGATCTTCGTCAGCCACTATCTGTCCGAGGTCGTGGAGACATGCGATGAGGTGACGGTGATGCGCGACGGCCGTATCGCCGCCCGCCTTTCAGGCACCTCGCTCACGCTCGATCGGATGATCAGCGAAATGGCCGGCGTTCACGCCGAGCGCAATCTCCCGGTGCGCGACGCAGCGCGCAAGCAAAAACTGATCATCGAGGGCCGGCATCTTGCGATGCCGCCGCTGCGCCAGCTTAATTTCAAGCTCCATGAGAACGAATGCCTCGGCTTCGCAGGCCTCTTGGGCTCGGGCCGGGAGAAGGCGATCGACGTAATCTCGGGGGCGGGCCGCCTGTGGGGGTCCGTGCGCGTGCGAGGCGAATTCGTCGAGACCCCGCGCGAGGCGGTTTGCGCGGGTGTGGGCGTCCTGAACGGCAGCCGCAATCTTTCGATCGTGCCGGGTTGGAGCGTGCTCAAGCATCTGAGCCTGCCCTCGCTCGAGCAGACAAGCCGCTTCGGCGTCATCGACAGCCGCCGCGAGCGCGAGGGCGCGGAAGCCGCCGCGAGACGGCTTCGCGTCAAGGCCGAGCTCGATGATGAACTCGCGGACCTTTCGGGCGGCAATCAGCAGCGGGCATTGCTTGCCCGCTGGCTGATGTGCGGCTCGGACGTGCTTCTGATCGACGAGCCCTGCGTCGGCGTCGACATCGCCGCGAGGACCGAGCTTCTCGCAGCCATCCGTGAATTCGCTCGCACGCATGCGGTCGTACTCGCCTCGTCCGATCCGATGGATCTCGTCGAATGCTGCGACCGCGTGCTCTGTCTGCGCAAAGGGGCGGTGGTGAAGGAGTTGGTCGGCGAGGAGATTTCCGAGGAAGCGATCCTGCGCGCGACCATGACGGCCGCGAAGGCGACGGAGGCGGCATGATAGTCAACGGCAAGCCGTGGCTGGTCGACGACAAGCTCAGCGCCCGCTGGCCGCTCTACACCCGCGGCAATGTCGGCGAGGTGTTTCCGGATGTCGTGACGCCGCTCAACTGGACCCTTCTCGGCGGCGCAGTCGAGGAAAGCTGGCGAGAGGCCTGGCGCGAATTCGGAATCGTGGCGCCCGGCGATTTCGACGCGGAGCGCGTGATCGTCTGCATCGCCGGCGGCTATTGCTACCTCAACATGAGCTACATCCGTCTACTCGGCGTGCGGGTTCCTGGAAGTTCGGTGAAGGCGGTCGACAAGCAGTTTCTCGGGGAGGTGGACGCTCCGCCCTACATGGAACGCGCCGGGGACCGCAACTTTCTCTGCTCGCTGAAACTCCTGTGGGAGACGGAAAAGACGTTGCGGACCCGACGACCACGAATCGTCGAGGACATGCGCCGCACCTCCAGGGAATGGGTGGAGCGCTATCCCGGCGACAAAGCCTCGGATGAGGCGCTTCTCGACTATGCCTTCGCCTATCCGGCCGTGCATCGCTATCTGTTCGGACGGCACGTCCTCGTCACCTTCAAGGCTACGGTTGCGTCCGGAGCGATCGCCGCGCTCTGTGCTTTCAAGGTGAAAGATCCAGGCCTGACGCTCGATCTTCTGTCAGGCGTCGAGGGGGTTGAGTCGGCCGAGCCGGCACGGATGCTCTGGTCCCTCGGGCGGATGGTCGCCGGCTCGCCGAGCCTGGAGCGGATCTTCGAACAAGGCGTCGACGACAGGACGTGGCCGCTTCTTCAGGGCGAGCCGGCGGCGAAAGAATTTGCGCGCGATTTCGCCGACTTCCTTGCTCGCTACGGCTATCGCGGCCCGAACGAGTGGGAGCTGGCGTCGCAACCCTGGCGCACGAACCCGGAAATTCCGCTGCGTACCATCGATCGATTGCGGCGCTCCGAGGAGACGAATGCGCCCGGCGCCGACCAGGACGCCCAGGGGCTCAACCGCCGGCAGGCGATGCGCCACGCCCGCCGCAAGCTCGGCATCGTCGACCGGATGAAGTTCAACAAGGCACTGCCGGCGGCGAAGGCCTGGCAGGCGGCGCGCGAAAGCTCCAAGAGCGCGGTCATTCGGGCGCTGGACAGCACGCGGCGGGCGGTCAATGAACTCGCTCGTCGGGTCGCCGAACGGCATCGCCTCGCGGGCTGGCGCGGCGTCTATATGCTTCATCAATCGGAGCTGCGCGCCTATGTCTCCGACCCGCGCCCGTTTCTCGACGTTATTGCGGAGCGATCGCGCGCTTCGGCCGCGCTTGCGGAGCGTATTCCTCCCTTCCTGTTCGATGGCGAAATGCCGCCGATCGAGAGCTGGTCAAAGCGGTCCGCCGACGAGGACGCGCGCGGCCGGAAAGGCGACATTCTCGAAGGTATCGGCGGGTCGCCCGGGCGGGTCGTTGGAATCGCCCGCATTGCCATGGACGCGTCCAACCCGGACATTCTCAATCCCGGTGACATTCTCGTTGCGCCCATCACCGACCCGTCCTGGACGCCACTCTTCCTCGCCGCCGCGGGCGTCATTGTGGATGTCGGCGCGGTGATGAGCCATTCCGTGATCGTATCCCGCGACCTCGGGATCCCTTGCGCAGTCTCGGTGACCGACGCGACGAAGATCATCCCGGACGGCGCGCTGATCGAACTCGACGGCGACACCGGCGCCGTGACCATCCTCGATGTCGGGCCGGCGCTCGCGGCCTAGTCCGAAGGAGGCGACCCATACATGAGCGCGCTCGACCAATCCGTCAACACGGGCGTCGCGGAAGTTCCGGACACCCATCGGCTGGACGAAGCCTCGCTCACGCGCTGGATGGAGGGACATATCGAAAGCTTTCGTGGTCCGCTTTCCGTGTCCAAATTCAAGGGCGGACAATCCAACCCGACCTACCGGCTTGAGGCGGCGAGCGGAGCCTATGTGCTGAGACGCAAGCCGGCGGGATCGGTTCTGCCCGGCGCCCATGCGGTAGACCGCGAGGCGCGCGTCCAGAACGCACTTTGCGGGACCGGCTTTCCGGTTGCACGGATCTTCGGATTCTGCGACGACGCTGGCGTGATCGGCGGCCCGTTCTATGTGATGGAGCTGGTCGAAGGGCGCATCTTCTGGGACGCAACCTTCCCGACTGTGAGCCGCGACGAGCGCCCCGCCTATTTCGCGGCGATGAACCGGACCATCGCCGCGCTCCATCGCATCGAGCCGGCGAGCATCGGCCTTGCGGACTACGGCAAGCCCGGAAACTACTTTGCGCGACAGACCAGCCGCTGGTCGCGCCAGTATCTGGACGATCCCAAAGCCGGACGCGATGCTAATATGGACCGGCTCGTGGCGGAGCTTCCCGACCGCATCCCCGACGATAACGAGAGTGCTATCGTCCACGGCGACTTTCGCTGCGACAATATGATCTTCCATCCGACCGAGCCGCGCATCCTTGCGGTGCTCGACTGGGAGCTTTCGACGCTCGGCCATCCGCTCGCCGATTTCGCCTATCACGCCATGATGTATCGCATGCCGTCTCACATCGTCGCGGGGCTCGCGGGCGTGGACCTTTTGGCACTCAACATCCCCTGCGAATCCGATTATGTCGCCGCCTATTGCAACGCCACCGGACGTAGCGGCATTGCGGACTGGCGCTTCCATGTTGCCTTCAATTTCTTTCGACTCGCTGCGATCTTCCACGGCATCGGGGGACGCGCGAAGCGGGGCTCGGCGTCGTCGGCTCACGCTCGAGAGCGGGCCAAGAGCTTTCCGCAGCTCGCCGAGCTTGGCATCCGCGCTCTGGAGGACGCCTTGTGAAAAACACAGTCTCTCTCGCGATCGAGAAGGGAATCGCAACCATTACGCTGGACCGACCCGAGCAGGGCAACACGATCGATCTGCCAATGGCGCATGCGCTGCTGGAAGCGGCGCTGCGCTGTCACGAAGACGACACCGTCCGCTGCGTCGTGATCACGGGCCGCGGCAAGCTCTTCTGCGGCGGCGGCGACATCGGGAGCTTCGCTCAAGCCGGAGACTCCATCGAGTCTTTCCTGAGCGAACTGGCGGCAGTGCTGCATAGGGCGATCTTGCTCCTGCTGCGGATGAAAAAGCCTCTCGTCACGCTTGTCAACGGTGCCGCAGCCGGCGCAGGCTTGAGTCTTGCGATTGCGGGCGACATCGCGATCGCCGCGCGCTCTGCCACTTTCACCGCCGCCTATGGCGCGTTGGGACTAAGCCCCGATGGCGGCATGAGCTGGCGTCTGCCGAGGCTTGTGGGCATGAGGCTCGCGCAGGACATCATCCTCACGAACCGCCGCGTGACAAGCGAGGAAGCCGCAGCGATTGGTCTCATCAGCCGGGTGGTTGAGGACGATGCGCTCGCCGCAGCGGGCGCAAAGGTCGCCGCCGAACTCGCGGCGTCGTCGACCGCAGCGCTTGGGGCCGCGCGCAACCTGCTGCTCGACAGTTTCGAGACACCGCTCGAAGCCCAGCTTGAGCGCGAAGCCCGGAGCATCGCCTCGCTCGGCCGTTCGGCCGAGACGCGCGCCAGCGTCGCCGCCTTCCTCGAGCGCCGCAAAATAAAGAACTGAAAGCACACAAAGCACGGCCGAAGCCTATGCCTTTTTCTTCAAAACTGTTTTCGTGCCTGAAATACACCCACACCCTTGGAAATCTCGACAACCGATTGAAATCTCGACAAATGAGGCGCCCTCCGAGCGCACCAGCAATGCATCCCAGAGTACAATCGGCAGCTTTGTATTCTCGTCGGTGAGCGCTACGCGGGGCGCACGAGATTGCCGCACCATGTAGTTGCCCCCACAACCGCTAATCGATCTTCCGGCGGCATCCATTATCCGGTCGAGCATTGGATTGGGGGCTTCGGGTAGGGGATGGCGCACTTTCCGGTGTTGCTGCCTTGCTCCGCGCAGTCGCGGGCCTCAGCGCGATCAGCACAGTCCGGACACTCGGCAGCGGAAGCCACGAAATCAGTCCGCGCCAAATCGAACCTGCCAGAGCGGAGGTAAGCTACCCCGCGTGGGAAAAGGGCCGAGCCGGCTGGACTTGGGAGCAGCTTAATTGAACTCGTGTAGTCGGCGATCGCGGCGGCGAAATCGCCCTGCGCCAGGTAGGCGTCTCCGCGTTCTTTCCAGGTCGACCAGTCGGGAAATAATTGAGTGGCGCGGGTTAAATCCTCAATGGCGGCATCGAACTTGCCGAGCTTCAAATAGATCCGACCCCGATCACCAAACGCGTTCCAGTTCTTGGGTTGAAGCTGGATCGATTTGTCGAAGTCATCGATCGCAAGATCGTACTGCCCGAGTGCCGCGTAGGCGTTGCCGCGACCTTGCAACGCTTCGGCGTGCTCCGGATTCCGCTTGAGGTCTTCCGAATAAGCCGCGACGGCTCCGGCCTTGTCGCCATAGAGATCAAGTGAGATCGCGCGATCAAAATAGCTCGCGAACCAGGATGTGCAGCTGTCGCCGGATCTGAACAAGAAGATCGCGACGTTTACGACGACGAGGATGCCCAGGATCGAGAGGACCCTTCGCGTGCGCGAATTGTCAGAGGATTGATTGTCGAACATGATTTGTCTCGTCTTGCAGACCTATCCTTCCACCCCCTCACGCCACATCGCGATCAGCACCGCGAAGACCGCGGGGCCAACGAAGAGGCCGATCAGGCCGAAGGTGCTGAGGCCGCCGAAAATGCCGAGCAGCACGGCGATCGTCGGCAGTTCCGTGCGTTGACTGATCAGCTTCGGCCTTACCAGATAGTCGGCGAGCACGACTATCAACGTGCCGAACGCCATCAACTCGATCGCGACCACCGTTTGCGACTGGAGCGCTCCCTCCTGCGCCGGAATGTACAGCGCCGCGATCGCGCACCCGGTATAGGCAAGCGGCGCACCGAGCGGGATCATGGAAAGGACAGCGGTCGTGAGACCGAGCAGCGCGGCATGCGTCAGTCCTGCCTCGTAATAAGCGATACCGAGCAGGACGCCCTCGGCCAGTCCGACCAGCACCAGACCGTTGACGGCGCCGCGTACCGCTTCAATGGCGCTTCTGCCGTGTTCCCCACCCATGGGGCCGAACAATCGTGTGGCGATCTTCTGCGCATCATCCATGACGCGCTGGCCGTAGAGGTAAAGAAAGAACAGCGTGATGATTGTAAACAGGAGGATGTTCAACCGGCTCGCCACCGCGACACCGAGCGTGCCGGTCAAGCTGAACACCCCGCTGGCATCGAAATGAGCTAGTACCCACTATCGGTGAAGAATGAGTCGTGATTCAAGGGGGCATGAGCGGCATCCCGGAAGCGACATCGATTATCTTGACGAGTGCGGAGCGCAGCGAGCT